>Ga0308173_10000419_pt1 | contig 17695 bp, 20 predicted proteins | sample PhyPR1_FD_203716 | JGI IMG/M metagenome (GOLD analysis project Ga0308173, IMG submission 203716) | Soil microbial communities from UC Gill Tract Community Farm, Albany, California, United States - DLSLS.P.R1 | ecosystem: Environmental > Terrestrial > Soil > Agricultural land | place: USA...
TGGTGCACGATCCCGACCGGGTACATGAACCTGCCCGCCGAGGGCCGCGCGGACCTCGAGACTCCCGCAAGGGACTCCCGCACATGGGGGTCGGCCGGCCCGGGGGCCTACGACCTGATGACAGAGCGGGTCGACGAGCTGACCAAGGCGACGAACGACGCGCAGATCGAGACCGGGCTGACCGACATCAACCATCTCCTGGCGTCTTTGCCTGAGGGCAGGGCGAGGATATACGCCCTGGTGATGTGGCTCGGCTTGGTCGACCCCACATGATTGGTGGTCGTAGCACGACAGCCTCAAGAACGTCGCGTGCGGCCACCTGCCCGCCGTGCGAGAAGACGCTGAACGCAGGATGTGGGGCCTCGGATGTTTGCCCGCGCGGGACCTCGGTGTGCAAGACCGCGCCCGGGGCAGACAGCCCCGGGCGCGGGATCACCGGACACGGGGGAGTCCGGCCATCGTCTCGAGGTGTTGGGTCAACCGAAAAGTAAAGCACTCGATAGGCACCCTGGGGAACGCCCGGATGCCCCCAGTCCCGGCTGACGCTGAGCTGCCGTCTTGCCGGCGCGGGTGACCGAAGACTGCCAGGTCGCGGTCGTGGACCTCTCAGGCGTTGGCGACCTCTCGCGGAAGTCAGCCTGTAGGGCTGGTGTTGTCCGTGCCCCCGAGCCTGGTCAGGAACTGGTGGCACTGGTGGGCGCGCTCGGCGTCCTGCTTCTGCACGGACTCGAAGAACTCGGCGATGTCGTCCCGGCCTGCGTTACGCGCGTCGCGCACGTACTGGCCGTAGTCGTGCCCAGCCTTGAGCGAGTGGTACTGCACGGAGATCAAGTCGAAGGTCACATCGTCGAAGCCGGTTTCGCCCGTAGCCATGTCATGCCCCTTTCGTCGTGTGCCGGTCGGAATGGCGAAGCCGTACCCGCGGCGGCACCGGACATGCCGGCCGTCTCGGGTGCCCGATGGGTGCGCTCGTCCTGGATCGCCACCGAGATGACCTCAGCCTCGTCGACGAGCCGTCGCCACAGTCGTGGTCACACGCACGCCCCTGGCCGTCGTTCCCGAGCACCGGACGGGCTTCCGCGCAGACCTCACCGAAGACTCACGCTGAGTCATCTCCAGTGGTGCCGGCGTCATGGGGCGTCGTGAAGTGTGATGCGTCGTCCTCGCGAGGGCTGGCGCGATGTCGGCGGCACTCATCGTTGCGACGCCCCATGGCGGCTGCGCAGCGTGGACACACCCGGAGACACAGGTCTGCGTCCTTTCCAGCGACAGGCTGAACCTCGGTCCAGTCGGTATGGGGGAACCGCAAGAGCCCGGATCGGCTCAGCAGCACGCCACACAAGGTCTGCTCGGTTCCTTGACGCCATGCGTGCACCAGTCCTCTGGGTGCCCGGACCTCGTCCGGCCCCGTGCACTCGCCGCTTGCCGCGACCGCCGCGCCCCGCATGGCCTGAGGTACCCGGGCCGGAGAGGTCCATTCGGCCCTGCCTCGCACCCCGTCGGCCCTCCTGTGTGCAAGTCCCCGCGCGGGAGGCGAACCGAGCAGCCGCCAACGCGCGGGCCCGCGGGACGTGCCTGGAGCTCGGCCGGCCTTCGCCTGAGCCGGGGATGGCGTGCTGGCCACAGCCGCTCTTCGGGGCGCCCGAGGTTGACCACAGGCGGCAGCCCCCTCAACTCAACGGGATGGGTCTTCCGTCGCCGCGTAGGTGTAGGCGGTGACCAGTCCGCAGGCAAGGTGTGGAAGCAGATCGGTGGCCCAGCCGGACCCGGTCCAGTGCCGCGGGTCGGTGACGCCCAGGATGGTCATCGGCCCGTTCGCCGCCACGAGCGCTCCTGCCGTGACGACGAGACCGCTGACCGCGAGCGGGCGTCGACGCAGCGTCCCTCCCAACAGCGTGTCGGCCAAGGCGTAGGCAACGCCGACCGCGGTGCCGGTGGCGAGTCCGAGCAGTGCCGCCGTACCTTGCACTCGATGTCGTCCTGAGCCCTCGCCGCCGCGGACATCGAGCCCGACGCTTCGCGGCCGTAATCGCGGATCCGCCGTGGGTGCCCACCGACGATGTCCCCCGCTAACCGCAGGACCCGGTCACCGCCATCGACGGAGGGCCGGACGGGATGCCCGTGGCCTGGCAGTGCCTGGACGTGATCGAGCGGCATCTCGTCGACGAGGGGTGAGCCCTGTTCCAGCTCGGGAACGCCGCCCAGACGGACGCTCTCGCGGAACGTCTCGCACGCTCGCCCGACCATCGGCTCGAGGTGACCCAGGTGCGTGAGTACGACGCACAAGGCGTGCTGGTACTGCTTTCCCGACCACAGGGTTGAAGACGCTGCCCAGAGATGCCAGAGCCCCGGCAGCCGAACTGCCGAGGTTCTGGAGCTCCGCAGGGTCTCCGCGAGGCGTTGCGTCATCCTTGACGTGCTGTGCCGAGGACTGACCCTCCTGCCTGACGGTCTCGACCGAGTCGCCATCACTGCCTCCCGGTATCGCAGCGGAACAAGACCTGTCGACCACCCCGGTGGAGGCTAAACAGGACGTCAAGCGCTGCACCGATGTCCTCGGCGTCTTCCCCATCCGGTCGCCCTCCTCCGCTTGGCGCCAGGGAAGTAATGGTCGAAAGGGATGACGAGTGACAGGCGGCGCCCAACGCGGCACCTCTTCGAACGCCCCATGCCCCTCTGGCGAACAGGAACACCGAGGAGGTGGCCGACCCCGAACTCATGACGGCATGACCAGAACCAGTGACCCGCACACTTGCCGATTGCCGTACACCCGGGGTGGGTACCTGCATCGAACAGAACGGTTTCCGGGACTGTCCGGGAACGTGGAGGTGAAGCACCGTGGGTATTTTCGACAAGGCTCGGCACGAGGCACAGGGAGCGGCCGGTCGGGTGAAGCAGGGACTCGGCCGGGTGCGCGCCGACCGTCCCCAGGAGAACCAGGGCAAGCGCGAGCAGAAGCTCTCGCACCTGAAGATGGCCGGCGAGCACGTCAAGGACGCGCTGCGGAAGAAGTGAGTCCCCGCCTGGCGCGTAGCAGGACGGGCCTTCTCAGCAGCCTGACGGGGGCGCGCGCGACCCGGCCGCGAACGCCACGAAGACCTTGAACCGGACGGCGGACATCCTCGAGCGTCCGGTCGATGCGGCGTGCCGTTGCGTGCGTGTCGTCGGGCACGCGCAGATGTCGTTCGTGCGGTGCTGGCGTACAAGACACGGGATCTGCCGCGGCGTCAGCAAGCCTGAATTCAGCAACGCCTGTCGCGACCGCGCCTGACGGGGCGCGGGCCCCGCTCGCGACGCTCTGGTCGCCCGGTACCGTGCCAGTGTGACCGCTGAGGACGCGCGCATGGTCGCCATGGTCCGCACCTTTCTCGACCGAGCGCATTTGGCGACGCCGGGACAGCTGGGCGAAGTGGTGCTCGAGGCTGCTCGGGAGCTGGGGTGGAGGGCGCTGATGTACCTGGGCGACTACGAGCAGCAGTGGTTGGTCCCGGTGCCCGTGAGCGGGACCACGGATGCAGTTCCGCACAACATCGACGGCACGCTGGCGGGGCGCTGCTTCCGTTCCCTGGAGCCGGTCCCTTCGCTCAGCGGGCAGCAGACCGTGTGGCTACCGCTGCTCGACGGCGTCGAGAGGCTCGGCGTTCTCGAGGTCAGCCTGGATGTCGGTGACGACCTCGACGACCCGCGGATTCGAGAAGGGTGCCGGCTCCTGAGTCACCTGACCGGGCACCTGGTGGCCGCGAAGCGGCCGTACGGTGACGCCCTGGATCACTTGATGCGGCGACGCCCACGCACGGTCGCCTCCGAGCTGCTGCACCAGCTGCTCCCGCCGCTCACCTTCGCATGCAAGGGGCTGGTCATCTCCGGGCTGCTCCAGCCGTTGTACGACGTCGCCGCCGACGCCTTCGACTACAGCGTCATGGACGACACCGCCCACCTCGCCATCCTCGACGCCACCGGGCACGATCTGCCAGCGACGAGCCTGGCCGCGATCGCGCTGTCGGCGTACCGCAACAGCCGGCGGCAGGGCCGTGGGATCCTCACCAGCGCTCGTGCCATGGACGAGCTCATCGCCGAGCACGGCGAGGGGTGGCGGCTGGCCACCGGCGTGCTGGGTGAGCTGAACCTGACCTCCGGGCGGTTCCGCTACCTCAACGCCGGACACCCACCACCGCTGCTGATGCGCCAGGGCAAGGTAGTGAAGGAGCTGACCGGGGCCCATCGCGTGCTCTTCGGTCTCGGGGAGGGCGAGGGCGAGGGCGCCGTCGCCGTCGCCGAGGAGTCGCTCCAGCGCGGCGACAGGATCGTGCTCTACACCGATGGAATCGTCGAGGCCCGCACCGACGAAGGCGAGCTCTTCGGTCTCCAGCGGCTCGTCGACCACCTCGAGCGAGCGGCTGCTACCCGGCAAACCCCGCCCGAGACCCTCCGCCGGATAGGCCATGACGTCCTGGGGCATCAAGGCGGCGTGCTGCGGGACGACGCCACCCTTCTCATCGCGGAATGGGCCAGTGGCGAAGAACGCACCCTCGCGTCAGCGTGGAACCGCGACGTCCGCGTGGAAGATCTGTCCCCGCACTCCAGCGACCGAGCGCAAGGCCGTCTCCCGCCCCATCGGTGACCACCACGCGCGATGCCGCCGGCCTGTCTCGACCGCGCCCCGCCAGACCACCGTGATGTCCGAATCTCGCCAGCGTCACCGGCCCACCGGCACCAGGCTTGCGGACATGCCCACTATCAAGGACGAGAAAGCCACCTCGACGCACGTCGCCGACACCCTCCTGGTCAGGCCGATCCGCGCTGCTTACCTCGACGAGGTTCGGTCCCGCGGGCTCGACTACCTGGGGAACCCGGTGCAGGTCACCGCCGCGGACGGCGAGGGCGAGCCGCTGCGCTGCTGTCTCCGGTATGCGCGGGCCGGCGAGGCGATCATGTTGATCTCCTACAGCCCGGACGGGCAGGGCGTGTGGCGTGAGGTTGGCCCAGTCTACGTACACGCCGAATCCTGCCCAGGCCCGACGCACATCTCGCTGCCGGACCAACTGCGCACCGGGCCTCTCGTGCTCCGCGCCTACCGGCCTGACGGCTCGATGAACTATGAGCAGAACACGCTCGTGCCGAGGGACCAAGACCTCGAGGGCGACCTTCGCCGCCTGCTGTGCCGCCCCGACGTGCGCCACGTGCACGTGCGCACCCTGCTTCCTCAGTGCTTCCTCTACAGCGTCACCATGCGACTCCGCTTCCTGCATTGGTAGGCGGCCCTGTCTCCGGCCCGACCGTGAAGGCGGGTGTGCGATCGGGATACTTGCGCGGTGATGACCACCACCAGCAGTTCACCGACTGCGATGCCTCGCACCCGCACGGGCCTGGCCCTGGTGTGCTGCGCGGGAGTGGTCTGGGGCACGATCGGCCCGGCGGTTCACCTGGTCCACGCAGGATCGGGGCTGTCCCCGCTGACGATCGGTGCCTACCGGGCGATCGCCGCAGTCGCCGCCCTGGTGGTCGCATCGCTCGTGACCGGCCGCCTTCACACCTGCCTGGGGCTCGCTCGCTCCCACTGGCGGCGCGTGCTCATCACGGGTCTGTCGACCGCGGCCTTCCAGCTGCTCTTCTTCGTGGCCGTCGTCGCGACCGGGGTGAGCGTCGCGACCGTGGTCAGTCTGGGCCTTCCCCCTGTGCTGCTGCTCGTCCTCAGCAGCGTCCAACGACGGCGCGCGCCCTCCCCCGCTCGGATCGTGACCGTGACGACCGCCCTGGTCGGGTTGGCACTCGTGAGCGTCGCGGGCGGCAGCGGCGGCGCGGCACCGAACGCCGCCCTCGGCATCCTCGCCGCGCTCGGGTCAGGGACGGCGTACGCCGCATCAACGCATCTGGGAGCACCCCTGACCCGGGAGCACGACGCGCTCACGGTCACCACGGCCACCATGTCCGTCGCGGCCGCAGCGCTGGTCCCCGGCGGCCTGGCCGTGGCGTACCTGCGCGGCGAGACGATGTCGACCACCGACGCCGGAGCGTGGCTCCTCCTCGTCTACCTCGGCGTCGTGACGATGGCCTTCGCCTACGTGTTGTTGTTCGCCGGGTTGCGCAGCACGACAAGCGGGGCGGCCGTCGTGGCCACGCTCCTGGAACCGGTCACCGCCGTCCTCATCGCCGTCCTGCTGCTCGGCGAGCGACCATCGGTCGAGGTCGCTCTCGGGGTTCTGCTGATCCTGGGTGCCATCGCGACCCTGGGACGTGAGGGCGAGCAGGAGCCCCAGCCGCAGTAGGCACGATCGATGCCCCGGCAGGACCAGGCCGAGGTGTTCCGTTTCTTGGACTGACCACGAAACCTGCGCGAGTGCTTGATAACGTTCCGCGCGTTGGAGGGGAGTACTCCCTAGCCCGGTCGTCGTCATCACGGACAGCCCAGCTGTCCCGGCGCCGGGGTCGACTTTCGTCGGCGGAGGAGACCTCCGGAGATTCGTCATACCTCCGGAGGTACCAGTGATCAGCTCTGTTCCCCTGTCCGCCTGGTTCGTCACCCTCGTGCTGCTCAGTGCGATCGTGTTCGTGGACCTCAGGCTCATCGCCCGGCGCGAAGGTGAACTCACCCTCGCCCAGTCAGTCCGCTGGGTCACCCTGTACGTCGCTCTCGCGATCGCGTTCGGCTGCGTGCTCGCGCTCGGCGCCGGAGGGCGAAGCGGCGCCGAGTTCTTCTCCGGCTACATCACGGAGTACAGCCTGTCCGTCGACAACCTGTTCGTCTTCGTCATCATCATGACGAAGTTCGCCGTACCCCCACTGGCGCAGGACAAGGTGCTGTACCTCGGCATCGTCTTGTCGATGGTGATGCGCGCCGGGTTCATCTTCGCCGGCGCTGCCCTGATCACCGCTGCCTCGTGGACGTTCTACCTGTTCGGCGTGCTGCTCATCTACACCGCGATCACCTTGCTGCGCGAGCAGGACGAGCCGGAGTTCCAGGAGTACCGGCTGCTGCGGACGCTGCGCCGGTACCTCCCGATGACGCACGACTACCACGACGACCGTCTCTCCCTGCACGTCGACGGACGGCGACACTGGACGCCGCTCGTCATCGCCGTGGCCGCGATCGGCCTGGCCAACGTGGTCTTCGCCCTGGACTCGATCCCCGCCATCTTCGGGCTCACGCAGGACGCGTTCGTGATCTTCACCGCCAACGCCTTCGCTCTCATGGGTCTTCGCCAGCTCTACTTCCTCGTGGGCGGACTTCTCGAGCGCCTGATCTACCTGAACCTGGGACTGTCAGCGATCCTCGGCTTCATCGGGATCAAGCTGATCATCGAGGCCCTGCACGGTTCCCACATCGACCACGTCGGCTCGGTGCCCCTGCCGGAGATCGGCATCGTCACATCGCTGAGCTTCATCGTCGTCGTACTGGCAGCCTCCGCGGTCGCCAGCGTCGCCAAGACGTGGATCGACCAGCGCACCACGGCCTGAGTCCCTGAAAGGAACGTCGACCAGCGGGCAGAGTGCAGCGATGGGCGTCTTCAGCCTGCACGAACCGCCGACTCATCGTGGAACACTGACTACGTGGCCTGAGACGGATCACCGAGCCGACCGGCGGGTGTGAGGGAAGGCGGATGCCATGGCGGTCCAGCTGAACCACACGATCGTGGCGGTGCGCGACAAGCACGAGTCCGCGACCTTCCTGGCCGAGATCCTCGGAGTAGCCGGGCCGGTGCCGTTCGGACCCTTCCTGGTCGTCCAGGTCGACAACGACGTCTCACTCGACTTCGCCGACGACCACGGGCCCGTGCACCCGCAGCACTACGCGTTCCTGGTCGACGAGGACCGGTTCGACGAGATCTTCGCGCGGATCCGGGAACGCGGGCTGACCTACTGGGCCGACCCGTCGCGGCAGCGCCAGGGCGAGATCAACCGCAACGACGGTGGCCGTGGCGTGTACTGGGAGGACCCCAGCGGCCACTTCCTGGAGATCATCACCCGGCCCTACGGCAGCGGCGGCTGAGCCGCCCCCACTGGCTGTCCGTCCGGACGGCTGTCCGCTGCCCGCCCCACCGCAGCCGCCTGCGGCGGAGTCCGGGATCCTCCTCGAGGCGGAGTCGGTCGGTCTCGAAGTCGGTCTCGCGGGGGATGTATCACGAGTCCCCGGTGCGGTCTCCTAGGGGCCACGACGAAGAGCCATCGCGCACAGGGGGAGGCGGCCATGCGGTTCAGCGGCGAGCGACAGGTGCCGACACCGGTCGAGCGGGTCTGGGCGGCGCTGCACGACAGCGAGGTGCTGCGCTCGACGATTCCCGGCTGCGAGGAGCTGGTGCCGCTCGACACCGGGAGGTACGCCGCGACGCTGGCGGCTCGCGTCGGGCCGGTGGCGGACACCTACCGAGGGGCGTTCTCCATCGAGGACCTGCGCCCGGGCTCGCACCTGCGGGTCCGCGTCGAGGGGCGCGGACGGTGCGGCCGGCTGGAGGTGGACCTGCGCGTCGGGCTGGCCACGGGCCGGCGGCCGGGGACGACTGCGCTGCGCTATGACGCCGACGCCGCGGTCAGCGGGTTCGTCGCCCGTCTGGGCAACGCCTCACTGACCGTCGCGGGCGGCCACCTCACGGGGTGCTTCTTCCGCGACCTGGACCGGTCGCTCCGCAGCCCCGCGCGAGCGGGCCGGCTGGCGTCGCTCGTCTGAGGAACGGTGTCTACGGCCGGTGGCGCGACGGCTCGAAGTGCGGCTCCCAGCGCACCCGCTGGTCCCCGAACCCGGCGGCGTGGGTGCCGTCGTGCCCGAGCGGCCGCCGGCAGAGGTACTGGGGTGAGTAGAGGTCTCGGCAGGAGTCGCGGTAGCTGGTGTACGCGAACTCGAGGTCGAGTCGGTCGTCGCTGCTCATCAGGTGGGTCTCCGGTGCTTGTCTCGCCTCCCCAGGTAATTACGACGATACGCGACAACCAGGCCCAAGGCAGTCAACTGGTCCAGAGCGGGAGCCAGCATGACCGGCTCCCGCAATGGGCCGGGAACCTGCGGTTACTTGATCATTCCGTGCGGGTCCAGGACGAACTTCCGGGCCGCTCCCTTGTCGAAGTCGGCGTACCCCTTCGGCGCCTGGTCCAGCGGGATGACCGTCGCGTTGACGTTCTTCGCGATCTGCACCCGGTCGTGCAGGATCGCCTGCATCAGCTGGCGGTTGTAGCGCATCACGGGGCACTGGCCGGTCGCGAGGGAGAGGGACTTGGCCCAGCCGAGCCCCAGCCGGATCGACAGCGACCCGGTCTTGGCGGCCTCGTCGACGGCTCCCGGGTCGCCGGTGACGTAGAGACCGGGGATGCCCACGGCTCCGCCGGCGCGGGTGACGTCCATGACCGTGTTGAGCACCGTCGCCGGCCGCTCCTGCTGGGCGTCGGCGCCGTGGCCGTGGGCCTCGAAGCCCACCGCGTCGACGGCGCAGTCCACCTCGGGATCACCGAGCAGCTGCTCGAGCTGGTCCCTGGGGTCGCCCTTCGAGACGTCGATCGTCTCGCAGCCGAAGCTGCGGGCCTGCTCCAGGCGCTCCTTCTGCAGGTCGGCGACGACCACGACGGCGGCGCCGAGCAGGTACGCCGACGTGGCAGCCGCGAGGCCGACGGGGCCGGCGCCCGCGACGTACACCGTGGAGCCCGGCCGTACGCCAGCGGTGAAGGCGCCGTGGAAGCCGGTGGGGAAGATGTCGGACAGCATGGCCAGGTCGCGGATCTTCTCCATCGCCTGGTCCCGGTCGGGGAACTTCAGGAGGTTCCAGTCGGCGTACGGCACGAGCGCGTACTCCGCCTGGCCGCCGACCCAGCCACCCATGTCGACGTAGCCGTACGCCGAGCCCGGCCGGTCCGGGTTGACGTTCAGGCAGACACCGGTCTTGCCCTCCTTGCAGTTGCGGCACCGGCCGCAGGCGATGTTGAAGGGGACCGAGACCAGGTCGCCCTTCGAGATGTACTCCACGTCCGGCCCGGTCTCGACCACCTCGCCGGTGATCTCGTGGCCGAGCGGCAGCCCCTCGGGAGCCGTGGTCCGGCCACGGACCATGTGCTGGTCGCTGCCGCAGATGTTCGTGGCGACGACCTTGAGGATCGCGGCGTGCGGGAGCTTGCGGCCCACGTTGGCCGGGTTCACCCCGGGACCGTCCTTGAGCTCGAACGTCGGGTATTCGGTGGTCTCGACCGCGACGGTTCCGCGCCCCCTGAAGATGACTGCCTTGTTGCCTGGCATGGGCTCTGCTCCCTTCTGAGCAAGCTGACTGGTTGTACGGGGTGGTGGTGAGGTGGACGACTCAGGTCTTCGTCTCCGTCCGGGAGGGCTCGGCCTCCCGGCGTGACTGGGCGGGGACCTCCGGCGCGCGGCCCGGCTCGGCACCGGGCATGCCGGCCTCGACCGGAGCACCGACCGGTGGGACCGCGGCGCTGGGGCGGGCCACGGCGTCGTAGCAGAGCGCGCCCGCGACGCCGCCCACGAGGGGCCCGACGATGTAGACGTAGAACTCCGCCCACGGCGTCGACCCGCCGAAGAGCTGGTTGACCAGGTAGGGCCCGAAAGAGCGCGCCGGGTTGACCGAGCCGCCGGTGAACGGACCGATGAGCATGATCTCGACCGCGACCGCCAGCCCGATGAGGAAGCCGGCCCAGCCGGCAGGAGCCCGCTCGTCGACCGCGACAGCCATGATCGTGAAGACCAGCAGGAACGTCCCGAGCGCCTCGGCGACGATGCCCTGCAGCGGGTTGACGCCGACGCCGAGAGCCGTGAGGCCCACGCTGCCGAAGTCGGTGGCCCGGGCGCCGACGTACGCCACGATCAGCAGCGCCCCCGCGACGGCGCCGAGGAGCTGGGCGACGATGTACGGCCCCACCTCCGCCCAGCGGAAGCGCCGGGCCGCCGCCAGCGCGACGGTCACGGCCGGGTTGATGTGCGCACCGGACGTGGTGCCGACGGCGTAGATGGCCAGCGCGACCACCAGGCCGAAGGCCAGGGCGATGATGCCGAGCCCGGCGTAGTCGAGACGGCCACCGTTGAAGTCGAGAGCGGCGACCACGGAGCCGGCCCCGAACAGGACCAGCAGGCCGGTGCCGACGAACTCGGCGAGAAGACGACGGAACAGCGAAGCACTCATGGCGCTCACCCGGTTTCCAGCTGGTGCCGGCCGCCTGGTCCTCGGATCGGGCTCCGCACAAGCAGGCGGCCCTTTACTGAAGAACTCCTCGACGCTAGGTCGGCCGGGAGCACCCGGTCAAGGGCGGCGGCCGCCCCACTCCCAGGCATTCTCGTGAGGGCTGGCCGGGACGGGTGGTCCCGTCCCGCAGTGTCCGGCTCTGTCGGGACTGCCGTCGCTTGTCGCGGTCGAGGCTGGTCTGGGCCGCCCCGGGTGCCCGGCCGCCGATCCCGGCTCATCCGCCGAGGAGGATGCCGCCGCCGCGCGGTGGCCGAACGATCGAAGGCGTCATGCTGACCGGTCGCGCCGCGGCAGCGCCGACCGGAACCAGCCCCGGACCGAGACGAGGGCGTGAATTCCGATGACCACCAAGTCCACGGCCGCCTCGATACCCGCGCAGAGGGACAGCCAGGGCGCGCCCGCACCGCACGCGGGCTACCTGGAACGGTTCGAGGAGGACACCCTGCGGCACCGACCGCTGTGGATCCGCCTGATCATCGAGTACCTCGGCACCGCGCTGCTCGTGCTCGTGGCCGCGGGATCCGGCGTGATCAACCAGTACGTCGGAGGGGGCCCGATCTCCCGGACCGCGGCGGTGATCGCTCCCGGCGCCCTCGTCATGGCGCTGATCTACGCGTGGGGCCCCCTGTCCGGTCTGCACATCAACCCGGCCGTCACCCTCGCCTTCGCGGCGCGCCGGGTGTTCCGGCCGTCGTACGTGGCGCCCTACCTCGTCGTCCAGCTCGCCGGCGCGGTCACCGCAGCACTGTTCCTGCAGCTGATGTTCGGGCACGTGGCCGCGGGCGGCAACTACCCCGTCGCGTCCGCGGGCGGGCAGTGGCGCTCGTTCGTGATGGAGGTCGTGCTGACCACGATCCTGGTCAGCGTCATCCTGAACACCGCGACCGGCTACCGCAGCATCGGCCACAACGCGGCCCTGGCCGTCGGCGCGACCATCGCCCTGCTCGGGCTGTTCGCGAGCCCCATCAGCGGCGCGTCCATGAACCCGTTCCGCTCGCTCGGCCCGGACATCGTCGCCAACGACTACACGGGTTGGTGGGTCTACGCCTTCGCCCCGCCGCTCGGGGCACTGGTCGCCGTGGCGATCATCGGCCTGGTCCGCGGCCTCCCCACCCCGGAGGAACGGGAGGCCGCCGAGGGCGGTGCCCTCCCACTCTGATGGCCGGGTCCCTCCGACCTCGCAGGGGCAGGCCGGTCAGGGCTCCAGGCACGTGGGGATGGAGTCCGAGTGCCCGGTCGGGCGTTCGGTGTGCCCCGACGGGTCGTAGATCTTGACCCAGTCCACCCGCGCGAGCCGGCGCAGCGTCGGGATGATCTCGCCGGCGATCGTCACCGTCGAGCCGCGGCTGCTGCAGCCTCCGGTCAGCCGGACCCGGGCGACGCCGTCCCGGACGCCCAGGTGGGAGAAGCCCGTCGCGCCGGACCGCAGCAGCCGCAGCCCGTCGGCTCGCTCGGCCGTCCGCGGCCCCGCGAACAGCCGGTCCAGGACACCGACGGCCGGTGTCGCCGACCGGACCGGGCGCACTCTCGCGGTGAAGAAGGGCGGTGTGTTGGCCAGGAAGCGGTCCCGGTCGAAGAACCAGACCCTGCGGCTCACCGTCGGGAAGGCGGACCGGATGTCGACGACCACCCGGCTGGGGTGCCTGAGCGTGAGCACGTGGACGGGTGTCCGCTTCGCCACTCCGATGCCGTACGTCGTCACCGACTCGAAGTCGCCGGCCTGCACCGCCGTCAGGACGTTGGGCAGCAAGAACGCCGTGCGGCCCGAGACCGTCGGCCCGTGGGTGTTGTGCGCGCGGGCCGCCTCGAAGCGCACCCGCAGGACCGCCCGCCCGGCGACCCGGACCGGGAGACCGGAGGCGTCGCCCACGAGGTGGTCGACGTAGCGCACCTGGCGACTCGAGGGGAGCCCACCCCTGAAGTCGAAGACCACCCGGTCGAAGCCCTGGTGACGGGCGGCCCGGATGCCGACCAGGGTGGGCACGGCGGGTGCCGGGGCGGCACTGCTGGAGGGCGCCGCCGGCACGAGCAGACCAGCGGCCAGGACCAAGGACACGAACCGCAGGATCCTCACCGTGACACGCCTCCGACCCGGGTCCACGACTTCCGACGAGCCGACTGTGACCGCTGTCCGCCGTGGGACGTCAGGGCCGAAAGTCACCGGCGCCGTGCCGTGCCGGCGCGAGCGGCCCGGGCCCCGGGTTGCTCACGCCGGTAGCGGCCGATCGGGCCCGACGTGCACGGTCGCCGCGCGCAGTCCGGGCACGTAGGCGAGCAGATGCGCCTCGGCGTGGTGTGCGACGTCGTGGGCCTCCGTCACGGTCAACCGCGGTGGCACGGTGATCGCCACCTCGGCCCGCAGCTGGTGCCCCACCCAGCGCATCCGCAGCTCCGAGACCTCGGTCAGGCCGTCCACGCTGGCGAGCGACGCCCTGGCCCGGTCGAGCAGCTGCGGGTCGACCGCGTCCATCAGCCGGGCGCCGACCTGGCCCACCGCCGAGCGGAGGACCCCGAGGATGGCGACCGTGATCAGCAGGCCGACCGCAGGGTCCGCCCACTGCCACCCGAGTGCGACCCCGCCGGCGCCCAGCAGCACGGCCAGGCTGGTGAAGCCGTCGGTGCGGGCGTGCAGTCCGTCGGCCACCAGCGCGGCCGAGCCGATCTGGCGGCCGACCCGGATCCGGTACCTCGCGACGAGCTCGTTGCCCATGAACCCGACGACGGCCGCCCCCGCGACAGCCGCCAGGTGGTCGACCGACTGGGGATGGATCAACCGGGTGACCGCCTCGTAGCAGGCGAGGATGCTGGACAACGCGATCATGGCGATGACGAACAGGCCCCCGAGGTCCTCGGCTCGGCCGTAGCCGTAGGTGTAGCGGCTGTTCGCTGGCCGTCGCGCCAGGGTGAAGGCCACCAGGAGCGGGACAGCGGTCAGCGCGTCGGCGAGGTTGTGCAGCGTGTCGCCCAGCAACGCGACCGAGCCCGACCACGCGACCACCGCGCCCTGCAGGCCGGCGGTGACGCCGAGTCCGAGCATGCTCAGCCACAGCGCACGGCGGCCGGCGCTGTCGGCCTCCAGCGCGTCGTCGATCTGGTCCGCCGCGTCGTGCGAGTGCCCCCCGAACCCGAACATCTCCGCGAGCTCGTGCAGGAGGTGGCCGAGCCGGCCGTGGGCATCCTCATGGTCGTGGTCGTGGTCCGCGTGCTGAAGCCGGTGGTCCAGCAAGTGCCCCATCGCAGGCCACCTCCCGTCGTGCGGGCATCGTCACCGGGAACCCTAGCCCGGCCCGCCTCGTGCCCGTCCGCAGCGCCGCCGGCGGCCGTGGGACCCACCCCTCGATGACGGCCCGGGGTCAGACCCGGCTGGGTGGAGCCGACGGGTCTGCCCGACGAGCCCACGACGCCACGACGTAGCCGGCCGCGAACGTGGCGGCACCGGCGCCGACCGCGGTCATCGGTTCCGACCAGCGAGCCGCGAGCGGCGCCGCGGCCAGCACGCCGAGCAGGACGAGGGCGCCTCGGCCGTGCGGCACCCGGAGCAGCCCGCGGACCAGCACCGTGGCGGAGAGCACCAGCGGCAGGCCGGGGCCTCGGACGCTGTCGCTGAGACCGAGCGCAGCGTTCCCCAGCACCGCGTACACAGCCGGGCCGGCACACGCGGCCACACCGGCCCCCAGAAGCCCGACCGCTCCGGCGGTCCGGCAGCGCCGCGGGGTCAGCGCGGCCCGGGCTCGGGAGAGCCGGACCGGGCCACCGAGCAGGACGGCGCCCGCGAGGCCCAGCAGGACCCAGCCGGCCTGCGGGGTGCCGCCCGTGGCGACCCAGTGCGGACCCACGTCACCGGGCCACGGCAGGTCCACCGTCGTGACGGCGGTGACCACGAAGAGCCAGACGTGCAGGACCGCCGCGGTCCAGGCCGACACCACCGCGAGCCGGTTCCTCCTGAGCAGCAGCGCCAGTCCCGTCGTCACCCAGAAGAGCTGGACCGGCCACCGCGGGTCGACCCACACGACGTCCAGCCGCCACGCGTCGGGGTAGCCGTCGAGACCCAGCCCCCGTTGCGCGGCCGCCAGCAGCTGTTGGGCGCCCAGGACCGCCAGCAGGATCGCCAGGGACGCGCCGGCGAGCCCGAGCGACGGGGCCACGGGCCTGCCCTCGGCGGGTCGCCGCAGCCGCAGGGCGACGCCGTGCCCGACCAGCGACGCGGCCTCGAGCAGCACGGACCGGGTCCCCCGGCGCTCCTCGGTCGCCAGCAGCACGTCGACCATCTCCTCGGCCCGCTCGGCCCGGTAGGAGCGTGGGTAGGCCAGCAGCAGCAGGCGGTAGCGGCGCGCGGGGCTCATCTCACGCCTCCGGCGGCCGGCCGGGCCGCGACCTGGGGCCGTCGACGCAGCCGGGCGCGCGCCTTCCTCGCCAGGGCCGCCATCCTGTCCACCTCCGCCGCGACGGCCTCCGCCCCTGCCGCGGTGACCCGGTAGGTGCGCCGCAGTCGTCCGGACACCACCTCCTCGGACTCCACCGCGACGAGCCCCTCGTCGGTCAGGCGGTCGAGGGCGGCGTACAGCGTGCCCACCCGGAGACGGACCCGCCCACCGGAGACGCTCTCGACCTCGGCGAGCAGGGCGTACCCGTGCAACGGCTCGTCCAGCAGGGCGGTGAGGATGAGGAACGTCGGCTCATGCAGCGGTTTGCTCATGTGACATGAATATTCCACCGACCGGACTATGCGCGGATCGACACGCCGTGCCTCGCCGTTGCCACGACAGCAGGACGCCCCGCCGTCCGAGACGGACGGCGGGGCGCCTGGGTGCCGGCGGTGTCAGGCGCCGGACCCTCCCTGCGTGGTGGGAGGAGCGCCCTGGGGGCCGCCCTGGTGACCACCCGGGCCACCCATGGTGTCGGTCCCGGTGACCGCGAAGTCCTTGCCGACCTGGACGATCAGCTGCTGACCGCCGGACGTGACGATGTGCGCCTCGTACACGCCGTCGGAGTCGGTCTCGACCCGCTGGATCGTGGCGTTGGGGTACTTCGCCAATGCCGCCGCCCTGACCTTGGCCGCCGTCGTGCCGGTGAGCAGGTGCTCGTCCGGTCGCATGCTCTTGGTCGGGTCGAGCTGGTTCGCGGCCTGGCCCACGCCGCTGCCGACTGCGTCGGTCGCGGCCGAGGCCGACCCCGTGACGGCGACGATCGCGCCCGCCCCGAACCCTGCGAGGACGAGCGCACCGCCCGCCACGATCTTCTTGGTCCTGCTGAGTGCCTTCATGACCTCTCCTGTCCGGCGCAACGGGCGTTGCACCTCCAGGGAGCACGATGCGAGCGCACCTTGGCGCCGTACTGTCGTGGCGCTGTGAACGAGGTGTGAGCCGGGCACACGCGCTCAGGCGTGACCGACGGGTGGCTCCAGCGGCGGGGTCCCGTGGGTGTGGAAGGACTCGATCCCCTGCACCCCCGGGACTCGCTCGACCAGCCCCTCGGCGGCCAGGTCGATCAGGGCGGCCGGTGGCTCAGGGACGCTCGAGGAGCTGCTTGAGCCGCACCAGGTCCTTGGTGTTCGCCCGGCGCATCGCCTGCTCCAGCACGGGCGAGGCGATCCTCGAGAAGCCGGACGGCTCCCCCCGGTTCCGCAGGGTCATCCGCGTCCCACCTGAGGCAGTGTCCTCCCAGGTGTACGTCGTCTCCATCGGGAAGGGTCCCTCCCAGGTGCTCATCACCAGGCGCGAGCCCGGCACCAGGTCCAGGAGCTCGTAGGTGTAGGCCAGCCGCCTCCCCAGGAACCGGGCCACGAACGTCACCTGCGACCCCACCCGAACCGGCGGATCGGTCCGCCACTCGACCGAGGCGATGTTCTGGTACCACGCCGTGGCGTTGTCCGGGTCCGACGCGAACGCCGCCACCTCCGGGCGCGGACGACCGATCTCGATGGCGGTGAGCACGTCGACGGGCATCCCGTCAGCGTAGGGGCGCCACCCGGACGCCGCGCCGCACCCACCCGGCGCGGCGCTCACGGCGCGAGGAGTCCGGCTAGCCTGCGACGACGCAGTTGCCGAGGTCCCGCACGTCCTGCTCGGGGTCGTCGAACCAGACACCACCCTCGCCCAGGTAGCGGAACGCGTACGTCGACCCGGGGGCGACGGCCACCTTGACGCTGCGCGTGCCGTTGCTCCGCTTCACCAGCGTGTGCGCGCCGGGCGTCCAGTCGTTGAAGTCACCCACCACGGACACCCGTCCGACGGGCGTCTCCGTCGGCAGGACGAAGGTCAGGTAGGTCTGCCCGGCTTTGCTCTCGCGCTTGATCACGACGTTCTCCCTCTGTGCTGCGTGTGCAGGAGTATTTTGCGCGGCCCGAGCCGACGATCCGGGCACGACTCGCCAGCCGGACCACGCCCTCCGGCCCGTCCGACGCGTGCTATGCGGCCGTCGGGTCGGCGGGGAAGCCGGGCACGAGGACGGCCTTCGCGCCCGATAAGGCGCCAGATGACCGGTTGGTCCTCAGGACTTAACCATCCGAATCACTACTTCTCTTGCCGGGG
>Ga0308173_10000420_pt1 | contig 17686 bp, 8 predicted proteins | sample PhyPR1_FD_203716 | JGI IMG/M metagenome (GOLD analysis project Ga0308173, IMG submission 203716) | Soil microbial communities from UC Gill Tract Community Farm, Albany, California, United States - DLSLS.P.R1 | ecosystem: Environmental > Terrestrial > Soil > Agricultural land | place: USA...
ACGTCGCGTCGCTGGTCGGCGGGATCTTCGGCAAGGGCGGCGGTGCGGAGTTCGCCAACGCCCGCTGGTTCGCCCAGCTCGAGGCGCGCTTCGGCGCTGACGAGGCGAAGCGGATCTTCGACGACCTCGCGCTGGCTGACGACCCGCAGGCGCCCACGACCTCCAGCACCCCGGCGCCGTACGGCAGCGGTCCGGTCGACCCGTCGAAGCCCGGGGTGGCGATCCCCGACCTCGACGGGCCGACCGCGCCCGGAACGGGAGCCGACGCCGGCTCCGGCGGTGTGCCCGACCCGGGGCTGGGCTCGCTGGCTGGCCGGTTCGGCACGCAGGACCGGGCGGGCGTCGTCCAGGGGCCGTTCGGCCCGATCGACCTCGGCGGCGTCCCCGACATGATGAGCAACGCGGCGCTGGTGGCGGGGAGCCGCACCGTCGACGGCCACCCGCGGGTGGTCTTCGGCCCGCAGACCGGCTACTTCACCCCGCAGCTGCTCACCGAGCAGGCCGTCGTCGCGCCGGGCATCCGGGCGCGCGGGGTGTCCTTCGCCGGAACCAGCATGGTCGTGGAACTCGGGCGCGGCGTCGACTACGCCTGGTCGGCCACGAGCGCCGGCAGCGACCTCGTCGACACCGTCGTCGAACGGCTCTGCGACCCCGCCGGGGGGGCGCCGACCGTTCAGTCGGAGGGCTACCTGGTCGGGACCGAGTGCCGCCCGATGGACAAGAAGGTGCACCAGGAGACCGCGCTGCCCAACGCGGCCGCTCCCGGCGCCCCGAAGACCTACGCGTTCCTCGTCCTGCGCACCGGGCACGGCATCGTGCAGCTGCGGACGACGGTCGGCGGGCAGCCGGTCGCGATCGTGCTCGAGCGCAGCACGTACGGCCGGGAGCTGGACTCCGCGCTCGGCTTCGAGCGGCTCGGCAACCCCGACTACGTCAAGGACGCCGCCGGCTTCCGCAACGCGACCGCGGCGATCGACTACACCTTCAACTGGTTCTACGCCGACGACAAGGACATCGCGTACTACTCGTCGGGGCGGCTGCCGATCCGGGCGGACGGCGTCGACGGCCACCTGCCGCGCTGGGGCGACGCCGCCTACGACTGGAAGGGCTGGCTGGCGGTGGGCGACCACCCGCAGCAGGTCGACCCGCCGTCGGGCTATCTGGTCTCCTGGAACAACAAGCAGGCACCCGGGTTCACCGCCGCCGACGACCAGTGGGGATACGGCCCGGTGCACCGCAGCCTGGCGATCTCCGACCGGCTCGAGATACTCGCCGCGAAGGGCGGGGTGACGACGACGGACGTCGTCGGCGCGGTCCAGGGCGCCGCCACGGTCGACTCCCGGGCGTTCTACACGTTGCCGTCGCTGCTCGACGTGATCGGCGACGACCCCGAACTCGCCGACGCCGTCGCCCTGCTGCGCGGCTGGCAGCAGCGCGGGGCGCACCGGCTGGACCAGGACCGGAACGGGGCGTACGAGGAACAGGCCGCGATCGCGCTGTTCGACGCCTGGTGGGGCGGCGACGGCGAGGAGGGCGTCGCGCAGGACCTGCTGCGCGGCACCCTCGGCGATCTCGTCGGCCAGCTGCCGCAGCGCCGGGACGACCATCCGCGGCAGGGTCTCGGCTCGTCCTGGAACGGGGTGGCCTGGTACGGCTACGTGCTCAAGGACCTCGACGTGGTGCGCGGGAAGGACCCCGGCGCATGGTCGCAGGCCTACTGCGGCGGCGGGGACCTCGCGACCTGCCAGGCCGACCTGCGGGCCTCGCTGAAGCGCGCGGTCGACGAGGTGCTCGCCGCCCAGGGTGTCTCGTCGGTCGATCAGCTGACCTACGACAAGCATCTCGACGACATCCGGGCGACGACGGCCGGGCTCGTGGGGGTGCGCCCGATCGACTGGCAGAACCGCCCGACCTTCCAGCAGGTCGTCGCCTACACGGGTCATCGTCCGCGTTCCTGAACGAGTGGGATCATGGCTGTCATGCAGCCAACTCGTCCTGGACGTCCCGACCCGCGGGCCGCGGCCCAGCAGGCCCAGATGGCCGCCGCGATGGCCGGCGCCGTCGACCTCGCAGCCGTGAAGGCCCGCTCCGACGCAGCCGCGCGAGCGCAGTCGGCGCCGCCGCCGAGCGCCGACGTCCCGGCCGGTGCGCCCGGGTCGGCCGTCGTGGACGTCACCGAGGCCACCTTCCAGTCCGAGGTGCTCGACCGCTCCTTCCAGGTGCCGGTCGTCCTGGACCTGTGGGCCGAGTGGTGCGGCCCGTGCAAGCAGCTCTCGCCGGTGCTCGAGCGGCTGGCCGCCGAGGGGGGCGGGTCCTGGGTGCTGGCGAAGGTCGACGTGGACGCCAACCCGGCGCTCGCGCAGGGCCTACGGGTGCAGGGCATCCCCGCCGTGAAGGCGGTGTGGCAGGGGCAACTGGTCGCCGAGTTCAACGGTGCGATCCCCGAGGAGCAGGCCCGCCAGTTCGTCGACGAGCTGGTGAAGGCCACGACCGGCGGGGCGGTCCCCGGAACCGACGGCGAGGCGCCGGCCGAGGTGGAGGACCCGCGCCTCGACGCGGCCGAAGCGGCGCTCGAGCGCGGCGACCTCGCCGCTGCCGAGGACGCCTACCGGGCGATCCTCGACGCGGAGCCCGACCACCCGGAGGCGTCGCTGGCGCTGCGCCAGGTGCAGCTCTTCCGGCGCGCCGACGAGGCCGGCCCCGACGCCCTGGCCGCAGCCGAGGCCGCGCCCGACGACATCAGCGCGCAGACCCGCGCGGCGGACTTCCTGCTCGGCACCGGCAACGTGCAGGAGGCCTTCGACCACCTGCTGGCCGTCGTCCGTCGCACGGCGGGGGAGGACCGCGACCAGGCCCGCAAGCACCTGGTCGAGCTGTTCGCCGTCGTCGGCGACGAGGACCCGCGGGTGGGCGCCGCCCGCCGGCAGCTCACCCTCGCCCTGTTCTGAGAAAACACCCCCTGCCCCCCGACGCTCGGCCCCGTCCGGAGGCTCGCCGCGAGCGTGCGAGCGGGGAGAGGGACGGGGTCCTTTCGTTACTTGCTGAGGTCGCAGGCGTCCCCGCCCTGCAGGAAGCCGGTGCGGAAGGCCCCGACCAGCTCGAAGCCGGACGCCGACGTGTTGGGGAAGACCTCCGGGCGGACCCCGTACTCCAGCAGGAACTGCACGGCCTCGTCGATGTCACCCGGGCTGATCACCGCGCCGTCTGTGCTCGACGTGAAGGCGCCGTTGAACCACTGCGCCTCGTACCAGCCGGTCAGGCAGACGGCCGACCGGGTGGCGGCGCCGTCGTCCGTCGACAGGCCGGCCTCGTCGCGCACCGCCAGGGAGTAGGGGAGGGACATCGCCGTGGTCAGCGCGAAGTCCCCGATCTGCTCGTAGGCCGGCTCGGCCAGGTCGGTCTCGTCGAGGTACACCGTCCGGTCATGGGCGCAGTAGCCGAGATCGCGGTTCCGCACCCCCGCGCAGTCCGGCGCGGTGCCGTCGAAGGTCTTCACGGCCGGCGCCGTGAAGTCCTTCCCGTAGGCGGACGGGAACACCCCGGTCCAGAACTCCGGCAGCGTCGTGCGGACCCAGCTGTCGATCTGCTCGACGGGCGCGTTGCCCCCGGTCGCGACGTCCCCGCCCTGGAACGAGGCGGCGGTGAAGAGCCGGTCCTCGCCGAAGTCGTCCCGGCACGCGCCGACCCCGCCGTCGAAGCCCTCGTAGAACGCCGAGACGCGGTCGAAGTAGGAGCCGTGCGCCTGGCTGTCGTTCGGGTTGGTGCCGACGTCGTCACGGAGCAGCAGGAAGCCGCGGATGACGTCGTCGAGTTCGGGGGTGCGCAGCGAGACGTGCTCGGCCTTGCCCTGGCGGACCCAGCCGGTCCACGCCCCGGCGAAGCAGTCGGCCTGCGTCTCGTCCTGGATGCTGCGTCCATTGGCGGCGAAGCCGAAGCGGGCCTGGATGGCGTGGCCGAACTCGTGGGCCATGACCACCGGGCCGAGGAACCGGCCGTAGTCGCTCGAGAGCTCCTCGAGCAGGGCCCGGTCGTAGACGATCAGGTCGCACGAGGTGTCGTAGTACGCGTTGTCGGCGACCTCGTCGGGCTCTGCGGGGGAGTCCGCGCACCCGATGCCCGTCGCGGGGTAGGCGCTGTCGTCGATGGCGGTGGAGTCGACCGAGAAGTAGCCGTTCTGCAGCGGAGTGAAGTCATCGCCGAAGAACTCCGGGTAGGCGTCGGTCCAGAACGTGTTCAGGTCGTCGAGGGCGTTGCGGGCGAGTTGGTCGACCCCCGTGTCGCTGGCACCGGTGATCGGGAAGGCGTCCGGTGCGACGTCGACCGGTTCGCCGGCTCCGGGGGAGGGCTGGCCGACGACGTGGTGGGCGGCGCCGCACCCGGCCAACAGCACGCCGGCGAGGGCCATCGGCAGCGCGCGGCGCAGCCCCTGCCTCATCCGGGCTCCGTCCCCTCGTCGGCCACGGCCGCTCGCGCGCCGTGCCGGCGGGTGCGATCGGGCGCCCCTCCAGGATGCCTCTTCGGGGTGGGCTTGGGGAGGCTCCGCCGCGCCCGTCGGGCGCGGCGGAGCCTGCCGGTCACAGCTGCCCGTCAGCCCTCGTGCAGGAACCAGACGGTGCCGAGCGGAGGAGCCGCGACCGTCGCTGAGTACGGCTGACCGTGCCAGGGCTCGGCCACCGCCTCGATCCCCCCGAAGTTGCCGACACCGGACCCGCCGTAGCCCTCGGCGTCGGTGTTCAGCACCTCCCGCCAGTGCCCGGGACGGGGCAGTCCGATCCGATACCCGTGGTGGGGAGCTCCGGAGAAGTTGGCGACGCAGGCGAGGGCCGCACCGGCGCCCTGACCGACGCCGTCGTCGGCCGAGACCGGCTTGCCGTAGCGGAGGAACGACAGCACGTTGCCCGTGGCGTCGTTGGCGTCGATCCACTGGAAGCCGGCCGGGTCGACGTCCAGCGACCAGAGCGCGTCGAGCTCGCGGTAGCGGCCGTTGAGATCGGTGACCAGCTGGAGGATGCCGCGGTGGGCCGGGTCGTCGAGGTGCCACCAGTCCAGTGAGCGGCTCTCGGCCCATTCGGCGTCCTGACCGAACTCCGCGCCCATGAACAGCAGCTGCTTGCCCGGATGCGCCCACATGTAGGCCAGGTAGGCGCGCAGGTTGGCCAGCTGCTGCCACCGGTCGCCGGGCATCTTCCGGAGCAGCGAGCCCTTGCCGTACACGACCTCGTCGTGGCTGATCGGCAGCACGTAGTTCTCGGAGTACGCGTAGATCATCGAGAACGTCAGCTGGCCGTGGTGGTAGCTGCGGTGCACCGGAGCCCGCTGCATGTAGGCCAGCGAGTCGTGCATCCAGCCCATGTTCCACTTGAAGCCGAAGCCCAGCCCACCGAGATGGGTCGGGCGGGTCACGCCCGGCCAGGCCGTCGACTCCTCGGCGATGGTGACCACGCCGGGCACCTCGCGGTACACGGTCGCGTTCATCTCCTGCAGGAACGCGACCGCCTCGAGGTTCTCCCGACCCCCGTGGATGTTGGGCACCCACTCGTCGCGGGAGTAGTCGAGGTAGAGCATCGAGGCGACCGCGTCGACGCGGATGCCGTCGACGTGGAACTCCCGGGCCCAGTAGAGGGCGTTGGCGACCAGGAAGTTGCGCACCTCGGGTCGGCCGAAGTCGAAGACGTACGTGCCCCAGTCCAGCTGCTCGCCCCGCCGGGGGTCGGCGTGCTCGTACAGAGGGGTGCCGTCGAACCGGGCCAGGGCCCAGTCGTCCTTGGGGAAATGCGCCGGCACCCAGTCAACGATGACGCCGATGCCGGCCTGGTGGGCGCGGTCGACGAGGTAACGGAGGTCGTCCGGGGTCCCGAACCGCGCCGTCGGTGCGTAGTACGAGGTGACCTGGTAGCCCCAGCTCCCGCCGAAGGGATGCTCGGCCAGCGGCATGAACTCGATGTGGGTGAAGCCCGCCGCCACCACGTAGTCGACCAGTTCGTCGGCGAGCTGCCGGTAGGACAGGCCCTGCCGCCACGAGCCGGCGTGCACCTCGTACACGCTCATCGGCCGCTCGTGCCAGCCCGCGGCCGCCCGCTCGGCCAGCCACGCGTCATCGGCCCACTCGTACACCGACTCGGTCACCACCGAGGCGTTGAGCGGCGGTACCTCGGTGGCGAAGGCCATCGGGTCGGACTTCTCCCGCCACGTCCCGTCGGCACCGAGCACGTGGTAGCGGTACCGGCTGCCGACCTGCACGCCCGGGATGAAGATCTCCCAGACGCCGGAGGAGCCCAGCGACCGCATCGGGTAGGCGCGCGCCTCCCAGTAGTCGAAGTCGCCGGTGACCTTGACGCTCCGGGCATTCGGCGCCCAGACGGCGAACGAGACGCCCTCGACCGTGCCCTGGGGGGTGTCGTACCGGCGCACGTGCGCGCCGAGCACCTCCCACAGCCGCTCGTGGCGCCCCTCGCGGATCAGGTGCTCGTCGAGCTCACCGACGGTCGGCATCCAGCGGTACGGGTCGTCGACGGTGTAGGTGTTCGTGCCGCCCTGACCGTCCGGATAGGCCACCTCGACGCGGTAGTCGCCGGGCTGCTGCGGGAGGGCGGCCTCGTAGATGCCCCCCTCGTGCAGCTGGATCGCCTCGTAGCGGCTGCCGTCCTGGTCGAGGACGGCGACGGCGCTGGCGTTGGGCCGCAGGGTGCGCACCACCCAGCCGGCTGCGGTCTGGTGCGCGCCCAGGACGCCGTGGGGGTTGTACGACCAGCCCTCGACGACGGCCCGCAGGTCGTCGTCGCTGACCTGCCCACTGCCGGCCGGTCCCTGGGGCGCCGTGACCTCCGGCGATGGTGTCGCGGGAGCGACGGGCTCGGGCTGCACCGCTGGTGCGCCCGCCGGGCTGCCGGGTTCCGCGATGGGCGCCGGCGCCACCACCGGTGCGGCCGCGGTCGTGCGCTTGGCGGGTGCCTTCTTCGCGGCCGCCTTCTTCGCCGTCGTCGCGGTGGCGGTCGACTTCTTGGCGGCGGGTGCCTTCTTGGCCGCGGGTGCCTTCGTGGCGGCGGGTGCCTTCTGCGCAGGTGCCTTCTGCGCAGTGGCCTTCTTGGCCGCGGGCGCCTTCTTGGCCGCGGGCGCCTTCTTGGCCGCGGGCGCCTTCTTGGCCGCGGGTGCCTTCTTGGTGGCCTTCTTCGCCGCCGGTGCGGCGTTCACGATCGGCTCGTCTCCGGCGGCGGCCTCGGCCGCTGCGGTCGACTCGTCCACGGCGCGCTGGAGGGCGTCCTTGTCGGCCACCGGACGCTCGTCTCGGTCCTCGGTCGTCATCTTCTCGCCGTCCTCTGGGGTGCTCGGAGGTGGTGCGGTCGCGTTCCTCGGGGGCCGGTCAGCCGGATTCGGTGAGCCGGGACAGTGAGTTCAGCGGGATCATCAGCCAGTGCGGACGGTTGCGTGCCTCGTAGACGCACTCGTAAACCGCCTTGTCGGCCTCGAACGCCCGAAGGAGTGGTGATTCGCCGCACGGGTCGAGGCCGCTCGCCTGTGAGTAACCGGCGCAGTACGCGCCGCGGTTGCGGGTCGCCCACTCCTGCGCCCGGTAGGCCCGCTGCGGGTCGTCGGGCTGCTCGACCAGCATGTGCCGGGCGGCGTAGTCGAAGCTGCGCAGCATCCCGGCGACGTCGCGCAGCGGGCTGTCGAGCTCGCGCCGCGACTCCAGCGGGCGGGCGGGCTCGCCCTCGAAGTCCAGCACGATCCAGCCGGTCGCCGTCCGCAGGACCTGGCCCAGGTGCAGGTCGCCGTGCACCCGCTGGCGGACGACGGGCTCGCGGCTGTCGGCCACCTTGGCGTACAGCGCGCGCAGCCCCTCGGCGTGCTCGGCCAGCTGCGGCACGACCTCGGTCGCGGCCTGGAGACGCTCGGTCATCTGGGCCGCGACGGCGCCGTACCAGTCGCTGTCGGCCGGCTCGGTCGGCAGGACGGCGGCCATGTCGGCATGCACCGACGCGGTGGCCGCGCCGAGGCGCTCGCTCTCGCCGGCGAAGTCGCCGCCCACCTCGTCGGCGTGCAGGTCACCCTCGGCGTACAGGTCCCGGACGCTGGCGGTAGCGAGCCGCCAGCCGTCGCTCGCGTTGGGCACGAAGGTCTGCAGCATCGCGACCGTGGATGGGGGAGCGTCCGGGTCCGGACCGTCGATCTCGATGTGGCCCAGCAGCGGGGCGATGTGCTCGTTCTTCGTGTTCCGCAGCGCGGCGTGCACCTCGACGTCCGGATTGAGCCCGGGCTCCAGCCGGCGGAAGAGCTTGAGGATCGCCTCGGACCCGTAGATCAGCGACGTGTTGCTCTGCTCCCCGGACACGATGTCGCCGGGCAGGCCCTCGGGGATGTAGGCGACCCCGGCGGGGTGGAAGTGCATCGGCCCGATGGTCGAGGCGTTGACCAGGTGGATCAGCCACGGCGCGGTCGCTTCGCGGTCGCGCATCGCGTCGTAGGCGTAGCTCTCGCCGGTGTCGTTGGGTACCGCGCCCACGAACGCCGACTCGAGGTCCTCGGCCGGGTGGTCCCGCCACGAGAGCGGGACCAGGTAGGTCTCCGTGTGCCCGTCGGTGTAGGAGACCCGGACGCGGTGCACCGACAGCACCGGGTTGCCGCGGTCCAGGAAGAACCCGTCCTCGGTGACGTCGGCCCACTCGCGGCCCTTGCTGCCGAACCAGCGCTGGTGCGGCATCCACTCGCGGAACAGGTCGGTGAGCACCTTCATCTCGAGTCCCCCTCGGTGGTGCCTTCATGGGTTGCGGCGTCCGGTGCGTTGTCACCGGGGGTCTCCTCCGCGGCGCTGACCACGCCCGCGGCCAGGAGCGAGTCGGCGACGGAGCTGGAGGTGGCCTGCTCCCAGTCCTCGTGCTCGTCGACGACGGGCTCGGCCGGCTTGGCCAGCTCGAACCAGTAGAAGCCGTGCCCGGCCAGCGTGAGCATGTACGGCAGAACGCCGATCTGGGGGAACTCGACCCGCCCGGTCAGCTCGATGGGCGTGTAGCCCTCGAACCGGCGCAGGTCGAGTTCGACCGGCTGGGGGAAGCGGGAGAGGTTGTTGACGCAGAGCACCAGGTCGTCGCCGAACTCGCGGACGAAGGAGAGCACGGTCGGATTCCGCGACCCGATCTCCTCGAAGGTGCCCAGGCCGAACGTGGGGTGCTCCTTGCGGACCTGGATCATCCGGCGCAGCCACTGCAGCATCGAGTTGGTGTTGCGCAGCTGGGACTCGACGTTGGTGACCTGGTAGCCGTAGACCGGGTCCTGGTTCAGCGGCAGGTACATCCGCTGCGGGTCCGCGGTGGAGAAGCCGCCGTTGCGGTCCGGCGTCCACTGCATCGGCGTCCGGACGCCGTCCCGGTCACCGAGCCAGATGTTGTCGCCCATGCCGATCTCGTCGCCGTAGTAGAGCACCGGAGACCCCGGCAACGAGAACAGCAGCGCACTGAACAGTTCGAGGGTGTTGGTGTCGTTGTCCAGCAGCGGCGCCAGCCGGCGTCGGATGCCGATGTTGGCCTTCATCCGGGGGTCCTTCGCGTACTCCCCCCACATGTAGTCCCGCTCCTCGTCGGTGACCATTTCGAGGGTCAGCTCGTCGTGGTTGCGGAGGAAGACACCCCATTGGCAGTTGTCCGGGATCTCCGGCGTCTGCGCCATGATCTCCGAGATCGGGAAGCGCTGTTCCCGCCGGACGGCCATGAACAGACGCGGCATCACCGGGAAGTGGAACGCCATCTGGCACTCGTCGCCGTTCTCACCGAAGTACTCGACGACGTCGGCCGGCCACTGGTTGGCCTCGCACAGCAGCACGGTGTCGGGATAGTCGGCGTCGACGACCTTGCGGACGTACTTGAGGAACTCGTGGGTCTTCGGCAGGTTCTCGCAGTTGGTGCCCTCCTCCTCGAAGAGGTAGGGCACGGCGTCGAGTCGGAAGCCGTCGATGCCCAGGTCCAGCCAGAAGCGCAGGGCGTCGATGATCGCCTCCTGCACCTTCGGGTTCTCGAAGTTGAGGTCCGGCTGGTGGGAGAAGAAGCGGTGCCAGAAGTACTGCTTGCGGACCGGGTCGAACGTCCAGTTCGAGCTCTCGGTGTCGACGAAGATGATGCGGGCGTCGGCGTACCCGGTGTCGTCGTCGGCCCAGACGTAGAAGTCGCCGTACGGGCCGTCCGGGTCGTTGCGGCTGGCCTGGAACCAGGGGTGCTGGTCCGAGGTGTGGTTCATGACGAAGTCGATGATCACGCGCATGCCGCGGGAGTGGGCGGCGTCCAGGAAGTCGTGGAAGTCCTGGATGTCGCCGAACTCCGGCAGGACGGCGGTGTAGTCGCTGACGTCGTAGCCGCCGTCGCGCAGCGGCGAGGCGAAGAAGGGCGGCAGCCAGAGGCAGTCGACGCCGAGCCACTGCAGGTAGTCCAGCTTGTCGATCATGCCGCGCAGGTCGCCGACACCGTCGGCGTTGCTGTCGGCGAAGCCGCGGACGAGGACCTCGTAGAAGACCGCGCGCTTGAACCACTCTGGGTCGGTGCCGGGCGGGGGGAGTGCGGAGCGGCCGGTGGGGGAGTCGGGGACGGGAACGGTCATCGCGGGGGACAGACCTCGTTCGGTTCGAGGGGCGGTCGGTTTCGGGAGGTTCAGGAGACCGGCGGCGGGAACTGCACCGGCCGCGGCAGGGTGACCGCGAAGACGTGGGCGGGCTCCCGGTAGGGGTCCAGCTCCAGGTAGTTGAACTGGCCCCAGTCGTAGTGGGCGCCCGTGATCTCGTCGGTGACGGCGAACCGCTCGTGCCAGTCGAGGCCCAGGACCGGCATGTCCAGCGCCGTCGTCCCGATCTGGGTGTTGTGGCTGGACAGGTTGACGACGACGAGGACGGCGTCCGTCGATCCCGGATCGGTCTTCGAGAAGCAGATCAGGTTCGGGTTGTCGACCGCGTGGAAGTGCAGCGTACGCAGCTGCTGCAGCGCCGGGTGGGCCCGGCGGATCTCGTTGAGCCGGCGCAGGTAGGGCGCGAGGCTGCGACCCGAGGCCTCCGCCGCGGCCCAGTCGCGCGGTCGCAGCGAGTACTTCTCGCTCTCGTGGTACTCCTCGCTGCCGGGCTTGACGGCGACGTGCTCGAACAGCTCGAACCCGGAGTAGACGCCCCAGGTGGGGCTCATCATCGAGGCGAGCACCGCCCGGATCTTGAACATCGGCGGGCCACCGAACTGCAGTGACTCGTGCAGGATGTCCGGGGTGTTCACGAAGAAGTTCGGCCGCATGTAGTGCGCGTTCGTGGCGAGCTCGCGGCCGTAGTCCTCGATCTCGCCACGCTCGGTCCGCCACGTGAAGTACGTGTAGGACTGGGTGAACCCGATGCGCGCGAGCTGGTGCATCATCGCCGGCCGGGTGAACGCCTCGGCCAGGAACAGCACGTCCGGGTCGGTCTTCTTGACCTCCCAGATCAGCCAGTGCCAGAAGTTCAGCGGCTTGGTGTGCGGGTTGTCGACGCGGAAGATGCGCACCCCCGCGTCCATCCAGACCCGGATCACCCGCAGGCACTCGGCGTAGATGCCCTCGGGGTCGTTGTCGAAGTTGATCGGATAGATGTCCTGGTACTTCTTCGGCGGGTTCTCCGCGTAGGCGATGGTGCCGTCGGGCTTGGTGGTGAACCACTCCGGGTGCGCTTCGACCCAGGGGTGGTCGGGCGCCGCCTGCAGCGCGAAGTCCAGGGCCACCTCCATGCCCAGTTCGCGGGTGCGGGCGACGAACGCCGTGAAGTCGTCCATCGTGCCCAGCTGCGGGTGGACGGCGTCGTGGCCGCCCTCGGCGCTGCCGATCGCCCACGGCGAGCCGACGTCGTCGGGCCCGATCTCGTGCGGGTTGCCGCCCGGGAACTGCGACGTGTTCGGGCCCTTGCGGTTCACGGTGCCGATGGGGTGGATCGGCGGCAGGTAGACGACGTCGAAGCCCATCTCCGCGACGGCCGGCAGCCGATCCTGGGCGTTGGCGAACGTGCCGTGGGTCGGCTTCCCGCCGACGACGGGGCCTTCGGAGCGCGGGAAGAACTCGTACCAGGACCCGTAGAGGGCGACCGGCCGGTCGACCCACACCTCGTACTCGGGGCTCTGGGTGATGAGCTCGCGGACGGGGTGCTCGTGCAGATAGCGCTGCAGTCCGGCGGCCAGCGCGGGCGCGATCCGGACGGTCAGTTCCTGGGATGTGTCGCGGAGTGCGGCCGATGCGGCGGCGACCCGCTCGCGCCACGCATCGCCGTCGTCCCCGGTGGTGGCCACCTTCGCGACCCGGTCGAGCAGCCGGGCGCCCTCCTCGAGGTCGTTCGCGAGCTCCTCGGCGCCCTGGCCGGCCTCGACCTTCACCTCGACCGCGTGCCGCCAGGTGGCCAGGGGGTCGCTCCACGCCTCGACCCGGAAGGTCCAGAGACCCTCCTGGTCGGGCACGACCGTGGTGATCCAGCGGTCGGGCTCCGGGGGGAGCTTCGCCATCCGGAGGAACGGCGACTCGACGCCGTCGGGCGACGTCCAGACGACGCTCGCGGCGACGGCGTCGTGGCCCTCGCGGAACACGGTGGCCGTGATCGGCAGGTGTTCCCCGACCACGGCACGGGCCGAGAAGGTCCCGCAGGACACGACGGGGGCGACATCGGAGATGCCGAGGCGGAGGTCAGCGCGGCCAGTCATCGAGGCAACGCTATCGAGGTCACGCCCCAGCAGCACCTCGACTGCGATCACGTCACACCTGCCTCACCCGTTGGGGCTGATGTGACGGAACTGCTCGTCCGCTGGCGATGCGCCGTCTTCTCGTTAGTCTCGACCGGTGCGAGCTCTTCGTCGGTTCACCGTCCGCGCGGCGCTGCCCGAACCCCTGATGCCCCTGTCCAAGCTCGTAACCAACCTCCGGTGGTCATGGCACCCGGAGACGCGCGACCTGTTCGAAGCGCTCGACCCCGCGCTCTGGCAGAGCTGCGGCGGCGACCCGGTCAAGGTGCTGGGTGAGGTCTCGGCCGAACGCCTGGCCGCGCTGGCCAAGGACCGCAAGTTCGTCCGGCGTCTGCAGGACGTCGTCGACGACCTGAACGAGTACCTGACGACCCCGCGCTGGTACCAGTCCCTCGGGGCGGAGGCACCCGCGACCATCGCCTACTTCTCGGCGGAGTTCGGTGTCACCGAGGTGCTGCCGAACTACTCCGGCGGTCTGGGCATCCTGGCCGGCGACCACCTCAAGGCGGCCTCCGACCTCGGCGTGCCGTTGATCGGCATCGGACTGCTGTACCGCGGCGGCTACTTCGAGCAGAGCCTGTCGGCCGACGGCTGGCAGCTGGAGCACTACCCGTCCCTCGACCCGCACGGGCTGCCGGTGAAGCTGGTGCGCGAGGACGACGGCTCCGCGACGGTCATCACCGTGCCCCTGCCCGAGGGCCGGACGCTGCACGCGCACGTCTGGCGGGCGCAGGTCGGCCGGGTGCCGCTGCTGCTGCTCGACAGTGACATCGAGGAGAACGCGCCGACCGAGCGTGGCGTCACCGACCGGCTGTACGGCGGCGACGAGGACCACCGCCTCCGTCAGGAGATGCTGCTCGGCATCGGCGGCGTGAAGGCCGCGCGTGCCTGGTGCCGGCTCACCTCCCGACCCCAGCCCGAGGTGTTCCACGCCAACGAGGGGCACGCCGGGTTCCAGGGTGTGGAGCGGATCCGCGAGCTGCAGGAGGCGCACGGCCTCGGCTTCCCGGAGGCCCTGCAGGCCGTGCGCGCCGGCACCGTGTTCACCACGCACACTCCCGTGCCGGCGGGGATCGACCGGTTCCCCAAGGCCCTGATCGAGCGCTACTTCGCCGGCTTCGGCGTGCCGCTGCAGGAGCTGCTGGCCCTGGGTGCCGAGGAGGACGCCACCAAGTTCAACATGGCCCACATGGGCCTGCGGCTCGGGCAGCGGGCCAACGGCGTGAGCGAGCTGCACGGGCACGTCAGCCGGGGCATGTTCTCCGACCTGTGGCCCGGGTTCGACGAGAGCGACGTGCCGATCGGCTCGATCACCAACGGCGTGCACGCCCCCACCTGGACCGCGCGCGAGCTGGTCGAGATGGGCACCCAGACCACGAGCCAGGGCGATCCGCTGGGCGTCGACGGCCCGGTCCACTTCGACGGCGTCGACAGCATCAAGGCCGCCGATCTGTGGAGCATCCGGCGGACCCTGCGCGCCCGGCTGGTCGAGGAGGTCCGCCGCCGGATCCGCGACACCGCGCTCTCCCGCGGGGCCACCGAGGCCGAGGTCGGCTGGACGGCGAGGGCGTTCGACCCCGACGTCCTCACGATCGGGTTCGCCCGGCGCGTGCCGTCCTACAAGCGGCTGACCCTGATGCTGCGCGACCCGGAGCGGCTCAAGGCGCTGCTGCTCGACCCCGAGCGGCCGATCCAGCTGATCATCGCCGGCAAGAGCCACCCGGCTGACGACGGCGGCAAGAAGCTCATCCAGGAGATGGTCGCCTTCGCCGACGACCCGGAGATCCGCCACCGGATCGCCTTCCTCCCCGGCTATGACATCGGCATGGCGCGCTACCTGTACTGGGGCTGTGACGTCTGGCTGAACAACCCGCTGCGCCCGCTCGAGGCCTGTGGCACGTCGGGCATGAAGGCCGCGCTGAACGGCGGGCTGAACCTCTCGATCCGCGACGGCTGGTGGGACGAGTGGTTCGACGGCCAGAACGGGTGGGCAATCCCGACCGCCGACGGCGTCCAGGACGCCGACCGACGGGACGAGGTCGAGGCGCGGGCGATCTACGAGCTGATCAGCAACCAGGTGCTGCCGCGGTTCTACGAGACCGGCCGTGACGGTGTGCCCGCCCGCTGGGTCGAGATGGTGCGGCACACGCTGCGCGAGACCGGCCCGAAGGTGCAGGCGACGCGCATGGTGCGCGACTACGTGCAGGCGCTGTACGTGCCGGCCGCCGGTTCGGCGCGGGCGATGGCCGTCGACGGGTACGGCCCGGCGCGCGAAGAGGCCGGCTGGCGCACACACCTGCTGCACAACTGGCCCGGGGTACGGGTGGGCCACGTCGAGGCCACCGGAGCGGGGGACACTCCGGAGATCGGGACGACGCTGGCGCTGCGCGCCGAGGTCGAGCTGCCGGGCCTGAGCCCGGACGACGTCCAGGTGCAGGCGGCCTACGGCCGGGTGGACGACGCCGACGGGCTGCACCAGGTGACCACGGTGCCGATGGTGCACGACCAGACCGACGGCTCGCGGCACTGGTTCACCGTCACCGTTCCGCTCGAGCGGACGGGTGCATTCGGTTACACGGTGCGCGTGCTTCCGCACTCGGAGCGCATGGCCGACCCGGCGGAGCTCGGGGTGGTCACCAGTGCGTGACGTCGACGCTCGTGAAACTTCAACCACGTCGGCCCCATCCACCCCGTGTGACGTCGTGATAGCCCGGCGTGGCGGGGTTGCCGGGGCAGCCAGACGGCGCAGCGATCACTAGGCTGGAGGCCATGCCTGACCGCTGTGAAGTCCTCCCCGGAGACTCCGTCATCGCTCGCCGCGGCGGCGGACTGCTCTGGGTCGACGCACCCGGCTCGCCCGCCCTCGTCGCTGCCCTGCACGCCTGCCTGGGTGTGTCGGGTCCCGGGGCCGACCGTGTGCTGTCCGCCGTTGCCGGCCAGGTGAGCTCCCTCGCCTCCGGGACCGCCTCCTTCGCGCTCGTCCTCGCCGACCCCTCGGGGGGCGCCGGCACCGGCACCGCCCTGTGGTCGGGCAAGGGCCAGCCGGCCGTCGACGGGGTCCCGGTCTCCGGGACGTCGGTGGAGGGCTGCACGCTCGCCACCGACTTCCCGCTCGGGCAGACGCTCTACGTCGGCCCGGGACAGGCGGCTCCGCAGATGCCGCCGGGTGTGGCGTACGACCTCGTCGAGGGCACGGTGCCCGGGTCCGGCGCGATGCTGCAGCTGGCCAAGGCCGCGCCCTCCGGCTCCTCGGTCGTCCCGCCGGCGACCTCCACCCCGTCGTCGTTCGGCGCGTCGTCCGGTGGCTTCAGCTCGACCGGTGGTTCGAGCCGCGCGGCCAGTGCGCCCGCCGAGTCCGGGGAGCAGACCGCCTTCTGGCGGCCGGAGCAGACGGCGGCGCCGGTGCTGCGGTTCGACGACGGCATGGTCGTGACCGTGGACGAGGACCTGGTGCTCGGCCGCCGTCCCGACAACCACGAACTGGTCGCCGGCGGCTCGGCCCGCGCGGTGCCCATCGCCGACACCCAGAACGTGCTCTCGTCGGCGCACGCGGCGCTGCAGCGGTCCGGCCGCGAGGTGTCCCTGGTCGACCTCGGGTCGCTCAACGGCACGCACGTCGCCGGGCCGGAGGCCACCGAGTGGACCCAGCTCGAGCCCGGCGTCGCGCACCCGCTCTCCGACGGCGACCGCCTGCTCCTCGGCTGGACCGTCATCACCTTCGAGCAGCCCTCCGACTGAACCGAACGAAGCGTTGAACCGGAGAGGCCCAGAACCGTCGCGGTTCTGGGCCTCTCCGGTTCAACGGCCCGTCACGGCCGCCTGAGAACCCGGAGCAGCCAGACGCAGCGGGCGGGGAGCTCGATCGCGCCCGGGGCCACGATCACCGGCTCGGGGGGCTCGCCGGTGGGGTACTCGGTCGAGACCACCAGTTCGTAGCCGTCAGCCCAGGGTGGCCCGGGCAGGGTGACCGTCACCGGCTCGGGGCCGGCGTGCAGCTGCACCAGGTAGGAGTCGTCGACCACCGGCCGGCCGTGCTCGTCGCGGTGGCGGATGCCGCGGCCGTCGAGGTACATGCCGAGGGTCTGCAGCCCGGAGTCGAACCAGTTCGCGGTGGAGAGCTGCCCGCCGTCGGGGGCGAACCAGGCGAGGTCGCGCGTGCCCCCGGCGCCGGCGATCTCGTGGCCCTCGAAGAACGCCTCCTGGCGCAGCACGGGGGAGGAGCGCCGCAGCCGCACCAGTGCCGAGACGAACGCGTGAAGGTCCTGGTCGACGTCCTTCCAGTCGATCCAGGAGATCTCGTTGTCCTGGCAGTAGGCGTTGTTGTTGCCCTGCTGCGTGCGGCCGAGCTCGTCGCCGGCGGTCAGCATCGGGACGCCGGTCGAGAGCAGCAGCGTGGCGAGGTGGTTGCGCACCTGCTGCGCGCGCAGCGCCGTGACCTCGGGGTCGGTGCTCGGCCCCTCGACGCCGCAGTTCCAGTTGCGGTTGTGGCTCTCGCCGTCGCGGTTGTCCTCGCCGTTGGCCTCGTTGCGCTTGTGCTCGTAGGTGACCAGGTCGGTGAGCGTGAAGCCGTCGTGCGCGGTGACGAAGTTGATGCTCGCGAACGGACGACGGCCGTCGGAGCGGTAGAGGTCCGAGGACCCGGTCAGCCGGTAGGCGAGGTCCCGGACGCCGACGTGCGCGCCGGACCAGACGTCGCGCACCGTGTCCCGGTACTTGCCGTTCCACTCGGTCCACGGCGGCGGGAAGTTGCCGACCTGGTAGCCGCCCGGGCCGACGTCCCACGGCTCGGCGATCAGCTTGACATTGCTGACCACCGGGTCCTGGTGGACGACGTCGAAGAAAGCCGAGAGCCGGTCGACGTCGTGCATCGAGCGGGCCAGGGCCGAGGCGAGGTCGAAGCGGAACCCGTCGACGTGCATCTCGGTGACCCAGTAGCGCAGCGAGTCCATGAGCAGGGCCAGCACGGCCGGACG
>Ga0308173_10000421_pt1 | contig 17648 bp, 11 predicted proteins | sample PhyPR1_FD_203716 | JGI IMG/M metagenome (GOLD analysis project Ga0308173, IMG submission 203716) | Soil microbial communities from UC Gill Tract Community Farm, Albany, California, United States - DLSLS.P.R1 | ecosystem: Environmental > Terrestrial > Soil > Agricultural land | place: USA...
ATCTTCCTGGGGGCCGCGCCCGGAGTGGGCAAGACCTACGAGATGCTGCAGGAAGCCCACCGCCTCGGCGAGCGCGGCGAGGACGTTGCCGTGGCGTTCACTGCGGACCGCGGCCGCCCCGGTATAGGGGCTCTCCTGGCGGGCCTCGAGGTCATCCCGCCCCGCCGCCTGCCCAGCGCGGGCGCCGAGTTTGAGGAAATGGATGTGGACGCGGTCCTGGCCCGGGCCCCCGGGACCGCGGTGGTGGACGAATACGCCCATTCCAACGTCCCGGGCAGCCGCAACCCGAAGCGCTGGCAGGACGTGGACGAGCTCCTTAACTCCGGCATCAATGTCCTGTCCACGGTCAACGTCCAGCATCTGGCCTCCCTTGGGGATGTGGTCAGCGCCATCACCGACGTAGGCCAGGCGCAGGCCGTGCCGGGTGAGACCGTGTTGGGTGAGACCGTGCCCGACGACGTCGTCCGCCGCGCCGATCAGATCGACTTGGTCGACATCCCGCCTGAACTGCTCCGCCAGCGCCTCAGCGACGGCAAGATCTACGCCGCGGACAAGATCGATGCCGCCCTGTCCAACTATTTCCGGGTGGGCAACCTCAGTGCGCTTCGCGAGCTCTCGCTCCTGTGGCTGGCCGACCGGGTGGACGAGGGGCTCGCGAAGTACCGGGCCGAGCACGGGATCCGGGACAGCTGGGCCGCCCGCGAGCGCATCGTCGTGGGTCTGACCGGCGGCCCCGAGGGCGAGGCACTCATCCGGCGTGCGGCGCGCATCCTGACCCGCGTCAGTGGCGGGGACCTCCTGGCCGTCCACGTGCGCGCGGCCGACGGAGTCTCCTCGGAGTCGCCGCAGGCACTCGAACGGCAGCGCCGGCTGATCCTGGACCTGGGCGGCAGCTACCACATCGTGGCAGGAGAAGACCCGGCCGCCGCACTGCTGGACTTCGCCCGCAGCGTCAACGCCACCCAAATCGTGGTCGGGATCTCGCGCCGAAAGAACCTCGCGGCGCTGCTGGGCGGTCTTTTGGGCGGCGGCGTCGGCACCCGGGTGGTGCGCGATTCCGGGGACATCGACGTCCACATGGTCCCGCACGCCCTCGGCGGCCAGGGCACGGGCGTGCCGCGCCCCCGCGACCTCGGCCGGGCCCGTGTTGTGCTGGGGTTCGTGCTGGCGGTCCTGGTGCCCGTGCTCCTGCAACTGCTCCTTGCGCTCCTGAACCCGGAGCAGAACGTTGCAACCGCCATGCTTGTCCAGCTCAGCGGCTCCGTGGCGGTCGCCCTGGTAGGCGGCCTGTGGCCGGCGGTCCTGGCCGCCCTGTGGAGCAGCCTGCTGGTGAACTACTTCTCCACGCCCCCGACAGGCCACCTGATCATCAGCGATCCGCAGAACTTCCTGGCGTTGTTCGTCTTCCTGGGAGTGTCCGCTGCCGTGGCAGTGGTGGTGGACCTGGCTGCCCGCCGCTCGAAGGAGGCGGCACGGGCGAGGGCGGAGGCCGCCACGCTCAGTGATCTCACCCGCGGGACAGCGGGCTCGGAGGACACCGTCGAGGCGCTGCTCGATCAGGCCCGGACCGTCTTTCAGGTCCGCGGGACGGCCCTCTTCGGCCGGGGCGGTGACGGCGGAACCTGGCAGCGCCTGGCGTCCGCCGGCGACGTTCCGGAAGGCACGGATCGACAGGGCTGGGTTGGGCAAGACCCAGGGCGAGATCGCACGGTAACCGACGCAAGCCCCGACGGCGAGAACGTCGAGGAGATCGACGCCGACACCCGGCTGGTCCTCTACGGACGGATCCTGCCGGCCAGCGACCGGCGGCTCCTCGCGGCCTTCGGCGCGCACCTGGCCGCCCAGCGGGAACGCCAGCAGCTCGTGATTAGCCGGCGAGAGATGATGCGCCTGGCGGAGGGCAACACCATGCGCACATCCATCCTCCGCGCAGTCTCCCACGATCTCCGGACACCTCTGGCCGGGATCAAACTCGCCGTCGGCGCACTCCGAGGAACCGGTGTCAGGTACACACCGCAGGAAGAGCAAGAACTGCTCGCCACCATCGAGGAGTGCTCCGACCGGCTCGACGTGCTGGTCGGGAATCTGCTGGACATGTCCCGGCTCACGTCCGACTCGGTCAACCCTCACCTCCGCCCGCTCCGCTGGTACGAAGTTATTCCCGGCGCACTGCACGGCGTGCCGCCGGGCCTGGTGCGGGTGGAGCTTCCGGCCAACATGCCTGAGGTCGATGCGGACCAGGGCATGCTGGAACGCGTCGTCGCGAACATTGTCGAAAACGCGGTCAAATATGCTCCGGAATCGGACATCGTGGTGGTGGGAACTGCAGGCGGCCTTAGTGCGGCGACGCTCGGCGGACGTCCCGCGGGCGAGCTGCGCATCATCGACCACGGCCAGGGCGTCCCGGCGGAACGGGTACTGGACATGTTCCGTCCATTCCAGCGCCTCGACGATGCCAACCGCGCCGCCGGCGTCGGACTCGGCCTGGCAGTGGCGAAAGGTTTCACCGAGGCGATGGGCGGACGGCTGGCGGCGGAGCCGACGCCGGGCGGGGGCCTGACCATGGTCATCACACTCCCGCTCTCCACCGGCGCGCCCGTCGATTCCGGTCCTGGTCTGCCCCCGCTGGCGCCGTCGCCCTCCGGGATGCCGTCGCCGTCGGGACAGGACGCACCATGACCGCCGTCCTGGTGGTCGACGACGACCCTTACCTTTTGCGGGCGCTGCGGATCACCCTGCAGGCCCACGGTTACGATGTCTCGACGGCGACCGACGGCAGGACAACGCTGCTCAAGGCCAGGCAGGAACCGCCGCCGTCGGTGGTAATCCTGGATCTCGGCCTGCCGGATCTGGACGGCACGGTGGTGATCCGGGAGCTGCGCGGATTCAGCCGGGTCCCGATCCTGGTGCTTTCCGCCCGCCACGGCTCCGAGGACAAGGTCCAGGCACTCGACGCCGGTGCTGATGACTACATCACCAAACCGTTCGGCCTGGACGAGCTGCTGGCCCGGCTCCGCGCGGTGCTGCGGCGCAGCACCGATACTGTTCAGGACGCGGTGGTCAACACGGAAAACTTCACCGTGGACCTGGGCAAGCGCAGGGTGGTCCGGGACGGACAGGACGTCCGGCTGACCCCCACGGAATGGAACATGCTGGAGGTGCTGGTCCGCAATCCGGAGAAGCTCGTCACGCAGCAGCAGCTGCTCTCGGAGGTCTGGGGTCCCGCGTACGCCAAGGAGACGAACTACCTGCGGGTCTACATGGCCCAACTGCGCCGCAAGCTGGAGCCGGACACCGCCAACCCGCGCCATCTGCTCACCGAGGCCGGCATCGGCTACCGGTTCATGCCTTGACAGTTTCTCTCGCCGCGGGCCGGCGATGGATACTGGGGCCATGACGAAACGCAGCCCCCTGAACAGGGACGATGCCGGCCAGTCGTCGCTGCCGGAGATCCCGGCCCAGCTGCGGGCCGTCCTCAACGGGATCTCGGCCATGGTGGGCTATTGGGACGCGGGGCTCCGCAGCCGCCTGGCCAACGACGCCTACTGTGAGTGGTTCGGCTTCGATCCCGGGCAGCTGCACGGCATGCACATCGGCGACGTGCTCCAGGAGGCAGTCCTTGAGGCGAACCGGCCGTATATCGAGCGCGCGCTCGCCGGAGAGACACAGCAGTTTGAACGGATCCTCGTGAATGCCGCCGGCCAGTCGCGCTATACGGAGGTCAGTTACACCCCGGATGTCCGGGACGGCGCGGTACAGGGCTTCTTCGTCCTGGTCACGGACATCACGGAGCGGGTGCTGGCCGATCGGCGCCGGCAACGGGACATGGAGCAGTACCGGGCGCTGGCACGAAGCGTTCCCGGTGTCTTCGTGCTCCTCTTCGACGACGAACTGCGCTACTTGATCGCCGAGGGCCAGGAACTGGAGACCTTTGGCTACCGCACGGAGGAGCTCGAGGGACGGCGCATCCAGGAAGTGCTCAAGGGCGACCTCGCCACGGAGCTTGAGCCGCGCTACCGTGCTGCGCTCGCGGGGCGCGAGGTCTCCTGGAGCCGGCAGATCGGCCATCGCACGTACCGTTTGAACGCGGGCCCGGTCTACTCCGGCGCTGAAGCCCCCGCCGGCATGGTGGTGGCCGTTGACGTCACCGAGCGCTTGCAGCAGCAACAGGTTTGGGAGGCCCTGCACGAAATAGCGACCGCGGTTGCGCGCAACGCAGCACCGGCAGACATCTCCGAGCGGGTCGCCGCCATTGTCCGCGAGCTCTTCAACGTGGATTCCGCCGCCGTCGTCCGCTTTACCGGCCCGTCCTCGGCGGAAATCGTCGCCATGGCCCCGACCCTTCCACGAACCCTGAGCCGGCGGCATATTTTCGCGCCGACGGATGAGTCCGCCACCGTCCGGGTGGCAGTGACCGGCAAGCCGGCCCTCGTTGTCTACGGGCGGCAGGGTGGTCAGGCATCTGAGCAGATGCGCGCCGGCGGCTTCGAGTCCGCGGCGGGAGCGCCGGTTCGGGTCCGCGGAAGCCTGTGGGGCGTGGTGACCATTTCCTCGAAGTCCCGCACCGGCGTCACTGAGGCCATGCTGGAGCGGCTGGCCCAGTTCGCTGAACTCGTCGAGATCGCCATCGGAAACACCGAGGCACGGACCGACCTGGAGCTGCAGGCGACCACCGATGCCCTGAGCGGGCTGCCCAACCGGCGGGCACTGGAACGGCACCTCGCCGAACAGGTTGCGCTGGCCGGAAGCCGCGGGACGAGCCTGAGCGCCGTGGTCCTCGATATCGACCACTTCAAGCGGGTCAACGATACCTATGGCCACCTGACGGGCGATACCGTCCTGGCGGAGGTTGCGGCCAGGCTCCACGCGGCCGCCCGCCCCGATGAGTTCGTGGCCCGCTTCGGCGGCGAAGAGTTCGTGTGGCTGCTTCCGGAAACTGATGGTGCCGAGGCCCTGCGGGCGGCCGAACGGGCCCGGGAGGCCATCGCATCGCAACCATTCGGGGACGTCGGCTTCCTGACCATCTCCGCCGGGGTGTGCGAGCAGCGCGACGCCGCGGCAGGATCGCTCCTGGACTGCGCGGACCGGGCCCTCTATGAGGCCAAGAGCGCCGGGCGCAACCGGACGTCGCGCTACGGCCACCCCACGCAGGCGGTCCAGTCGGGCCGGGAGCAGGCGCAGGACAAAGCGCAGGGCAGCACCCGGGGAGCTTAGACGAAGGCCGACTTCCCCGTCACGGCCCGGGCCACGATCAGAGAATTGATTTCGTAGCTGCCCTCGTAGGTGTAGAGGATCTCGGCGTCGCCGAAGAGCTTCCCCATCTCGTAGTCGCTGCTGATTCCGTTGCCACCCAGAAGGGACCGTCCCATCGCCACCGAGGCCCGGGCCAGCCGCGTGGTGGTGGATTTAGCCATCGCTGCCTGGGCCATCTCAAGCTTGCCGTCCTCCTGGATCCTGGCCAGCTGCGCCATCAGGGCCAGGGACGCGGTCGCGTTGCCCAGAATCTCGGCCAGCTGCTGCTGGACGAGCTGGAAGCGGGCCAGTTCCTTGCCGAACTGCTTCCGCTTCAGAGCATAGGACCGTGCGACGTCGAACGCGGCCAGCTGGATGCCGGCGCCCTGCCAGCCCACCCAGGCGCGCGAATCGCGGAGAAGTTCGTTGGCCTTGGAGAAGTCGGTGGCGCCGGGCAGCAGGTTGGCTTCCGGGATGCGGACCTCGTCGAGGACGATGTCCGCGTTCTGCATGATGCGCAGGCCGATCTTGTTCGCGATCTTCGTGGCGGTGTAGCCGGGCCGGTCCGTCTCGACGATGAAGCCCTTGATGTGCTGGTCGGCGACGTCGCGGGCCCAGACGAGGGCAAAGTCCGCGATGGTGCCGGCGCCGATCCAGCGCTTGGCGCCGTTGATCACCCACTCGCCGCCCTCGCGCCGCGCGGTGGTTTCCAGGCCGCCGGCGATGTCCGAGCCGTGCTCCGGCTCGGTCAGGGCGAAGGCGCCGAGCTGGGTGAAAGCGGTGAGGCCCGGGAGCCAGCGGGCCTTCTGCTCCTCGGAGCCGAGCTCATCAATCATGCCGACGATCAGTTCGTTGTGGATGCCCACGAGCGCCGAAAGCGAGACGTCGGCGCGGGCCACCTCGACGTACATGAGCCCCTTGAAGAGCTTGGAGGTGCCGTCCGTCTGCAGGCCGCCCAGACCATATTTCCCCAGTTCCGCGAGCAGGCCGAAGGGAAACTCCTCGCGGTTCCAGTAGTCGATCGAGGCCGCCCGGATCCGGGACTGCAGGAACTCCCGGACCTCCTGGTACCGGAGCTGCTCGTCCGGCGGCAGCAGGTCCACGATGTACATGAGGTCGGCGTCTGGAAACGGCGGCAGCGCCGATTCCGCCGGGGCGACGGCTTCCGCAGTAATGTCGGCTTCCGCAGAGATGTCGGCTTCCGCAGTGATTTCGGCTTCCGCGTTGGCATCCTGTCCGCTGGCACGTCCTTGTTGCTGCACGGGCGCATTTCCCTTCGTTACGCGTCGTCTGCAGAGCGGCGCCGCTCTTCCAAACCCTTGGATGTCCTAGTATATTGCACAGTGACGGGGATCACTAGGCAGGCACCGCGCCGGTCCGGCGGAATCCCAGGCAACGGCGCCGGACCGCGGATTTTCCGAAATGACGGATTTTCCGCAATGGTTGCGCCAGAGAACTTCGAAAGGTGCACCATGACCGTGACTGAGGAATTCAGGGCCGCGAGGGACCGGCTGCTAGCGCTGCGCGGGGACTATGAGGCCGCCCGAAGCGAATTCCGGTGGCCCCGCTTCGAGGAATTCAACTTCGCACTGGACTGGTTCGACCAGCTCGCGGCAGACCCGGCCACGGCGGACAAGCCGGCACTGGTGATCGTTGAGCAGGACGGGTCGGCGACGCGTCGCAGCTTCGCGGACCTCTCCCGGCGCTCGTCCCAAGTGGCCAACTGGCTTCGCGGCCAGGGCGTTCGGCGCGGGGACCGGATGATCATCATGCTCGGCAACCAGGTGGAACTCTGGGAACTCATGCTGGCCGGCATCAAGCTCGGCATCGTTATGATCCCCACCACCACCCTGATGGGCCCTGCGGACCTCCAGGACCGGGTGGAGCGCGGCGGCGCGGCCTGGGCCGCCGTCGGAAGCGCCAACATCGCCAAGTTCGCCGACGTCGCCGGGAACTACAGACTGATTGAAATCGGCGGCGGCGCCCATCCCGCAGCCGGCCCCGCGGACCCCGCCGCTGTGCCGCACCACCCTCTGCAGTACGCCGACGCTGCCGCGGCCAGCGCGGACTTCACTCCCGATCGCCCCACCCGGGCCGACGAAACCCTCTTGCTCTACTTCACCTCCGGCACCACGTCCAAGGCCAAACTGGTGGAGCACACGCACACCTCATACCCGGTGGGACACCTGTCCACGATGTTCTGGATCGGGATGGAGCCCGGCGACGTGCACCTCAACGTGGCCTCCCCCGGCTGGGCCAAGCACGCCTGGTCCAACGTGTTCACGCCCTGGATCGCCGAGGCCTGCGTGTTCATCTACAACTACGACCGCTTCGATGCCAAGGCACTCATGGAACAAATGGACCGCGAATCTGTGACCAGCTTCTGCGCCCCGCCCACGGTCTGGCGGATGCTGATCCAAGCCGATCTCACCCTGCTGACGAACCCGCCCACCAAGGTGGTGTCCGCCGGCGAGCCGCTCAATGCCGAGGTGATCGACCAGGTCCACCGGGCCTGGGGGCAGACCATCCGGGACGGCTTCGGGCAGACCGAAACGACGGTGCAGATCGCCAACACCCCGGGCCAGCCGATCAAGATCGGCGCCATGGGCAAGCCGCTGCCCGGCTACGACGTCGTGCTCGTGGACCCCGCCACGGGGCAAGAGACCGACGACGGCGAGCTCTGCCTGCGCCTGGAGCCCCGGCCCGTGGGACTCATGAAGGCCTACCACGGCGACCCGGAAAAGACCGCGGAGGCGTTCCGCGGCGGCTACTACCACACGGGGGACATGGCGAGCCGGGACGAGCGCGGCATCATCACGTATGTGGGCCGCGGCGACGACGTCTTCAAATCCTCCGATTACCGGCTGTCCCCTTTCGAACTGGAGAGCGTGCTGATCGAGCATCCTGCGGTGGCGGAGGCCGCCGTCGTCCCCTCCCCCGACCCGCTCAAGCTGTCGGTGCCGAAGGCGTTTGTGGTCCTCACGGCCGGGCACCAGCCCGGCCCGGAGCTGGCCGAGGACATCCTGCGGTACTGTCGCGACCATCTGGCCCCGTTCAAACGGATCCGCCGGCTGGAGTTTGCCGAGCTTCCCAAGACGATCTCCGGCAAGATCCGGCGCGTGGAGCTGCGGCACAGCGAGGAAGTGCGCCACGGCGGCGGGCCCCTTCCGGCCGGCTTGGGCATCGAATACTCCGACTCCGATTTCCCCGGACTCAAGGGCCAGGGCTGAGCATGGGGACGCCCCTGCCGCGGGATCCGATCGCCGACGCGCGGCTGAACTGGGAGCGCCACGGCTGGTCCGACGTTGCCGCGCCGATGGCCGCCATCACCGCCATCATGCGGACCCAGCAGATACTGCTGAGCCGCATCGAAGCCGTACTCAAGCCGCTCGGGCTCACCTTTGCCCGGTACGAGCTGCTGGCATTGCTCAGTTTCGCCCGCAGCGGCGCGCTCCCCATGAACAAGGCGAGCGCACTGCTGCAGGTCCACCCCACTTCGGTCACCAACGCCGTGGACCGCCTCCAGGAAGCCGGGTTGGTCCTCCGCTCGCCGCACCCCACGGACGGCCGCACCACGCTGATCGAGCTCACCACGGAGGGCCGCTCGCTGGCCAAACGCGCGACGGCGGTGCTGAACTCCGAGGTCTTCGGCCAGTCGGGCTTCGGGGACCAGGATGTGGACCAGCTAATCCGCATCCTGGGCACGTTCCGACGGAACGCCGGGGATTTCAGCGGCTGACGCCGGGGCTGTGGGCAATCGGCCATCGACCGGGCTGCGGGGCCATCGAGCCGGAAGACGCCAGCCGCGATCAACTGGCCTCAGGGCGTTCCGGGACGACACGAATGGTCTTCAGCGAGGGGTCGGCGGGATCGGGCAGGACCATGCCCGCTTCCTTTCCGGAGACGAGGTACTCGAGGACCGCCGCGTTGATGCGCTCCCCGGGAAGGATGGCCGGCACGCCGGGCGGATACGGAGTGATTTGTTCGGCGGCGACGCGCCCGGCGGCCTCTTCGACGGGGACCACCTCGACAGGTCCGAAGAAAGCGTCGCGGGGAAGCTTTACGGTCTTCATCTCCAGATCGGAGGAATGCGGCAATCGGACCTCTGAAGGGCGGGGCAAATCCTTGGCCGCGCTGCAGAGAGCCTGGAGGGACTCCATCAGCCGCTGGGCGCTCGATTCGTCATCGGCCGTTGAGAGGGTCGCCTCGATGCGGCGGTGATCGTTAAGCCCCACGTCGATGGTGCAGTTCGTCCTAAGCCAGTCCGCCGCCTGATAGCCGCTGATACCCAGTTCCTTGACGTCCATCAGTACGTGCAAGCGGTCCAGGTCATGGGAGGCCTCGGCTCCGATCAGTTCGTCCTCGAGGACATGGATGCCCGTAAACGCGTCGATGCGCGACCTGAGATCTGTGGCCAGATTCAGGGCGTCGTCTAGGAGCCTGCGTCCGTGCTGGGCCATCTGGTGGCGCCACGCGTCGATGCCCGCGTACATGATGACGCTCGAGCTGGTCGTGGAGAGCAGGTCCGCGCACTGTCGCAACCGGACAGGATCAACCAGTCCGCCCTGCAGGTGATAAACAGATCCCTGTTCGAAACCCGTGCCCATCTTGTGGACGCTGACGACGCAGATGTCCGCGCCGGCATCCATGGCCCAAGTGGGGAGGCCCTCGTGGAACGGCAGGTGCGCGCCCCATGCTTCGTCGATGATGAGCGGTTTGCCCCGTTGATGGCAGATCTCCGCAATGGCCTGGATATCGGCGCAGGTTCCATACGGTGTAGGGCTAACGATCACGGCCGCCGCGGCGTCGGGATGGCGCTGCCACATGGCTTCCACCGCTTCAGGCGACGGCGGATGGGCCAGATGCAACTCGTCGTCCCAGCTGGGGCTTATCCACCGGGGTTGAAGGCCGGACAGGATCAAACCTGCAGTGACTGACTTGTGTGCGTCCCGGCCGACCAGCAGTTCTCCGGTGCCGCGGGTGACGGCCAAAATCGCGGCCTTGACAGAGAGCGAACTGCCGCACGTCGAGAAGAACGCGTGCTGGGCGCCCACGGCGTCTGCCATCAGTTCCTGGGCCTTCTGCAGGTAGCCGTTGTAGGAGGAACGGTCGTCCAGGCCCGCTGAGGCGAGCACATCGGAGCGATAGGTGTCCTTGCCCAGGACGTCCAGGGCAGTTTCGGCCGCGCCGCGGCCCTGCCGGTGGCCGGGCGGGGTGAACCCGTAGCGGTCCTTGCGGTGGTAATCGGCCAGCGCGCTGATGATGGGGGTTTCGTCCTGATCCATGCTGATACGCCTCCTACGGCCACCGGCTAGAACTCGTGCCTCACGCTAACCCGGCCGTTCCGCACCCGCAAGGAAACCTTTCAAGGGGCCGGGATCTACGCCGCCCTGCTCTGGCACGCGCTGCTTTGCCCTGGGCACAAAACTTGCGAAGTCGTCGTAACCGTTCTCCCGGCAAAGGGTCTCAGCCGCGCCACTGGTTCCCAAGGGCCGCGAGCAGCAGGGCTTCGGCCAGGATCCCGTTCTGGAGGTCCCCGAGGTGGACCGACTCGTCCGGCCCGTGAGCGCGGGAGCCCGGGTCCTCGGCACCGGTGATGAGTATCTGGGCCTCGGGAAACCTGCCGGCCAGGTGCTCCACGACCGGGATCGACCCGCCGACTCCCATCCGGACCGGGGCAACACCCCAGGCCTGCTCCATGGCCCAGAGAGCGACGCGGGGTGCCTCGTCGTGGGAAGCGGCAGAGAACGGAGCGCTCGCACTCCCCGGGATGAACCGGACTTCCGCACCAAACGGCGCGTTGGCCTTCACATGCTGGCGTACCGCTTCCATGGCCGTGTCCGGGTTAGTACCTGGCGCCAGGCGGAGACTGAATTTTGCCCGGGCCGAGGGCAACAGCGTGTTCGAGGCCACCGCCGTGGCCGGGGCGTCCAGGGCGATGATTGACAATGCGGGCCTGTTCCACAGTCGCGACGCAATGCTTCCTGTGCCCGCCAGGTGCAGGGCGTTGGGCAGCGAAGCCTGGGCGCGGAATTCCGCTTCATCGATGTCCGCCGCGGGATCCGTGGAGTTCTGCCCGGCAGGAAGCCCGCAAATGGCTACTGCGCCGTCCCCGTCATGGAAGGTTGCGATCAGCCGGGCCAGGAGTGTCACCGCGTCCAGGACGGGTCCGCCAAACGTGCCCGAATGCAGCCCGTGATCGAAGGGTGCAACCTCGATGAACCCGTCGACCAGCCCGCGGAGGCTGGTGGTGAGTGCGGGGACGCCGACTTGCCAGTTTCCGGAGTCGGCAACGATGATGACGTCAGCCCGGAGCTCTTCCCCGTGTGCTCCCAGGAGGCCGTCCAGGGTGGGGGAACCGGATTCCTCCTCGCCTTCGATGAAAAACGTCACGCCGAGACCAAAACCGGTGCCCAGCACTTCGGTGAGGGCCCGGTATGACGCGAGATGCATGATGATCCCCGCTTTATCGTCGGCCACACCACGCCCCCACAGCCGTCCGTCGCGCTCGACGGCGGTGAACGCCGGAGCGCTCCACAGCTCCGGATCGCCTGGCGGCTGGACATCATGGTGGGCGTACAAAAGCACCGTACGTCGGCCCTCGGCTGCAGGTTTCCGCGCCAGGACAGCGGGGCCGCCTGGCCTTCCGCCCTGCCCCGCTCCCCGCACAATCCGGACATCGCCGACACCGGCATCCCGCAGCAGCCCCGCTACGGCTTCGGCACTATGGTTCAAGTGCGTCGGATCAAATGCGGGCCAGGCAATCCCGGGAATTTCGACCAGTTTCGCAAGGTCAGCCACAGCCGTCCTAAAACCGGCTTCCACCCGGTCCCGGAGCGCACCAACGGGAACACCGCCTCCGATCCTCATGCCCATACCCTAGACCCACGGACAACAGGTCCTGCAGGGTCAGAAGGCGCCGATGCGGAGCAGCGTTCGCTAGGACACTTGACCGGGCTTCCGGCGGGGACTAAAAAATAAGTAGCCTTAGTACCGTGTCGGACCTGCACGAGGAGGAATTGCCATGAGTGACAAGCCAGGTAACCAGACGCCGGACACCCCTGACGTCAGCGAGACCGCACTGCGGGAGATGAAGGTGGATGAGCTCCGGAAAGAGGCCAGAGACCAAAACATCAGCGGCGCTGCGGGAATGCGCAAAGAGGAGCTGGTGAAGGAAGTCGCCAGTGCCCGGTCCGGCGGCGGCAAAGCGGATGATCCGGACTCCGACGCGGAAGACCTTGGTGCTGGCCCCGAAGGCGGCAAAATCCGGCACGGCGATGCCTCATCCAGCTCGCTGAAGTATTCGCAGGAGGTCACCTCCACCGAGGATGAACCCGAACGGGAAGGCCGCAGTCTCGCCACGACCCACCATGAGGTCATCAGGCAGTGGGCGGAGGAACGTGGCGGCGTCCCGGCCACGGTTGAAGGTACTGAGCACGGCGATCATCTGGGGGTGCTGCGCATAGATTTTGGCGGCGACGACAGCAACCTTCGCCGTGTCAGCTGGGAGGAATGGTTCAAAACGTTTGACGGGCGCAGCCTCAATTTCATCTACCAGGAACGGCGTACGGATGGAACGCAGTCCAACTTCTTCCGGCTGGAAAACCCAGAACGTGAAGACGCCTAAGTCGGTCAGGTGCCTGCGCTTCGGGCTCCTCGCCGTGCTCACGCTCTCGGGAGGCGTACTTTCGGGGTGTGCCGCCGACGGAGCGGCGGCGGCAGAAGCGGCTGAAGCGTTCCACCGGGACGTGGCCGTCTCCGACATGACGGCGGCGTGCTCGCTGCTCCAGTCCAAAACCCGTGAGGATACCGCCCGCTCCAGCGATGCCGGCACCTGCGAGAGCCAACTGGAAAAGGCTAAAATTCCCGACCCCGGCAAACTGCTGAGCACTGAGCAGTTCGGCCGGGACGCCTTCGTGGAGTTCGAGAAGGACACGGTTTTCTTGGCCGCCTCCGACGCGGGCTGGAGAATAACGGGCGTCGGCTGCGCTCCCAACGGGGAAGAAGCGCCGTACACCTGCGAAGTAGGAGGAAAATAGAATGCGCTGGAGCTTCACGCTGTACCTGGTCCTCATTTTCGGCGGCTTGGCCTACATGGGCGCCGTCGGGCTCGTTCGGGGATAAGGGAACCGTGAAAGCAGCAATCAGAAACAACGGCCTCAGCCTCTTTTTCGGCCTGATCTTCCTCCTGGCCCTGCTGGGCCAGGCGCTCACCGGCCATGCCCTCTTCAATGAGGAGCAGCTGGCCTCCGGGCTTGAGGAAATCAGCTTCGGGCAGTACCTCCTTTCGTCGAACTTTGCCGTGGACGTCGCGGAAAACTGGCAGTCGGAGTACCTGCAGTTCCTGCTGTACATCTTCGCGACCGTCTGGCTCGTCCAGAAAGGATCGCCCGAGTCCAAGGAACTGAACGAGCCCGGCCTGGAGTCGGACAAGGAACAGCTCGTGGGCGAGTACAGCAATGCCAAGTCCCCGAAGTGGGCCCGCGTCTCCGGCTGGCGGCGGACCGTGTACTCGAACTCGCTCGGCATGACGATGGGGCTGATCTTCCTCCTGTCCTGGCTGGTCCAGTCCATCGCGGGGAACAGCAACTACAACCAGGAGCAGATCCAGAACTTCCAGCAGCCGGTCAGCTGGCCTGAGTACGTTGCATCGCCGGAGTTCTGGAACCGCACGCTGCAGAACTGGCAGTCTGAGTTTCTCGCGGTGGGGTCCATGGTGGTCCTATCGATCTACCTCCGCCAGCGCGGCTCACCGGAGTCCAAGCCGGTGGGTTGTGCACACGACGACACGGGCACCACAGGCTAGGCAAGCGGCGGGTACCTGTATTGCCCGAGATCTGAGTGGAGTATCGTGGATCCGGCCGGGGCTGTCCGGCCCGGCGGTTCAGCAGTTTGTGCTCACAAGCGTTCATCGGCGACCGCTTAGGAGGGCCCGTGCCTTCATCCACCATCCCCATCCCCCAGCCTCCCCCGCGGCCGGTGGTGGGAAATCTGCCCGATATCGATTCCGCCAAGGGTGTCCTGGGGCTGGTCGAGGTAGCCCAGCAATACGGCCCGATCGTTCGCATTCAATTCTTCAACCGCAGCGTCGTCGCCGTCTCGTCCCAGAAGTTCGTCAACGAGGTCTGCGACGAATCCCGTTTTGGCAAGGTGCTCGGTATCGCCCTGCGGGAGGTGCGGCAATTCGCCGGCGATGGCCTCTTCACCGCGGAAACGGAATCACCGAACTGGCAAAAGGCACACCGGATCCTGATGCCGGCCTTCGGGCCCGCGGCACTCAAACGAATGTTCGCCGGCATGGACGACATCGTCGAGCAGCTGCTGCTCAAGTGGGAACGGCTCGGCCCGTCGGCCCGGATCGACGTGCCGGACAACACCACCCGCCTGACACTGGACACGATTGCCCTGTGCTCATTCAACTACCGGTTCAACAGCCTCTATCGGGAAGAGATGCATCCCTTCGTGGGGGCCATGGTCCGCGCCTTGGTCGAATCCAGGGACCGGGCCCGCAGGCTCCCGGTGCAGAACAAAATCATGTTGCGTAGGCGGCACCAGCTCGAGGAAGACAACGCCCTGATGTTCGAGGTTGCCGAGCAGATCATCAGCGACCGGCGGCGCAATCCCAGCCCGGCGGGCAGCGAGGACATCCTCGACACCATGCTCAACGCGGCCGACCCCGTGACCGGCGAGCGGCTATCCGACGAAAACATTCGCCACCAGATGGTCACGTTCCTGATCGCCGGCCATGAGACCACCAGCGGTCTGCTGTCCTTCACACTCTATGAACTGCTCCGCCATCCGGGTGTTCTGGCCAAGGCGCATGCCGTGGTGGACGAGGTCCTCGGCGCCGAAAGCGCCACGTTCGAGCACCTGCCCCGGCTGGGGTACCTCGACCAGATCCTCAAGGAAACGCTCAGGCTGTGGCCGACGGCGCCGGCGTTCAACGTGGCGCCCTTCGAGGACACGACGCTCGGCGGCCGCTACGACATCCCTGCGGGCCAGCCCATCCTGGTCCTGATCCCACAGCTGCACCGGGACAAGGTGGCATGGGGAGAAGACGCCGAAATCTTCGACCCCGAGCGGTTCTCCCCGGAACGGGCCGCGACCATCCCCGCCAACGCGTGGAAGCCCTTCGGCAACGGGCAGCGCTCCTGCATCGGCCGGGGTTTCGCCCTGCAGGAGGCCATGCTCTTCCTGGCCAAGCTCCTGCAGCGCTTCGAGATCACGGCTGCGGACCCCGGCTACGCACTGCAGATCAAACACACCCTGACCATGAAGCCGGAAGGACTGTTCATCCATGTGCGCCGAAGGGACGTCCGGATCGAGCCGGCACACCATACCGCCGTCACACAGGCCCGCCAGGCGGAACCGCCGGCCGCCGTCCCCAATGGCGTCCCGATCCGGGTGCTTTACGGCTCCAACGCGGGCACGTCCAAGGACTTCGCCCAGCGCATTGCCAACGACGCCGGACGGCGCGGCTACAGCCCCACCATCGGCACGCTCGACGAGGCAGCCGGCGGACTGCCGACAGAGGGGCTCGTCGCGATCGTGTCCTCGTCCTACGAGGGACAGCCCCCGGATAACGCCCGGAAGTTCCTGGCCTGGACGGTGGGGCTGCAGCCGGGCAGCCTCGCAGGCGTCAGGTACACGGTCTTCGGGAACGGCAACAGGGACTGGGCGCAGACGTACCAGGAAGTGCCCAAAGCCATCGACGCCCGGCTCGAGGCCGCCGGCGCCGCACGGATCTACGCCCGGGGCGAGGCCAACGCCCGCGGCGACTTTTTCGGAGACTTCGACGAGTGGTATTCCGGATTCTGGCCAGCAGTGGATGCCGCCCTCGGGCAACGGACCAGTTCCCCGGCCGCGCAGCCGCAACTTGAACTTCAGTTCGTGGGCAACGTCCGGGAACCGATGTTGCGCCAGAACGGACTGGCCCTCGGCACCGTCGTCGCGAACCGGGAACTGGTGGACATAACCAAACCCGGCGCCCGGTCCAAGCGGCATGTCGAGATCGCGCTGCCCGAGGGAATGAGCTACCGGACCGGCGACTACCTGGCCGTGCTCCCGCTCAATCCCAGCGGACTCGTGCAGCGGGCCCTGGCCCGGTTCAGCCTCGACTACGACTCGCACGTCCTGTTGAGCATGGAACGCGGAGACACGTTCCTGCCCACCGGCACTCCCGTGGCCGTGGGCGAACTGCTGAGCAGCTACGTCGAACTTGCCGTCCCCGCGACACGCACCCAGCTCGAGGATCTGGCCGACGTCGTCGCGGATCCTGCGCACCGCGGGGAACTTGAGGCCCTGGCACAGGACCGCGGGCGTCATGCGGCCGAAATCCTCGACAAGCGCGTCTCCTTGCTGGATCTGCTGGAAACCTACCCGTCCTGCCAGCTGTCGTTCACCTCGTTCCTGCGGCTGCTGACCCAGCTGACTCCCCGGCGCTACTCCATCTCCTCGTCCCCGCTCTGGAGCCCCGACCATGCGACCCTGACCTTCGCCGTCATCCAGGCCCCGGCGTGGTCCGGCCGCGGGATCTTCGAAGGCGCCTCATCCACCTTCTTGGCCCAGGCCAGGCCCGGGTCACGGGTCGCGGTAACCGTTCGTCCCTCGAATACGGCATTCCACCCGCCAGCGTCCCTGGAGGTCCCGCTGATCATGGTGTGTGCGGGGACCGGACTGGCGCCCTTCCGCGGTTTCGTCCAGGACCGGGCGCTCCGGGCCCAGGCCGAGGGGCTGACGCCGGCACCTGCCCTGCTGTTCTTCGGCTGCCGCGCCCCGGACACGGATTTCCTCTACCGCGCCGAACTGGATGCCTGGGCCGAGGAAGCCAACCTTGACCTCCGTCCGGTGTTTTCGAATGCACCGGAAGACGGGCTGAAGTACGTCCAGGACCGGCTCTGGGCCGACCGGGGCGACGTCGTCGAGCTCGTCAAGCAGGGCGCCACGGTTTATGTTTGCGGCGACGGCAAGTACATGGCACCGCAGGTCCGCGACACGTGCGCAATGATCTACCGGGAGGCGACCGGCGCCTCAGAGGCGGACGCCGCGGCGTGGATGGACGAGGTGGAACGTGCCCACGGCAGGTACGTGGCCGACATCTTCACCTGAACCGGCTGGGGTTCGCGGAACTCGCACCGGCCGAACTAGCGGTGGTTGAACTCGGGCTGCCGCTTCTCGGTGAAGGCTGCCATTCCTTCCTTCTGGTCCTCGGTGGCGAACAGCGAGTGGAACACCCGCCGTTCAAACAGCACGCCCTGGGCAAGCCCCGTCTCAAACGCCGCGTTCACGGCTTCCTTGGCCACCATCGCCACCGGCTTGGACTTGGAGGCGATCACCTCGGCAGCCTTGAGAGCCTCCTCGACGACGTCGGCGGCCGGGACCACCCGGGACACCAGCCCGGCTCGTTCGGCCTCCCC
>Ga0308173_10000422_pt1 | contig 17647 bp, 17 predicted proteins | sample PhyPR1_FD_203716 | JGI IMG/M metagenome (GOLD analysis project Ga0308173, IMG submission 203716) | Soil microbial communities from UC Gill Tract Community Farm, Albany, California, United States - DLSLS.P.R1 | ecosystem: Environmental > Terrestrial > Soil > Agricultural land | place: USA...
TTCCCCACTCGGAATCTACTGGGATGTTGGCAAGTGGGGTTCGGGTACTTTATCCTTAAGAAGCTCTTTCGATGAGAGCGATAAGGAGATAAGGGCGCGGGAAAAAGCTGGAACTGAGATTGCCCTGCAAGAATCCAACCTAGCGAGCTATGCACGGTCCAACTGAACAGCTTACGGCTCAAACAAGTGTACGGCTACCGGCAAACCCAAGGCACGCCGGGAGTTTGGCCCGTTCGTCCTTTTTCAAATATTACGTTCACGATGGCGCGGAAGCCTGCCGCCTCGAACTGATCGGTGAATTCACAGAAGCGGAACTATCCGAATTGAACGGCTGCTGGCGCACGGCACGGACCATATTAGGCGCGCGGAAACTGATACTCGATCTACGCGGTCTGAAGTATGTGGACGATGCTGCAAAGCAGTGGCTTGCCTCTATGGGGCAGGAAGGCGCAATTTATGTGCCTGAATCGTTCCTTAGGAACGCTCTGGCCGACCACACGTCCGATTCGAAGCCGCCCCGGCTCACGTTTCTTGGCAAATTGATTGCTACGCTGCGCGGCGTTCGAGTGGCAGCAACCGATTAGGTCTGCTACGTTCCGCCGCAAAATTCGAGAAAACCGCTGCGCTAGAAGTCGCCTGGAGGTGTGCGCTTCCTTGGAAGCCGTGAAAAAATCAACGGGACAGACAGCCGCGCCGGGTCGAGCGATTACGTTTTCAAGCATTTGACGGACGACGCTTAAGTCAGTCCCGGATTTTTTCACGGCTTCTTGCGGTCGCGGTTCTGTATCGGCTTATATCTATCGTCGTGAGCCGAAGGATAATCCTGAGCTTGCGGGCGCGCGCGGCTCAGGACGGAGCCATGACCGTGAGGGAGTGGTCAGGCGGTAAATTAAACCAGCACGGTTAAAGCGGATTCCGTGCGCGTAACTGGCCGGTAAGCGGTATCGCGTTCAACCGGTTCGCGGCCGGCTTCTCTGATCAACCGCAAAAGATCCTGACGGCGTAAATGTTGGGCGGTTGTCGCCCCGGCGTCATGATAGATCTTCTCCTCCACAACGGTGCCATCGATATCGTTCGCTCCGAATCGCTGTGCAATTTGCGCAACGCTTGGCGTCATCATGATCCAGTAGGCCTTGATGTGCGGAATGTTGTCGAGCATCAGGCGTGAGATGGCAATCTGCTTCAGATCGTTAAATCCGCTGGTCTTTGGCAAGTGGCCCAGAGCCGTATTGTCCGGGTGAAATGCGAGCGGAATAAAGGTTACGAATCCACTAGTTTCGTCCTGCAACTCGCGCAATTTCACCAGGTGATCGGAAAGATCTTCGGCAGCCTCCAAATGGCCGTAAAGCATGGTGCAGTTGCTCTTCAGTCCGATCTGGTGAGCGATTCGCGCGGTTTCCAGCCACTGCTGGCCGTCGATTTTGTGATCGCAAATGATTCTGCGGACGCGCTCGGAGAAGATCTCGGCTCCCCCGCCGGGCATGGAGTCGATACCGGCCGCCTTCAGGCGTTCCAGAGTCTCGCGGACGGAAAGCTTGGCCCGCTTTGCCAGGTACGCGATTTCAACCATGGTGAACGCCTTCAGGTGTACGTCCGGATAGCGTTCCTTCAGGCCGGAAATCATCTCGCAGAACCAATCGAGCGTCAGTTCCGGGTGCAGGCCGCCGACGATGTGGAATTCCGTTACAGCTTCCGCATATCCCTTTCCCGCAACTTCCCATACCTGTTCGAGCGACATTGTATAGGCGTGCGGGTCTTTCGCCTTCTTTCCAAACGCACACAGGCGGCAACTCGCGACGCAAACGTCGGTCGGATTGATGTGCCGGTTCACGTTGAAGTAGGTTGTATCGCCATGCCGCCGTTCGCGCACGATGTTCGCCATATATCCGAGTGCCAGAATATCCGGGCTCCGGAACATGGCCACGCCATCTTCATATGACAGGCGCTGGTGAGCCATCACTTTTTCAAGGATTGGCGCCAGATGAGAGTCTTCGACAGCAGGAGGTCTGCTCTGGAGTGGAAAGAGGATGCTCATTTTGTTAACAGATAACTGCGGTGCAATAGAATGTCAGCCGCCCAGAAAGCAAAAAAGAGCAGACTCACGTAACCATTGACAGTGAAAAAGGCGGCGTTGACACGCGAAAAGTCGTGAGGGGTTACCAACCGGTGTTCATAGATTAAGAGTGCAAGGACAGCGGCAATTCCCAGCCAGCTCAATGCCGCCAAATGGAAGGCGATGACAAGCGCCACCAGGCACACGATCATTGCCACATGCAGCGTACGGGCAATGAGCAGAGCCCCGGCGAGGCCGAAGCGGCGCGGGATGCTGAATAGTCCTTCGCTGCAATCAAACTCGAAATCCTGGCAGGCATAAATCACATCGAAACCGGCGGTCCAGAACATAACGGCCGCGGTCAGCCAGAGAATGCGAGGATCAGGGACGCCGCGGATGGCAATCCAGGCCGCAGCCGGGGCCATCCCCAGGCAGAAGCCAAGGATCAGATGCGAGAAAAGTGTAAAGCGCTTTGAGAAGGAGTAAAAAAAGAGGACGGCCAGGACAAGCGGCGCCAGCGCAAAACACCAGAATCCAAGCTGCCGGGCGGCCCAGAGGAAAACGAGCGAAGAGACGACCGTAAAGCCCCAGGCGAACCCAGTGGAAAGGAGCCCCGCCGGAAGATGGCGATTCGCGGTGCGGCGGTTGCGAGCATCGATGCCCGCATCCAGGATACGATTGAATGCCATTGCAGCCGAACGCGCAGAGACCATAGCCAGAATGATCCACAGAAATCGCCAGCCCAGTCCGGGAATTCGAAATGCGGCATCGCGCCACGCCAAAAGCGCGCCGGTCAACGCGAATGGCAGCGCAAACACAGAGTGCTCGAACTTAATCATGTCAAGCGTGAGCCGCAGGCGTGTCCAGAAACGAGCCACGTTACCATTTTAGGGCGTAGGGGTCGGGGCGCGCCTGACCTTGTCATTATGGACATTCAGCAACTTGAGCAGCTTCTCGAAGGAGTGCGCGATGGCAGAACCGATATCGATGCGGCAATGAGAGCGCTTCGTCACCTGCCTTTTGAGGACCTTGGTTTTGCGAAAGTGGATCATCATCGCGCGATGCGGCATGGAATGCCCGAAGTGATTCTGGGGCAGGGTAAGACAGCGCATCAGGTGGCTGGTATCGCGAACGCTCTGCTGGCAAAGTCGCGGAATCTGCTATTGACGCGGGCAACCGAAGAAATGGCTGCTCGGGTCGCGGAACTTGCCCCCGAAGCCGAGTACTTTCCCGCTTCCGGGGTAGTTCGAGTCTGGCGGGACCGGTCCATCACCGGCAAAGGAAAGATCGCCGCGATCTGCGCCGGGACAAGCGATCTCCCGGTGCTGGAAGAGGCGCAATTGACGGCCGAAGTGATGGGCAACCAGGTAGACACAATCTGCGATGTCGGGGTGGCGGGCATCCACCGACTGCTGGATCAGCGCGATCGCCTGATGGACGCGCGGGTCGCCATCGTTTGCGCTGGAATGGAAGGCGCGCTGCCAAGCGTAGTTGGCGGACTCGTCTCATGCCCGGTGATCGCGGTGCCTACGAGCATCGGCTACGGCGCAAGTTTTAACGGCTTGGCGGCGTTGCTCGGAATGCTAAACAGCTGTGCTAGTAATGTAACGGTTGTAAACATCGACAATGGTTTCGGCGCGGGCTATGTCGCGAGTTTGATTAACCGCGCTTAGTTGCACCGCGGCGAAATGTTTTGTGTCTGCCTGCATCACTAACTTGTGCGATTGGGCTTCCACCTTTTGGGTAAATGGATTTGCTTTATCGGCTTGTGGTTTCTATTTGTCTATCAGTTGAGCCTGATTGAGCTGGTTGCCGGAGCGGCGGCGGCTTTAGCGACAATCGTGGCCCTGGAATTATCGCTAAAGGTCGTACCGCTGCGCTTCCGGCCGAAACCATCATGGCTGTTGTGCACGTTCAAGCTGCCGGCGATCATTATTCAGGACATGAGAATTCTGGTGCGGGCTCTCGCCGGTTTGATGGCGGGCAAGAAAATCCCCTCGTTGTTTCAGGTCACCTATTTCAGCGCTGCGGGTGAGGAAGCTGAAGCGAACGCCAAGCGGACTCTGGCGGTCGCATTCACAACCGTTTCACCTAATTCGGTGGTGGTCGGAATTGATCGGAAGAGCGGCCTGGTTCTCTTTCATGAGCTGGAACGAACGGCGGTTCCCGACGTGTTGAAGGAGCTAGAGAAATAATGAACGCCTGGATTTTGTGCGCGATCGCCGTGCTCGTGTGCATGATTCCATGCTTTGTGTTGTGCATTCGAGGCGATGCGATGAACCGACTGATTGGACTTGAAGCCGGCAGCGTGATGGCCGCGATTGTCCTATTGCTCCTCGCGGAAGGATTTCATCGTGAGCCGTTTGCGGATATCGCCCTTACGCTCGCCCTGCTTACGTTCGGCGCCGGACTTGTCTTTGCGCGGTTTCTGGAACGCTGGTTATGAACGCTCGCGATGCTTTAGTCTGGGTGCTGCTCGCGATTGGCGTGCTCGGTTTTCTACTGTGCGCTCTGGGCCTGCTACTGACCCGAGACTTCTACGACCAGCTCCATTTTCTGGCGCCCGCATCGCTGATTGGAGCTGTCGCGATACCGGCCGCCATCCTGGTTCATGATGGCTTTTCGCAAACCGCCGTCAAAGCGATTCTGATTGCCATTTTGCTCTTCTGGGCAAATCCGGTGCTGACGCATGCCAGTGCGCGAGCCGGTCGGATTCGCCGCAAGGGTCAGTGGCCGCCCACGGACAACGAAACTTTCCCGACGGCCCCGGAGAAGAAATGATCGTTCTACAGGCTCTCATTTTGATGTTTGTGGCAGCCGCGGGGACGGCGGTCGTATTCACGCGCGATCCAACCTCACAGGCGATCGTTGTCAGCTTTTACGGGCTGCTGCTGGGCATCATGTTTTTTGTTTTTCAAGCGCCCGATGTAGCGTTGTCGCAAATTGTTGTAGGCGCGATAGCGCTGCCTCTGATGATCATGCTTGCGCTTGCCCGCGTAAAGAAGCAGAGCCGGAAGGCCCAAAAATGACGAGGCGAATCAGACAAAGATTTTTCCTGATTTCGGCAGCGGCGCTTGCATTGTGCTTCGTTTGGGGCTATGCGGACCTTCCGCCATTTGGGCACGTAAGCAGCTCTTACGCGAATATCGTGAACGCGATCAGCGTGCCGCAGCGGCACATCACGGATGCCGTTACTGCCGTTAATTTCGATGTTCGCGGATTCGACACGCTCGGAGAAGAGTTCATTCTGTTCACCTCCGTGCTGGGCGTCATTCTGCTGATGCGCAGGACTAAAGATGAGCCAGCGGGCGACCACGAAGACAAAGCGCCTGGGCGCAAAGTGCCGCCGGTGAGCGACGCGGTTCGGGTAACCACGCTGCTGCTGATGGCTCCCACCATCCTATTTGGCTGGTACATCGTGGTGCACGGGCAGGTTACCCCGGGCGGCGGGTTCCAAGGAGGAGTCATCCTTTCGAGTGCTCCCCTGCTGCTCTACCTGTGCGGTTCCTATCCAAAGTTTCGAGGGGCAGCCGCTCCGCGCCTGATTGAGATCGCCGAAGCTCTTGGAGCAGCCGGTTACATCCTCATCGGTGGAGCGTGCGTGGCGCTCGGGGGATTGTTTCTGGAAAACCTTCTCCCGCTCGGGACGACCGGCACCTTGACCTCGGGCGGAATGGTTCCATTTATTAATTTGGGGGTTGGGTTGGAAGTAAGCGGCGGATTTACTTTGATTCTGCTTGTTTATCTGGAAGAACTGATGGAAGAGAAGGAGTGATGAGCTATCTTCCCTATGCGGTGGCTGCGTGGCTTTTTCTGATCGGACTCTATGGCGTCATCTCAAGCCGCAACCTGGTTCATCTTATCATCTGTGTGGGCGTCATCCAATCTTCGAGTTACGTTCTCTTGCTGGCAGTTGGATACCGGACTGGAGCGGCGGCCCCTGTTTTCGTCGATATTCCCGTGGGTACGCGTGCAGTGGATCCGGTAGTGCAAGCACTCATGCTGACCGACGTCGTCGTGGAAGTGACGGTGGTTGCGCTGCTGCTGGCTCTCGCTATTCAGGTGCATAAGCGCCACGGCACGCTGAATCCTGACGAGCTGCGCAAACTGAAGGGATAGGGTGAGGCTCTTACCCGTTTTACCGGTCGTGACACCCTTGATCACGGCGGCGGTGCTCGCACTGCTCACCAAGCTGTTACCCCGCGGCTGGTCATCCCTGATTGCGATTGCCAGTGCAGTTGCGACCGCGGCCGCGGGGGCGCTCCTGTTCGAAGGGTCACTCCAGCAACCGATTATCTATTGGTTCGGAAACTGGAAGCCGAAGGGCCACATTGCGCTTGGTATTTCGTTTGCGATCGACCCGATCGGCGCTGGCCTGGCGACGTTCGCGGCCGTATTGACGGCGGCGGCTCTAATCTACGCATCGAAATACTTCGATAGCGTTGAGAACCATTTCCACGCTCTGATCCTCTGCTTTCTGGGCGCGATGTGCGGCTTCAGCCTGACGGGGGACATGTTCAATCTGTTCGTCTTCTTTGAGCTGATGAGCGCCGCTGCGTTTGCGCTATGCGCCTACAAGACGGAAGACCCAGGCGCTCTGCAAGGCGCATTGAACTTTGCTGTAACAAATACCATCGGCGCTTACTTCGTGCTCACGGGCCTGGCGCTGCTATACGCCCGCACAGGCGCTTTGAATATGGCCCAAATGTCGGAAGCACTGGCTGCGCACTCCGGCGGCAAGCTCGTGCTGGTCGCATTCGCGTTTGTCTCGTGCGGATACCTGGTGAAAGCGGCGGTCGTGCCGTTTCATTTCTGGCTGGCGGACGCGCATGCCGTCGCCCCTTCTCCGGTTTGCGTGTTGTTTTCGGGCGTGATGGTCGAAATGGGCCTGTATGCGTTCACACGCATATACTGGGCGATCTTTGATCGCACGCTGCACGCGCATATCCCATCGCTGCGGGTCCTTTTCATTTCAATTGGAGTCGCCACCGCTCTCCTTGGGGCGATTATGTGTTTTTCGCAGCGGAACCTGAAGCGGCTTCTGGCGTTCTCCACAATCAGCCACGTAGGACTGATGACTTTGGGTATTGGACTTTTTACCGCGGGCGGGCTCGCGGGCGCCGCTCTCTATACAGTTGGTCACGGACTGGTGAAGGGCGGATTATTTCTTGCAGCGGGCATCCTGCTGCATCGATTCTCCACGGTAGATGAACTTGATTTGCATGGAAGGGGTAGAACCGAAAAATGGGCAGGCTTCGTATTCTTTGCCGGCGCGCTAGGATTAGCCGGATTGCCGCCATCGGGCGTATCGGCAGGCGACGATCTGATCCACGAAGCCGCGCAAGCGGTTGGATATCACTGGATTCGCTGGATCTCATTCTTTGCCGGAGCGGTAACGTCTGCCGCGGTTCTCCGAGCCACGTGCCGGATTTTTTTCGGCTGGGGACCGCGCCGGGCCGATGAGCCGGGGGGTGCACCGAAGACGCAAGAAGCCAGGGAAACGGATCGGAGCCGGCAGGCGACGCCAGCCATCATGACTGGACCCGCCGTAGTCTTGGTGATGGCGGGAATACTGTTGAGCTTTACGCCGCATCTGAAGCGTGTTGCAACGCAATCCTCGATAACCTTTCAGAACCCGGAGGGCTACACGGCCCGGGTCTTGCGGGCCAACCCGGAGCCGACTCCCCCCGCTCCTGTTCCAGCCGATAACAGCCACTTACTCGGGATTGTGGCGTTGGTTTGCGCCGCAATAGGCGCAGTTTGCTACCTGTTCAGCAAGCCCTTTCGTTCCACATCGCACTGGATCTTGAGGCCGTTGGGAGTTTTGCATACGTTGCATAGCGGCCACGTGGGCGATTATGTTGCGTTTCTGACTTTTGGAATCGCAGCGTTCGGGCTGGTGTGCATCTTTTGTCTGAAATAGACAGGCTATGGTTGGCGCACCAGAAATTGATCGATGTTTTGGATGTACTTGCGTGAATTTGCTGCTTGCTCAACATCCGAATTGAGTGCAATTACGTTATTGAACTGCTTACGGGCTTCGACAAGCAGATCAAGACCGCTGGGCGCCGCAGCGTGAACATTCAAGAGGTTGAACTTCTGGCTGTAAAGAATACCGAGGCGGTAATGGGAGTAGAGATCTTTCGGATTGTAAGACAGGGCCGTTTCACAATAGTCGATAGCGGAATCCCACTGTTTTTGTAGCCATTCACAGTCACATAAGCCGAAGTTGGCCTGTGCGCGGAGGTCCTTCCAAATGTCGGTCTGCGCTGCACGCTTTTTGGAACCTACGCCGATGAGAAATGGCATGACATAGTAATTCAGCTTTCCAGCAAACTTACTGTCAAAGTTACTCAGCGCGAGATACTGATGGTACTCAGTTTCCGCCGCCGGGATATCAGCCGTGCTGTGAAGGCCATCATCATACAGACGCAGGCTATCGGCCAGCCACAAATGCGCTTCAGCCTTATTCGGAATCAGCTGCACGGCCTCTTTGCTGGCTCGAACAGCCTGGTCGTACACTCCCTTTCGGAAATAGGCTTGCGAAAGCAGATAAAAAGCGGTCCCATTCTTGGGGCCGCGCTGCATGACGAAGTTGAGCTGACGTATGGCTTCATCAAATGCTCCAGTATCCAGCAGGCCACCTGCATAACTAACGCGAGCTTCCAGGTAATCGGGGTCAACGTCAACCGCTTGCTTGAAATACTGATTCGCCGTGTCGTAGTCGTATAGCGATCGGAAGGCGCGCCCCAGAAACAGCGCTGCCTGGCTATACGTAGGATCCATTTGCAAGGCCTGCTTGAATTCTTCTGCCGCCTCTTTATAGTTCTGCTCATAGCCCTTGTTATAGAACTGTAGCCCGCGGTTGAAGTGATCGACCGCAGCCTTCTTGCGCTGCCGTGCGATCAGGATACGTAAGCTTACCGTGGTTTCCTGGCCCGGATATACTTCCTGTTCGCGAGGACCATCCGGTTGATAGCCGGCGTGGTTGCCTTGAATGGTGTGGACGCCGGGCTGGATGCCGGGCAGGCGAAGGGCGGAGGCCTTGTTTACCACGCCAACGCTCTTGCCATCCACCGTGACCTCAACCCCATCCATATTGGTCTCAATCACCAGCGTTCCAAACTTCGGGGGCGGCAGTTTAGCCGCGGTTACGCGTTCGGGGTTGTAGGCCAGAACCATGTTCGTATCGAAGCTGCCGCGGTCGAACGTGGGGTGCTGGCGTTCTCCGGTCGCCTGGCTGACGTTTGTGTAGACATAATCGCCAAGTTCCTGTGCGTTAACGACTCCATCGCCGTTGGCATCTGCTTCGCCTTCCAGTCCCTTAACGGCGTAATAGGTGAAAATGCCGTGTCCCCCGCCCCAGCCGGGACCTTCGAAGCTCTGTTCGCGATCGCGGCTGGCAGTTACGACAAACAGGGATTTATTCAAATCGAGCAGCGATTGCGTCACCTGTGCGCGGTCGGCTTCGGGCGTAATTGCGCCGCTGTGGCAGGCATCCGCGAGCAGCACTTTCCATTTCGCATGAATTTTACTGCCGATGACGGTGCCCAGGCGGCTGAGCGGGTATGCGGTACCAGGAATGTCATCGCGGCGCAGATCATACGGAGCGAAATAGCTTGCGCCATTTGAAATGAAGCCGTGTCCGGCGAAGTAGATCAATACGCGGTCGTCGTCTTTTGCTACCGAAGGAAGCCAATTTTCGAGTTGGTCGGTAATGTTTTTGAGCGTGGCATCGGAATCTTTCAGAACATGAACGTTTTCGGGGGGAAACTGACCGCCTTGCTGGCTGATCAGCACCGTGTAGATTGAATCGGCATCGCGATCCGGGTACTTAAGCTGCGCTTGTGGAGGCAGATTCTGGTAGTGCGAGATGCCGATGACGAGCGCGTAACTCCGTGGAATGGTGATCTTCGCTGGAGCCGCAGCAACGGGCTTAGCCGTGTCATCCGGTACCGCTTCCAAGTCACGGTGCTGGGGTTGGGGCGGGTTCTGTCCGGCCACCGCGATGGCGAGAATCAGTGCAAGAAGACTCACGCGTTTCATAACTTCACTTATGAGCAATCCTAAAGCGATAAATAGAGGGGCCTTCGAATGGTTCGGTGGATGATACCGACGTATCTTTTGCGTTATCGACCACAATCAAGTCCCGGCTGGTCATTACGGAATATTTGGAAAGCTGGTCCGGTAACGCTTCGCCTTTTTCGATCGGCTTCAAACCGGCGTGCGTATCCAGGCATTCCCCGCTAGTGCGAAACAGCTCATCGTCGCAGCGTGGAGTGGCGGTGGCGAATGCCGCGGCAGGATCTTCGGTTGACGATTGCTGCTGGCGACCGGCATTTGGTAGCGATTTACCGAGATCCACGGGAGAAATGAGAAAAAAGACATTGTCGTAACCGGGGGGGCCGGTGACCTGAAACCAGCCGCTGCCGGATGCGGGCACAAGATACTGCTTGCCGCTGGCAACGCGCCGGCTCTGGGTCAGTTCATTGCGAGGAAACAATTGCTGCCACAAGCCAGACGAGCCCTGATCCATCACGTACAAATATCCGTTCACGGCAGACTTGAGCCGGAAACGGATCTTATCTCCGCTGGAGAAGACGTAATTCGGATCGACGGTACGGAAAGAGGTCCCTTCCTTCTTCTCCAAGACGAGGTCAATGCGATGGTTCAGTTCAGCCTGCGCTTGGGCCGCACTTACGGCGGACGGTAAAACGAGGAGCACGCCTGCAACGAGGCGCCAACCCGACACGCGCTTATACATGGATGTTTACTTGTGCGACAGTATCACGTCGACGACTACGTGCGGATCTGTAGTCTGACTGGTGGCCTTATTTACTACGTAACTCGCCTTATCGCTGCTGGAGGACTTATCATCATCGCCACTGGTAAATACCAGGTCGCGGGATTGCACTTCGCTGCGAAGCTGAGATACCAATTGATCGTTGAGCCCATCCTGATGCGTTTTCAGCGACGAGATGGTGGCATCCAGATTCGTTTCGGGCGCGCGACTCAGCATGACGAAGAGTTTTTCCTGGCCCGGTTCGCCGGTGAAACGCCAAGCTCCGGTCCCGGGGACGATATACTCCTTGCCGGGAACCAGTTTGTTGCCGTCCGCGGATGCTTTCGAACCCGGATAAAGCGGTACCCAGCGTCCGCTGGAGCCTTGTTCAATTACGTAGAGGAAGCCGGCTTGGTTAGACATCAGGCTGAGGCGAATCTGATCGCCGGCATGAAATACGGATTCGGGGGAAATCTCCTGGTAGGTCCCGTCCTCGAGTTTCTTGAGGACCGCATAGCGCAATCCGAGCGGAGCGTGAACGGATACTTTCTCCATGGTGTTGCTGTCGACAACGGTAACCGAAGGCGAAGACGATGCTTTTGCTCGCGAGGGAGGAACGCCGGCGGGCTCTTCTACGCGTGCTTTGTGAACCGCTGGAGTTGCATGCGCCACAGGGCGCTTACCGACAAGGTCGGCCGCAGACCAGAAGGCGTCCCTGGCGTTAAGTTCAGGCTGTAATTCAGGTTGCTGGCCTAGGGCCACGCTAACACAAGCGAAACAGGCTACGGCTGTTCCAGCAGATAAGAAAATCGCGCGTACGCGTGACATATATTTTTTCCTAGTAGCGTATCGCAATCAGTTGGGGGACTAGGTCACTTACGCTTCCGGCTCGGTTTTGATGTTATTCGACTCCGGATCAAAGTATACCGGCTTTTTGCGGAAGTAAGATTCGTTCGCCATGTGGCAGGCGATGGCCGCGTGGTTTCCAAACACAGCATCCTCGGCCACCGGCTGACGCGTTTTCACGGCACGAAAGAAGTTCCAAAGATGCGGCTTCACATCGTCCCAGTCGTCGCCTTCGTAAAGTGTACTCTCGTCCAAAGGCTCATGACCGGGTATAACGGGGTCGTGTTCGGCGTGCCACTGGCTGACATATTCGGCGCGCATCTTGGCCGGGAAGCTGCTTGAGTAGTAACTTGGCGAAGTGTCGATACCCCGCTGCGGCACGTACCGGAAATGGCTTCCGGTCGCGTCGATGATTCCCTTCGGTCCCATGAAACGAGCGAGTTCGGGAGTTTCCGCGGCAAGGCTTAGCCGCACGTACACGGGAATTCCGTGGTAATCGAAGAGCACGGTTTGCAGATCGGGCATGTTGCGGCCATCTTTCCACCGGAAAATGCCGCCTAAAGCCGAGGCAGACTTGGGCGCCTCATTCCAGCCAAGCGTGTACATCATGCCGCTGATCAGGTGAACCATCAAGTCTCCGGCTACGCCTGTGCCATATTCTTTCCAGCATCTCCAGCGTGCAAACCGATATTTATTGAAGGGAATCTTCGGTGCGTCGTTCAGCCAGGTGTCCCAATCGAGATTCTGGGGAGAAAGGTCGAGAGGCGGAGGGTATTCCCACGCACCGGTGGGACTGTTGCGCCCCAAGCTGAGCTCCACCATTTCCACATCGCCGATCGCACCATCGTGGTACATCTCACGGGCTTTCGCACACAGGAGAGAACTGACGCGCTGAGAGCCGATCTGCACAATGCGCTTGTTCTTTTTCGCGGCATCCACCATCTCGAAGCCTTGCGGAATGGTGTGCGACATGGGTTTCTCGCAATAAATATCTTTCCCGGCATTACAGGCATCCACTACGACGCGCTTGTGCCAGTGGTCCGGAACGGCCGCGATGATGCAGTCGATATCCTTGCGATCAAGTAATTCCTGGTAATGGCGCGTGGCTGGGAGGCTGGAATTCCCGGTAATCTGCTGCGCCAGTGTATGGCGGCCATTGTAAAGATCGGCGGCAGCGACGCATTCCATTCCCGGCAGGCTGATGGAGTTCTCCAGTAAGCCGGATCCTTGCATACCGATGCCGATAATTCCGAATCGAACGCGATCGCTGGGCGCGACAGGTTTGCGGGTACCGCTGACTTCTTGCGCTTCGAGGAGGACTCGTTTCGAGGCAAACAGGGTACCAGCGGCTAGCGCCGAGCCACCGAGAAACTGGCGACGGGGAAACTGGCGGCGGGGGATGTTCTCTTTCATTTCGGTGTCTGTTGGAAGTGTACCGCTTACTTCGCGTCCTCGATACAGCGGAAGCCGATATACGGGGATACCGCGATGTCTTTCGGAAATCCTCTCCGCATGTAGGTCTTCCAGGCTTCGTTCACATCGTGGTTCGGTCCGAAATAGCCGCCCTTGATGACTCTCCAGTCATGAGAAAAGTGGCTGGTCCCGAGACTTTTTGTCATATCGCGGATCTCGGCATCCCCAACCGGGTAATGCGAGGTAGTCCATTCCGCGACGTTACCAGCCATGTTGTAAGAGCCGTACGGCGAAACGCGATCCGGAAAGGACACTACCGACTGCAAGGATGTTGGGGGATTCATCCAGGGCTGATTACCCCAGGGATAGATCCTTCCGTTCTCGCCCCGCGCCGCTTTTTCCCATTCTCTTTCGTTCGGGAGGCGCTTGCCGATCCAGGCAGCATACGCCGCGGCGTCCTCGAAAGAGACATTTGCTACCGGGAAATCCGGCTGGGTAGCGAATGTATCCGAATCGGGAGGCTTGTGCCCGGTCTGATCGCAGAATTTCCGGTAGGAGGCGTTAGAGACTTCCGTTTCGTCGATATAAAACGCGGGCAGATTGACGGTCTCCTGGCCATTGGGCGAGTGCGGATCGGAATCGTTGCCGAAAATGAATTTACCGGCCGGGATGAGATGCATGCGGCCGCCTAGCCGATCAACCTTTACAGCCGGCAGAGTAGAAGTGGGTCTTGCAACACCAGCCGGACTTGTCAAATTGGCATCCGCGGCCGTTCGCGGCGCACGTTCCCGCACGAAGATCAGATACCACGCCGCAGCGAGGACCAGAACCGCGAGAATGGCAATGGCCGAAATCAAGAAGGCATTCGAAGGCGCTTTGCGCGCGGGCAGCGGCGCGGGTGTCGGTGAAACGTCGCGAACCAGGGTCTCTTCGCTGGAGAAATTGGGAGCCGGCGGCATTTTTACCTGCGCCGTACTCCCTGACCCGTACCGGTTCAAATCATCTACCAGTTCACGAGGCGATTGATACCGATCGCCGGGATTCTTCGCCAGCAGAATCTTCACGGCTGAAGCCAGTTCGGTGGGAAGGGCCGGGTCCAGTTGCCTCAGATCAGGAGGAAGCGTCTCGATATGGGCGATCTCGATGGAGCGATAGGAATCTCCATCGAACGGCTTGCGCCCGGCCAGCAGCTCAAAGAAAACCACGCCGAGAGAATAGAGATCGCTGCGGACGTCGCAGGGCTCGCCTCGAATCTGTTCCGGACTCATGTAGTACGTTGTGCCGAGCCTTTCGGTCGCAACCGTCAAGGGGCTTGGAACATCGGCGGCTTTCGCGATCCCGAAATCCAGGACCATCACGCGTCCGTTTTGATCCAAATAGAGATTTGACGGCTTCAGGTCGCGATGCACGACACCTTTAGCAGAAGCCCAGACGAGGGCATCCGCAACCTGGCAAATGATCCGGGCCGCTTCTTTCGGAGCGAGCTTCTTATTGCGCTTTAGATATTTCGAAAGATCTTCCCCGTCCACGTACTGCATGATGAGGAAATAAAGCCCGTTCTGCTCCCCAATATCAAAGATGGGAACGATATTCGGGTGCCCCGCCAAATTGGCTGCCGTCCGCGCTTCCTGAACGAACCGCGCGACAATGCGCTCGTCCTGGGCCAGGTCAACGGACAAGACTTTAACGGCGAACAGCGCGCCGTGAATGCGATGACGGGCCAGAAAGACTTCCGCCATCCCGCCGCCACCTATCCAGCGCAGGATTTCATACTTCTCGCGTAAGGCATCGGCGAGCTGAGCCTGAATTTGATCTCGTGTCAAAACTGCCAATCATCAATGTACATGTTGGCAGGGGTGCGCGGACAGTGAACTGCCCCGCCGGCGCGATAAATCAAGGACGTGTCGGCGTATTCACGTCAGCCTCGCCGCGCGGCCTCAATGGTGGCGATGTCGATCTTCTTCATCGTCATCATTGCCTCGAAGGCACGCTTGGCCTCACCGCCACCCGCCGCAAGCGCATCTGTTAGCGCACGCGGTGTGATCTGCCAGGAGAGGCCCCAGCGGTCCTTGCACCAACCGCACTGGCTTTCCGTGCCGCCGTTAGCGACGATCGCGTTCCAGTAACGGTCCGTCTCTTCCTGATTCTCCGTCGCGATCTGGAATGAAAAGGCCTCGCTGTGCCTGAACGCCGGGCCGCCGTTGAGACCGAGACAGGGAATGCCCAGGACGGTGAACTCTACCGTCAGCACATCGCTTTTCTTGCCGCCCGGATAGTCACCGGGAGCCTTGTGAACAGCGGTTACTTCGCTGTCCGGAAAGGTGGCAGCGTAGAAGCGCGCCGCCTCATGCGCGTCTTTATCGAACCAGAGGCAGATCGTGATTTTTGGCTTCATGTTCGTGTGCTCCGTGTGCTCGATCAGGGCGAACGCCGGGGCCTTTGCGCCGGTCCGTACCAGTGACCCGCCTCTTCATCTACAGATCTGTTGCGGCCAACGTCCCAAATTGGCCCCACTCATCCTGCCCTTCTGAATCATATCGCCGGCAGGGCTGCGCTTCCTGACGGCCCTTCTGCAGACGTCGGCTAGGGTAATTCATAAGGCGCCTATTCATAACGCAACGCAACCATCGGATCCACTCGGGCGGCGCGCCGCGCTGGAATATACGATGCTGCCAGCGCGACGCCTCCAAGAAGCGCCGCGACAGCGGCGAACGTTAATGGGTCTGTGGCGCTGATGCCAAAAAGCAGGCTCGACAACAGCCGCGTGATGAGGAAAGATGCAGCCACGCCAATGCCGATGCCGAAAATCGCGAGCCGCGCGCCCTCACCAACAACCAGACGCAGTACGTCGCTTCGCTCCGCGCCGATCGCCATCCGAATGCCGATCTCTTGCGTCCGGCGTGCCACCGAAAACGCCACGACTCCGTAGATTCCGATGGCCGCAAGAGCTAAAGCGGCGGCAGCGAACGCGCCCACCAGCAGAAGCAGAAATCTGCGATCCGAGAGCCAGCCGCCCATCTCATCCGCGAAGGTAGAGAATTTGACCGGAACACCGGACGCCCAATTCTGGAAAACTTTGCGGGCGCTGGAGACGATCTCTGCTGCCGGAACCGTGCCCCGCAACAGAATAGTAGGCATCGAATTGGGTGTCATGCCACGCTGGCGGTAATCGACGTAAATGATGGGTTGATCCGGCGGAAGATCTAAGCCACGCGCACGCACGTCACCGACAATGCCCACAATTGTGAGCGGCTTCAGATTGCCGTCCATATTGCCGTATTCGATCGTTTGACCGATGGGATTCTGATGGGGCCAGCGCTGTCGCGCTAACGCTTCGCTGATCACCGCAACATGCGGCGCATTCCAACCATCCTGATCGCGAAACAGGCGTCCGCGAATGAGCGGAATGCCTAAAGTGCGGAAATAACCTTCGCTCGCCGTGCAATAAAGGGCATGCCCGGTTTGCGAACGATTTTGAAACAGGCCGCCCAATTCGTCCATAGTTGCGGGCGGATTTCGGCCATTGAGGATCACGAAATCTCCGTCGGCGAGATTATCGCCGGCCGCAACCGGAAGCGCTCCAGCCAGACCCACACGTTCGACACCAGGAATGGCAACAAGGCGGGCCACCAGATCGTCGAGGCGATGGATTTGGCCCGCAAGCGCTCTCGGGTCCGGCGCCCATTTCACATGCGAAATGGGCGGTGAAAATTGCATAACGATCAGCTTTTGCTCGTTAAATCCAGGACTCGTCTCAATCAGCCGCAAAAAGCTGCGGCCGAGCAAGCCTGCTCCGATCAAAATCACCAAAGTCGCTGCGATTTCACCGACTATGACCGAACCGCGAAAGCGCTGGCTCGACCCTGTGCCGCTACAGCCGCGCGATCCCGCGCTCAATCCTTCCTGAAGATCGTTGCACGTGGCGCGCCAGGCCGCAAACAACCCGAGTGAAGCAGCAACAGCTACCGTTGCGGCTAACGCGAACAGGAGAACTGATGCGTTGACCGCGATGGTTTCCTGCCGAGGCAAATTTGCCGGAAGAATGGCCGGAAGCACCTTGACCGCCCAGATGGCAATCAAAATACCGAGTACGCCGCCGGTAAACGAAAGCAAAAAGGATTCAGCGAGAAATTGCTGAATCAGACGGCCGCGTCCGGCGCCGAGAGCTGCACGGACAGCCAGTTCTTTGCGTCGCGCCGAAGTGCGCGCAACGAGCAAGCCAGCAACGTTGGCGCAGGCGATCAGGAGCAAGAGGCCGACCGCTCCTAAAAGGGTCAGGAGCGCGGTCCGCACGTCTCCAACCAGCGCCGCCGCAAGCGGCACAACCGCGGCATCGTCGAGATCAACCTGCTTCCCATACCGCTGCCGGATGCGCTGAGCAATTGTGCTGAGATTCGCTCGCGCCTGCGCGACGGTGACTCCATCGCGAACGCGGCCGATACATCGCCAATTATGCGCTCCGCGGTTGGGAGCTTCCGGATTGAGCTCGCTCGAAATCCATCCGGCGGTGTGGGGCGGATAATCGAATCCCGGCGGCATCACGCCAATAACGG
>Ga0308173_10000423_pt1 | contig 17643 bp, 20 predicted proteins | sample PhyPR1_FD_203716 | JGI IMG/M metagenome (GOLD analysis project Ga0308173, IMG submission 203716) | Soil microbial communities from UC Gill Tract Community Farm, Albany, California, United States - DLSLS.P.R1 | ecosystem: Environmental > Terrestrial > Soil > Agricultural land | place: USA...
GCCCGCCGCGCGCTCGTGCACGGGCATTGCCATCAGAAGGCGATCATGGGCATGGGCGCCGACCAGGCGGTGCTCGAGAAGCTCGGCCTGGCTTACGACCTGCTCGACTCGGGCTGTTGCGGCATGGCCGGCTCGTTCGGTTTCGAGCGCGCGAAAGCCGCGATCTCGGTTTCGATCGGCGAGCTGGTGCTGCTGCCCGCCGTTCGTGCCGCCGGCGCAGACTGCCTCGTCATCGCCGACGGCTACAGCTGTCGCGAGCAGATCGCGCAGTGCACCGGCCGCCAGGCGATGCATCTTGCCGACGTGCTCCGCATGGCGCTGGGGGGCGCGAGCGCGCACGCCGAACCCGTTGCATCGGCAGCCCGCGACGTCGCGAGCCACGCGGTGCCCCACTGACGAAGGAGCCCGACGATGCGCGCGAAGCCGATCGACTCAGGCGCCGGCCGGACCTGGGCGCTGATCTTCGACACCGGCGACGAGCCGATGAGCGAGCTGCTCGCTTTTGCGGCACAGCAGCGCCTCACCGCGGCGCGGTTCACCGCGATCGGTGCGTTTCGCGATGCGACGCTCGGGTACTTCGACTGGGCGTCGAAGCAATACGAGAAGATTCCCGTGCGCGAGCAGGTCGAGGTGCTTTCGCTGATCGGGGACGTGGCGCTCGAAGACGGCAAGCCGAAGGTCCACGCCCACACCGTGCTCGGCAAGCGCGACGGCAGCGCGCATGGCGGACACCTGCTCGAAGCGCACGTGCGCCCGACGCTCGAGGTGATGCTCACCGAATCGCCGGCGCCGCTGCGCCGCGTCTTCGATCCCGGCGTCGGGCTCGCGCTGATCGAGATCGACACCAATGCGTCCGCGTGAGGCGACGCCGAAGATGCCTGCGGTCGCCCGATCACGCCGTGCACGGCTCCCATGGCGGCGTACGAACGAGGTGGTGGTCGTCACCGGCGCCAGCGCCGGCGTCGGCCGCGCAACCGCGCGCGCCTTTGCGCGACGCGGCGCGCGCCTCGGTCTCATCGCCCGCGATCCGGAAGCGCTGCAGGCAACGCGCCGGGACGTCGAATCGCTGGGCGGCATGGCCGTGGTCTGCGTCGCCGACGTCGCGCGCGCGGCCGAAGTGGAAAGCGCTGCGGCGATGATCGAGGATCGCCTGGGACCGATCGACATCTGGGTCAACAACGCGATGGTGACGATCGTCTCGCCGGTCGCCGAGCTCGCGCCCGACGAAGTCCGGCGCGTGACCGAGGTCACGTACCTCGGCACCGTCTACGGAACGCTGGCGGCGTTGCGGCGCATGCGTTCGCGCAACCGCGGGACGATCGTGCAGGTCGGCTCCGCGCTCGCCTACCGCGCGATTCCGCTGCAGGCGCCGTACTGCGGCGCGAAGTTCGCGATCCGCGGCTTCACCGACGCGCTGCGCAGCGAGCTTCTGCACGATGCCAGCAATGTCCACGTGACGATGGTGCAGATGCCGGCGCTCAACACGCCGCAGTTCGACTGGTGCCGCACGCGGCTGCCGCGCGCGCCGCGCCCGGTGCCGCCGGTGTTCCAGCCCGAAGTGGCGGCGCGCGCGATCGTCTGGGCGGCGCATCATCGGCGCCGCGAGCTCCTCGTCGGCATGCCGACGGCAAAGGCCGTGTGGCTCAACAAGCTCGTTCCGGGGCTGCTCGATCGCTATCTCGCGCGCTTCGGCTACGCGTCGCAGATGTCGCAGACCTTCGTTGCGCCCGATCGGCCGGACAATCTGTTCGAGCCGGTGCGCGGTGACGTCGGGGCGCGCGGCCGCTTCGATGCCGAAGCGCACCCGTCGAGCGTCGAGCTGTGGCTCGACACGCACCGTACCGCCGGCCTGCTCGGGCTCGTGGGCATTGCCGGCGGCGCGTTCGCGTTGTGGCGAGCGTACGCCGGCGGCGAGTTGCGCAAAAGCCGCAGGTCGTTGCCAATTCCCCGCCCGTAGGCCGCCGTCCCCGGCCCGCGGGGGAATCGTGGAGCGCGCGGTGCTACTATTGCCGCTCGCACCGCAACGTGCCCGATGTGAATTTGATCGAATCCCCCCGCGGGCGGCCCGGCCCCGGCCGATGACGGCGTTCCTGGCGCCGCGGCGACTCACGATCGCCACCCGCGAATCGGCGCTGGCCATATGGCAGGCCGAGCACGTGCGCGCCCGGCTCACGTCGCGCTACCGCGGTACCACGGTCGAGCTGCTCGGCGTCACCACGCAGGGTGATCGCATCATCGACCGGCCGCTCGCCTCCATCGGCGGCAAGGGCCTGTTCATCAAGGAGCTCGAGAACGCCCTTCGTGACGGGCGTGCCGACATCGCCGTCCATTCGCTGAAGGACGTGCCGATGAACATGCCCGAGGGATTCGTGCTCGCTGCGATCTCGGCGCGCGAGGATCCGCGCGATGCGTTCGTGTCGAACCGCTACGACCAGCTTGCATCGCTGCCCGACGGCGCCATCGTCGGCACGTCGAGCCTGCGTCGCGAGGCGCAACTGCGCGAACGTCACCCGGCGTTGCGTGTCGAGTCGTTGCGCGGCAACGTGCATACGCGCCTCGCAAAGCTCGACGACGGTCGCTATGACGGAATCATCCTCGCGGCGGCCGGGCTGAAGCGTCTCGGCCTCGGCACGCGCATTCGCGCACTGCTCGATCCGGACGAGAGCCTTCCCGCACCCGGCCAGGGTGCGCTCGCCATCGAGTGCCGCGCCGATCGCAGCGACCTGCTGCATGCGCTGGCACCGCTTGCCGATCGCGGGACCACGCTCGCCACGACGGCCGAGCGGGCCTTTTCGCGTGCGCTGGGCGGCAGTTGCCAGACGCCGCTCGCGGCGTATGCCGAGTGGGAGGAGGGACGGCTGTGGCTGCGCGGGCTCCTCGCGTCGCGCGATGGGCACGAGGTGCTGCGCGGCGAAGTCGAGAACGCGGTCACCGATGTCGACGATGCGCAGGCGCTCGGCGCAGCGCTCGGCGACGATTTCCTGCGCCGCGGCGCCCATCGGCTGGCGGCGGCCGCGGCATGATTGCGCCGGCCGGTGCATCGGCGGTGCTGCGTTGACCGGAGACATCCACCCGCTCGCGCCGGCGCCGCTCCGCCACGCCGGTCCGCTGGACGGCGTCGGTGTCATCGTCACGCGGCCGCAGCGCCCGGCCGCGGTGTTCGCATCGCGGATCGCAGCGCTCGGCGGCTCGCCGCTCATCTGGCCCGCGATCGTCATCGAGCCGCCGCCCGACGGCGCGCAGCTCGCGCAGGTGCATGCGCGGCTCGACGACTACGACATCGCGATCTTCGTGTCGGCGAACGCTGTCGAGTTCGGCGCACGGCCGGGCGGAGCGTGGCCGGCGATCCTCGAGACCTACGCGCCGGGACCCGGCACCGCGGAGGCACTGGCGGCGGCCGGCATCGCCGATGCGCGAATCCCGGCGAAATCATGGGACAGCGAAGGGCTGCTCGAGCTGCCCGAGCTTGCGCAGGTCGGAGGCAAGCGGGTCGTGATCTTTCGCGGCGAAGGCGGGCGCGAGTTCCTCGGCAATGCGCTGCGCGCACGCGGTGCCGTCGTCGATCACGTGCCCTGTTATCGCCGGGTCGCACCGCGGGGTGGCGCCGAGGGTCTCGTCGAGGCGCTGCGCGACGGCCGCGCGCACGCGCTGACGCTGACGTCGGCCGAAGGCGTCGACAATCTGATGGCGGCACTCGGTACGGAAGGTCGCGCGCTGATCGTCACGCTCCCCACCTTCGCGGCCCATCCGCGCATCGCGGAGCGTGCACGCGAGCACGGGCTGGCCGCGGTCGAGACGGCCGGGGGCGATGGCGGCCTGCTCACGGGACTGCTCGACTGGTTCGGGCCGGGGAACGCGCGCAGCGCGGGCGCCGCGCGCGCACCATGATGCGATCGGCGGCGTGCGCCGCACAGGAGCGAACGTAGACCATGAACGACATCGACATCCTCGTCACTGCCGCATTGCCGCCGTTCCTCAAGCATCCGCTCGAGGCCGATTACCGGTGTCACGATTACGCATCGGCGAGCGATCGCGACGCGCTCGTCGCGCGCATAGGACAACGCATCCGCGGGCTGGTGCAGGGCGGCGGCACGGTGACGCCGCCGGCGCTGCTCGACCGCTTGCCTGCGCTCGAAATCATCTCGGTATTCGGCGTCGGTTACGACGGCGTGCCGATCGGCTATTGCCGCGAGCGCGGCATCAAGGTCACGCATACGCCCGATGTGCTCACCGACGACGTCGCCGATGTCGCGGTCGCGCTGATCCTCATGACCGGACGCGGCTTCGCCCGTGCCAACCGGTTCGTGCGCGACGGCGAATGGCTGCGAAGCTCACCGGAGCTCACGACGAAGCTCGCCGGAAAGTCGGTGGGCATCCTCGGCCTCGGGCGCATCGGCAAGGCGATCGCGCGGCGCGTCGAAGCGATGGGCATGCACGTCGCGTACACCGGGCGCAAGCCGCAGGACGTCGCGTACGGCTATGTCCCCGATCTCGTCGCGCTTGCGTCGGAAGTCGATTTCCTGGTCGTCGCCTGCCCGGGCGGGCCCGCGACGCGCCATCTGGTCGATGCGCGCGTGCTGGCCGCCCTCGGCAGCAAGGGCACGCTCATCAACATCGCGCGCGGCTCGATCGTCGACGAAGCCGCGCTCGTGCGCGCGCTCGCCGACGGCACGATCAAGTCGGCCGGCCTCGACGTGTTCGAGAACGAGCCGCACATCCCCGACGCGCTGCTCGCGATGGACCAGGTCACGCTGCTGCCGCACGTCGGCAGCGCCACGCACGAGACGCGCAAGGCGATGGCCGACCTTTGCAAGCAGAATCTCGACCGGTGGTTCACCGAGCGCTGCGGACTGACGCTCGTGCCTGAATTGCAGTAGCGAATCAGGCGTCGTGCGGCGACTCGGCCGCGGCGGGTGCCTTGCGCCGCTCCGACATGACGATGAACAGCGCACCGACGACGAGCGCGAGCGCGACCCATTCCTGCACCCCCGGCCGCTCGCCGAGCAGGACCATGCCGGAAATGACGCCGACCACCGGCACCGGCAACGACGACAGCGACGAGATCGCCACCGGCAGCGTCCGCGCGAGCATGAACCAGGCGAGGTTGGCGAGTGTGCCCGCGAAGAAAATGTTGTAGATGATCGAGAACCAGCCGCGCGACGAAAGCTGTGCGAGCTCGCTCGCGAGCGGCTGCGGATCGAAGAATGGCGCAATCAGCGCGAGCGGTACCCAGCCGACCAGCATGATCCAGCCCGACAGCGCGTTCTGCGGCACCGCCGGCTTCCATTTGCGCAGCAGCACCGTCCCGTACGCCCACAGGATGGCGGCGATCAGGATCATCAGCGCTCCGAACGGCGCCGCGCGCACGACGAGGATCTGCTCGCCCAGCAGCACGGCCATTCCCGCGGCGCCGAGTCCGAGCCCCGCGAGCTTGCGCCGCGAGATCGGCTCGCGCAGCACGACTGCCGCGATCGCGGTCGCCCAGATCGGCATCGTGTAGGCGAGGATCGAGCTGCGCCCGGCCGGCAGCTGCTGGACGCCGAAGAGCACGAAGCCGTTCCAGCCGGTGACGTTGAACAGCGCCAGCGCGCCGAGGTGTGGCCAGAAGGCGCGAGGAATGCGCATCGAGTCGCCCGAGAGGCGCGCGAACGCCAGCATGCCGATCGCCGCGAACGGCAGCGTGAGCGCGCGGAACGTGAGCGGCGCAAGCTCCGAGACGCCCATCTTGAGCACCGGCCAGTTGCAGCCCCAGACGAGCGCGAGCACGAGGATCGGCAGCGCGGCGCGCCCACCGGTCACGGATTCGTTCCGTACTTCGCGACGTGCAGCGTGCGCGCCTGCGTCACCCATCCGTCACGCCGGATGCGTCCGGGAAAGTCGGCGAGACGCGCGTCTATCGCATCGATCTCGCGCTCGGACAGCCGCGCGATCTGGCGGTAGCTCGCGATGCCCGATTGGTAAAGCATCCGCTCGATGACCGGACCCACGCCGACGATCAGCTTGAGGTCGTCGGGCGTTCCCGGTGCATCGAGCAGCGGCGGTGGCGCGTTGCGCTCGATGTCGACGACGATCTGCCGATAAAGCGCGGTGGCCGCGCGCGCGTCGGCGAGATCGGCGAAAAGGCGTGCGCGGTCGGCGGCGAAGGCGTGCAGCTGCACGCGCTCGGCGCAAGCGACGGGCCGTGCGGCAACGTCGCGGTCAGCGGCAGGATCGGGCGACGGGATGGCGGCGGTGACGGACGGCGTTGCCGACACGCGGCTACGTTCGGCGCGTTCCGCGCGACGGCGCGCATCGACGCCGCCCGCGCGATAGGCGGCTGCGATACCGATCGCAAGCGCGATCAACGCGACGAGCGTGAGACCGTTCAAGCGAAGCCTCGGACGTGGAAGGCGGGATGGCCGGCGCCCGCGCATTGTATGCGACGCGCGTTCGTCGCGGCCGGTGTGCGCGCAGGGGTTGGTGAGTCGGACTGCTAGAATCGGGCGCGACGATGGCCACGACCGTTTCCCATGCCGACAACGACGTCGCCGCGCCGCCCGCTGCACCGCCGCCGGGCGGCCCGCGCATGGCGTTCGGCCTGCGCGCGCTGTGGACGATCGTCGTTCTCGCCATTGTCGCGGGCGTTTACGCCTGGTATGACCAGCGCCAGATCACCCGATCGCTGCGCGGCGACGTTGCGCAGCGACTGACCGCCGCGGATGCGGCCGCCGCGCAATCGCGCGAGCGCGATTCCGATCTTGCCAACCAGTTGCGCGACGCGCAGGCGAAGCTCGCGCTGCTCGAGGCGCGCGTGGCCGAGTTCCAGTCGCAACAGGCCGCGCTCGAAGCGCTTTATCGCGACCTTGCGCCGTCCCGCGATGAGCTTGCGCTGTCCGAGGTCGAGCAGATCCTCGTGCTCGCGAGCCAGCAGCTGTCACTCGCGGGGAATGTCCATGCCGCGCTCGCGGGGCTGCAGGTCGCCGATGCCAAGCTCGCGCAGCTCGACCGGCCGCAGCTCGGGCCGCTGCGCCGCGCGCTGCTGCGCGACATGGATCGGCTGAAGGCCGTTCCCTATGTCGACGTCGCGGGCATTTCGATCAAGCTCGACCAGATCATCGACGCCATCGGCGGCCTGCCGCTCGCCAAGGACGAGCGCGTTGCGGCACCGGCGGCCGCTGCGCCGTCCGCCAGCGACCCGGCGTGGATGCGCTTCCTGCGCGGCGTCTGGAACGACCTGCACAACGTGATCCGCATCGAGGTGACCGACCATCCGCCGCCACCGCTCGTCACGCCGGAGCAGTCGTTCTTCCTGCGCGAGAACCTGCGGCTGCGCGTGCTCTCCGCCCGCCTCGCGCTGCTGGCGCGTGACGATCGCTCGTTCAAGGCCGACCTTTCGGCGGCACGCGACTGGCTGAACGAATATTTCGACCGCAGGAACCGGCAGGTGCAATCGACGCTCGCGACGCTCGGGCAGCTTTCGGCGATCGCGATGCCCGGCGAAATGCCCGACCTCGCCGCAAGCCTCGACGCCGTTCGCGCGTTGAAGTCGGCCGCCGATCGCGCCACGCGCGCGCCGGCGGGCGGGGCCCGGTAATGCACCGAGCGCCGTGAAAGGCCTGATCGCGTTCATCGTCATCGCGGCTGCGGCGGTGACGCTCGCGCTCGTGTTCCGGCTCAACACCGGTTACGTGCTGTTCATCGCGCCGCCATACCGCGTCGAGCTTTCGCAGAACGCATTCATCATCATCACGCTAGTGACGTTCGCCGCGCTCTACGCGCTTGTCCGCGCGGCGGTGCGGCTCGCGAAGCTGCCCGCCGAGGTTCGCGAAGGCCGCCGCCGAAGGCAGTTCGAGCGTTATCGCGCAAAGCAGGACGCGGCGGTCGTCGCCCTGCTCGAAGGCCGCCATGGCAAGGCGCGCCAGTTCGCTGCCGAGGCGCTCGCGATCCCGCAGTCGTCGCCGGTGGCAGCACTGGTCGGTGCGCGCGCGGCGCTCGAGACGCGCGATTTCGCAGGCGCCACGGCGATGCTCGAGCGTCCCGACACGCATGCGACCAATCTTGCGGTGCCACGTCTGATGCTCGAAGCCGAGATCGCACTCGAGCGCGGGCAGCCGGCGGACGCGCTCGCCCGGCTCGCCGAATTGCGCCGTGAAGCCGGCTTGCATACCGCGGCGCAACGGCTCGAGCTGCGCGCACTCAATGCGGCACGCCGACCCGCGGAAATTCCCGCGCTCGTCGACCAGCTCGTCAAGCGCAAGGTGTACGACGCGAAGCAGGGCGAGCTGCTGCGCTCGAGCGCGCACGCGGAAGCGCTGGCGGCGCTTGCACACGACGCCGCCGGCCTGCGCTCGTACTGGGCACATATTCCCGAGGGCGACCGGCTGCAGTCCAAGATTGCACGCGCCGCGGCGCGCAGCTTCCTGTCGCAGGGCGGCGACCGCGAAGCGGCCGACCTCCTCGCGCGAAGCCTCGACCGGCACTGGGATTCTGGCCTGCTGCTCACGTACGCCGAATGCCGCGCGCCCGACGCGACGCGCCAGCTCGAGATCGCCGAGCGCTGGCTCGGCGCGCACAACCAGGACGCGACGCTCCTCTACGCGCTCGGACGCCTCTGCGACCGGCAGCAGTTGTGGGGCAAGGCGCAAACCTATCTCGAGGCGAGCCTCGCGCTCGACAATCACTGGCGCGCGCACGTGGCCCTCGGCGAGATGCTCGCGCAACTCGGCCGGCATGACGAGGCGAATGCGCATCTCGCCGCGGCGCTGAAGCTGGCGTTGGGCGAGCTGGAGGGACGCGAAGGCAGGGTTTGATTGTCGGCGTTCGGCTCGCCCTGGATCGCATCAGCTCCACCGCGGTTCAGTCACTCGGAGGCTTGGCCATCCCGATGGCGCGCGCCAGGAAGCCGCGGCTTGAGTTGTCCATCTTGGACAATTCGTCCAGGTGGCGGTAGAATCATGCGCAGGAGGACTTCGACATGGCCCAACCGATTCGAGTCAGGAATACACGCGGCGAGTTTGTCGAGGCGAAGGAGGTGTCGGCGAGCGACGCCAAGAACGTCGGGCGAATCCTCGAATACGTGTCCAAGGACGGTGGGGTGACAATCACGCGCCGCAACGAGCCGCTCGCGGTCGTGATCTCCGTCGAGACGTACGCGCGTCTCGCTGCAACCGAGCAGGCCTCGCTCGATACCCTCACCGGCGAGTTCGACGCGCTTCTCGACCGAATGCAGCAGCCGGACATGGCAAGCGCCATGCAGCGTGCGTTCCTGATGGGCCCCGACGAACTGGGACGCAGCGCAGTGCAGCACGCGAAACGCGAGCCGCCGGTCAAGGCGCATCGCGCGTTGGCTAAACCAGCACGGATTCGCAGGCAGCGAGGCCGCGCATAGCAGCGATTTACGTGCTTGCCGGCTGCAACGGAGCAGGCAAGAGCAGCATCGGTGGAGCTGCGTTCCGGTCAGTCGGCGCTGACTATTTCAATCCGGATGAAGCCGCGCGCTGGATTCTTGCGGCGAACGCACGCGGCGGGTCGATCTCGCAAGAGCAGGCAAACGGCGCGGCGTGGGCGGAAGGCACGCGACTGCTCCACCGTGCCACCCGCGAGCGCCGCGACTTTGCCTTCGAGACCACGCTGGGCGGCAAGACGATCGCCGACCTGCTCGGTGCGGCGTGCGAAGCCGGCATCGAAGTTCACATCTGGTTCGCGGGGCTCGCAACTCCGGAGATGCACGTTCAACGCGTCAAGCAGCGCGTGGCGAAAGGCGGCCACGACATCCCGGAAGCGAAGATTCGCGAGCGGTTCGACCGAGGGCGCGAGAACCTGATCGGGCTGCTTCCTCACATCACTTCACTGCGGCTTTTCGACAACTCGACGCCCGCAGACCCGGCGCACGGTGACCCTCCGCAACCCCGATTGCTCCTTCAAACGTTCAAGGGCCGGATCCGCGCGCCGCGTGACCTTCGATCCCTCCTCGAACAGACGCCCGATTGGGCCAAGCCGATAGCGACGTCCGCGCTGAAGCATCACCTCCGACGCCGGTAAGCGTCACGCGTACCTTGTCGCACGCCGACCGCGTCCGGCCCAGTAGCGGACCCTCCCTTTACGTGGCAGATGGCGGTCGTTGGAGACCATCAGCCGTGTGCAACACGCGACGCAAATCCGACCGAGTTCCGCCGTGCAGCAATGCGAAGGCCGGCTCTCCAGGTGCTGCAACGGCTGCTCCGATAGCAGATGGGCCCGTCGCGAGCAACATGGCGCCTGTCCGATCTGCTGGCCAATCGAGATTGCATCGGCTAGCATTTGTTCATGTCGGTGCATGAGCACGATCACGGCGACCATCATCACGGCTCGGAGTTGTCCGAGATGCAGCTCCGGGTGCGCTCGCTGGAGACGATCCTGACGCAAAAGGGCTACGTCGATCCGGCCGCGTTGGACGCGATTGTCGAAGCCTATGAAACGAGGATCGGTCCCCACATCGGCGCGCGGGTCGTAGCCAGGGCATGGAACGATGCGGCGTTCAAGCAGGCACTGCTGGAGGACGGAGCCAAAGCAGTGCGCAGTCTGGGCCATCGGGTCGGCGACCACCTGGTGGTCGTCGCGAACACGCCTCGATGCCACAACATGGTCGTGTGCACGCTTTGTTCGTGCTATCCGTGGGACGTCCTCGGCCTGCCGCCCGTCTGGTACAAGTCCTTTGCCTACCGCTCGCGCGCGGTGAAAGATCCGCGCGGCGTGCTTGCCGATGTGGGTGTGTCGCTGCCCGCGACCACCGACATCCGGGTGTGGGATTCGACCGCCGAGACGCGCTTTCTCGTCTTGCCGATGCGCCCCGTGGAAACCGATGGTTGGAGCGAGGAGCAGCTCGCGGCGCTGGTCACTCGGGATTGCATGATCGGCACCGGCCTGCCGAAAAACGCAAACGAGATTGCCTGATGGACGGCATCCACGACATGGGGGGCATGGATGGCTTCGGCAAGGTCGATCCCGAACCGAACGAGCCCGTGTTCCACGAAGGCTGGGAAGGCCGCGTGCTGGCGATGAACCGCGCCATGGGCGCGTCCGGTACGTGGAATATCGACATGGGGCGCTACGGGATCGAGTTGCTGCCACCGGATATCTATCTCACGAGCTCGTACTACAGCAGATGGTTGCTTCGCCTCGAGCAGATGCTCGTTCAGCACGGCCTCGTCGACGCCGACGAGATTGCCGGCGGTCACGCAAAGCGTTCCGCCAAGACGCTGAACAGCCCTGCGTTCACCCTGGCCGATGTCGCGCCTGTATTGCAGCGCGGCGCATTCGGGCGGTCCGCGCCGGCGGCGGCACGATTCAAGATCGGCGACCGCGTGCGCGCGAGAAACCTTCATCCGGCGACGCATACGCGCCTGCCTCGCTATGTGCGCGGCCGCGTCGGCGTGATTGAACGCGTGCATGGCGCTCACGTGTTTCCGGATTCGACGGCAATCGGCGAAGACGAGGACCCGCAATGGCTGTACACGGTGTGCTTCGACAGCCAGGAGCTCTGGGGGGCGGACGCGGACCCGACGGTCAAGGTTTCCATCGACGCGTTCGAGCCTTACCTCCGGGAAGCTTCGACATGCCGTCCGTAGAGCGCGAGGCTTCGCGCCGCGCGCCCGAAGCCCTGCCCGGCATTCCGCTGGACGCAGAGGGTCCCGTCTTCCGCGAGCCCTGGGAAGCGCAGGCGTTCGCGATGGCGCTGGCACTTCACACGGCGGGTCTGTTTTCATGGAGCGAATGGGCCGCAATACTGGGTGCGGAGATCAGGAAGGCGCAGGCGGCCGGTGACCCCGATTCCGGCGCAAGCTATTACCGCCATTGGCAGGCGGCGCTGGAACGCATCGTGACCGAGAAGGGCGTCACCACCGGCGACACGCTTGCGCGGCACTATCACGCCTGGAAGCGTGCCGCGGATCGCACACCGCATGGCGCTGCGATCGAGCTGATGCCCGACGATTTTCATACCGGGGACGGGCGGCCTCCCTAGCCTCCGCCTAGCCTCGCTCGCCGCCTGGCGGTACACGGTCGGCATCGAGGCCCGCCCGCTCCTTGTCCTGGGGCGACGGCGACACCACGTCGGTGGCGCTATCGATCTCGGTCAGCGCCTGGTTGCACATCGACAATGCCCGGCCCGCGTGCCCGGCCGCCACCTCGCCGCGGATGGCGACAATGTATCGGTGGAGCCTTTGCGCGAACAGCTCGGCTTCTTCGAGCTCCCGCGTAAGTCGCTCGATCTGCGCCTGATCGTCTTGTGCGCGGTCGTCGCCGGCCATCATCCGCTCCGTGCCTGGTTATGCGCCGCTACCGTCTCGTCTCGTGCGCCGTCGGACGGCAGGCCCGAGCGATCGCTATGTCGCTTCAGTTTGCGCCGCATAGGTGAAGCTGTCCGCAAAGAACTCCTCCGCCGGCAGCTTGCGCAGCGTCGTGAAATCGCGCTTCGCCGTGTCGATCATCGCCGGCGCACCGCACGCGTAGACCTGGTAGCCCGACAGGTCCTTGAAGTCGTCGAGCACGGCCTGGTGCACGAACCCGGTGCGGCCGGGCCATGCGTCGTCCGGCGCGGGATCCGACAGCACGGGGATGAAGGTGAAGTTGGCGTTCTCCTGCTGCCATCTGCCGGGCACATCGGGCAGGTAGAGGTCGCGCTTCGCCCGCGCGCCCCAGTAGAGCACGATTTCGCGGGGAATCCGGTGATACAGCATGTGCTCGATGATCGCCTTGATCGGCGCGAAGCCCGTGCCGCCGGCGACGAAGATCACCGGCTTGTCGCTCGTCTCGCGCAGGTAGAACGTGCCGAGCGGGCCTTCGAAGCGCAGGATCTCGCGGCCCTTGTACGACGTGAACAGCGGATCGGTGAAAAAGCCGCCCGGCGTGTGGCGGATGTGCAGTTCGAGCAGTTCGTCGGCGTGGGGCGGCGTCGCGATCGAGAAGCTGCGCCGGTGCCCGTCCTTCAGCAGGAAGTCGATGTACTGCCCGGCAAGGTACTGCAGCCGCTCGTTGACCGGCAGCTTGAGCTTGACGATCGCGACGTCGGGCGCCGGCTTGGCGATCGATTCGATCCGGCACGGCAGCCGCTTGATCTGGATGTCGCCGGCGCGGCGGACCTCGCGCACCTCGATGACGATATCCGTCTTCGGTCGCGCGACGCAGAAGAGGGCGAGGCCCTTGCGCTTTTCGTCGTCGGTCAGCGTCGACGGCTGGTGCGCGCCGAAATCGACGTCGCCCGCGAGGATGCGTCCCTTGCACGTGCCGCATGCGCCGTTGCGGCACCCGTAGGGGATCATCAGATCGGCGCGCATCGCCGCCTGCAGCACCGTCTCGCCGGGCTCGCAGCCGAACGTGTGGTCGCTCGGCCTTATGCTAATGTCCAGGGTCATGATGCAGCGGCTGTTGCTCGTGGGTTGCGGCGATGTCGCGTTGCGCATCGCCGAGCTGTTGCGGCACCGGGTGCGCCTTGTCGGCCTCACGCGCAACCGCGACGACGTGCGCAAGCTTCGAAGCCGCGGCATCGTACCGCTGCTCGGCGACCTCGACGATCGCCGTTCGCTCACGCGGCTCGATCTCGGGGCATGGGCGGTCCTGCATTGCGCGCCGCCGCCCGCCGAAGGCCGCGACGATCCGCGCACCCGCAATCTGCTCGCCGCACTTTCGGGCGCGCGGATTATACCGCGGCACTTCGTTTATCTATCGACGTCGGGTGTGTATGGCGATTGCGCCGGCGCCCGCGTGGCGGAAACACGGCCGGTGCGTGCGCAGACCCCGCGCGCTCGCCGGCGCGCGGCCGCCGAGCGCCGGCTGCGCGCCTGGGCGTCCCATAACGGCGTGACGCTTTCGATCCTGCGCGTTCCCGGCATCTATGCGCCGACACGATTGCCGCTCGAGCGGCTGAAGCATGGCACGCCGGCACTCGTGGCCGACGAGGACGTGTACACGAATCACATCCACGCCGACGATCTTGCGCACGCCGCGGTGGCCGCGCTTTATTTCGGCCGCGCCAACCGCGCGTACAACGTGTGCGACGACACCGAGATGAAGATGGGCGCGTGGTTCGACACGGTCGCCGACGCCTTTCACCTGCCGCGGCCTGTGCGGGTGTCGTGGGACGACGCCGAGCGCCGGATCGCGCCCATGCTGCTGTCGTTCATGAGCGAGTCGCGGCGCCTCGCCAACGCTCGCATGAAGCGCGAATTGCGCGTGCGGCTGCGCCATCCCACGCCGCATCCGATGCTCGCCCAATGCGCGCCGCGCGAGCTGCGCCGCCAGCTTGCGCTGCCCATCGGCTGATGGAAACGGTCCCGCTCCCACCTGCGCCTGCGACACCGCGACGCAAGCTCACGCTCGTCGAGCGGCTCGACGCTTACGAGCGCCTGATGCGTCTCGACAAGCCGATCGGCACGCTGCTGCTGCTGTGGCCGACGCTCTCGGCGCTGTGGCTTGCCGCCCGAGGCGCGCCGCGCGGCTCGGTCGTGCTGATCTTCGTCGTCGGCACGCTGGTCATGCGCTCGGCGGGTTGCGCGATGAACGACTGGGCCGACCGCGATTTCGACGGCCGCGTTGCACGCACGGCGAACCGGCCGCTGGCGCAGCGCATCATCGCGCCGTGGGAAGCGCTCGCGGTGGCCGCAGCGGGCGCGCTCGTCGCGTTCGTGCTCGTGCTGTTCACCAACCGCGCGACGATGCTGTGGTCGATTCCCGCGGTGGCGATCGCGATCGCCTATCCGTTCATCAAGCGCTTCTTCGCGCTCCCGCAGGCGTTCCTCGGCATCGCGTTCTCGTTCGGCATTCCGATGGCGTATGCGGCCGTGCAGAACCACGTGCCGGCGCTCGCGTGGGCGCTCCTCGCCGTCAACCTGTGCTGGGTCGTCGCGTACGACACCGAGTATGCGATGGTCGATCGTGCCGACGACGCGAGGATCGGCATCGGCACCTCGGCATTGACGTTCGGCCGCGCCGACGTTCTCGCGGTCGGCATCTGCTATGCGCTCTACCTCGCCGGCATGGCTTTCATCGGCCGCATTCATGCGCTCGGCCCGATCTACTACGCGGCGCTCGTGCTGGCGCTGCTGATCGCGCTCAATCACGTGTGGATCATCCGCGACCGCGATCCTGCGGCCTGCTTTCGTGCGTTCCTCGGCAACCACTGGCTGGGCATGACAGTGTTCGCGGGCATCGCCGCCGACTACGCCTATCGCGCACGACAGTGGCCCCGCATGTGGTGACGAAGCGCGTCGCGTCATCTTCCGGGACGGCGCAGCCAGGCGGGCGCAAGCGTCGCGAAACGCCGCTGCGCGGCCTGCCGCCGGTCATCGCCGCCGATGCGCGCGTGCTGATCCTCGGCAGCTTTCCGAGCGAAGCGTCGCTTGCCGCGGCACAGTACTACGCGCATCCGCGCAACCATTTCTGGCCGATACTCGCCGATGTGCTGCACGAGCCGCTTGCGCAACTGCCGTACGCGGAGCGTCTCGCGCGGGTGAAGGTGCATCGCGTGGCGATCTGGGACACCATCGTCGCCTGCGAGCGCCGCGGCAGCCTCGATTCGGCAATCCGCAATGCCGAGCAGGGCGAGATCGATCACGTGCGCCGGATTGCCGTGGGATTGCGCGCCGTGTGCTTCAACGGCAAGACGGCGGCACGCGCGCGCGCCGCGTGGGCGCAGGCGGGCTACGCGACGCTCGTGATGCCGTCGACCAGTCCCGCGTATACGCTGCCGATGGCCGAGAAGCTCGTGCGCTGGCGCGAGCTCGGCCGTTTCCTGGAGGCCCGTTGAAACGTCTGGCCGTTGCCCTGCTGTGTTCCGCCGTGGCGCTCGGCGCACACGCGCGCCGCGTCGAGCCGGTCGCCTTTCCGCCAACGCGAGCGTGCGCGCGTTCCTGCGCGAGCGGCTGCGCGGCTGACTGTTTGCTGACACGCAAGGAGCGCTGATGGACCTCGGATTGCGCGATCGCATCGTCGTCGTCACCGGCGCCATCGTGCCGATGGACGGCGGTGCGGCCGCCGTTATCTGACGCCTTCGCCGCGCATCAGCCGCCAGGCTTCCTGTCGAGTACGCTCGCGCCCGGTCGGTTCAGCGGCGTGGCGACGTCGGGCTTGCCGACATCGATGTTTGCGCCGCCGTAGTCCTTGACCGGGATGTTGCTGCCGGTGCGGTAAATCTTCTGCTCGCGCGCATCGGCCGACTGGTCGGGTGCCGATGCGCATGCGGCCAGCAACAGTGCGGCGAGTGCGCCGCCTGCACCACCGATCGTACGATCGAACATGCAACCTCCCTTGAAACCAGGTTGCGATTATGCGTCATTTGTCCCCGTTCGACGACCCTTGCGTGCCCAGTGCGCGCGCCGCCGCCACGGCCGAAATGCCGTTGTGCACTATCCGTCGCGGCAACGTTAGATCTGCTGCGAGGCGGCGGGCCGCATCATCTGAGGCGGCAGATATTGCGTTGAAGCGTCATCTCGTATGATGGGGCACGACCATCACCGGGACGACGGGAACGCCATGGCGTATTCCGATCTGCGCGAATTCATCGCCCAGCTGGAGGCGGGGGGAGACCTCAAGCGTGTAACGGCCGCGGTCGATCCGAAGCTCGAAATGACCGCGCTGTGCGATCGCGCGTTGCGCACGCACGGGCCGGCATTGCTGTTCGAGCATCCGGCCGGCTCGTTCACAGGGCCGAGTGCGCGGACGATTCCCGTGCTCGGCAACCTGTTCGGCACACCGGAGCGCGTCGCGCGGGCGATGGGTGCCGAAACCGCCGACTGGCGAGCATCGCTGCGCAAGATCGGCGAGCTCCTCGCATTCCTGCGCGAGCCCGCGCCACCGAAGAGTCTCATCGACGCGTGGCGCAACACGCGTCCGGTGCTGATGAAGGTGCTCGACATGGCGCCGAAGGTACGCAGCGGCGGGCCGTGCCAGGAAATCCTCTGGACCGGTGACGAGGTCGACCTTGCGCGACTGCCCATCCAGACCTGCTGGCCCGGCGACGCGGGTCCGCTGATCACCTGGGGACTGACGGTTACCCGCGGTCCGCACAAGAAGCGGCAGAACCTCGGCATCTATCGCCAGCAGGTGATCGGACACAACAAGGTGATCATGCGCTGGCTCGCCCACCGCGGCGGCGCACTCGATTTCCGGGAGCATGCGCTCGCGGCACCCGGCACGCGGTTCCCGATCGCGGTCGCGCTAGGCGCCGATCCCGCAACCATTCTCGGCGCAGTCACGCCGGTACCGGACACCTTGTCGGAGTACCAGTTCGCGGGGTTGCTGCGCGGCAGCCGCACCGAAATCGTCGAGTGCCTGACGCACGATCTGCAGGTGCCGGCGACCGCCGAGATCGTGCTCGAGGGTTTCATCCATCCCGATGCCAACGATCCGACGGGCTACGAAACCGCGCTCGAAGGCCCGTTCGGCGACCATACCGGCTACTACAACGAGACGGAGCGCTTTCCCGTGTTCACGATCGAGCGCATGACGCTGCGCCGCGATCCGATCTACCACTCGACGTACACCGGCAAGCCCCCGGACGAGCCGGCGATGCTGGGCGTGGCGCTGAACGAGGTGTTCGTGCCGCTGTTGCAGAAGCAGTATCCGGAGATCGCCGACTTCTACCTGCCGCCCGAAGGCTGCAGCTACCGGCTGGCCGTCGTCGCGATGAAA
>Ga0308173_10000424_pt1 | contig 17642 bp, 17 predicted proteins | sample PhyPR1_FD_203716 | JGI IMG/M metagenome (GOLD analysis project Ga0308173, IMG submission 203716) | Soil microbial communities from UC Gill Tract Community Farm, Albany, California, United States - DLSLS.P.R1 | ecosystem: Environmental > Terrestrial > Soil > Agricultural land | place: USA...
CTTGGCCAGCTCGTCGTTGTCGATCACCGGGAACGGCAGGTAGACCTGCCGGCAGGACGCCGGCAGGGCCTGGAGCAGGTTCTGCTCGGGACCGAAGGTGCGACCGAGGCTGGTCACCAGCTCCTCGCGGATGGCGTCCAGCGGCGGGTTGGTGACCTGGGCGAACAGCTGGCCGAAGTAGTCGTAGAGCAGCCGCGAGCGGTCCGAGAGCGCCGCGACCGGCGTGTCGGTGCCCATCGAGCCGATCGGCTCGGCCCCGGCGGACGCCATGGGCGTCACCAGGATGCGGAGCTCCTCCTCGGTGTAGCCGAACAGCATCTGCCGGCGGACGACGGACTCGTGGCTGGGCCGCGACCGGCGCCGCTCGGGCAGCTGGGGCAGGTGCACCAGACCGGCGTGCAGCCAGTCGTCGTAGGGGTGCTCCGCCGCGAGCGCGCCCTTGACCTCCTCGTCGGAGACGATCTTCCCCGAGGCGGTGTCGACCAGGAACATGCGGCCGGGCTGCAGCCGGCCCTTGGCGACGATGTCGGCGGCCGGGATGTCGAGCACGCCGACCTCGCTGGCCAGGATCACCAGGTCGTCCTTCGTCTGCCACCAGCGGCCGGGGCGCAGGCCGTTGCGGTCGAGGACCGCACCGATCAGCGTGCCGTCGGTGAAGCAGACCGCCGCCGGTCCGTCCCAGGGCTCCATGATCGAGGCGTGGAACCGGTAGAAGGCCCGGCGGGCCGGGTCCATCTCCTCGTGGTTCTCCCACGCCTCCGGGATCATCATCAGGACGGCGTGCGGCAGCGACCGGCCGGACAGGTGCAGCAGCTCGAGCACCTCGTCGAACGTGGCGGAGTCGCTGAAGTCGCTGGCCGTCACCGGGAAGATGCGGTCCAGGCCGAGCTCGGACGCCGGACCCGCCGGGCCGTCGAACAGCTCGGTCGACAGCTTCGCCTCGCGGGCCCGCATCCGGTTGCGGTTGCCCTTGATCGTGTTGATCTCGCCGTTGTGCGCGATGAAGCGGAACGGGTGGGCCAGCGGCCAGCTGGGGAAGGTGTTGGTGGAGAACCGACTGTGCACCAGGGCGATCGCCGACTCGTAGCGCTCGTCGCGCAGGTCGGGGAAGAACTGCGGGAGCTGGTCGGTGGTCAGCATGCCCTTGTAGGTGATCGTCCGCGACGACAGCGACGCGATGTAGAGCGAGCTGCCGGCCTCGACCGCGGCCCGCTCGGCGCGCTTGCGCAGGACGAAGGAGCGCCGCTCCAGCCGGGTGACGCCGTTGCACTCGACGTTCCCGCCGAACGCGGCGGTGTCCGCACGGGCGGCCATGGTCTCGGCGACGAAGACCTGGGCGAAGAAAGGCATGACCGCGCGTGCGGTGGGGCCGAGGTCGGCGCCGTCCGGGTCGATGGGGACGTCCCGCCAGCCGAGGACGGTGAGGCCCTCCTCCGCGGCGAGGCGGGCGACGTCCTCGACGCGGGCGGCGCGCTCGTCGTCGTCCGCCGGCAGGAAGGCGATGCCCACGGAGTACTCGCCCAGGGGCGGCAGATCGAACTCGACGCTGGCGCGCAGCAGCGCGTCGGGGATCTGGGTGAGGATGCCCGCGCCGTCACCGGAGTTCGGCTCGGAGCCCGCGGCGCCGCGGTGGTCGAGGTTGTGCAGGGCGGTGAGGCCCTGCGCCACGATGGAACGGGACCGGCGTCCGCGGGCGTCGGCCACGAAGGCGACGCCACAGGCGTCCTTGTCGTTGGCCGGATCGTAGAGGCCGGTCTTGGCCGGCACGGCGGAGAACGGCACGGCCGTGGCGGCCGACGTTGCGGCGGGGGCGGTGAGGTCGGACATGTCACTCCCGTCGTCGGCGGCCGTCCGGACCTTCGCGGGTCTGGACGGGGGCGGAAGGCCCGGGCCGGTGAGATAGCGGCGAACAAGGCAGCAGTGCGGAGAGCCTGACTGCCGGGGGGAAACGTACGTCGTGCCCGGCACAGGTTCGAGCCCACCGGGTCGTGACCACTGGGCTGTCGTCCGCGGGGCGACGCTGGCCCGGTTCCGACGATGATGACCCGGCCGGGATCACCGGCGGGTCTCAGCGAAGGGTACACAGCCGTAACACTTGCCCCATCCCGGTAAACCCCGGCTCCGGCGCGTCGGCAGGATCACATCTGTTCCTGGCGGTGACGGGCCTGCAGGAACGAATCAGCCGGGGTCGGCCGGCCGGTGATCATCCTCACTCACACGAACCGCATCGATGCCGGGATCGGTCTGGGCCGCCGGTCCGCGGTGGATCACCTCGCGCGGCTTGCCGCGCTGCACGATCAGGTACACCACGGCCCCGAGGCCCACGATGATCGACGTGAACACGTTGAGCCGGACGCCGAAGAAGTGCTCTGCCGGGTCGGTCCGCAGCAGCTCGATCCACAACCGCCCGACGCAGTAGCTGAGCACGTACAGGGCGAAGGCGCGTCCGTGGCCCAGCCGGAACCGGCGGTCGGCCCAGATCACGAACGCGGCGGCGGCGAGATTCCACAGCAACTCGTAGAGGAACGTGGGGTGGAAGTACCCGAGCACGATCGGCTGGTTGTCGGCACCGAGGGCGGCCCGGCCGCCGTCCCATTCGTAGATCTTCAGCTTCCACGGCAGGGTCGTCGGCCCCCCGTAGAGCTCGTTGTTGAACCAGTTGCCGAGCCGGCCGATGGCCTGGGCGACCAGCAGGCCGGGGGCCAGGGCGTCAGCGAAGGCCGGCAGCGGGATGCCCCGGCGGCGGCACGCGATCCAGGCGCCCACCCCACCGAGCGCGATGGCGCCCCAGATCCCGAGGCCGCCCTCCCAGATCGCGAACGCCCGCAACGGGTCGCCGCCCCTGCCGAAGTAGGCCCGGGGACTGGAGATCACGTGGTAGAGCCGGCCGCCGATGATGCCGAACGGCACCGCCCAGACCGCGATGTCGAGCACGTCCCCGGGCGCACCGCCGCGGGCCACCCAGCGCTTCTCGGTCAGGAGGACGGCGGCGACGATGCCGGCGACGATGCAGAGCGCGTAGGCCCGGATCGGCAGCGGGCCCAGGTCCCAGACACCCTGGGTGGGGCTGGGGATGGTGGCGAGAATCATGCCCGCACCCCTCTGGCCAGATCCTCCGACAAGGCACGGACTCCCTTCGTCCCCCGCTGCTCCAGCAACTCCCGCACGTAGGCGGACCCGACGATGACGCCGTCGGCGAACGATGCGACCTCGGCTGCCTGCCGTCCGTCCGACACGCCGAGGCCGACGCACACCGCGAGGTCGGGCGCCGCCGCCCGCGTGCGGGCGACCAGCGTCTCGGCGGCGTCACCCACCGCGGCGCGCGTACCGGTCACCCCCATCGTGGAGGCGGCGTAGACGAAACCGCGGCAGGCCGCGGTCGTCGAGGCCAGTCGGGCGTCGGTCGAGGACGGCGCCACGAGGAAGACCCGGTCGAGGTCGTGCGCGTCCGAAGCCGCCATCCATTCGGCACCCTCGTCGGGGATCAGGTCGGGAGTGATCGCCCCCGCTCCCCCGGCGGCCGCGAGATCGGCGGCGAACCGCTCCACCCCGTAGCGCTCGATCGGATTCCAGTAGCTCATCACCACCGGCACAGCACCGGCGGCGGCCACCGCCTCGACGGCGCGCAGCACGTCACGCATGCCGACGCCGGCACGGACGGCGACGTCGACGGCCTGCTGGATCACCGGGCCGTCCATGCCCGGGTCGCTGTAGGGGACGCCGATCTCGAGGATGTCCGCCCCGCCTTCGACGGCCGCCGTCATAGCCGCGATAGAGCCGTCGACGTCCGGGTAGCCGACCGGCAGGTAGGCGATCAGTGCCGCCCGGTTCTCGGCCTTGGCCTTGGCGATGCGCTCGGCCAGCTTGCTCACGCGCTCTCCCCTGCGTCCTGGCCGGCGACGGCCTCACCGGAGCTGACCGCACCGTCGGTCGGGTTCTGATCCTCGTCCAGACCGGCGCCGGGCTCGGAGTGGTCCCGGTCGCCGAGGCCGAACCAGCGCGAGGCGGTCTCGACGTCCTTGTCACCGCGGCCGGACAGGTTCACCAGCAGCAGCGCGTCCGGGCCGAGCTCCTTGCCGAGCACCAGCGCGCCGGCGAGGGCGTGTGCCGACTCGATCGCCGGGATGATGCCCTCGGTGCGGCACAGCAGCGCGAACGCCTCCATCGCCTCGGTGTCGGTGACCGCGCGGTACTCGGCCCGGCCGATGTCGTGCAGGTAGGAGTGCTCCGGGCCGACGCCCGGGTAGTCGAGGCCGGCGCTGATCGAGTGCGACTCGATGGTCTGGCCGTTGTCGTCCTGCAGCAGGTAGGACCGCGCGCCGTGCAGGACGCCGGGCGAGCCGCCGGTGATCGTGGCCGCGTGCCGACCGGTGTCGACGCCGTCGCCGCCGGCCTCCAGGCCAACCAGGCGGACGCCGTCGTCCGGCACGAACGCGGTAAAGATCCCGATCGCGTTCGACCCGCCGCCGACGCAGGCCAGTACGGCGTCCGGCAGCCGGCCCTCCCGCTCGAGCACCTGCTCGCGGGCCTCGTCGCCGATCACCCGCTGGAAGTCGCGGACCATCGCGGGGAAGGGATGCGGGCCGGCCACCGTGCCGAAGACGTAGTGCGTCGTCCCGACGTTGGCCACCCAGTCGCGGAAGGCCTCGTTGATCGCGTCCTTGAGCGTGCGCGACCCGGTGGTCACCGGGATGACCTCGGCGCCCAGCAGGCGCATGCGGGCGACGTTGAGCGCCTGCCGGCGGGTGTCCTCCTCGCCCATGTAGACGGTGCAGGAGAGCCCGAGCAGCGCGGCCGCGGTGGCCGTCGCCACGCCGTGCTGGCCGGCACCGGTCTCGGCGATCACGCGGGTCTTGCCCAACCGCTGCACCAGCAGCGCCTGGCCCAGCACGTTGTTGATCTTGTGCGAGCCGGTGTGGTTGAGGTCCTCGCGCTTGAGCAGCACCGTCGCCCCGCCGGCGTGCGCGGCGAACTTCGGCACCGCGGTCACGGGCGTGGGCCGCCCCGAGTACTCACGCTGCAGCCGCCGGAACTCGGCGAGGAACTCGGGGTCGTCGCGCATCGCCTCGTAGGCAGCGGCGATCTCGTCGAGTGCGGCGATCAGCGCCTCGGGCACGAAACGACCGCCGAAGATCCCGAAGTGCCCGGTGGCGTCCGGCCAGGCGGGCCGCGCCGGCAGGAGATGTTCTCCGGGCTGCGGTGGGCTGGTCGTCGTCATGTGTCAAGTGTCCCGCGATACCGCGAGACGGCGGCGCAGGGGGTCCGACGTCAGCGGGTGGTGCGGGGGGTGGCGGGGTGCGAGCCCGCCGTCACGAGGTCCGCGACCGCCTGGCGGGCGTCGCCGGCGGTGACCAGCCCCTCGCCGACGAGCACCGCGTCGGCACCGGCCGCCGCGTAGCCGATCAGGTCGTGCGGGCCGCGGACGCCGGACTCGGCCACCTTGACCACGCCCGAGGGCATGCCCGGGGCGATCTTCTCGAACGTGGAGCGGTCGACCTCGAGCGTGGTGAGGTCGCGGGCGTTGACCCCGATCACCGCGGCGCCGGCCTCCAGCGCGCGGTCGGCCTCGCGCTCGGTGTGCACCTCCACCAGCGCGGTCATGCCCAGGGACTCGACCCGCTCGAGCAGTCCGACGAGGGCGTTCTGCTCCAGTGCGGCCACGATCAGCAGCACGACGTCGGCACCGTGGGCGCGCGCCTCGTGCACCTGGTAGCTGCTGACGACGAAGTCCTTGCAGAGGATCGGGACGTCGACGACCGCACGGACGGCGTCGAGGTCGGCCTGCGACCCGCCGAACCGGCGCCGTTCGGTCAGGACGCTGATGACCCGCGCACCGCCGGCCGCGTACTGCACGGCGAGGTCGGCCGGGTCGGGGATGGCGGCGAGGTCGCCCTTGGAGGGGCTGCGCCGCTTCACCTCGGCGATCACCCCGACGCCCGGCGCGCGCAGGGCCGCGAGGGCATCGAGAGCGGGGCGGGCGTCGAGGGCGGCGGCCTTCACCTCATCGAGGGGGCGGCGCGCCTCACGGACGGCGAGGTCCTCGCGAACACCCGCCACGATCTCGTCAAGCACACTCACGCGTGCACGCCCACGGTCTCCGTCGCCTGTCCCACGTCGTCCCCTCACCCACCGGATCAGTGGACCCACTCTAGAGGCGGCGCACCGGGGTCCCTTTCCCGGGGGCGGCCAAGCGGTCCTCAGGGGTTCCGCTACGCGGAGGGCGGGTCGGCCGGGTCCCCGGTGGGATCGTCCCCGCGATCGAGCGCCTTCCAGGCCGCCTGGGCGCGATCCTCGTCGGTCTCCGGCCGCCGTGCCGCGGCCGGCCCGGAGGCGGCCGCACCCCGCTCGTAGCGTCGTCCCATCGCCGGCCAGGTGCGTCCCCGGAGGACGGCCAGCAGTCCGGCCCCGACGCCGAGCAGGCCGGCCACCACCGCGAGCAGGGGCCAGGCCACGGTGAGCTCGACGGTCACCCGTCCCCCGGCACGCCCGATGCCGGGCAGGTCGGTCGAGGCGTCCACCAGCCCCCCGGCGATCGCGCGCACGCCGGACCACGCGAGCATCCCGCCGGCGGCGGCCATGAGCAGCCCGACCACCGCGCGGCCGGGGCCCCGCACCGCGAGCAGAGCGACCCCCGCGGCCAGCAGCACCAGCCCGGCCGCCGGCACGAGCGGTGCGGCGTCGGCGCCGCTGAGGACGCCGCTGACGGGCGGCAGCGGTGGCTCGCGCTCGGCGGTGACCTGCGCCCACGGCTGGCCGCCGGCAATCAGGGCGAGGGCTCCCGCGCCGACCGCGCCGATGACGGCGGCGGCCAGTTCCCTGCGGGCCGACTCAGCCACGTCGTCCGCCGGTCACGCGGGCAGCCCCTCGACGGCGGGCAGCTCGCGGTGGAAGCAGCTGCGCTCCCCGGTGTGGCAGGCCGCGCCCTCCTGGTCGACGAGCACCAGGAGCGCGTCGCCGTCGCAGTCCACCCGCACCCCGCGCACCCACTGACGGTTGCCCGAGGTCTCGCCCTTCACCCAGTACTCGCTCCGGCTGCGCGACCAGTAGGTGGCCCGGCCGGTGGACAGGGTGCGGTGCAGTGCCTCGTCGTCCATCCAGGCCAGCATCAGCACCTCGCCGGTGTCGTGCTGCTGCACGACCGCGGCCACGAGGCCCGCCGGGTCGCGACGGAGCAGGGCGGAGACGGCGGGGTCGAGGGACGGGACCGCGGACATGGGTCCAGTCTCCCGCACGCGGGGTCAGGGACCGATCGGCCCGTCGAACCAGCGCCGGCCCGCCCCGACCAGCACCATGCCCGCACCGACCAGGGGCGAGGCGGCGAACACGATCGTGAAGGCGGCCAGCGCACCCTGCGGACCGGCCCCGGGGAGCTCGTCCAGGAGCGTGGTCAGGCGGATCGCCCAGTACCCGGCCAGCATGATCTGGACGGCGTGCGCGGCGACGATGAGCAGCCAGGCCGTCCGCGTGCGCGCGATGAGCGCGCGGATCCCGGCGACGACGAGCAGGACGACGGAGACCAGCTGGACGACGGCGAGCACCGTCGCCTCCGTCGTCAGCGAGTCGACCCGCGAGGAGGAGACGGAGGGGTCGCTCTGCGCCGCGAGGTCGACGAACGACGCGATGAACCACAGGTAGATCGAGGCGAAGAGGACCACGCCGGCCTGCACGAAGGCCAGCACCGCGCTGGTGATGACCTGCCCCGGTCGCTGCGGTCCGCGCGGCGGCACCGGTCCCCAGGGGCCGGGATAGCCGTACCCGGGAACGGAGGGATATCCCGGGTAGCCGTAGGGCGGGGCGTAGCCGTACGGCTGCGGCGTGGTCGGGGGCGGGCCCTGGTAGGGGCTCCCGGGCTGGGTCGGCGTCGTCGGGTCGGCCCAGGGATTGCCGCCGTTCGTCACAGCGCCGCCGCCAGCGCGCGGCCCGCGGTCCGGCCGGAGAACAGGCACCCGCCGAGGAACGTGCCCTCCAACGACCGGTAGCCGTGCATACCCCCACCGCCGAAGCCGGCCACCTCGCCGGCCGCGTACACGCCCGGGAAGACCTCCCCTCCCGGCCGCAGGACACGGGCGGACAGGTCGGTCTCGAGGCCCCCGAGGCTCTTGCGGGTGATCAGGTTGAGCCGGACGGCGACCAGCGGGCCGGCCTCCGCGTCGAGCAGGCGGTGCGGTGGTGCCACCCGGATGAGCTTGTCGCCGAGGTAGTGCCGTGCGCCGCGGATGGCGGTGATCTGCGAGTCCTTGGTGAACGGGTGCTCGATCTCCCGGTCGCGGGCGACGACCTCGCGCTCGATCTGCGCGAGGTCCAGTTCGGGCGACCCGCCGGTGATCCGGTTCATGCCGGCGACCAGCTCCGGCAACGTCGGGGCGACGACGAAGTCCTCCCCGCGGTCGAGGAATGCCTGCACGGGGGCGGCCACGCCGGCTCGCGCCCGGCCGAGCAGGAGCTTGACGTCCTTGCCCGTCAGGTCGGGGTTCTGCTCGGAGCCCGACAGCGCGAACTCCTTCTCCACGATCTTGTGGGTCGCGATGAACCAGGTGTGCTCGTGACCGGTCCGTCCGATGTGCGCCAGCGTGCCGAGGGTGTCGAACCCGGGGAACAGCGGCACCGGAAGCCGCTGCCCGGTCGCGTCCAGCCACAGGGACGACGGGCCGGGCAGGATGCGGATGCCGTGCTTCGCCCAGACCGGTGAGTGGTTTGTGATGCCCTCGGTGTAGTGCCACATCCGGTCGCCGTTCACCACGCTCGCGCCGGCGGCCTGGGAAGCCTCGAGCATGTGCCCGTCGACGTGCGCCGGGACGCCGGAGAGCAGGCGCTGCGGAGCCGGGCCGAGCCGCGACGGCCAGTTGCGCCGGACGAGGTCGTGGTTGCCGCCGATGCCGCCGGAGGTGACGACGACGGCCTGCGCGTCGAACTCGAACTCCGCCACCTCGGTGCGCGAGCTGGCCTCGCCGCGGGCGACGCCGCTGGGCTCGAGGACGGCGCCCCGCACGCCGGTGACCGCTCCCCCGCTGACGACGAGATCGGCGACCCGGTGGCGGAAGCGCAGGTCGACCAGCCCGGCGTCGGCCGCGGCCCGCACCCGGCGCGCGAAGGGCTCGACGATCCCGGGCCCGGTGCCCCAGACGATGTGGAAGCGAGGCACCGAGTTGCCGGGGCCGGTGGCGCCGTAGCCACCGCGCTCGGCCCAGCCCACGACCGGGAAGAAGCCGATGCCCTGCTCCTTGAGCCAGGCGCGCTTCTCCCCCGCCGCGAACTGCAGGTAGGCCTCGGCCCACTGCCGCGGCCAGTGGTCCTCGGTCCGGTCGAAGCCGGCCGTGCCCAGCCAGTCCTGCCGGGCCAGCTCGAGCGAGTCGTGCACGCGCAGCCGCCGCTGCTCCGGGGAGTCGATGAGGAAGAGGCCGCCGAAGGACCAGAAGGCCTGCCCGCCGATGGATGCCTCGGGCTCCTGGTCGACCAGGATCACCCGCTTGCCGGCGTCGGCCAGCTCGGCAGTGGCGACCAGACCGGCGAGGCCGGCCCCCACGACGACGACATCGGCGCTGCTGCGGTTGCTCACGCCCCCGACGCTATCGGGCCGACCGTCCGGCGCGCCGTCCCTCCGGAGAGCGACGCGCCCGCCCACCCCCGCACCACTCGCGGACCGGGCGCCGCAACGCCAGCGACAGCGTGGCCAGCGGGCCGACCAGCAGCAGGACGCCGGCCCACAGCTGGGCGCCGCCGAGAGCGCCGAGCAGGAAGACGAACACGAGCAACGCCACCAGCGGCAGTACCGCCGCCACCGCCAGGACCGCCCACCCCCAGCGCCGGCCGGTCAGGACCAGGACCGACCCGAGAGCGCTCAGCGCGGCCAGCAACAGCGGGACGACGAGGAACCGGTCGACCCGCGGGTCGGGCTCCCAGAGCAGCCAGCCGAGGTACAGGACCTCGACGGTGAGCAGGACGCCGAAGACGACGGCGAACCGGACGGGGACGGGCCGCTCCCCCGCGGCGGTCGCGACATCCGTGCCCCGGGGCGCGGCCCGCGGCGAACGCCGCACCGGCACCCGGGAGCGCGACGAGGACGACGACATGACCGGAAGCGTAGGGCGGCTGCCTGGAAGAACCCGGTGATCAGCCGGCGCGCTGGGCCTTCCGCTCGGCGACCCAGCCCCGCACGCCGGGAAGCGTGCTGAGCACGACGGTGAGCACCGGAGCGACCCAGCCCGTGAAGTAGAAGGGCCCGCCACCCCAGTTGCCCAGCACACGTGCGGCCAGCATGAGCGCGATCAGCACTCCGGCCGCCACGGCCAGCGTCAGCCACGAGCGGCCGAGGAGGAGCAGCACCCCGCCCGCGACCAGGCCGCAGACCAGCGCCGCGGGCAGCGCGAAGTCGATCCAGCCCGGCTGCTCGAGGCTGTCGGGGTCGGACAGGGCGACCCCGATCAGCAGGAAGAGGGCCGGCAGCGCGCAACTGACCAGACCCAGCACGGCGGCGGCGATCGCGGCGGCGGGCGGGCGGCGTCGCACCGACCGGACGTTGTCGAGCATCCGCGCAGCCTAGGGCCGTGTGACGCGGAGCTCGTCGTTGTCCCCGGACGGGTGACCGACGGTCGGTGGTCTCAGCCGGTGCAGCCGATCGGCGCGGAGGCGTCCGCGGGACCGGGATGCGCGAAGGCGTCGAGCACCCAGGCGATCGCCTGCTGGTCCATCGGGATCGTCAGGTGGTCGGCCGCGTCGGCCGGGCAGCGGTCCTGCAGCAGGATGTTCGTGCTCTGCGCGTCGGGGGTCAGGAACGCCGAGCTGTAGGGCACGACCACCTCGTCGTACCGCGTGGTGACCTGGGTGTAGTCGACGGCGCCGGGCGTCTCGTCGGGAGTGTTCAGAGCGGTCAGGAAGGCCGAGCCGGCCATCTGCTGATCGCAGGAGGTGCACCAGCCGCCGCTGCTGTACCCGTTCTGCACCGTCGTCCCGTGGTTGGACGGGACCAGCCCCACGAGGTCCTCGACGAACGCATCGCCGCCGAGGTTCTTGATGTAGTAGCGCGGCATCATGCCGCCCTGCGAATGGCCGACCATCTCGACCTTCGCCGCCCCGGTCGAGGCGAGGACCTGGTCGACGAAGTCCTTCAGCTGCTGGGCCGAGTCCTCGATCGGACCGGTCGCCCGGTTGCCGTAGTCCAGGGAGTAGACGCAGTAGCCCTGCTGCACGAGCGCCAGCGACAGGTTGTCGAGCAACGACTTCTGGTCGCCGAACGTGCCGTGCACGATGACGGCGGGATCGGGCCGCTCCGCCGTCGGTCGGCAGGTCCAGTCGTTGGCCCCGGCGGGCGCGACGCCCGCCGTCGGGTAGTCGTACGCGGCGGCGGCACGGGCCGGCGGGACCGCCAGGACCCCCGCGCTCAGGACGACGAACAGTGCGACGGCCACCCGGAGGCGCAGGAACGGACGGATGCGGTCGGTCATGCACGTCCAACGAGTCCGACGACCTCGGGTGACGTGCCTCTCAGCGGGCCGGGGCCGGTTCCCCTGCCGACGACCGGCGCCACGACGCGTGCAGCCCGCGATAGGGACCCTCGGCGTCGACGAGTTCCGCGTGCGTGCCGCGCTGGACGACGTGTCCGGCGTCGACCACCAGGATCTCGTCGGCCCGCTCCGCGGTGGACAGCCGGTGCGCGATGGTCAGGGTGGTGCGCCCGTTCGTGAGGGTGTCCAGCGCCCGGGTCAGCCGCTGCTCCGTCGCCGGGTCGACGGCGCTGGTGGCCTCGTCGAGCACCAGCAGGTCGGGGTCGGCCACGTAGGCGCGGGCGACGGCGACGAGCTGCCGCTCCCCCGCCGACAGCGACTCGCCGCGCTGGCCGACCGCCGTCCCGACGCCGTCGGCCAGTCCCTCGACCCAGGAGCCCAGGCCGAGCTCCTCGAAGGCGACGGCGATCTGGTCGTCGGTCATGCCCGGCAGCCCGTACCGGACGTTGTCGGCCACGGTCGCGTCGAACAGGAAGCCGTCCTGCGGAACCATGACCACGCGCGAGCGCAGCGAGGCGAACGCCACCTCGTCCAGCGGCACCCAGCCGGCGGCGTCCGCACCGAGCAGCACGCGCCCGTCGACCGGGTCCATGAGCCGGGTGACCAGTTTGGCGAACGTCGTCTTGCCGGAGCCGGTCTCGCCGACGATCGCCACGCGCTGCCGGGGCGCGATCGTGAGGTCGACGCCGTCGAGCGCCGGCCGGGCACCCGGGGCGTACCGGAAGGAGACCCGCTCGAACCGGACCCCGAGCGGCCCGGCCGGGAGCTCGCGCACGTGCTCGGGGTCGGCGATCGCCGGGTCGCGGATGTCGGGCTCGGTGTCGATCACGTCGAGCACCCGGCGGAACCCGGCGACGGCGTTCTGCGCCTCGTTCAGCACCTCACTGGCGGTCTGGACGGGCGCGACGAACAGCGTGACGAGGAAGAGGAAGGCGATCAGCGTGCCGGCCGTGATGTCGCCCGCGAGCCCGAGCAGCACGCCGACGACGATGACCGCCGCGTTGGCCAGTGCGGCCACGAACTCGCCCGTGACGAACACGGCCGCGGTCACCTTCTGGGCCTGCACCGAGGCGCGGTAGTGCCGGTCGATGGCGGCGTCGATGCGGGTCGCCGTCCGTGCCCGGACGCCGTAGGCCCGCACCGTCGGCGCCCCCACGACCGATTCGGAGATGGCGCCTAGAACGTCGCCGATCCGTTCGCGGACGAGGCCGTAGGCGTTCGCCAGCCGCTTCGCGAACCACCGGACGGCGACTGCCAGGGGGATGAAGCAGGCGAGCACCAGCAGCGTGAGCTGCCAGGAGTAGAAGGCCATGACCACGGTGGCGACGACGAGCTGGCCGACGCTGACCAGGCCGAGCACGCCGCCCCACTGCATGAACACCGACAGCTGGTCGACGTCGCTGGTCACGCGGGAGACCAGCGAGCCGCGTCGCTCGCCCTGCTGGTGGAGCACGGACAGGTCGTGCACGTGCCGGAACGCGCGCACCCGCAGGCCGGCGAGCGCGGTCTCCGTCGTCCGGAACAGCCGGACGTTCATGCGGAACACGGCGACCGCGGTGACCAGCACGACGACCGCACAGGCGGCCACCAGCCAGGTGATCAGGCCCAGGTTCGGCGTCCCGCCGGCCAGTCCGCGGTCGATGACCTGCTGGACGGCGATCGGGACGACGACGCGGCCGGCCGTCGCGAGCAGGGCGAGGCCGAACGTGGCCGGCAGCCCGCGGCGGAACTCGGGCATCATCCGCAGGCCGCGACGCAGCGTCTGGAAGGCGCCCTCCTCGCGATGTGCGGCGGTCACGCGGCCACCTCCGCCTGCGAGTAGGCGCGGACCAGTGCGGCATAGCCCGGCACGGAGGCCAGCAAGTCGTCGTGGCTGCCGCGGGCCAGCGCCTGACCCTGCTCGAGCCAGACGACCTCGTCGGCCAGGGCGATCGTGGCCTGCCGGTAGGCGATCACGACGACGGTCGCCGGCTCGTCGGTTCTGCGCAGGGCGTCGAGGATGCGGGCCTCCACCGACGGGTCGACGGCGCTGGTCGCGTCGTCGAGGACCAGCAGCCGCGGACGACGGACGACGGCCCGGGCCAGGGCCAGCCGCTGCCGCTGGCCGCCGGAGAGGGTGGCCCCGCGCTCGCCGACGCGGGTGTCGAGGCCCTCCGGCAGCGCGGCGACGAAATCGTCCGCGGCGGCCACGCGCAACGCCGTCCAGACCTCGTCGTCGGTGAAGGGCGCGTCGAGGGTGACGTTGCCGCGGACGGTGTCGTCGAACAGGAAGGTGCCCTGGGCGACGAAGGCGGCCTGGTCGCTGGTCTCCCCCTCGCGGAGCCGGCGCAGGTCGACGCCGTCGAGCAGGACGTGCCCGTCGGAGGGGTCGACCAACCGGACCAGCAGCCCGGCGAGCGTGGACTTCCCCGACCCGGTGGGCCCGACGATCGCGACCGTGCTGCCGGCCGGGACGTCGAAGGTGACCCCGGACAGCGTCGGCCGCTCCGTCCCGTCGAAGGTGAAGCCGACGTCGGTGAGCCCGAGCCCGGCGCCGCCGGTGGCCACCACCGCGGCGTCCGGGCCGTACGGCGTCTCGCCGGTCGCCTCGAGCACGGGAAGCACCCGGTCGAAGCCGGCCAGGGCACGCGGGAGGTCGGCGAGCACCCAGCCGATCGCGCGGATCGGCAACGCGAGCAGGCTGAACAGGTAGGCGATCGAGACCAGGCTGCCGGCGTCGGTGCTGCCGTCGGCGACGCGGGCGGCGCCGATCAGCAGGACGGCCAGGGTGCCCAGGGTCGGCAGCGCCTCCATCAGCGGGTCGAACAGCCCACGCACGCGGCCGACGGCGACCAGGCCGTCGCGCAGTTCCTGGGCACGCTCCTCGAAGCGCTCGGTCTCGGCGGTCTCGCGCCCGAGCGTCTTGACCACCAGGGCGGCGTCGAAGCTCTCGTGTGCGATCTCGCTGACCTCGGCGCGCAGCTGCTGGGCCCGCTGCATCCGCGGGCTCATGACCTGCGAGTAGACGACGTTGACCACGAACACGGCCGGGAAGACGACCAGCCCGACGAGGGCGATCAGCGGGTCGGTGAGGAACAGCGCGACGACGGTGATCGCGATCATCACCAGCGCGCCGCAGGCGAACGGGAGGGGGGCCACGAAGAACCAGGACGCCTCGACGTCGGAGTTGGCGTTGGAGAGCAGCTGGCCGGTGGGGTGCCGCTGGTGCCACGACAGCGGCAGCCGCAGGTACTGGCGGGTGACCCGGCGCCGGTAGTCGGCCTGGAGCCGGTAGCTCATGATCCCGGCGAACAGCCGCCGGCCGAGGATGCCGACGATCTTGAGCAGGGCGACGCCGATGATCGCGGCGGCCGCGAGCGACAGGGCCGCGGCGGTGGTCGTTCCGTCGGCGAACGCCGGCAGCAGCACCCGGTTGGTGATCTCGCCGATCACCCAGGCACTGGCCACGGTCATCGCGCCGTACACGCTGCTCGCCAGGACGGCGAGGGTGAACATGCCCGGCTGCTCGACGATCGAGCGCCGGACGTGTCGGAGACCGCGCCGGACGACGGCGTCTCGGCGGGGGGCCACGCTGCTCCTTCGGTCGTGCTGGTGGGGGCTTCGGATGCTACGCGATCGTTAGGGCGGCTAATTTGCTGTCGTCGGCTGCGGCGCGTCTCCTCGGTAACCTGCGGGAATGAGCACTTCTTCCCCGTTGGTCGATCGCGAGCGACAGGAGCTGGCGGACCTGCTTCTACGGCTCGGGCCCGGGGCGGCGACGCTCTGCGAGGGATGGGAGACCGCACACCTGGCGGCACACCTCGTCGTCCGCGAGCGCCGTCCCGACGCGATGGTCGGCCTGGGCGCGGAGGTCGCACACCTCGGCGGGCCGGTGGCCGCGTGGCCGCACCGCCTCGAGGACCGGCTGCGCGAGTCGACCCCCTACGCCGAGGTCGTCGGCCGGCTGCGCGCCGGCCCACCCGCCTGGTCGCCGATGGGCTGGCCGGCTCTCGCCCGTGCGTTCAACACGGCCGAGTACGCCATCCACCACGAGGACGTGCGGCGCGCCCAGCCCGGCTGGACGGTGCGCGAGCTGTCGCGGGCCGACCAGGACACCCTCTGGACGGCAGCCACCCTGTCCGCCCGCCGGGTGCGCGGCGGCGTCGACCTCCGCCGCTCGGACGTCGACGGCGTCGAGAAGCGCGTCGGCGCGGGCGGCCGCACCGTCGAGGGCGAACCGCTGGAACTGCTGCTCTGGCTTTCCGGCCGCCGCGACGTCGCCCGCGTGACCGTCACCTAGGGCTACGACTCGTCCGGGTACCGAATCGGTGAATTTGCGTGCTCCGGATCGCCGCCGGCCCTACGGTGCCCCCATGTACGTTGCCGACCCGACCCGTCCGGTGACCTTGCCGTCGGTCGCCCAGCCGCCCGCGCCTCTGCAGTACGCGGCGCCCCCGGCTCCGGTCGCACCCCCGGTGCCGCCGACCACGTGGTCGTCGCCCGAGTGGCGGACCCCCGGCTCTCGCCGGCCGGAGCATCGGGAGCGGCACGACGGGCTCAGCGCGCGAGCTGGACGGTGGACCGCCGGCTCCTTCGCGCTCGCCTGGATCCTGTGCCCGCTGGTCGAGCCACTGCCGACGAACGACCTGCCCTACCCGCTGTGGCAGCTGCCGATCGACCTGGCGACCGTCATCTCGATCATCACGGCCGTGGTCGTCCTGTGGCGGGGTGGCCGGCTCGGCCCCCTGCTCGGTGCCGTCGCCGGCGCCTTCATGCTCCTCGAGACGGCCATGTGCCCGATCGCCGGGCACACTCCGGTGGGCTGGTGGACCTGGGCGCAGACAGGACTCTCGCTCGTCGTCCTCGGTACCAGCGCGGTGCTGCTGTCACGCCAGAATCCGACCGCTTGATCTAGCGGATGGGCAGAAGGACCCGGTCCCCCTCACGCCTCGCAGGCTCGGCGCGAGCCTCTGGACCGGGCCGTCAGCGCACCGGGACGCCGGCCTCCGCGAGGGCGTCCTTCACCTCGCCGATCCGCAGCACACCGAAGTGGAAGACGCTGGCAGCCAGGACGGCGTCGGCGCCGGCCTCCACCGCGGGCGGGAAATGCCCGGCCTCCCCCGCTCCCCCGCTGGCGATCAGCGGCACGGACACCTCGCCCCGGACCAGCCGGATCAGCTCCGTGTCGAACCCGGCGCGGGTGCCGTCGGCGTCCATGGAGTTGAGCAGGATCTCCCCCGCGCCCAGCTCGGCGGCCCGCACGCACCACTCGACGGCGTCCTGACCGGTGCCCCGGCGTCCGCCGTGGGTCGTGATCTCGAACCCGGAGTCGGTGGCCGCGCCGTCCTGGCAGCGGCGGGCGTCCAGGGAGAGCACGAGCACCTGGTTGCCGAACCGGTCGGCGATCTCGGCGATCAACTCCGGCCGCGCCACCGCCGCGGTGTTGACCGCGACCTTGTCGGCGCCGGCCCGCAGCAGCCGGTTGACGTCGTCGGCACTGCGGACGCCGCCGCCCACCGTCAGCGGGATGAACACGCTCTCCGCCGTCCGGCTGACCACGTCGTACGTGGTAGCGCGGTCGCCGGAGCTGGCCGTGATGTCGAGGAAGGTCAGCTCGTCGGCGCCCTCGGCGTCGTAGACCCGGGCCATCTCCACGGGGTCGCCGGCGTCGCGCAGGTCGACGAAGTTGACGCCCTTGACCACCCGGCCGGCGTCGACGTCCAGGCACGGGATGACCCGGACGGCGAGCGTCACGCCCCGGCCCCGCGCACCGCGTCCGCCTCGATCTCGACCAGCATCTCCGGGTCGATCAACGCGGCCACCTGCAGCATCGAGCTGGCCGGCCGGACGTCGCCGAAGACCTCGCCGTGCACCCGGCCGATCTCTTCCCAGCGGGAGATGTCGGTGACGTAGATCCGGGTGCGGACGACGTCGGCGAGGCTGAAGCCGGCCCGTTCCAGGGCGGTCCGCACGATCTGCAGCGCCTGGCGGGTCTGCGCGGCGGCGTCGCCGCGGTGGGTGACGACGCCGTCGACAGTCGACGTGGTGCCGCTGACCCAGGCGGCGTCCCCGCGGACGACGACCCGGCTGTAGCCGACCACCCCCTCCCAGGGCGAGCCGGCGTTCAGCCGGCGGATGCCGCTCACGACGACTCCTCGCTCC
>Ga0308173_10000426_pt1 | contig 17600 bp, 12 predicted proteins | sample PhyPR1_FD_203716 | JGI IMG/M metagenome (GOLD analysis project Ga0308173, IMG submission 203716) | Soil microbial communities from UC Gill Tract Community Farm, Albany, California, United States - DLSLS.P.R1 | ecosystem: Environmental > Terrestrial > Soil > Agricultural land | place: USA...
AGCGTGGTCTGCCGGTGGTTGTAGTCGATCAGGCTTTCGCCGTACCCGGAGAAGAGCTGCACGTGCCCGTTCAGCCCGCCGGCGATCGGGAACGCCCAGTCGAGCCGCGCCGAGCCGCGTGAGCGCGTGCCCCCCCGCAACGAATGCCGGCCAGTGACGGTGACGACGTGGCCGTTCGCGCGATATGCGACGACGAGCTCGCCGCGCCCGGCGTAGTCCTCGATGTCGGGATTGTCGTCGCGCTCGCCCGCGGCGTCGAACACGCGCGCCCACGGCCGCAATTGCAGCGACCACGCGCCCGATTCGAATCCGAGCTGCCCGATGAGCCGGTTCCAGCTTCGCGACAGCGATTCGCCGCGCCCGTTCGATTCATGCGTGAAGCTCAACGCCGCGTAGCGCAGATGAACGCCGCCCCATTCGAGCCCGACCGGGTGCATCGCAATGAATTCCGGCTGGTAGTCCGTTTCGCGGAAGGGCGACGAGTAGCGGCTGTTCGCCGCCTGCCAGTACGACTGCTGCGTGTAGCCGAACCAGACGTCGGTCGCGTTGCCCAGCATGTCCTCGGCGAGCTTGGTGCGAAAGCTCAGCTGCAGCTTCGCTTCGACCTGCTGCAGCGTGATGTCCTGCACCGGTGCCGGGCGGGTGGGCGAGCTCGGCGTGTCGTTGGTGTTCGTGGTGGCGTGCACGAGCAGGTAAAGCGACCGGTAGGGCAGAAGCCTGAACGGCCCGTGCCGCAGCTCGGGACGCAGCTCCCAGCGCTCTTCCAGCATGCTCGGCGCGGTCGGCGCCGGTTGTTCGCGCAGCGGGGACGAAGGTGCCGTGGCGGGTGCTGCATCGGCGTGACCCGGTGCCTCGCGTTGCGCGAGCGCGTCGTAGCAGGCAAGCCGCTCGCGATCATCGGCAATCGCGGCGCACGACGCGATCCTCGCGCTCGCGCCGAATGCATTGAGCGAGAGCGCGAAGAGCGCGAGCATCAGCGCGCTTCGGTCCATCCGCCTCCCAGTGCCTTGTAGAGTTGCACCATGGCCAGCCGCTGGTTGAGCTCGCTCGCATTGAGATCGAGCTGCGCCGAGAAAAGCTGCCGCTGCGCGTCGAGCACCTCGAGATAACTGATTACGCCGGCGCGAAAGCGCTCGTTCGCAAGCCGCAGGTACTCCTGCGCCACTGCTACGCGGTCGCGATTGCCCTTGACCTCCGCGGCGTCGCGATCGAAGGCGATCAGCGCATCGGACACTTCCTCGAGCGCCACGAGCACCGTACGGCGATATTGCGCGACCGCCTGCTCGGCCTGTGCGCGGGCGATCTGCTCATTCGCAACGAGGGCCCCGCCTTCGAAAATCGGCACGTTCGCCGCGGCGGCAAGAGCATGCACGGTGATCCCGCGGTTGGTCACGAGACCCGCAAGCGCCTCGCTCGCGCGTCCAAGCGTTCCGGTAAGCGAGATCGACGGAAAGAATTGTGCGCGCGCGACGCCGATGTTCGCGTTGGCCGCGATCAATTGTTGCTCGGCCTGGCGAATGTCGGGACGGCGCTCGAGCAATTCGGACGGAAGTCCCGGCGGGACCCCGGGCGGAAGGGTACCGGCGGGCAGCGTCGGACCGATGTCGAACCTTCGCGGCGGCGCGCCGAGCAACACGGCGAGCGCATCCTCCGCCTGGCCGATCTGCCGCTCGATCGCGGGAATCTCGTTTTCGGTGGTGAGCACCTGCGTCTCGGCCTGGCGCACTTCGGCCGCCGACTGCACGCCATGCTCGGCCAGCAGTGTGACGAGGCGCAGCGAATCACGCTGCGCAGTGGCGGTCTGGTTCACGATGTCGAGCCGTTGCCGCAGCGCATTCAACTGCAGGTACTGTTGCGCAACGCCGGCGACGAGCGAGGCGATGATCGCACGGCGCGCTTCCTCGGTCGCGAGCAGATTCGCGCGCGCGGCTTCGGTCGCGCTGCGGTAGCGGCCCCAGAAATCGATTTCCCACGACAACGCGAGCGCGGCGACGAAGCTGTTCTGCGTCGCGAAGGGGGCGGTTGTGTTGGCGCGCTGCGCCTGCGCCTGGCCGTTCACCTGCGGGAAGATCGGCGATCGCGCCGCACGCACCTGTGCCTCCGCCTGCGTGATCTGCGCGGCGACGACGGCGAGATCGAGATTGCCTGCGAGTGCTTCGTGGATCAGCGCGTCGAGCTGCGCGTTGCGGAACACGTTCCACCATGCGAGATCGGCAATCGAGCGCGCCGTCGATTCGCGGACGGGGCCATGATAGACGGCGGGGACGTTCGCGTCGGGCCGCTGGTAGGGCGGCGCGAGCGAGCAGCCGGCGAGCACGATTGCCGCAAGCCAGGCGCCATGACTCGCGCGGCACATCATCGCGGCTTTGCCCCGGGCGCCGGCACCGCTCCCTCAGTCGCCTCGCGTGCCGGCTGCATCTTCGCGTCCGCCGCGGCTGCCGGTGCCGGCGGGCGCGGCTTGCGCCGGAGGCGAGACGCAAGCTTCTCGATCGCAACGAAAAGCACCGGCACGATGAAGATGCCGAATAGTGTCGCGAACAGCATGCCCGTGCACACCGCCACGCCCATCGACACGCGCGCACCTGCGCCGGCGCCCCGCGCAACTGCCAGTGGCAGCACGCCCAGGATGAACGCGAAGGACGTCATCAGGATCGGGCGCAGCCGAAGCTTGGCCGCTGCCAGCGCGGCGTCGACGGCATCCATGCCCTCGTCGACACGCACCTTCGCGAATTCGACGATCAGGATCGCGTTCTTCGCCGACAGCCCGATCAGGAGTATCAGACCGATCTGCGCATAGATATTGTTCGTGACGCCGACGACGGCCAGTGCGAGCATCGCGCCGAACACGCCGATCGGCACGGCCAGCAGCACGGCGAACGGCACCGACCAGCTCTCGTACAGCGCGGCGAGGAACAGAAACACGAACACGATGGCGAGGCCGAATACGATCGGTGCCTGGCCGGCCGACTGCTGCTCCTGCAGCGACAGGCCGGACCATTCGTAACCGTAACCCTGCGGCAGCACCTGCGCGGCGACGGCGGCGAGCGCATCGGTCGCTTCGCTTGCGCTATAGCCCGGTGCGGCATCGCCCGAGATGTCTGCCTCGCCGAACTGGTTGTAGCGCTGCAGCACGGATGGTGAGCTTGCGCTGACCGTCGAGACGAGTGTCGACAACGGCACCATCTCGCCTTTCGCGCTTCGTACGTGGAAGAGCTTGATCGACGCGATGGCGCTTCGAAACCGCGGCTCGGCCTGGATCGTGACCTTGTAGCTGCGCCCGAAGCGGTTGAAGTCGTTGACCTGCAAACCACCGAGGAACGTCTGCAGCGCGTTGAAGATGTCGGTGATCGGCACGCCGAGCGTCTTCGCCTTTTCGCGATCGATGCGCAGGTCGTACGCGGGCGTGCGCGGATTGAGGCCCGAGCGTATCGAACCGATCTCGGGACGCTTCTTCGCGGCGGCGACGAACTGGTCGGCGACGTTCGCAAGCTCCAGCGGCGTGCCCCCATGGTGATCCTCGAGCTTCAGGCTGAATCCGCCGAAGGCGCCGAGGCCCGGCAACGCTGGAGGATTGAGCGGAACGACGGTCGCTTCGGGAATCAGCGCGCCTTCGCGAAAGATGGCGCCAATGATCCCCTGTATGGTGGTCGCACGCGACTTTCGCTCGTCCCACGGTGCCAGCGCAGTCACGAACAGCGCACCGTTCGGCTGCTGCGAGCTGTTCAGGATGTTGAAGCCGTTGACGACGAGGCGCTTGATCACACCCGGCGTCTTCGAGAGCAACGCGTCGAGCTTGGCCGTCGCGTCCATCGTGCGGTCGAGTGCCGCGGCTTCGGGTAGCACGACCGCGCCGATCAGGAAGCCCTGATCCTCGGGCGGCACGAACGCGCTCGGCACCCTTCCGAACAGCAGCGCGGCGCCGGCCGCGAAGGCGACGAGCAGCAGAAGGGTGATCGCCATGCGGCGAATGGCCAATGCGACGGTGCGCGTGTAGCCGCCGAGCACTTGCTCGAAGCCGCGATTGAACGCGCCGAAGGGCGCGCGCCTGTGCACGCCGCTGCCGCTCGCCGATGGTTTCAGCAGCATCGCGCAAAGCGCGGGCGTGAGCGACAGCGCGACGAACGCCGACAGCAGCGTCGACACCGCAACCGTGAGCGCGAACTGCCGGTACAGCGCGCCGGCAATGCCGCCGAGGAACGCGACCGGCACGAACACCGCGGCCAGCACCAGCGCAACGGCGATGACCGGGCCCGACACCTCACGCATCGCCTGCTCGGTGGCGGCGCGCGGGTCCATGCCTTCCTGGATGTGATGCTCGACCGCCTCGACGACGACGATGGCGTCGTCGACGACGATGCCGATCGCGAGCACCATGCCGAACAGCGTCAGCGTGTTGAGCGTGAAGCCCAGCACGATGAATACCGCGAGCGTACCGACCAGCGACACCGGGACGGCGAGCAGCGGAATGACCGTTGCGCGAAAATTCTGCAGGAAGATGAACACGACCAGCATCACGAGCACGAGCGCCTCGCCAAGTGTCTTCACCACCTCGTCGAGCGATGCCGTCACGAAGACGGTCTTGTCGACGACGACGTCGTAATCGAGGTCGGGCGGGAAGCTCTTCCTGAGCGAGTCGAGCTCGGCGCGGATCGCCTTCGATACGGCGACCGCGCTCGCTTCGGGCGTCAGGTTCACGCCGAACGTGGCCGTCGGCTGCCCGTTGTAACGCGCCTGCACCGAGTAATCCTTCGCGCCGAGCTCGACGCGTGCGAGGTCGCGCACGTGCACGAGCGAGCCGTCGGGCTGCGCCTTGACGACGATATTGCCGAATTCTTCGGCCGTGACCAGTCGCCCGTGGACCTCGACGCCGTACTGGAATGCCTGATTCGGCGGCGACGGGTACTGGCCCACCTGACCGGCGGGCGCCTGCACGTTCTGCTCGCGGACCGCATTCGCGACGTCGGACGTGGTCAAGCCGAGCTGCGCCATCCGGTCGGGGCGAAGCCAGATGCGCATCCCGAAATCGCTGCCGAACACCTGCACGCTGCCGACGCCGTCGATCCGCTTGATCGCCTCGACGACATTGATGTTGAGGTAGTTGCTGAGGAACAGCGCGTCGTACGTGCCCTTCGGCGAATAAAGCGTGACGTACATCAGCGTGTCGGGCGTGCTCTTGTTCGTCGTGATGCCCGCCGCCGTGACCTCCGAAGGCAGGCGCGCGCTTGCCTGCGCGACACGGTTTTGCACCTGCACGGCCGCCGTATCGGCGTTGCGGCCGAGGCCGAAGGTGACGTTCAGCCGGTACGTGCCGGCCGACGACGACGTCGACTCCATGTACAGCATGCCCTCGACGCCGTTCACCTGTTCCTCGATCGGCTGCGCGACCGATTCGACGACCGTCTGCGCGCTCGCGCCCGGGTACGTCGCCTGCACGACGACGGTGGGCAGCGTGATTTGCGGGTATTGCGCGATCGGCAGCTGCAGGCCGGCAATGCCCCCGGCGAGCAGGATGACGAGCGCGGTGACGATCGCGAAGACCGGGCGCGCGATGAAAAATTGCGCCATCTAGCGCTCGCGACCTCGCGTCATTTCGCCGTGGGTGCCGTGGGCGCGCTCGCGTTCGGCGGCGCGCCTTTCCCGCTTGTGGCGCCGGACCCCGTGCCGGATGCCCGGCCGGCCGCCGGCGCCGCGCCGACCGCGGGCGGCGGGGGATTGGCGAGCTGCGCCTCGGTAATCATCGTCGGCGCGACCGTCGTACCCGGAGGCGCCTTCTGGATACCGTCGACGATGATGCGATCGTCGGCGGAAAGGCCGGACTTCACGATCCACAGTTCGCCGACGCGATCGCCAAGCGTGACGACGCGCTGCTCGGCCTTGTTGCCCGGACCGATGACGGTGACGAATTGCTTGCCGAGCAACTCGGTGACGGCGCGCTGCGGGACGAGGAGCGCATTCGGCACCTCGTCGTAGACGAGGAGGACGCGCACGTTCATGCCCGGACGAAGGAGGTTGTTCGGATTCGGGAACCTGGCGCGCACGCCGAGCGTGCCCGTCGAGCTGATCGCACGCTCGATGAAATCGAAAGTGCCGGCCTCGTCGTACACGGTTCCATCGGGGAGGATCAGCTTGATCCGGCTCGCGCGCGCCTGCTCCTGCGCTTTCTGCTGGGATCCCGCGCCTTTCATGTAGCGAACGTACTCGGCTTCCGGGATGCTGAAGTTCACGTAAACGGGATCGAGCGTCGACACCGTTGCAAGTACCGTCTGGCCTGCGGTCGCCAAACCGCCGACCTCCACCTGTTGCTGGCCGATTTGCCCGGTAACGGGCGAGCGGACTTCGGTGTTGCGCACGTCGAGCCGTGCGCGATCGGCCGCTGCCTTGCGTTCGCTGAGTGCGGCCTGCGCCGACTTCTCCGCCGCGATCGCCGCGTCATAGGTCGCGCGCGGGATCGCATTGTCCGGCAGCAGCGGCTCGTAACGCGCGACGTCGCCTTTCGCATGTGCAAGCGTGGCCGATGCGTCCGCCACCGCGGCCTGTGCCTGCGACAACGCCGCCTGGTAGGGGCGCGGATCGATGACGAACAGCAACTGGCCCTCGCGCACGTTCTGGCCCGGCTCGAACAGGATCTTCTGCACGAAGCCGGTGGTCTGCGGACGCAGCGGCACTTCCCGAAAAGCGCTCACCTGGCCGACCAGTTCGCCGGTGACCGTCGCGTTACGCTGAATGACCTGCATGGCCAGCACGGGAACGGCCGGCGGCGGCGCAGATGGCGGCGGCTTCGAGCAGCCCGAAAGCGCGATGGCGGTTGCGGCAATGCCGATGCATCGCGTGAGCAGGTCGTGCATGCCGCAAGTCCTGTTCTTACAAGCGTGGAGACGGCGGCGACGCCAGCGGCGCTGCCACACCCCGCGCGCCGCGCGCGGGGTGCAACGATTCGAGTGACGTGGCGCACGTTCGTTCCGCGCCGCTAGAAGGATCAAGCCGGCGTGAACCGTGCTCCGCCAACGTCGATGAATATCATGCACGGCGAGTCTCGCGCGGCTGACGCGGCATCCCACCGATTGGAGGAGCGCGGCGGCGAATGCCGCGCACCCCGTCAACGCCCGCCGGGATCGGCGCGACGGCTCGCCTCGAACAGGAACCACGTTCGCCGCTCGGCCTCGTCGATCCACACCTCGAGGAGGCTCGCGCTGGCGACGTCACGAAGCTCGTCGCAAAGCCCGTGGGTTTCGCGCATGCGTGCGGCAAGCGTCTGATTGTCGTCGCGCAGTTCGGCGAGCATGTCGAGCGGCTCGACGTACTCGGCATCGTTGTCGAGCACCCGGGAAAGCCGCGCGATGTGGCCTATCGACGTGATCGTCGTCCCGCCGAGCTTGCGCACGCGCTCGGCGAGGGGATCGGTCGTTGCGTAAATCTGGTCGGCCTGCTCGTCGAGCAGCAGGTGATAGTCGCGGAAATGCGGCCCGCTCATGTGCCAGTGGAAATTCTTCGTCTTGACGTAGAGCGCAAACGCATCGGCGAGCAGCGCGTTGAGCGCGCCGCCGATGTCGCGCGTCGCGGCGTCGGGAAGGTCGCTGCGCGTGGCGAGCCTCGCGTTGCGCTCGCGGGATCGGGGGGCGTCGGACTTCGGCAGCGTGGCGTTTTTCATGAAATTCCTTTCAAGTCGTGGAGTAATGCATGGGCAAGGGCCCTTTGGCTTCGTTCCCCGCGACGCGGGCAACGATTGCATCGGGCCGACCAGAACCGCCGGCGTGTTGTGCCGGTCTGCACCATGGGACCCGCCGGGTCCCGCGAACGCGGGCGAAGGGAGGCAGCGTGAAATGGACAGCATGGATGGCTGCGCGGCGTGCGGACGGCGCCGCTCCGCGCGGGATACGCCGGGTCGATCGCGCGCCGGGCACACCGCAGACGCCGACGCGCATACCGCCGCGTCGCGCATGGCTGTGGTTCGCCATCGCGCTGATCCTCAATTTCCTGCTCGCGCGCTATCTGGTGCCGGGCGCGCAGACGCCGCTGACCGTGCCGTACACGCTGTTTCGCGACGAGGTCGTGAAGGGCAACGTCAAGGCGATCTACAGCCGCGGCGAGACGATGACCGGTCGCTTCGCCGCGCCGGTCACCTACCCGCCACCCGAATCGACGAACGCACCCGCGAGCGCACCGGTACCGGCGCCGAAGGCGCGCGGGATTCCACGGCGGGGGCCGCCGCGGACCTCCACGATCTTCGAGACCACGGTACCGTCGTTCGCCGGCCGCGATCTCGAGCCATTGCTGCTCGATCACAATGTCGAGATCAGCGCCGAGCCGATCGCCGAAGCGGCCAGTCCGCTGTCGACGCTGCTGTTCGGGTTCGGCCCCGCGCTGCTGTTGATCGCGTTCTACGTCTGGCTCTTCCGGCGTACGGCGCAGCAAGGCGGTGGATTCGGCGGCGGCATCCTCGGCATCGGCAAGAGCCGCGCGCGACGCTACGATCAGGAGAGCGACGCGAAGGTCACCTTCCAGGATGTCGCGGGTATCGACGAAGCGGAAAACGAGCTGATCGAGATCGTCGACTTCCTGCGGGATCCGCCGAAGTACACGCGTCTCGGCGGCACCGCACCGAAGGGCGTGCTGCTCGTCGGTGCGCCGGGCACCGGGAAGACGCTGCTCGCCAAGGCGGTGGCGGGGGAGGCGGGCGTGCCGTTCTTCTCGATGAGCGCGGCCGAGTTCGTCGAGATGATCGTCGGCGTTGGCGCCGCCCGCGTGCGTGACCTCTTCAAGCAGGCGCGCGAGAACGCGCCGGCGATCATTTTCATCGACGAGCTCGACGCGATCGGTCGCGCCCGCGGACCCACCGCGATCGGCGGCGCCAGCGAGCAGGAGCAGACGCTGAACCAGATCCTGACCGAGATGGACGGCTTCTCGAGCCGCGAGGGCATCATCGTGCTGGCGGCGACGAACCAGCCCGACGTGCTCGACCGCGCCCTGCTGCGGCCGGGGCGCTTCGACCGGCGCGTCGTCGTCAACCTGCCCGACCGCAAGGGGCGCGAGGCGATCCTCGCCGTGCACACGCGACGCGTGCCGCTCGCGCCCGACGCGAGCCTCGACGAGCTGGCCGCGGCCACGCCGGGCTTTTCGGGCGCGGAGCTCAAGAACCTCGTCAACGAGGCGGCGCTGCTCGGCGCGCGGCGCAATGAGCAGAGCGTGGGGCAGAAGGATTTTCTGGATGCGCTCGAGAAAATCGTCCTCGGGCCCGCGCGACCGATCCTGCTGTCGCAGGCGGACCGCGAGCGCATCGCGTATCACGAAGGCGGGCATGCGATCCTCGGGCTCGTGGTGCCAGGCGCCGATCCGGTGCACCGCGTGACGATCGTGCCGCGCGGACAGGCGCTCGGTGTTACGTACCAGCGGCCGGACAGCGACCGCTACAACTATCCCGAGTCGTATCTGCGCGCACGCATCGTCGGCATGCTGGGCGGCCGTGCCGCCGAGGAGCTCGTCTACGGCACCAGGACGACCGGTGCCGAAAGCGACATCGAGCAGGCCACGGCACTGGCGCGCCGGATGGTCACCCGCTGGGGAATGAGCGAGAAGATCGGCATGGTGCAGCTCGCGCCGCGGGAGAATCCCTATCTGGGTGGCGCCGAAGGATACGGCGCGTCGAAGCCGTTCAGCGAGGAGACCGCCGAAGTGATCGACGCCGAGGTGCGCCGGATCATCGGCGAATGTCACGGCGAGGCATCGCGTCTGTTGCGTCAGCATCGCGCGGCACTCGCAGCGCTCGCCGCGGCACTGCTCGAGCGCGAGACGCTCAACGAGGAGGAGATCCTCGCGGTGACCGGCCTTGCCCGTGCGCCGGCGCTCGAAGGCGGCGTCGCGCCACTCACCGGAGGCACGCCGGCCAACTCGCTGCCGCCCGACTAGTTTTTCCGCAGCTATGGCGACGGCGCGGCGGCGAGGTGCTGCACCGCCATCGTCGCCTGGTTCGCGGAAGGCGCGTCCACGCCGTAGCGCTCACGCATGTAGAGCGCGAGCTCCGCTTCGGTGACGATGCCGTCGTCGTTGCGATCCATGTCGCGAAAGCGCGGACCGAAATCGTTGTCGCCGATGATCTCGCTGCGCTCGACGACGCCGTCGTGGTTGACGTCGAGCGCGTGGAACGCCGCGGTATCCCGTTGTGCGGCGCGCTGGTAGTAATCGCTGCGCGCGTCGGCGTGCGCGTGCGCGGCGAGGCCGAGCAACGCGAATGCCGTCGCGTAAGATGCCAGCACCTTCATCGTGGTCTCCGTGTCATTCTTAAACGAGACATCAAATCGCCGCCCGGGTTCAAGGCAGCGCCGTCGCGCGAGAACGTGCCCGATCGTACGCTTTCGGTGCTGATCTTCGTGCTCGTGACCTGCGCGTTCGCCACGATCTATATCACGCAGCCCGTGCTGCCGATCCTCGAGGCGCAATTTGCGGTCGGGCCGTCGGCCGCGTCGCTGTCGGTCTCCGCGGTGATCGTCGGCATGGCAGTCACCACGCTGCCGATCGGCGTCCTGGTCGACCGCTACCCCGCGCGGGGGCTCATGATCACCGGTGCGTGCGTCACTGCGGCGGCCGGTGCGCTGTGTGCGGCGACGACGAGCTTCCCTGCGCTGGTTGCGATGCGTGCGCTGCAGGGGGCGTTCATTCCGTCATTGACGACCTGTGTTGCCGCATGGCTTTCGCGCACGCTGCCAGCGCGCGCACTCAATGTCGCGATGGGCACTTATGTGTCGGCAACGGTGGCCGGCGGCCTCGGCGGGCGTCTCCTCGCCGGCTGGGCGTTCCCTCCGGCGCACTGGCGCTACGCGTTCGTGACGGTCGCGGGGGCGCTCCTCGTGGTCACGCTGCTGGTCGCGCCACGCCTCGTCGAGCCCGCGCGCATCAGTACGGGTCCCGTGTCGTCGACGTCGCTCGTTCGCCTGGCCGTCCGCCGCGAGCAGGTGCTGGCGCAGATCGCCGCGTTCGGTGCGTTCGGCGCCTTCTCCACGGCATTCAATTACTTCCCGTTCTATCTGTCCCGGCCGCCGTGGGCGCTTTCCACGCCGACCATCACCGCGCTCTACCTCGTGTACATCGCAGGCCTGTTCATGGGACCCTTCGCCGGAAGGCTCGGCAACCGCTTCGGCAACGGCGCTGTGATGATCGCCGGCGCAATCGTGCTCGCGTGCGCGTTGACGTTGTCGCTCGTCGTTGCGGTTCCCGCGCTGATCGCAAGCCTGATCTGCCTTTGCATCGGCTTCTTCGCGATCCACGCGGCGGCAGTGGGTGCGCTCAACCGGAGGCTTTCGGGTGAACGCGGCAAGGCGAACGCGCTCTATACGTTGTTCTACTACCTCGGCGGCGCGGCGGGCATCGGTCTCGGCGGCGAGCTCTATGCGCGCTTCGGCTGGCCGGGCATCGTCGGGGTATCGGTGACGATGACGCTCTTGCCGCTTGCCGCGGGGGCGGTCGAGTCGTGCAGGCCCGCGCCGCCGTCCGGCTGACTTTCGCCTGTTCAAGGAGATCACGATGCATCGCTGGTGGATTCGCTTCGCGATAGTGGCGCTTGCGCTCGGCTTCGCCGCGCGGGCGGGCGCGCAGGCAATGCAGACGATCCGCGGCGATGTCGTCGCGATCGACGGCAAGACGCTTCGACTCAAATCGGCGAGCGGCCAGGAGACGGCGATTGCGCTCCCCGAGAACCCGCGCGTGAGCCTGCGCGTGCCGGCCACCATCGATGCGATCAAGCCCGGCGCGTTCGTGGGGACCGCGGCAACGCCGGGGCCCAACGGCACGCTGGTCGCAAGCGAAGTGCACATCTTTCCCGAGGCGTTGCGCGGCACCGGCGAAGGACACCGGCCGATGCCGACGCTGCCTGGCAGCACGATGACCAACGCCACGGTGTCCGGCGTCACGTCATCGGCGTCGAAGGCACGCGGCACGATGACGAACGCAACCGTCGAGAACGTCGGCGCTGCCGGCAAGGGCCGCACGCTGAAGCTCACCTACAAGGGCGGCGAGCAGACGGTGTTCGTGCCCGAAAACGTGCCCGTCGTCCTGGTCGAGGCGGGCAGCAGGGCCTCGCTGTCGCCCGGCGAGCACGTGATCGTCTATGCGAAGCGCGACGCGAGCGGCGGCCTCGCTGCGCAACGGATCAGCGTCGGGAAGAACGGATCGGTGCCGCCGATCTGACGCGTTGCAACTGCGCATGCGGCGCCCGAGCGGCCGGGTCGTGCGGCGGGTGTCAGCGCAGCCCGATCGTCGTCTTCTTCCGCTTCTTGCGATCCTGCACGAAGATCGCGATCAGCAGCCAGCAGCCGCCCGCGGCGGCGGCAAGGAAGCACAGGATGGCGAAGCCCGGATAGCCGAACAGGCGAAACGTCGTCTCGACGCGCATCAGCAGCGCCGCACCGACGATCAGCGCGGCGAGGACGATGCCGGTGGTGATGCGGTTCGCGACCTTCTGGAATCCTTCGACGATCGCGTTGGCGTCGGCCACGCGCACCTTGAGCTCGAGCTCGGCGTTGGCCACCGAATCCATGATGCGGTTCAGGCGCGACGGCAGGCCGCCGAGGAACTGCCGCAGCTCGAGCAGCGAGCCCAGCATGCCCGCGTGCACCGCGCCGCGTCCGAGTCCCTGCGACAGCAAGGTCCCGGTGTGCCGGCGAATCGCGTCGTTGGGATCGAACTGCGGATCGAGCACCTTGCCCACCTCGTCGAGCTGCAGCAGCGTCTTGCCGAGAAGTGTTAGCTCGCTCGGGACGTAAAGCTCGCACTCGCTGGCCGCGCGGTGAATGCGCAGCAGTGTCGCGCCTACATTCAACTGCTCGAGCCCCTTGTTCTGCATCCTGATGACGAGCTGCCCGATGGCGCGACGAAAGAGCGCGTTGTCGAAGCCGTCGTCCTTTTCGCTGATCGTCGTCAGCACATCGGCCACGTCCTCGCTCTTGCCCTCGCTGACCGCGATCAGGATCTTGAGCAGGTGCTCACGCATGCGCGGGCTCGTCTGGCCCACCATGCCGAGGTCGAGCAGCGCAATGTGGCCGTCATCGGTCACGAATACGTTGCCGGGGTGCGGATCGGCGTGGAACAGGCCATCGACGAGCACCTGCTTCAGGTACGCCTCGAAGAGCTGGTCGGCGAGTTGCGCGCCGCGATCGCCGAGCGGCGCAAGGCGGCCGAGCGACGTGATCTTGCGTCCGCGCACGTAATCCATCGTGAGCACCCGCCGCGCGCTGTATCCGGCGATCGGCTGCGGGATGTCGATCAGGTCGAACGCCGCGAGGTTGGCGCCGACGACGGCGAGGTTGCGCGCCTCGCGCTCGTAGTCGAGCTCCTGGGCCAGTGCCAGGCGAAACTCCTCGAGCATCGTCATGAAGCGGAAGCGCCTGCCGATCTGCGTGTGTGCGTCGAGGAACTCGGCGATCTGCGTCAATACCTCGAAATCGTCGGCGATCTGCGCCGCAATGCCCGGACGCTGCACCTTCACGACGACGGGCCGGCCGTCGCGCAGGCTCGCACGGTGCACCTGCCCCAGCGACGCAGCCGCGAGCGGCTCGCGATCGAAGCGCGCGAACGCGCTGACGACACGAACGCCGAGCTCGGATGCGACGATCTGCTCGACTTCCTCGTACGCGAACGGCTTGACGCGGTCCTGCAGCCGCGACAGCGCGACGAGATAAGGCTGCGGCAACAGATCGGGCCGCGACGACAGGACCTGTCCCATCTTCACGAACGTCGGTCCCATCGCCTCGAGGTCCGCCGTGAGCTGGTCGGGCGACGCGCCAGCGGGAAGCGACGCCTTCAACTGCTCGGGATCGATCGCTTCCTGCGTGCCGAGCGCGGTCACGAGATCGGTGCGGCCATACTTGAGGAGCAGCAGACCGATTTGCTTGTAGCGCGTCAGGTGACGCGCGGATATTTTCATCGTCGGCCTTCAGGACAGTGCGTCGGTGCGCTGCGGCTCGGGCGCGGATGCGAGCGCGAGTGCGGTGACGGTGCTTCCCCGCAGCGTGATGGATCCGTTGCGCCGGTTATGTCCGGTATCGCTGTACTGGAACGTGTAGACCCGCGAAAGGCGCACGCGGCCCTCGTCGTCGCGCACCGGACGCACCGACACGAGCGACACCGTGTCGTCGAGGAACAGGTAGCCGCTGCGCTCGCATGCGGCGCGCATCGCCTCGTTCGCCGCCTCGCGCGCCTTCAGCGTGTCCCACACGAGCCAGCTGGCGAGCACGCACGCGAGGATTGCCGCGATTTCCGGCAGCCCGATCATTGCAGCCGCGGACGCATGCGCTAGCCGATTGCGACAGACAGCATCGAGATCGAGCCCCCGTCGAAGCCTTCGACCGGAAAGCTGATCGTATCGCCGTCGCGATATTGGGCGAGCACGTAGACGAGCGGCAGGTAGTGGTCGGGCGTGGGTGCCGACAATCGGGCGTCGCGCCCCAGCGATTCGTAGTCGACGAGCGGCGCGAAATCACGTGCCGCGAGGAGCGCGCGCGCCTTGTCCTCGAAGCGCTGCGCCCAATCGTAGGCAGCCAGCGCGGGATTGCCCCAGGAATAGGTGTGCAGGTTGTGGACGAGGTTGCCGCTGCCCATGATCAGCACGCCTTCGTCGCGAAGCGGCGCGAGCTGCTTCGCGATCTCGTAGTGCCACGACGCCTCGCGCGTCGCGTCGATGCTCAACTGCACAACCGGAATGTCGGCATCGGGGTACACATGCACGAGCACCGACCAGGTGCCGTGATCGAGTCCCCAGCGCGCGTCATCGTCCACGCGCACCGGCGCGAGCAGCTCGCGCACCCGCCCGGGCAGCGTCGACGAACCAGGAGCCGGATACTGGACGGCGAAGAGCTCGCGCGGGAACCCGCCGAAATCGTGGATCGTGGCGGGGGCGTCGGCAATGGTCACGCTCGTTCCGCCGATGTACCAGTGCGCGGAAATCGACAGGATCGCGTTCGGTCGCGGGATCGCGCGTCCGAGCGCGGACCAGCCGTCGGTGTACGCGTTGCGCGCAAGGGCGTTCATCGGGTTGCCGTGCCCGAAGAAAACAGCCGGCATCGCTCGAGGTTCCATCACCCGATGATATCGCTTCGCCGTCGACAGATGCTCGTGCCGCAATCCCGCCCGGGAACTTCAAAGGCGCGCCAGGCGGCTCGGTGCGCAGGACCACGCGCCGTCAGCGTACGCCGGACGAGCCTGTGTCGGTCGTCACGTCGATGAAGCGCGACACGCGGATCGGGGTTCCTGGACGCTGCAGTTCGGCGACCGCCTGCTGCAGGCGGCTGTCGGCCATCGTCATGCGTGCGCGCAACCGCACGTATTCGGCCCACGACGCGATGACGTAGCGCTCGACGAAGCGGCCTTCCTCGCCGAGATCGCGGAACACGCGCCAGCTGGTCGCGCCATTGCGCCGCCGTGTCGGTCCCACCTTCTGGATCGCCTTCAGGAACCGGTCGCGATCGGCCGCGTCGATCCGGTACTCGATCTGGATCAGCACCGGGCCGTCGTCGGGCAGCGGCGGCGTCTGGATCGGCAGCTCGGGCAGGCGCACACCGGGGACGACGTCCGCTTCCTGGCCCATCTCCACACGCACGCGCCGATAGAGCCATTGCAGCACGATCACCGAAACGGCCGACACGCCGAGCGCCCAGTGGGTGCCGACGCCATTCGCAAGCGCTCCCCATACCGCGCTGCCGATCGCAAGGCAGCCTTGCGTCGCGACGAGGTTCATCGACACGGCACGCGCACGCACCCAGGCCGGTGCGCTGCTCTGCGTTCCCGCGGAAAGCGTCGCGAACACGCACACCCACGCCATGCCCGCGCAAAATGCACCGAGCAGTGCGAGTGCGGTAATGTCCGTGAGCGCCACCATCAGCGCGGCGAGCGCCCACAGCTGGCCGCCTGACGTGACGACCTTGTTCATCGGCTGCCGGGAAAGCAGGTTGGGAATCGAGATCGCGCCGGCGATGGCGCCGATGCCGAAACTCGCGGACAGCAAGCCGAAGCCGCCGGCGCCAAGGCCGAGCTGGTCGCGCGCGATGACCGGCAACAGCGCCCAGAACGCGCTCGCGCACACGCTGAACGCGAGGTTCCTGATGATGAATGCGCGCATCGGCGCCGAATGGCGCACGTAGCGAAGCCCGCTCATCATGCCGGACATCAGGCGCTCCGGCACGCCGGGCAGCACGACTTCCCTGGGCGCGGTATGGCGCATCGCGACGAACATCGGCACGAAGAAGAACGCGCCGAGGACGAGCGTGGCGCCCGAGCTGAGCGCCGCGGCGACGGCGCCCGCCGCGGCGGGACCCACGGCGCGCGCGACGTTGAACGCGACGGAGCCGAGCGCCACGGCGCGCGCGAGCTCGCTGCGCGTCACCATCTCGTTGATGCTCGCCTGTTGCGCCGGCAGGTAGAACGTGAAGCCTGCGCCGACGAGGAACGTCAGGAACAACAGCGTCAACGGCCCGACGATGCCGGCGAGTGCCGCCGCACCGAGCAGCAGGCTCGCGGCGAACAGCAGCACCTGCGTCACGAGGATCACGCGGCGCCGGTCGACGATGTCGGCGAGCGTGCCGGCGAAAAGCCCGAACAGCAGCGTCGGTGCCGTGCTGGCGCTCTGGACCAGCGCGACCATCAGCGCCGACGGCGTGAGCGTGGCCATGAGCCACGCCGAAATCGTCGCCTGCATCGTGTAGCCGAGCGCCGCGCCGATCGAGCCGATGTAGAAATTGCGGAACGTCGCGTTGCGAAGCGGCGACGATGCGAACGAGCGGGAGACGAACGAAGGCAGGCGCGCGGCCACGAAGGCAAGTGTAGCGTGACGACACCCCGGACGACTGCGCGAGCCGCGCGGTGCGGCCCGTGACGGCCGGGGTAAACTGAGGGCGTCATGCGGTGCACGCAGCGCCGCAGCCAAGGAGAAAGCCGATGAGCAACGACAACGCATTGCGCGCGACGATCGGTGCGATCGTCGCGCCCGGCAAGGGCATCCTCGCGGCCGACGAGAGCACGCCGACGATCACCAAGCGCTTCCAGGCGGTGGGCATCGAATCGTCGGCCGAATCGCGTCGCGCCTACCGGACGCTTCTCGCCACCGCCCCCGGCGCGCAGGATTATCTCGGCGGCGTGATCCTGTTCGAGGAAACGCTCGGCCAGGCTGCCGACGACGGCACGCCGCTGCCGCGGCTGCTGGCGGAGCACGCCATTCTCCCGGGCATCAAGGTCGACAAGGGCACGACGCCGCTCGAAGGCGCACCCGGCGACGTCATCACGCAGGGCCTCGACGGTCTTGCCGAGCGCCTCGCCACGTACAAGGCACAAGGCGCGCGCTTCACGAAGTGGCGCGAGGTCTACGCCATCACCGATCGCAATCCGACGCCGCTCGGCATCGAAGCGAATGCGGAGGTCCTCGCGCGCTACGCGGCGATCTGCCAGGCCGCCGGTCTCGTGCCGATCGTCGAGCCCGAAGTGCTGATCGACGGCGACCACACGCTCGAGCGTTGCCACGAGGTGTCGGAAGCGGTGCTGCACGCGGTGTTCGACGCGTTGCATCGCCACCGCGTCATGCTGGAAGGGATCGTGCTGAAGCCGAACATGGTCGTGCCGGGGAA
>Ga0308173_10000427_pt1 | contig 17596 bp, 11 predicted proteins | sample PhyPR1_FD_203716 | JGI IMG/M metagenome (GOLD analysis project Ga0308173, IMG submission 203716) | Soil microbial communities from UC Gill Tract Community Farm, Albany, California, United States - DLSLS.P.R1 | ecosystem: Environmental > Terrestrial > Soil > Agricultural land | place: USA...
GGTGAAGGGACGGCAGGACAATTCGCACGTTCATTCGACGGTGTTCTCGCCGGATGGCAAGTACCTCTTCGCGCAGGACCTGGGCGTCGACAAGATCTACGCCTATCGCTACACGCCCGATGGCAGTCGCGGACTTCTGGGCCCGACCAACGCGCGCTACACGCCGGTCAAGGCGGGCTCCGGTCCGCGTCACCTTGTCTTCGACGCAAGCGGCAAGCACGCCTACCTGACGACCGAGCTCAACGCCTCGGTGCTCGTCTTCAACTACGCGGACGGCAAGCTGACAGAAACGCAGTCGCTGCCGATGACCGCGCCCGGCTTCAAAGGCAAGATCGGCGGCGGCGCGCTGCATCTGTCGCCGGACGGGCGCTTTCTGTATGCGACCAATCGCGGCGAGGCGAACCAGGTCGTCGCCTTCGCCGTCGATCCGGCGAGCGGCCATCTGAAGCTGCTCAAGCGTTATCCGACGCTCGGCAAGACGCCGCGGGAATTCGCCATCGACCCGACCGGGCGCTGGCTTGTCGTCGGGAATCAGGAGAGTGACAGCGCGTATTTCTTCCGGCGCGATCCCGCGACCGGCGAACTCGCGTCCGACCCGAAGCAGTTGTCGATCGGCTCGCCGGTCGATTTCAAATTCGTCTCGCCATCGTGATGCCGTGACGAAGGCACGCCGCGCGCTGTACCTTCCCGGCGACACGCCGCCCATCGACGATGACAAAAATAACGATCAAGGCAGTCACCGGATGCTTGCTGTGCCTGTCCCTCGCGGTTCCGCCCGGAGCGCATGCGGACGACGCGCAATGCGACTACAGGCGGGAGTGGATGTCGTCGGCGTGCCAGCGCGTGATGCGCGTCGTGCACGACGGCACGTGGGACCTTTATGTCACCGGCTACGGCTGGCATATCGACGGCTACACGAATCGCGACGAGTTGAATCCGTGGTCGTGGGGCGGCGGCATCGGCAAGCACTGGACCGATGCCAACGGCAACGAGGACAGCCTTTTCGTGCTCGGATTCTCCGACTCGCATCACAACTTCCAGCCTATCGCCGGATACGCGCGCCAGTGGTTCACCAAGCCGATGCTGGGCAGCCTGCAAGTCGGCGGCGGTTTTTCGCGGGCGTCACCGCGCGCAGCGATGTCGCACATTACTTGCCGCTGCCGCTGGCATTGCCTGTCGCGTCGCTGCGCTACGGGCGGGCATTGCTGATGGGCACGCTGATCCCGCGTCTGCCCGGTCTCAATGACGGCGACGTTGCTTTCTTCTGGGGACGCTACGAGTTCTAGTACGATTGCCGGGCACGCCTCCATTCCGACAAGCGGCTGCATTGGCCACGTCGGAATTGAAAGGTATCCCGATCAATTCGTAAGGCAATAGCAGGAAGCAACATTGGATACCACACGCATTCAGAACGCCACCGCGCCCGCCGACACCGGCCGCCACGATGCCGCGCCGCCGGGCTTCATCAGCGCTTTCGACTTCGCGGGCGGCGAGGCGCTGCGGCTCTCGTGGGACGAGGCGCGCAAGGCGGTCGCGGGCGAGGGCCTTACGTGGCTGCATCTGTCCGCCAACGACGATACGGTAGAAAGCTGGCTGGAAGGCGTCACCTCGATGCCCGATGTCGCGCGCGAGTTTCTGAACGGCGAGGACAAGCGCCCGCGCGTGCACATGGGTTCGAACTTCATGTACGGCGTCGTGGCGGACCTGGAGCTGGTCGCCGCCGCGCCCGAGGCCGCGTCCCCCGGCGCGCGCGAGGCCAATCGCGCGACCGGCGCGCTGCGCTTTTACGTCGACCGCCAGCGCATGATTACCGTGCGTGCGCGGCCGCTGCAATCCACCGACCGGCTGCGTCACGCGGTGCTCGAAGGCGCGACTTTCCGCGATACCGTCGATCTCTTCGCGGCCCTCATTCGCGCGTTGAACGAGACCTTCGTCGACCGCATCGACGAGATCGGCGATCGTCTGGACGACGTGGAGGAGGGCGTGCTCGAAAGCGGACATGCCAACTGGCGCGCGCAACTGGGCGATGTTCGGCGCAGGCTGGTCGAGGTAAAGCGCTTCATCGACCCGGAGCGCAACGCGCTGACGCAACTCGTCACGCGCCGGCTCGAATGGGCCGAGCCGCGTTCGATGGAAGCGCTCGTGCAGGCCATTCAGGTGCTCAACGGCTTAGGCGGCGGACTGGAAGGGCTCTATGAGCGCGCGAAGCTGTTGCAGGACGAGATCGCGGCGCTGCTTTCCGAGGACATCAACCGCAAGCTGCTGTGGCTCGCGATCATGTCCGCGTTGCTGATGCCCGCGACGCTCGTCTCGGGCATTTTCGGCATGAACGTGGCGGGCTTGCCGGGCACGCACAACCCGCAGTCGTTCTGGATTGTGATCGGCGTGATGGCGGGTTGCGCCGCCATCACGATCTTCCTGTTGCGCAAGCTGCGTTTGTGGTGATCTGAACGCTCAATCGGCCGGGCCGGGCGGCGCGAGCACTTCGCGGTTGCCGTTCGTGCCCATCGGCGAGACGAGCCCGGCCGACTCCATCTGCTCGACAAGACGCGCCGCGCGGTTATAGCCGATGCGCAACTGCCGCTGCACCGACGAAATCGACGCGCGCCGCGTCCGCACGACGAACGCGACGGCTTCGTCGTAAAGCGGATCGGCTTCCGCGTCGGGCGTTTCGCCGAACAGATCGGGCGATCCGCCTTCGGCAGTCGGCCCGGACAGAATGCCTTCCTCGTACTCCGGCTCCCCGAACTGCTTCAGATACTCGACCACGCGATGCACTTCGTCGTCCGCGACGAACGCGCCGTGCACGCGCTGCGGATAACCGGTGCCCGGCGGCAGGAACAGCATGTCGCCCGCGCCGAGCAGCGACTCCGCGCCCATCTGGTCGAGGATCGTGCGCGAATCGATCTTCGACGACACCTGGAACGCCACGCGCGTCGGAATGTTCGCCTTGATGAGCCCGGTGATGACATCCACCGAAGGCCGCTGCGTCGCGAGAATCAGGTGGATGCCGGCCGCGCGCGCCTTCTGCGCGAGCCGCGCGATCAGCTGCTCGATCTGCTTGCCCGCAACCATCATCAGATCGGCCAGCTCGTCGATGACGACGACGATGAGCGGCAGCGTCGACAACGGTTCGGGCGCGTCGGGCGTGAGCGAGAACGGGTTGGTCAGCTTCTTGCCCGCAGCCTCCGTGTTGCGGATTTTCTGGTTGAAGCCCTGCAGGTTACGCACGCCGACCGCGGACATCAGCCGGTAACGCTTCTCCATTTCGCCGACGCACCAGTTGAGCGCGTTCGAAGCGAGCTTCATGTCGGTGACGACCGGCGCCAGCAGGTGCGGAATGCCCTCGTAGACGGAGAGTTCCAGCATCTTCGGGTCGATCATGATGAGGCGCACGTCCTCCGGCTTCGCCTTATAGAGCAGCGAGAGGATCATCGCGTTGATGGCGACGGATTTGCCCGAGCCAGTCGTGCCCGCGACCAGCATATGCGGTGCTTTCGCGAGATCGGTCACGACCGGATTGCCGACGATGTCCTTGCCCATCGCGATCGTCAGATTCGACTTCGACGCGCGATACACGTCGTCTTCCAGAATCTCCGACAGGCGGATCATCTGGCGCTTGGCATTCGGCAGTTCGAGGCCCATGCAGGTCTTGCCGGGAATCGTCTCGACCACGCGGATCGACGTGAGGCCGAGGCCGCGCGAGAGGTCCTTCATCAGCCCGACGATCTGGCTGCCGCGCACGCCGAGCGCGGGTTCGACTTCGAAGCGCGTGATGACCGGACCCGCCGACGCGCCGACGACCGTCACCGGCACCTTGAATTCCTGCAGGCGCTGTTCGATCAACTGGCTGGTGTCGGCGAGGCGCTCCTCGGTGACGGGCTCGACGTCGTCGGAGGCGAGTTCCAGAAGATCGAGCGTCGGCAATTCCACGGCCGATGCCTGTGGCGCGTGGAACTCGAACTCGGTCGGCGTGAAGCCGCGCAGCGGCGGGCGCTGCTCGTCGACTTGCGCGCGAGGGGGCGTTGTCCTGGGAACGTCGTCTAGCCAGGGCGGTGTGTCGGCCGAAACTGATGACGGGGCTGACTGGATCGGCTCGGCGAGCGCGCGCGGCAGAGGCGGCGGAAGGACCGGCGCGGCGTCGAAGGGGTAGTCCGCCCGGTCGAGTGGCGCGTCCGCTTCCGCTTGCGGTGCGCTCGGGGTTGCGAAGGCGTCGAGTGAGGGCGGCGTTTGCGGTGCCGCGGGCGCGTCGAGGCGCCACGGCGCGTTGATTTCTGTGGTGACGGGCGCGGTGTGCGAGGGGCGGGTGTTTGCGTCGGGTATCGACGGTGTTTCGCGGTTCGCGGATGTGGTGGCTTTCTGGGAAGGCGTCGGCCTATCGGGGTCTGTCATGCGCGCTTCACCTATCGCGGGCGCATGTGAGCCTGCTACCGGCCGACGTCCCACGGACGATTGCGGCTTACCGATGTCCGACATGTCGGCGCTACCGGTCCCCAAGGGCTTCGCCGTTTCCGGCGCCGCGGTTGCTTTCAGCAGCGCTTGCGAATTCGCGATAGGCGCATGTTCGATCGGGACTTGGCCCTCGATCGTCACGTTCGTTGCAGCAACGTCGGCGTTGGGCGTCCAGGCGGCGAAGTCATCGACTTCTTCCGATGCACTCGCTCGCGCGCTCAACGATGCAGGCTCGGCGGGCATCGCCGCCTCAAGATCGGCGACTGCCGGGACGTTGATGCGCGTTTCAAGCGCTTCGATTTCGGTCACTCGCGGGAAATAAGCACCATACGCTCGCGAATCTGTCGGCTTGGGCGCCTGCTCGACGCGTGCGACCGCTTCTGCTGCGTCATCCATGCCGACTTGCGTGGCGTGCGCGACGGGCTCGCTTCCCGGCTGCATCGCAATGATGCGCGCATCGGAACTGTCCGCTGCGCTCGGGTGCGCCAGGTTTGCGTCACGCGCTTGCGGTTCGACCGGCGATGCCGCGTTGTCAGTGTCGAGCCGCGTGGCTTGCCGGGAAGCGGAGTTGCTCGGCTGCAATTCATCGACGCGCGCTTCGGACGCTTCGATTTCGCCCACGCCCGCGCTTTGCGCCTCCGACTGCATCTCGACAGGTACTGCCGACGTTATCGCCTCATGCGTGCCGGACCGCGTCGCCGGGCGCACAGAGGAACTGGCTGGCTGCGCGACACCGACACAGGCTTGAGACGCTTCGGCGTCCGACTCTGCTTCGATGTCTGTGACCGCTTGCGCTTTGAGGTCACGCCCGCTGAACGGCGTCGCCAGCCCCGAGACCGAATGAGTCGGCTCGGCTGCATCGACAGGCGCATCCGCGCCGTTCGCCTGCGACTCCGTTTCGACACCCGCGACGGCTTTCACTGAGACCGGCGATATCGCCTGATAAGAGTTTGTCACCGGTCCGAGATGAGAGGCGTCCGCCGCCGCTTCCGCGCCCAAACTGGTGCTACGCCGGAGCGAACGAGGCAGGGTCGCCGCCGCAGCATCGCTGGACGCCGCAGTCGCCCACGCATCGGCGGGCAAGGGCGCGCTGTTACCACTCGCGCGATCAATACCCGCCGCTGAAGCGGGGTTCGCCGATACGCCATCGTTCCCCGACGAAACCTGTGCTTCATGATGACGCGCAAGACTCGCCCTGGCGAGCGAGGTCCAGAGTGCCGCTTTCTCCTCGATGGAGCGCAGCGTCGCCTGAATCGCCTCGGGCGCAGGCGGCGGCACCGCCGGCGAAGGCGCACGCGAGAACGCGGGCGGCGTAAACACCGGCGATTGCAGATCGCGCGTTGCGGCGCTCGGCGGAGTTTTCCTCAGCGGGCCGCGCACAATCGGAACCGATGTCGACATGGATGCTGCAACCGGCCTGGCTGCGGCGATGGCGCTTGTCGATGCCGACGCAGACACGCCCGCGCGCACCGGCGCCGCAGGCGACCGCTGGCCAGCGCCGGTCGATGTGGATACCGAAGTCGACGCGGAAGCGCGCACGGCCGGCGCGGAAGCTGCAGCGCCGCGCGCCGACGTACCCGGCGTCAGCTTGACGGCCGAAGCCGTCGATCCGAGCGCGGCGGCTGACGTCGACAGCGAATTCAGCCATCCATCCGGCGCGACGGGTTCGACGAAGGTGGAAACAGGCGTGCCCGCCCGTTCGAACGCGGGGCGTTTCGAATAAGCCTCGGCCGTCGCCGCAATGCTCGCGGCCGATGCCTCGGCGCGCGCCGCGGTGCGCTTGGGCGTCGAAGCCGGACGCCATACCGTCGGTCGCTGATAGCGCCCGTTGCGCTGACCGGACGGCACACCGAGCGGCGGTTCGTCGTGCAACGTTCGCGATCCGACAGCATCGAAACGCTCGCCGCCGATCCCGCGCACCGGCGATTCAGCCGCCGACCCCTCGCGCGTACGGCGCTCGCGCCAACGCATTCCACTCGACTTTGCACGCGCGAGTTCTCGTGGGCGAGCCTCGCGCTCGGATGTCTCGCGCGGCGTGACCCAGCTTTGCGGGAGACCGAAGCCGAACGCGTCGTCGGCCCAGGCGAGCACCGAGCGCCAGGTGAATTCGATCAGCCACGGCAGGCTGATCGCGAGCACCAGCGCCGCCACCGCGATCGCGCCGGGCGGATGCGCGATTCCGGCAAGCGCCGCCGCGAGCGCTCGCCCGCCGCGATTGATGTTCTCTTGCGCTTCCATCGCGCCTGCGAGCGCGCCTTCCAGCGTCGCGCTCGACAGCAGCACGCAGAAAAAGCCGAGCCACAGGCGGATGGTGCCGGGGCCGCGCAGACCCACGCCGCCCGGAAGCGCCGATTTGACGACGCGCCAGAGCAGAGCGAGGAACCAGACGACTGATGCACCGAACCAGCCGAAAACTACCGTGTGCATGCTAAGGAATGAACCAAGGTTGGGTGAGACGGAAGAAGACGGCCGCCCGGCAGTAAAAGCGCACCGGCTGCGTCTATATCGCAGCGATGCCGCCTTTGGGCGGGCGTATTGTCTGAGCAGTTTAACGGGTGTCGCGTGAACCGGACGGGCATGGCGCAAGCGCGCAACAGTTACTTCGCAAGGACCAACACCCTGTCGGGGACCAGAGAGTCGATCACCGGGCGCGCTGCGCGAAGGTGAGCACGGCGCCGTCGTCGAGCGTCAATCGAAGCGAAGTCGGCGGGTTCATCTGTACGCCGCTCTTTGCAACGTGAGCCAGGCCGTTCAGATACGGCTGCTCCAGCAACCCGCCCACGCTCGATGGACAGGCCATGCGCGTGCCGGCGAGCGGGCCGAAGCTGAGCTTGCCGTCCTTGAGATCGTAAGGGCCGGTGTACCGGTTGCAGCCCGAAAAGCCGTTTGCGCGCCGGCGTCCGCTTTCGGTCGAAAAATCCAGCGTGATCGGCTGACCGCCTTCACCGTGCGCAGGGAGGGCGCGCGACTGCCCGTTCGCGTCGGTCCACGCGGTGAGTTCCCATTGCGTGTCGTCGAGCAATTGCGTGGCGGCGGGATTATAGGGATCGGTGGGCGGCGCGCTCGCGTCCGTATGCTTCGGCATTGCGCATCCGCTCATGAGACTCGCGAGCATGATCGCTGCGCCGGCGCAGAGCCATTGCGATACATGCGGACGCGGCGTGGTACGTGAAGGCGAGCACGAAGAGGGACGGCGAGGAAAATGCGAAGACATCGATGATCCTGAAGCTGGCGAAAGCGTAAGGGTACCGCACGCGTCCTACGATTTGTCCAGCTTTGAGATACAACAAATGATTCGGCAAACCGCGCGCCAGTAACGCGAGCGGGAATTCGACGCGCGCGCACGAGTCAATACTGCTTGTCAATATGCCGAATGGCAAAGTGGCGTCGCGAGCGGTGCGTGTTAACATCGCCGCGAACCGGTTATGACGCTCCTTCCGCTCCTCGAACGAGCCCAAATCCGGCGCACAACCCGATTCGATTCTGGAGCACGCATGCAGACCGACCCAGCCGGCACGACCGCACCGAACGAGATCGCATCGCGCATCGGCACGCCGCTTTCTTCTCACGCCACGCGCGTCATGCTGCTCGGCGCGGGCGAGCTCGGCAAGGAAGTGATCATCGCGCTGCAGCGTCTGGGCGTCGAAGTGATCGCCGTCGACCGTTATGCGAACGCGCCGGGACATCAGGTCGCGCATCGCTCGCACGTCATCGACATGACCGATGCCACCGCGTTGCGCGCGCTCGTCGACCGCGAGAAGCCGCACCTGATCGTGCCGGAGATCGAGGCTATCGCCACCGATGCACTCGCCGACATCGAGGCGGCCGGGATCGCGACGGTCATCCCGACGGCGCGCGCCACGCAACTCACGATGAATCGCGAGGGCATTCGCCGGCTCGCCGCCGAGACGCTCGGTTTGCCGACATCGCCCTATGCATTCGCGCAATCGCTGGACGAGATGAAGGCCGCGATCGCGAAGATCGGCTTTCCGTGCGTCGTGAAGCCGGTGATGTCGTCGTCGGGCAAGGGGCAGTCCGTGCTCAGGAGCGAGGCGGACGTCGAGCCGGCCTGGACGCATGCCATGGCGGGCGGGCGTGTGAATCATGGGCGCGTGATCGTCGAAGGCTTCATCGACTTCGAATACGAAATCACGCAGCTCACCGTGCGCGCGGCCGATCCCGCGAGCGGCGAGACGCGGACTTACTTCTGCGAACCGATCGGGCATGTGCAAGTGGCGGGCGACTACGTCGAATCGTGGCAGCCGCAGGCAATGAGCGCCGCGGCCCTCGCGAAAGCCCGCGACGTCGCGGCGAAGGTGACGACGGCGCTCGGTGGGCGCGGTCTCTTCGGCGTCGAGCTCTTCGTGAGCGGCGACGACGTGTGGTTCTCCGAAGTCAGCCCGCGTCCGCACGACACGGGCCTCGTCACGCTAGCGACGCAACGCTTCTCCGAGTTCGAGCTGCACGCACGCGCGATTCTCGGCCTGCCGGTGGATACGTCGCTGAGCACGCCGGGGGCGTCGGCCGTCATCTACGGTGCGCTAGACGAAACGGGCATCGCGTTCGAGGGCGTTCGCGAGGCGCTCGCCGTGCCGGGCGCGGACCTGCGGCTGTTCGGAAAGCCGGAGAGCTTCGCGAAGCGGCGCATGGGCGTCGCGGTTGCGACGGGCGTCGATACCGACGAGGCGCGCGAGCGGGCGAAGCTCGCGGCGTCGAAGGTTCGGCCGGTTTCGACGAAATAGCGAGGCCGTTGGCGCACGCCACCTCTGCTGACAGGAGCAATTGAGTGAAACGTCTTTACCTGGCCGCGCTCGCCGTGGCATGCATGGGCCTTTCGGGCTGCGGCCTCGCCGCGGCGCCGTGCCGGATCGCGTCGGCGGGACTGAAGATCGTGCCGGTAGTCGGCCACGTCGCCGCCGCGCCGACCGACGCTTGCGCCGGGGTCATCGATCCGTGACCGGCGGGCACGGCGCGCTCATCAACGAACGAAGAACCGGACGATGAACAAGCTCTTCGCACTTTCAATCGGCTGCATTGCAGCGGTCTCCGCGGAATGTGCATCGGCGATGCCGCTGACCATCCCGCAGATCCAGACCGCGTCGGCGCAAACCACGCGCTACGACTGCAAGGACGGCAAGAACATCAGCGTGCAGTACACGAATACGCGCAATCGGCAGAGCTTCGCCGCGCTTACCGTCGACGGGCGCAAGCTGCTGTTCGTGAACGTGAATGCGGGATCGGGCGCAAAATACGTCGCCGATCAGTACACGTGGTGGACAAAAGGCCCGCAAGCGAATCTCTACGACGACATGGCCGCGAAGGATTCGCCGCCGCTGCTTGCGGATTGCGTGGCGCGCGCGAAATAGCCGGCAGGCGAACCGGGCGCGGCCCCTGCGCGAATTCCATCACAGGCCGAAGCGCTCGGGCGTCTGAGCGTGCCGGCGCTCGGTGCTACAATGTGCGGCTTTCCCGCAGTAAAACCACGTCGGTTGTAAGCGGCCCTCGTCCCTGAAGCGGCAGCGCGAGCAGCGCTACGTACGAGTAAAGACGAGCGCGGGCGTCCGAAGCGCCCAATGCCTTGAAAGCGTCATCGAAGCCGTGTTCCATCAAAGCGCGGACCCAATCCGCGCCGGCCGATTCGCTTATTGCGGGAGGCACGCATCGTGCGCGCGAAGCGCTCAATTCCTGCATATTGCGTCGCGGACCATTCCGCGCCACCGAAACACACACGCGTGACCGACGAACAGCATGTAACGGTCGGTTCCGCGCGCCGCATCGAGCGGACTTTTAGCGAAAGCCATCATAGTCACCATGTCTGATTCCGTCGCCCCGAACACGTCCACCGAAGAAGCCACGGCCGCGCCGACGTTCGACCAGTTCGGCTTGTCCCCCGAGATTCTGAAGGCGGTCAGCGAGTCGGGCTACACCCAACCCACGCCGATCCAGGCGAAGGCCATTCCTGTCGTGCTCTCGGGCCGCGACGTGATGGGCGCAGCGCAGACCGGCACCGGCAAAACGGCGAGCTTCTCGCTGCCGATCATCCAGCGCCTGCTGCCGAACGCCAACACGAGCGCATCGCCCGCGCGCCATCCGGTGCGGGCGCTGATGCTTACGCCGACGCGCGAACTCGCCGATCAAGTCGCCGCCAACGTGCAGACCTATTCGAAGCACACGCCGTTGCGAAGCACGGTGGTGTTCGGCGGCGTCGATATGAATCCGCAGTCCGACGCGCTGCGCCGCGGTGTCGAAATCTTGATCGCGACGCCGGGCCGCCTGCTCGATCACGTCCAGCAAAAAACGCTCAATCTTGGACAAGTGCAAATGCTCGTCCTCGACGAAGCCGACCGCATGCTCGACATGGGCTTTCTGCCGGACCTGCAGCGCATCCTGAATCTGCTGCCGAAGGAACGCCAGACGCTGCTTTTCTCCGCGACGTTTTCGCCTGAAATCAAGAAGCTGGCCGCTACGTATCTTCGCGATCCGCAGACCATCGAAGTTGCGCGCAGCAATTCGACGGCGACCAATGTCCGCCAGATCGTCTACGAGGTGCATGAGAGCGACAAGTCGGGCGCGGTCGCGCAGATCATCCGCGAGCGTGGACTCAAGCAGGTGATCGTGTTCTGCAACAGCAAGATCGGCGCAAGCCGGCTCGCGCGCGTGCTCGAGCGCGACGGCATCGTGGCGACCGCAATTCACGGCGACCGCACGCAAAGCGAGCGCATGCAGGCGCTGGATGCGTTCAAGCGCGGCGAGATCGAAGCGCTCGTCGCCACGGATGTCGCCGCGCGCGGTCTCGACATCGCCGAATTGCCGGCGGTCATCAACTTCGATCTGCCGTTCAGCGCGGAAGACTATGTGCACCGCATCGGCCGCACCGCGCGCGCGGGCGCGTCGGGCGACGCGTTGTCGCTGTGCAGCCCGAACGAGCGCAAGCAGCTTGCCGACATCGAAAAGCTGATCAAGCGTCCGCTCGAAGTCCAGACGCTGCAGGTCGCCACGCCCGCGCGTCGCGACGGAGCGCGCCGCGACGAGCGGCCCGCGCGCAGCGAGCGTCCCGAGCATCGTCAAGGGGCGCGTGAGGAAGCGGGTTCGCGCCGCCGCACGTCCGGCTCGTCGTATGACCGGCCGCGCGGGCGTCAGCAGCCTGTCGACGAGTTCTTCCTGAAGCCGTACGAACCGTCGCCATCGGCGATGAAGCGCCAGGAAGAGACGGCCGAACCGGAGCGCAAGAGCGCGCCGAAACAGCCGCTCGCGGCACTGCTGGGCGGTCTGGGGATGCCTCGCAAGACGTCCTGATTCTGATTGACGGTCGCGTCGACACGCGTAAAACGGCAGCCCGGGTGGCTGCCGTTTTCTATTTCAGCGCCCGAAACGCTTGCTCCACTCGGCGGTCGCGGCGGCATGGAACGCATCCAGCGAACGCGCCCGCGACGCATCGATACCGAGATGCCGCGCAGCCTGCACGAGCGCGTCGAGCGGGGCGCGGCGGTCGAGCGGCGCAGCGCCCGTCTGCTTGCTCAACTTCTCGCCGGCTTCGTTGTTGACGACCGGGACGTGCAGATAGGAAGGCGTCGGCACGCCGAGGCAGCGTTGCAGGTAGATCTGCCGCGCGGTCGAATCCAGCAGGTCCGCGCCGCGCACGATGTGAGTGATGCGGGCGTCGGCGTCATCGACGACCACGGCTAGTTGATACGCCCACAAGCCGTCCGCGCGCCGGAGCGCGAAATCGCCGACTTCGGTTGCGAGATTCTGCGACTGCGGCCCTTGCCAGCGATCGGCGAACGCAACGCACGCCGCGTCGGCATCCGGCACGCGCAGCCGCCAGGCGCGGGCGGCGCGGCCGTGCAGTCCGCCGCGGCACGTGCCGGGATAAGCGAGCGTCGCATGGCGCGCGTGTACATGCACGAGCGAATCGGCGATCTCGCGCCGCGTGCAGCCGCACGGATAGATGAGGCCGGTCTGCTGCAATTGCTCGAATGCGCGCGCGTAGGCGGCGTTGCGCCGACTTTGCCAGACGGGTGGCTCGTCGGAATGCATGCCGAAATGAGCGAGCGTCGCCAGAATGTCATCGGCGGCGCCGGGCACGGTGCGCGGCGCATCGACATCCTCGATTCGCACGATCCATGTCCCGCCGTGCGCCCGCGCATCGAGGAAGCTCGCGAGCGCGCTGACCAGCGATCCCGCATGCAGCGGGCCGGTCGGCGAAGGCGCGAAGCGGCCGCGATAGGTCATGTGCGCCGTTTATGCCGCTTGTCCCAGCTTCTTCGCCTCGGGATGGCAGGCCGGGCAGCTTTCGCCGGCCTTGTAATACGGCGATTTCTGATCTTCGACGTTCACCACCGCGCGGCAGCCGAAGCATTGCGAGGTCGCCGTCGGCTGGAGATTCGGGTCGAGCGCGGTGCGGTAATCGAACACGAAGCAGTCGCCGGCGTAATGCGCGCCGCCCACTTGCTCGAAATACTTCAGAATGCCGCCTTCGAGCTGATAAACATGCTCGATGCCGACTTCTTTCATGTGAATCGCGGCCTTTTCGCAGCGAATCCCGCCCGTGCAAAACGACACTACTGTTTTGCCGTCGAGGTCCGCGCGGTTCTGCTCGATGACTTCGGGAAATTCGCTGAACTTCGTGATGCGATAGTCGAGCGCGTTCTCGAACGTCCCGACATCGACTTCGAACGCGTTGCGCGTGTCGAGCATCACGACCGGGCGGCCTTCATCGTCGTGGCCGCGGTCGAGCCACTTCTTGAGCGTGGGCGCATCGACGGCGGGCGCGCGGCCGAGTTCCGGCTGGATCGCGGGCTTTTTCATCGTGATGATTTCGCGCTTCAGCCTTACCAGCATGCGGCGGAACGGCTGGGCCCCGGACAGGCTTTCCTTGAACTGCAGGTCGGCGAAGCGGCCGCCGAACAGCGCGTCCGTACGGATGTAGTCGATGAATTCGCGCACCTCGGAAACCGGGCCCGCGATGAAAAGGTTGATGCCTTCCGGCGCTAGCAGGATCGTGCCTTTGAGGCCGAGCGCGTTGCAGCGTTCGGTGACGAGCGGCCGCCAGGCTGCGCCGTCCTCGATGGTGACGAATTTGTAGGCGGAAAGGTTCAATATGCTCATGGTCGAATGCAGGAAAAACGCGTGAAAACGGAACTTGGGCGGCGACGTGGGGCAATGTGCGCCGTCCAAAAGCCGTATTATCCCGCAAACGGCGCGCGTACCTTGCGTCGCGCTGAGGGCGCTTTGGCCGGACCTTGCGCGCGCTCAATTTCGAGAGCGGGGAGCGCCTTGTCCGTTCGGCCAACGCGCCGCTGCCGGGCATTTTTGCGACGGCCCGCATGTACAATATCGCCATGTCAGATCCCCGCTTCGTTCATCTCCGCGTCCACTCCGAATTCTCGATTGCCGACGGCATCGTGCGGCTGGACGACGTCGTCAAGGCAGCGGCCGAGGACGGCCAGGGCGCGCTCGCGCTGACCGATCTCGCCAACGCGTTCGGTCTGGTTCGTTTCTACAAGGAAGCGCGCGGCATGGGCGTGAAGCCCATCGCCGGTTGCGATATCTGGATCACCAATCCTGCTGACCGCGACAAGCCCTCGCGCCTGCTTTTGCTCGTGCGCGACAAAACCGGCTATCTGAATTTGTGCGAGTTGCTGAGCCGCGCGTGGCTGACCAATCAGTATCGCGGCCGCGCCGAAGTCATGCCGGAATGGCTCGAAGAAGGCCTCGCGGAAGGCCTGCTCGCGCTGTCGGGGGCGCAGACCGGTGACATCGGCATGGCGTTCGCGGCGGGCAATACGGCAAGCGCCGAACGTCACGCCGAACGTTGGGCGAAGTTGTTTCCGAACGCGTTTTACATCGAGTTGCAGCGCGCCGGACAACCCGGCGAACAGGCTTATCTGCTGGAAGCCGTCGCGCTCGCCGCCAAGCTGGGGTTGCCGGTCGTCGCCACGCATCCGCTGCAGTTCATGACCCCCGATGACTACACTGCGCACGAAGCGCGGGTGTGCATCTCGGAAGGGGACATTCTCGCCAATCCACGCCGCCAGAAGCGCTTCACGACGGATCAGTATTTCCGTACGCAGGACGAGATGTGCGCGCTGTTCGCGGATATTCCGTCTGCGCTCGCGAATACGGTGGAAATCGCCAAGCGGTGCAATCTCACGCTCGAACTCGGCAAGCCGAAGCTGCCGCTTTTCCCGACGCCCGACGGCATGTCGCTCGACGACTACCTCGTCCAATTGTCGAAGGAAGGGCTGGAAGTGCGGCTCGCGCAGCTTTATCCCGATGAAACCGAACGCGAAGCGCAGCGCGAGACGTACTACTCGCGCCTTGAATTCGAGTGCGGCACCATCATCAAGATGGGCTTTCCGGGCTACTTCCTGATCGTCGCCGACTTCATCATGTGGGCGAAGAACAACGGCGTGCCGGTCGGTCCGGGGCGCGGCTCGGGCGCGGGCTCGCTCGTCGCGTATGCGCTCGGCATCACGGATCTCGATCCGCTGCGCTACAACCTGCTGTTCGAGCGCTTCCTGAACCCGGAACGCGTGTCGATGCCCGACTTCGACATCGACTTCTGCCAGGAAGGGCGCGACCGCGTCATCCAGTACGTGAAGCAGAAGTACGGCGCGGACGCCGTCTCGCAGATCGCAACTTTCGGCACGATGGCGGCGAAGGCGGCCGTGCGCGACATCGGCCGCGTGCTGGATCTCGGCTATATGTTCACGGACGGTATCGCGAAGCTGATTCCGTTCAAGCCGGGCAAGCACGTGACCATCGCGGACGCGATGAAGGAAGAGCCGACGCTGCAGGAGCGTTTCGACCACGAAGACGAAGTGCATCAGTTGCTCGAACTTGCGCAGCGCGTGGAAGGGCTCACGCGTAACGTAGGCATGCACGCGGGCGGCGTGCTGATCGCGCCCGGGAAGCTGACGGATTTCTGCCCGCTCTACGCACAGGGCGAGGACGGCGGCGTCGTCAGCCAGTACGACAAGGACGACGTGGAAGCCGTCGGCCTCGTCAAGTTCGACTTTCTGGGCCTGACCACGCTTACCATCCTGGATTGGGCCGAGCGCTATATCCGCCGGCTCGATCCCTCGAAGAAAGACTGGAATCTCGCGCAGGTTCCGCTGGACGATCCCGCTTCGTTCTCGATCCTCAAGAAAGCGAACACCGTCGCCGTGTTCCAGCTTGAAAGCCGCGGCATGCAGGGCATGCTGAAGGACGCGCAGCCGGACCGTTTCGAAGACATCATCGCGCTGGTGGCGCTGTATCGTCCGGGGCCGATGGACCTGATCCCGAGCTTCTGCGCGCGTAAGCACGGGCGCGAGATCGTGGAATATCCGGACCCGCGCGTCGAGCCTGTTCTGAAAGAGACCTACGGAATCATGGTCTATCAGGAGCAGGTGATGCAGATGGCGCAGATCATCGGCGGCTACTCGCTCGGCGGCGCAGACTTGCTGCGTCGCGCGATGGGCAAGAAGAAGCCCGAGGAGATGGCCAAGCATCGCGAGATTTTCGCGGAAGGCGCGGCGAAGAACGGCTTGTCGCGCGCGAAGTCCGACGAAATCTTCGACTTGATGGAGAAATTCGCGGGCTACGGCTTCAACAAGTCGCACGCGGCGGCGTATGCGCTGCTCGCCTACCACACGGCATGGCTGAAGGCACACCATCCGGCTGAATTCATGGCGGCCAACATGTCGCTCGCCATGGACGACACCGACAAGGTGAAGATCCTCTTCGAGGACTGCATCGCCAACGGCATGACGATGCTGCCGCCGGATATCAACCAGTCTGCCTATCGCTTCGAGCCGGTTGCAGAAGCCGACGGAAAGCGCTCCCGGACGATCCGCTACGGTCTGGGCGCGGTGAAGGGCAGCGGCCAGAACGCCATCGAGGAAATTCTGCGGGCGCGCGAAGACGGGCTGTTCATCGACCTGTTCGATTTTTGCGAGCGCATCGACCGGCGTGTCGTGAATCGCCGCACGGTCGAAGCGCTGATTCGCGCGGGCGCGTTCGACACGGTCCACGCCAACCGCGCGCAACTGCTCGCCTCGGTGCCGCTCGCGATGGAAGCCGCAGACCAGGCTGCCGCCAACGCGATGCAGGCGGGGCTGTTCGACATGGGCGACGCGCCGCTTCAAGAGCACCAGCTCGTCGACGAGCCTTCATGGTCGGACAAGAAGCGTTTGCAGGAAGAGAAGACGGCGCTCGGCTTCTATCTGTCGGGGCATCTCTTCGACGCCTACAAGGGCGAAGTGCGGCGCTTCGTGCGCCAGAAGATCGGCGAGTTGAAGGAAGGGCGCGACAAGCTGGTCGCCGGCGTAATTTCGGCAATGCGTACGCAGATGACCCAGCGCGGCAAGATGCTGATCGTCAATCTCGACGACGGCACCGGACAGTGCGAAGTAACGGTCTTCAACGAGCAGTTCGAGGCAAACAAGGCGCTCTTCAAGGAAGACGAGTTGCTCGTCGTGCAGGGTCAGGCGCGCAACGACGCGTTCACGGGCGGCATCCGTTTTACGGTCGATACGGCGATGGACCTCGAACGCGCGCGCAGCCGCTACGCGCAGTCGGTGAAGGTGGAGATGAACGGCAACGCCGACGCGCTGCGTCTGCGCCGCGTGCTCGAAGCGCACAGCGCGGGCACGCAGAACGAAGCGCCTGCCGCACCGGTTGCGCCGTCGCGCGACGGCGGCCGCGCGCGGCAGTCCGCGCCGATTCCGAGCGGACTGAACGTGAGCATCGTTTATCGCAGCGAGCACGCTGAAGGCGAAGTCCGCCTGGGCGACGCGTGGCGCGTCAAGCCGACCGACGAGCTGATGTCGGCGTTGCGGGGGGAGTTCGCGGGTAGCGAGATCGAGATTGTTTATTGACGCTTCATTGACGCGGTTGCTCGTTCAAGTGCGCCAGCTTGACGAAACGGTAGTACACGGTCTGCGCATTGAAGACGGCGATCATGAAGCCTGATCGCCCGTCGAGAAAGCCGCGTCGCAGAACATAGGTTCGGACGAAGGCCCACAGTCCGCGCGTCACCGCAATGCCGAGGCTGCCGCGCTTGCCCGCCGCGTGGCGCTGGAGTGCGCCGGCGGTCGAGTAGGCGTCGAGCTTGCGCAACACCGTTTCGAAGTCTTCGTAGGAGTAGTGCATCAGCTTG
>Ga0308173_10000429_pt1 | contig 17566 bp, 21 predicted proteins | sample PhyPR1_FD_203716 | JGI IMG/M metagenome (GOLD analysis project Ga0308173, IMG submission 203716) | Soil microbial communities from UC Gill Tract Community Farm, Albany, California, United States - DLSLS.P.R1 | ecosystem: Environmental > Terrestrial > Soil > Agricultural land | place: USA...
CTGCGCTCGCCGACCAAGTCCAGGGTTTGCTTGCCCGCGCAAGCACCGGTGATGCCAACGCAGCAGCCGACGCCGATCACCTCCTTTCGACCGCATGGGTGCTCTACGTCCAGGCACTCCAACGCCCGCCCGCCGGCATGACCTATGCCGACAATTGGGTGGCGCCCCGCACCTCCACACCGGAGCAGATCCTCGCGCAGGCAGCAGCGGCTCCGTCGCTGTCATCCCACGTGCGGGACGTTTCGAACGTCAATCCGATTTACGCCGAGATCCGGGACGCAGCCTGGTCGACCATGCAGACGACGGGCGGCACGCCCGATCCGCGCGTGCTCACCAGCTTAGACCGTGTGCGCGACATGCCGTTCCAGCGTCGCTACGTGATGGTCGATACGGCCGGGGCCCGCCTTTACATGATCGAGAACGGCCGCATCGCGGACTCGATGAAAGTAATCGTGGGGAAGGCGGATCCCTCTACACAGACGCCAATGCTCGCGAGTGTTATCTACTACACGACGCTTAACCCCTACTGGCACGTCACGCCTGAGCTCATTCGGAGCCTCATCGCGAAAAACGTGCAGAGCCAAGGCTTGGGTTATCTGAAGTCGCACGGCTACCAGATCATGCCAGCCGATGCCTCGGACGACACGCTGCTCGATCCAAAGCAAGTAGATTGGCACGCTGTTGCGGACGGGAGGGAGCAGATCCGGGTCCGTCAGCTGCCAGGTCAGTACAACTCGATGGGTCGGCTGAAGATCGGCTTCCCCAATGCAGACGACATCTATCTGCACGACACGCCTTCGAAAGACTTGTTCGCCCAAGACGATCGCAACCTCAGCCACGGCTGCATCCGGCTCGAAGATGCCGAACGCCTCGGCCGTTGGCTTTTGGAGCGCGATCCGCAGGTAGCATCGAGCGAGCCTGAGCAGCATGTGCTGCTTCCGACGCCGGTGCCGATCTACGTTACTTACGTCACTGCGCAGGTGAAGGATGGGCAGCTGAGCTTCGTAGACGACGTTTACGGCCGCGACGCGCGCCAAATGGCAACGCTCGCCAACTAAGCCTGGCTTAGGGGCACCTTGATGTACCGTATGCCGTTCGCGTCAGGCGGCGGCATCCGCCCACCACGGATGTTCACTTGTAGTGCCGGATAGAGCAGTTTCGGAAGTTTGAGCGTCGCGTCGCGGGCTTCGCGCATTGCAACATAATCGTCTTCGCTGACACCGCCGCCGACATGCACGTTCCGGTCGAGCTGATCGCCAACGGTGGTCTCCCAGGCGAACTGGTCCCGTCCGGGAGCCTTGTAGTCGTGGCACATGAAGAGCCGGGTCTCACGCGGTAGAGTCAGGATTTTGTGCATCGACCGGTAGAGCTGCCGAGCATCGCCGCCGGGGAAGTCGCACCGGGCGGTGCCATAGTCCGGCATGAACATCGTATCCCCCACGAACACGGCATCGGCGATACGATAGCTTACGCACGCCGGCGTATGGCCCGGGGTTGCGATTACCTCGATTTCTAAACCACCGAGCGGAATGCGGTCGCCGTCGACAACCAGCAGATCGAAATCAGCGCCCTCGGTTTTGATGTCTTCGACGCCGAGTTGAGCGCCAAAAACCTCCTGAACTTCCCGAATGCCAACGCCCGCGCCGAGCTTCGCCGCAGTCTTCCGGCGGATATGATCTGCGGCCGAGAGATGGTCAGCATGGGCGTGTGTCTCGAGCACCCAAACGACTTTCAGGCCCGCGGCGTCGGCCGCCTCCAAAACCCTGCCCGCCGGCGCCGTATCGACATGCCCGCTGACCGGGTCGAAGTCGAGCACCGGATCGATGATTGCTGCAAATCGCGTTGCGCGATCGGCAACGAGATAGGTGATGCTGTTCGTGGCTTCATCGAAGAAGCCCTCGACGCTGAGAGAAGCAGCCTGCTCCTTCAGCTCAGTCACGGCTCACTTGGCGCTCGGAAGGACGTCAGCGCTGCCGTGGAGAGCCGCACGTCCGGCATGGAGCGATGCAAGCTCCTCGCGCCGGCGGCGAACGTCCGGACCTGCGCGAGCTCTGCCATTGCGCGGCCATGGCGCTCGCGTTCGCGGTAATGGACATGGTCTTCGTAACTCATCGCCCCTCGCCCTCTTCAAGCGCAGCTTGGGGGCCGCGTCGGGCACGATGCCTAAAATGTAGCGCGCCCGCAGCGGGTATATACCTTCGCTACGGGCGCTATGCGAATCTCTTGGAAACGCGCGATACTACGTAGAACGCGTGGTGAACGCCGGACGAATGGTCAGATCGACACTTCGTCCATGGTGGTGAGCTCAGGTTCAGGCACGCCCGACCCCTTATATTCGCTCATCAGTTCCTTTTTCCGCTGGGCAAGCTGCTTCCCCAGCGCCGCCAAGTCGATGTCGGCTTTGCGCACCTCAGGGAAGAGCTCCTTCTCTTCTTCTTCCACGTGATGTTCGATTTGCTCAGATAGCACTTGAACCTTTGCGTCGAAGAAGTCGTCGCTCTGGCCGTTGCCGGCTTCGATCTCAGCCATGAGCAGCTTCGCCGAGTCATGCTCGACGAAGGCCTCCTTCAGCAGGTCTTCTTCGACCTTGCCGTCACAAGCCGGGTAGAAAATCTCTTCCTCGATCTTGGTGTGGACCGACAGCTCCAGGCAGATCTGGCGGGCCAGCTTTTCCTTGCGGCCGGCACCCTTGGCGCTCTCGAACTCCTCGAACAGCTTCTCGACCGCGCGATGGTCTTCCTTCAGCAGCGCTATTGCGTCCTGCGACTTGGACTCGGCCATTGTTACTTGTCCTCCTAATGTTCGAAGAACGAAACAAACTGAACGGCTTAGATGTTCCTGCGGACATGCGTCACGAAACTGTAACAATACCCCTTGCTCACGGACTCGATTGGAAGGGCATCGGTTACCTTTTGTCGATGGTAGGCGCCGTGCTGCTTGGCGCTATCGCGTGGCCGAACCCGGAGGACCCGGCGTGGCATTTGCCTGCACTCATTGCCGGGGTTGCGACGACGATCGCCGGCTTTGGGGTGCGCTACATGGCGCACCTGAAGCAGCGGAAAGAGATCGAACAGGCGAAGCGGGAAGCCGAACGCCGTTAGCGGCGGCGAGCTTTCCGCTGCGCAGGCACGTCGGCTGAATCGCCGCTTCCGCTCTCGATCTCGGGATCGGCAGAGGCGATCTGCTGCGTGTCGACGCCCGGCCGCGAGTTCAATTCGAGCCAGTCGCGGAACGGCAGGTGGTAGATCTGGTCCATCACCTCGAACTCCAGACCGCCCGGCTGCCACGTATCGCTGTTCCACAGGGCAACGACGCCGCTCTTCTTGTCCGGATCGAATAGGATGAACGAACGATAGCCGCGAATGCCGCCGCGGTGACCAATTATCCTATGCCCCGCATACTCATAACTGCGCCAGCCGTAGCCGTACCATGCGGTGCCGAGGCGCTCGAGAAACTTGCGCATCCGTCCGCGCTCGGTTGGGGTCACGACGTAGGGCGCATGGATGGTGTCGAGCACCTTGCCGTCTAGTACATCGGGCATCTCACCCATTTGCGCTTCCATCCACAGCGCCATGTCCTTGATGTTGCTGTTGATACCCGCGGCGCCCGGCACCTTGTAATAGGTGTCCACGATCGGCTCGGGGCGTCGCCCCGAGCTGTGCGGCTTGGCCCAACTGCGGTTCGACTGCAGCCCTTCCATCGACACACTGCCGCTGCTCATGCCGATTGGGTTGAACAGATAGCGTTTGACCGCCTGCTCATACGGCATGTGCGTGATGCGGCTGACCATCTCACTCGACGCGTCGTAGGCGATGTTCTGGTAGGACCAGCAAGTGCCCGGCTGGCAAGTCGCGCTGAGCGACGCGAGGCTGGCGCGCAGGAAGCTCGGATCCTGCCCTTCCTCCAGCTTGTTGTCGTAGGCATTCCGATAAAGGCCGAGCCGATGCGACAGCAGGTCGCCGACGGTCGCCCGGTTCTCGTTCCCGCCGGGCAATTTCAGATCGGGTGCATAGGTCGCGACCGGCGCATTCAGGTTGATCTTGCCGTTCTCGGCGAGCTTCGCGACCATCGTCGCGGCCACGCCCTTCGACGTCGACGCCCAGCGGAACACGGTGTCCGGCGTCACCTGATCGCCTGAACCCGCAAGCGTCTCGCCGTAGCCCTGGAGGAACGTGATGCGGCCGTCCTCCACGATGCCCACCGCGAGACCGACCATCGGCGGCTTGGCCATCAGTTGGCGCAAGCGGGCGTCGAGCAGGCGATAATCGATGTCCCGTCGCGAATCTGTCGAAAGCGAGGCCAGCTTAAGGTGCGCGGCTGCCAATTCGGCCCGCTCGTGAGCCTTCCGTACGGGGCCATGCGGCCGCATCGCGAGAACCGTCGCGCCCATCAGCAAAATGCCGGCTCCCACCGCGATCTTATTGCTATTCTTCAAAAACTCACTCCCCGCCCTCAAAAGCCGGTGTGACGATCTGCTGTTTTCTGCTCAACGCTCTGGCTTGCCGGTTGCGGCGAAGCGACTCTGGCGCACGACGAACTCCTCGCCTAAACGCCGTCAGCGGAGAAAAGGTACAAATGCGATTTCTTTCGACCCTTTTTTGGGTCCTCCTGGCTGTCCTTGTTGCGCTGTTCGCGAGCCGCAACTGGAACGACGTGACGCTCAACCTGTGGGGTGACATTCAGGCTGAGGTGAAGATTCCCATCCTGATCCTTATGTCGTTCCTGCTCGCGTTCCTTCCGACGTGGATCGTCATGCGCGCTCGCATGTGGTCCCACCGGCGTCGCCTCGACGCCATAGAGCGCCAACAAGTGGCTGCGACCCCGCTATCGCGGCCGTTCGAGGAAGAAGGAGAGCCTGTTATATGAGTCCGATCTTCGTCGCAGTCGATACGCAAGACGTACACCGTGCGGCGGCAATCGCCCGCGAGATCCGGGGCGTTGCTGCCGGCGTTAAGCTAGGCCTCGAATTCTTCTGTGCCCACGGCCATGAAGGCGTGCTCCGCCTTTCCGAGCATGAGCTGCCGGTCTTTCTCGACCTCAAGCTGCACGACATTCCCAACACAGTGGCGAAGGCCGTGCGGGCAATCGCAGCGCTCGAGCCCGCGATACTCACGGTGCACGCTGCCGGCGGTCGTGAGATGATGGCTGCAGCCAAAGCCGCCGCCCCGCCGGGCACAAAGGTGGTTGCAGTCACGGTCCTAACGAGCCTCGATCGTGACGATCTTGCAGGAATCGGCGTCACGAGCTCGCCAGCCGAGCAGGTGCAGCGCCTAGCAGCACTGGCACGCGAAGCTGGCGTGGATGGCATCGTTTGTTCTGGCGAGGAGGTTGCTGCCGCCCGGGCAGCATGGCCGGATGGAACCATCGTCGTTCCGGGCGTTCGCCCCGAAGGCTTCGAGGTCGCCGACCAAAAGAGAGTCGTCACGCCGGTTCAGGCGCTCGGTGACGGGGCTTCGGTCCTGGTAATCGGCCGTCCCATTACTGCGGCTGCAAATCCGGCCAAGGCGATCGCCGACATTGTGGAAAGCCTTTCGCCATCCCAACCGAAATCGAGGGTTGTTGTATGAGTTGGCTGAGCCGCGTCCGCAGCGGCATTCCGTTCCTGCCTAAACGCCAGACGGCCGAGAACCTGTGGCACAAGTGCGTCAAATGCGGGACGATGGTGTTCGTCAAGGAATGGGAAGAAAATTACAGCGTCTGCCCGCGCTGCGACTTTCACGACCGCATCGGGCCGGCCAAACGCTTCGACCAATTATTCGATGCTGCCGAATATGAGCTGCTGTCGGCGGCTGAGGTCCGGGAGGATCCGCTAAGATTCAAGGACACCAAACGCTACACCGAGCGGCTGAAGGCGGCGCGCACCGCCAGTGGCGAACGTGATGCGTTGATGAACGCGCGCGGCAAGATCGACGGGCAACGCGTGATCGTGGGCGTGCAGGACTTCGGTTTCATGGGCGGCTCCATGGGCATCGCCGTTGGCGCCGCTTTCCTTGCCGGAGTGCGCGCAGCGATGGAGGATCGAAGCCCCTACATCCTCTTCACCGCCGCCGGCGGAGCGCGCATGCAGGAAGGTATTCTGTCACTGATGCAGATGCCCCGGACGACCGTCGCGCTGGCGGAGCTTCGCGAGGCAGGCCTGCCCTACATCGTGGTCCTGACGGATCCGACGACGGGTGGCGTGACCGCTTCCTACGCAATGCTCGGCGACGTGCAGATCGCCGAGCCAGGCGCCCTCATCGGCTTCGCCGGGCAGCGCGTTATTGAGCAGACTATCCGCGAGAAGCTTCCCGAGGGCTTCCAACGCGCGGAATATCTGCTCGAACACGGCATGATCGACATGGTGGTGCCGCGCTCGCAACTGAGAGAGAAGCTGGCGCTGCTCGTCTCCTATCTCGCGCCGGAGGCGAAGGAAGCGGCCTGATGGCCGACTTCGCGCGTTCCACCGACCCGGCGGTCCAAGCCCAGCTCGACAGGCTATCCAAGCTATCGCCCGCCGGGGATCGGCTCGGTTTGGAGCGCATTGGCGATCTTCTCGATCGCCTCGGCCGGCCGCAGGATCGCCTGCCGCCGGTGCTGCACGTGGCCGGGACCAACGGCAAGGGTTCGACCGTCGCCTTCCTCCGCGCGGCGCTCGAAGCATCGGGATACAAGCTTCACGTCTTCACCAGCCCGCATCTGGTCCGCTTCAACGAGCGGATCCGCGTTTCAGGACGCCTGATCGACGACCAGCATCTGTCGCAGCTCCTCACCGAGATTCTGAACGTCAGCGAGGGCATCGAACCGAGCTTTTTCGAGGTCGCGACGGCCGTGGCAATACTGGCCTTCGCCCGCACGCGAGCGGACGCGTGCATTCTGGAGGTGGGTCTCGGCGGTCGGCTGGACTCGACCAACATCATCGAGAAACCGCTTATTACGGGCATCGCCAACCTCGCCCTCGATCACCAGCAGTTCCTCGGCCACGGGCTCACCGACATTGCGGGCGAGAAAGCGGGCATCGCCAAGAGAGGCGTCCCGCTGATTACCCAACTCTACCCGCCGGCCGCGGCGACGCGCGTAGGCGAAATCGCGCGTGAGAAGCATGCTCCCTGGCTGCCGCGCGGTGGCGTTTGGGATGCGATCGCGCGGACCGGGAAGCTCCGCTATCGCGACGAGCAGGGCACCCTCGATCTGCCGCTGCCCCGCCTACCCGGCCGCCATCAGGCGCTGAACGCCGCGCTCGCCGTCGCCATGCTGCGGCACCAGAATGTGCTTAGGGTCCCTGCCTCCGCGCTGAGCGCTGCCATGGGTTGGGCCGACTGGCCCGCGAGGCTGCAGCATCTGGCGCCGGGCCCCCTGATCGGCGATCGCGATGTCTGGCTTGATGGAGGGCACAATCCCTCTGCCGCTCGGCAGATTGCGAGCTGGGCGAAGCACGCGTTCACCGACGGCAAACCGCTGCACCTGATTTTCGCGAGTCTCACAACGAAGGACCCGGCCGGCATGCTCGAGCCGTTCGTGGGCATCGCTGCGCACATCCACACGGTTCCGATCGAAAGCCACGTGAGCTTCGCGCCCGGCGAACTCAAGGATGTGGCAACCGGCTTGGCATTCCACGCCGACGCCTACGGCGACGTCGAGCATGCACTGAGCGCGATCCCGCATGACGCACGGGCGCTGATTTTCGGTTCGCTCTATCTCGCCGGGGAAATCCTTGCCGCGAACGATCAGGTGCCAGACTAAGCTTCGGCTACCTTGGCGGCAGTGTCCTGCTCGGCCTTCCGACCCTCAGATGCAACGCGCATCCATTCGAGAATGACGAAAAGGATCGCGAATGCGCCGGCCGCCGCGGTCCACCGGAAGACGGTTGCATAACCGTATGTATCGAACGCCTCGCCCGCGATCCCGCGACCAAGCGACCCGATCAGGAATGTCAGCGAGGACAAAAGTGCATATTGCACGGCTGTGAACCGCTTGCTGACGATGCCCGACAGATAAGCAACGAACGCCGCCCCCGCGATGCCGGTCGAGATGTTCTCCATCGAGATTGCGAGCAAGAGCCGCACCATCCGCTCGTCAAACCCGAAAAGGCCGAACAGCTGCGTAATTCCGATCGTGCCCGCAACCGCATCGAGGTGCGGCCCACCCTCGGCGAGGTCCGCGTAAACGAAGTTGCCGAACACCGGCAGGATTGCGCCAATGAGCACTGTCGGGAGCCGCCCCAGCCGCACAAAGAGATAGCCGCCAAGAGCGATGCCGATCATCGTCATGAAGATGCCGAACACTTTTGAGGCGAATGCGACCTCATCCTTCGTATAATGCAGATAATCGAGGTAGAACGGGAAGGCGAACGACGTCCATACGTTGTAACAGAGCGCATAGGTCAGGATTAGGCCGATCACGATCAGCACGCCCCAACCCAGCCGGCCCGACAATTCCCCAAGCGGCGCGACGAGCGCTACATAGAGGTGATTGAGCGCATTCCGCGCCGGCGTGTGTTGGTGATCCGGCGCGGTCAGGACGTAGCGCTTCCGCGTGCGCAGCGAGTTGATCACCGACGCGACGACCAATGGCACGAGCACGGTCGCGAGGATGATCCAAGGCCCATAATATTTTGTGAAATCGGCAACCGAGGGCTGCTTCTGACCAGGCGCTGTCGTCAGCATCGAGATCATGAAGTGAGCGATATTATAGATTGCCCACGCCCAACTGATACCTACAATGGCAAGAGCTACCGCGCGGGCTTTCGGCTCGAGCGCCCCAGGCTCTTCCAACTCCTTGTGGAGCACATCGGCATCCGGGCGGGGCGTATCCTGCGCTTGAAGCGCAATGACGGCCATCAGCGCGATCAGTCCGCCCATCATTAAGTAGACCAGCGACCAGCTCATTCGCGCGGCCATCACCAGCGCTAGAGCGCCGCCCACGATCGAGGCGATGCGATAGCCGAACTGGTAGATGGACGAGAGCACTTCTACCGGCGTCCGCTCGTCGGCAACGTCGATGCGCCACGCGTCGATTGCGACGTCCTGCGTCGCCGAGCCGAGCGCCGCGATTACGGCGAAGATTGCAAAGGTGCCGATGTTCGTCGCCGGGTTCGTCGCGGCAAGGCCCGCGAAGGCAGCGATCATCGTTGCCTGGCAAAGGACGATCCAGCTCTTGCGGCGTCCAATGCGTTCCAGGAGCGGCAGCGGCATGCGGTCCACTACCGGCGACCAGAGGAACTTGAAGCTGTAGCTGAGGCCAATCCAGGACAGCACGCCGATTGTCGCGAGATTGATCTTCGACTCGCCGAGCCACGCGTTAAGCGTCCCTATAAGAAGTGCGAACGGCAATCCCGACGAGAAGCCGAACGCCAGCATTGTCGCAGACTTGCGCGTCTGCAGCGCTGCCTTGAACAGCTTCCATCCCTTCGGACGCTGATTGGCCACCGCTCCCCCTCTTCTAGGCTGCCTGCACCATGCTTTAGCTTGGTTTCACGGGCTGCCTAGCCCTGCGATGAACGGCCGTCGGCTCAGTCGTTCTCATCAACGATGATGAAGATCTCCACGCCCTTGGGCGCCTTCACCTTTTCGCCTTGGAGATGCCGGTCGATGCACTCGATTGCCTTGCACAGCTGCCGGTCGGTGTAGGGCTTGCGAACGCAGCCGATGGCGATCTCGTGCGCGCCTTCGTAATGATGGCCTGTTGCAAACAACGTCGGAATGCCCTTCAGCTTCGCGGCGGTCGCAAGCTCGATACCCGTCCGATCGCCGCGAAGGCGGACGTCACTCAGAATGAGGTGCACCTCTTCCCGTTCGAGCACGTTCAGTGCTTCGTCGAGGTCGTCGACCGTTGCGACAATCTCGTACCCGGCGTCGCCGAGCGTGTTTTCATTGTCGAACGCGGTCAGCGGCTCGTCCTCAACAATGAGGATCCGCTTGACGACCTGCTTACGCTTCCCGAACAGCATCGGAACTCCATTATGACTTCGCCTTCGCAACGAACCACCAAGCGCCCGGTGCCGCGGCAGCATAACAGACGGCGCGCTGTGCCTGTCCAGCAACAGCAAGAGGGCGGACCGCAACGCATCGCCAAGCTGCTCGCGCGCGCCGGAGTCGCCTCCCGCCGCGAGATCGAACGGATGATCGCTGAAGGACGCATCGCACTCAATGGGGAAAAGCTCACGACCCCAGCGACGCTGCTGCGCGATCTGAGCGGTGTCACCGTGGACGGGAAGCCGGTGCGCCCTGCGGCGGCGACGCGCCTGTTCCGATTCTACAAGCCGGACAAATCGATCACGGCCGAGCGCGATCCGCGTGGGCGGCCGACCATCTATGACCGGCTTCCTCCCGGCTTGCCGCGCGTCATGCCCATCGGAAGGCTCGACTTCATGACCGAGGGACTCTTGCTGCTGACGAACGACGGCGAGCTCAAGCGGCAATTGGAGCTTCCCCGTACCGGGGTCGTTCGCACCTACCGCGCCCGCGCCTTCGGAGAAGTCACGCAAAACCAGCTCGAACGCCTTGCCGACGGCATCACCATCGAAGGCATTCACTACGGTTCGATCAACGCGAACCTCGAAAGGAGGACCGGGCGCAACGGCTGGATCGAAATGAGCCTCACCGAAGGGAAAAATCGCGAGGTGCGCCGCGTGCTCGCGCATCTTGGCCTGCAGGTCTCGCGCCTGATCCGCACTGCCTATGGCCCGTTCACCCTCGAAGGGCTCGACCCAAGCGATGCGGATGAAGTGGACTCCGGCGAGATCGAGGCGTTCCGGAAGACGCTGAAGTGAGAATCATTGCCGGCCGCTGGCGCGGACGGCCGATCGAGGCACCGCCGGGCCAGTGCACTCGTCCTACCTCGGATCGCGCGCGCGAAACCCTGTTCTCGATGCTCGCCAGCCGACTCGGCTCGTTCGAGGAGCTGCGCGTCGCCGACCTGTTTGCGGGCAGCGGCGCGCTGGGCCTCGAGGCGCTATCGCGCGGCGCTGCGACGGCGACATTCGTGGAAACCGACCCGAAGGCCCAAGCAATAATCAAGCGCAACGCCGAGAAACTCGGCGCATCGGCGCAGGTCTTCGGCAGTTCGGCACTGGCGCTTCCGCGCTCACCGCCGTTCGACCTCATCTTTGCCGACCCGCCCTACGAAGCCAGCTCCGGAAGCGCCGTTGTTCAGGCCGTCGCTAAGGCGGAGTGGCTCGCTCCCGGCGGCTGGATGAGCGTGGAGACCGGCCGCGGTGACGACATCGATCCTGGCAGCCTGAAGGTCGAGGCAACCCGCGACGTCGGTCGGGCGCGGCTTACGCTTTTACGGCGTCCTTAGCCGCCTTACGAATCTCGTCGATCTCTGTACTGAGACGACGGCCGACTGCAGCCGCAGCCGCTTTGCCCGCGGCCTTCACCGCTTTGCCCGCGCGCTTGCCCGACGTCGTCGTGCCGGTTGTAGAAAAGCCCTGCTCCGCGAGCGCTGCGAGGGCTGCGGTCGCTGCGACGGCGACAAGCTCCGCTACCAGCGGGCTCTGCAGAAGCTTGATGAATGCCTCACCCGCATCGAAGCCGCTCTCCTGCTTCTCAGATCCGTTGCCGCGGCCTGCCGAGGACACGCGTGCAACCGCGGTGCTGGGCTTCGAGCTGCTTTTCCTGGCGCGCTTGGCGCCGCTCTTCGTTTCGCTCTTGCCCGATGCTTTCTTCGCCATTCCTGGTCTCCTGTCCTTCTCTTTGGGACGCTTAACTCACGCGACGCATGCCGGTATCCGCAAACGGTCTTGCAAGGGAGCACGCGTCGGCGCGCTCGCTGCCGAGCCAACGTTCGACATCCTCCCCGGGTCGAAGCATCACCGGCATCGCCTTCGGGTGCACAGCACCCACCGTTCCGTTGGCCTCGCAGGTCAGGAAAGCCATGAACGGCCCGTCTTCACCAGGCCGCCAGATGCCCGCAAAGGCGAAGAGCGGATGCTGCTCCTCTGTCAGCCCGAACCACACCTTGGTCTTCCGGCCGGCTTCTCCCGTCCATTCGCAGAAGGTCGTAACCGGCACGATGCAGCGCCGCGCGGGATCGGTCAGCGCATTGCGCCAGAAGCCGCTGTTCAGGTTGCGTACGTTGGTGATCGGTCGACCGCCTGCGACCTGCGGGCCCGGAAATCCCCACTTCATGAAATCGAGCTTCAGGCCGCCGTCCGCCGTCCGCCTCAGCACCGGCGCCGAATAACCGGGGAAGATCTCGTCGTAGGGCGGCAGGTTCGACGTATCACCCTCGAACGGCCCAAAGATGCGCCGCATCTCGTCGACCGTCGCAGTCATGTTGTAGAGATTGCACATGAGCGGCGCTCAATTGGCGGCGCCGTCGCTCAGGTCAACTGCCTTGCTGTATTGACACTATAACACACTTGGCATAACCTTCTGGAAAACGGGAGGACTGAATGTACAGTCAACAAGAGCTAGACGACGCCATTGCCGCCGGCGTCATTAGTGCGGCCGATGCGGATGCCTTGCGCGTTTACATCGAACAGCAGCGATCAACCGCAATTCCCGACGAGGAGCAATTCCGGCTCCTGACGGGCTTCAACGACATCTTCGTGTCCATCGCCGCTGCTATCCTCCTGTTTGCGGTCGGCTGGATCGGCCAAAGCATCGGCCAGTCGACTGGTCTTTTGATCCTCGACAGGAGCGGCAGCGGCGGCCCCGGTCCGAGCTTCCTCGCGCCGCTCGCGGTTGCGGCCACGGCATGGCCGCTCGCGCTCTTCTTCACCGCCAAACGGCGCATGGCGCTTCCGTCGATACTCCTGCTTCTCGCGTTCGTCGGCGGGGTGCTTGCGAGTTCCGGATTCCTGCTCGTTCAGATCATTGGCCCTGATCGCCTGAATGGTCAAAACGACCTCCTCGGAGCCGTCATTGGGGGCATCAGCGCTGCTATCGCCGCCGGCGCAGCCTGGCTGCACTGGCGCCGTTTCCATGTGCCGATCACGGTCGCTGCTGGAGCCGCCGCTGTAGCCGGCCTGTTCCTCGCAGTCGTTCTCGGCGTCGTTCAGCCCGGCGACACCGAGAGCGCGAAGAACCTGATCCTCGGCTTCATCCTGCTGCTCGGAATCGGCATGTTCCTGTTTGCGATGTGGTGGGACTCATCGGATCGCGGCCGGCTCACACGCCGTTCCGACGTCGCGTTCTGGCTGCACTTGCTGGCAGCGCCGATGATCGCTCACCCGATCTTCACGCTCATGGGCGTGACCAGCGGGAGCATCGGCACTGGCGAGGCGCTGATTGTCGTGGGTCTGTACGTGCTGCTCGGCTTGACCGCACTCGCAGTCGACCGTCGAGCGCTACTTGTTTCGGCACTGGCCTATGTGCTGTTCGCGCTCACCGAATTGTTCAAGCAGTTCGGGGCGGTCGAGCTGAATGTCGCGCTGACCGCGTTAGTGATCGGCTCGGCGCTGCTGCTGCTGTCCGCCTATTGGCATCAGGCGCGGCGGATGATCGTCGTGCGACTTCCGGCGAACCTGCAGGAACGGCTGCCGAATCTCGATCGCGCGATAGTGGTCAACCAACCAGCCGCATGAGGCGACGCTCTAGCGGGGCGAGCACGGGCCCAAGCTCGTGCCCCCGCTTCAGCACCACACCATGTTCACCAATCAAGGCAAACGCCCCCTGCTTCAGTCGAAGCTCGGGGCGTTTTTCTATGCGCACCTCCGGCCGTTCGGAGTGACGGCGAAAGGCGGCGAAGACGGCAACATCGGGATCGATCCGCAGTGCATAATCGCGCCAGTGGCCCGCGGCGACCATGCGACCATAGAGGTCGAGGATCCGCGTAAGCTCCTTCCGGTCGAAAGTCGCGATTGGGCGCCGGTCCCGTGACCCTGGGAACGGCGCGATGACGCTCAAGCGGACTTCACCTTCGGCTGGGGCTCACGGGCTCCCTTCAGCACCGCGATCTCGGTGCGCAAATCATCGAGCTCCTTCTCGAGCTCGCCGAGGCGAACCCGGACCGGATCGACGTCCTCCCCGCACGGCGTGCCGTAGGCCATGAAGCCGGGACTATAATGAACCGCGTCGACCGGTACCGGCCGTGCCGGGATGCCGACAACGGTTGAGCCGGGGGCGACGTCCTTCGTCACGACCGAGTTGGCCCCGATCTTCGCGCCCTCGCCCACCTCGATCGGGCCAAGCACCTGCGCGCCGGAGCCAATGACGACGCCAGACTTGATCGTCGGATGGCGCTTGCCGCCGACGCCGGTGGTCGGGTTCGTGCCGCCAAGCGTCACGTGCTGGTAGATCGTGACATCGTCCTCGATCTCAGCGCTTTCGCCGATGACGCTAAAGCCATGGTCGAGGAAAAACCTCTTCCCGATCTTCGCGCCGGGATGAATGTCGATGCTCGTCAAAAAGCGCGCGAAATGATTCAAAAGTCGCGCGAGGAAAGTCAGCTTCCCTTCCCACAACCAATGGGCGACGCGGTGCAGACCGAGCGCCCACACGCCGGGATAGAACAGCACGTCCCACCGGGAACGAGCGGCAGGATCGCGGGATTTGACGGAATCGAGATAGGCGGTCAGCCCAGATTGCAAGCTCTTCAACCTCTTGCCGTTGCTGCCCTCAACTTAAGTACGAAGCGCGACAAATTCCAGCCAAGTTGAAAAACGTCCCAGGACGGGAGCTTGCCCAATGGCACCGCGTTGAGGCACATCGCACATCGAACAGGGGCGGACCGCGGTATTTCCATGCATTCGGATCGTATGAACTAGTGGGAACCGCTCTCTTCTCCGCCTACAATCCGCTCTATTCCGTGGCAGGCTTCCTCGTCGGCATGCTCGTCGGCATGACCGGCGTCGGCGGCGGATCCCTGATGACCCCCATCCTCGTGCTTTTGTTCGATTTCCATCCGGTGACAGCTGTCGGAACGGACCTGCTCTACGCGTCCGTCACGAAGACGGTCGGAACAGCGGTTCACGGAAAGCGGCAAACCGTCGATTGGCACATCGTTGGCGGTCTTGCCCTCGGCAGCGTGCCAGCAGCAATTGCTACATTGTTCGTAATGAGCCGGGCCAACACGCTGAGCGGCGATCCGTTCGTTCTGGACGTGGCGCTCGGCAGCGTACTGCTGCTGACCGCTTTTGCGGTCTTCTTCCGCCCATGGATCATCAGGCGCGCAGGACCGCATTTCAGCGGCTTGCCTGAAGCCCGCATCTCGCACTGGACCGTACTACTCGGCGCCGTGCTGGGGATTCTCGTATCAGTCACGTCGGTCGGAGCAGGAGCGCTCGGGACCACCGCCCTCCTCCTGCTCTACCCCCGCCTTCCGGTCGCGCGGATTGCCGGAAGCGATATCGCGCACGCCGTGCCCCTTACTTTGATCGCGGGCACGGGCCACTGGCTGATGGGCAGCGTCGATTTCGGCCTGATGCTCGGACTCCTCGTAGGCTCGATACCCGGCATCATCGTCGGCAGCCTCCTCGCGAGCCGCTCCTCGGACACGGTTCTGAGGCCCGTCCTTGCCGTGACCCTGCTGCTAGTCTCGATCCGGCTGTTGATGCGCTGAGTTGTTGGCATGTCTGCTTTGGGTCGAAAGCGGAATCAGACCTCTGGCAGTTCACTTGTCGGTGAATGGGTTGAAGGCAATCGGGCTGTACAGATAAATGACGAAGAAAACGCTGAAAAGCATCGCGCTGAATACGACTGCTCGCCGTCGCGCAAGGAGCGCCGCGAACAGCGCTCCGAACAACAGCAGATTCACGGCCACATAAAAGCCGGTGCGGCCCCCCTCATTGGCTGCACGAACCCATCAACCATTGGCAGTTCGATGCCAACGGTTCCCAAGTTCGCCGCGATCACCCAACCGATGATCCATTTCCGCTGCCGGTAGAAGTAAGCGTCTAGTGCCATGGGTCCGGCCGCTCACGCGGCACGACCACAACGGCAGCAGCGAAGTAGACAGTCCCAATCATCGTCGGAAGGGCGAGGCCGGCGAAGTTCGGAGCCGTCTGCTGGAGTTTGATATTAGCGTCGAAGAAAGTCGGCATGATCTAGACGAACAGGAGCGCCACGCCCGTGGGTACTAGAAGGCCCAGCGGGCCACGATCGCGCGACCTCAATAGATCGAAACTCTGCCATCAGGCGCGTCAGCGCCAGGCCTAGGATCAGGCCGTAGAACCCCATTAACCGGCTCATCGACTAGCCTCCGGCACTCTGTGCCAGCAAGCAGCAGTAACCGGAGAAGGCCAGGATGTCCGCAGTGGGTGGAAAGCGCACTCAAATATCAATCCCTTCGCCGACCTGAGGCGCGGCAAAGCCAGGCCGTTTCAGGCCCAATTGTCTACTCACACGCCGGGGATTAACATCGCCGCCGCTGTGAGGGAGAAGCGAGCGATGCTGCAGTCCGGCCGCGCCCACCTTGCCGAGGTTGGCGAGAGCTACTTCGAGCACATGCGCTTTGCGCTCATGGTGGGCGCGCTCGCCGCGGGAGCGGGCCTCGCGTGCATGTTGCACGCGATCTTTCCCGCCATTTGCCAGACAACCTGTAGCCGCACCGTCGACTCGCTCCAGCGCCTGTTCTCCGACCGCAACCAGCTTGGCCGGACGGTTACGGAGAATTCGGCGCTGATCCTCTTCGTCCTGCTGACCGGCCTCTCGTGCGTTACAGCGCTCGCACTCGCGATCTGCACTGCGAATACCCTGATCGGCCTCGTCGTCATCCCACAGGCTTTCGCACTGCCGCTGATCTTCTTGTCCCAGAATCCCGGGCTGGAACCGCTCGCGCGCTAAAGTGTCGCGTCGACCGTCGCGATCGCCTTCATCACTGCCGCGATCCGCACCGCCGACTGGATAACGTCGCTCTTCACGCCATGTTCGAGCAGCACGCGCTCGTGGCTGTCGATGCACATGCCGCAGCCGTTCATCGCCGACACCGCAAGGCTCATCAGTTCGAAATCGTCCTTTGCGATGCCGTGCGAGGCGATGAAATTCATCCTCAGGCGCGCGGGTTTAGTGCCATATTCCGGGTTCGAGGTGAGGTGGACGAAACGGTAATAGACGTTGTTCATCGCCATCACTGCAGCGGCGCCACGCGCGGCATTGGCGACTTCCTCCGACAGCTTGCCCTCGATCTCCGCTTCCGCGGCGGCGACTAGCGGCCGGTGGCCCGACCCGTGGGCACAGGCGAGCAGTATTGCGAGCTTGCGCTCCTCACCCATCAACTGGTCGGAGAGGATCGAGCCGAGATTTAGCCGAAGATCCTTGGCGTAGCCGGGCAAGGTCTCCGCGAATTGCTTGAGGGACATGGATTGCTCCGGCTTTCGGAAATGGGAAAAGGGGCGGGCCTGGGGAAGATTGACCCGCCCCTTCTTGTTGGCCGGTTAAGGGGGCTGCCGGCCGAAGACCCTCCCGGAGGGGACAAGGAGGGGTCTTCTTTAGATGGTTAGGCGGCGACCGGCTTCAATACCTCTTCGCCGGGCGTCCAGTTGCAGGGGCACAGCTCGTCCGTCTGCAGCGCATCGAGCACGCGGAGCGTCTCCGCCGGATTGCGGCCGACGTTCAGCCCGTTGACCGTCACGTGCTGAATGACGTTGTCCGGATCGATGATGAAGGTCGCGCGGAAAGCGACTCCGTCTTCGCGGTCGAGGATG
>Ga0308173_10000431_pt1 | contig 17556 bp, 12 predicted proteins | sample PhyPR1_FD_203716 | JGI IMG/M metagenome (GOLD analysis project Ga0308173, IMG submission 203716) | Soil microbial communities from UC Gill Tract Community Farm, Albany, California, United States - DLSLS.P.R1 | ecosystem: Environmental > Terrestrial > Soil > Agricultural land | place: USA...
AAGTCCTACCTGACGCTGCAGCTCGGGGTGCCGCCGATGTCGCCGGGCGGTTTGGCGCTGGCCCAGGCCGTCGACGCCGTCGCCGTCTCCTCGCGCCCGCACATGCGCGGCGTCATCGACGAACTCGACGCGCTGGCCGGCCGGGAATCGGGCAGCCGCCGCGGCGAGCAGGCCGGCGAGCTGGCCGACCTGCTGCGCGTGGTGGCCGCCGACCCGCTCGCCCAGATGATTTTCGGGGATCTGCCGCCGCTGCGTCTGGACGGCGAGTTCTGCGTCTTCCACACTGCCGGGCTCGCACTGCCCAAGAAGGAGGTGTTCACCTCCGAGTACCATATGCAGCGCCAGCCGCTGGAGGCGCTGATCGGCCGGGCGGTGCTGTATGTGATCGCGGCCGCGGCCCGCGAGGTCGCCTTCGCCGACCCGTCCCAGTTCGTCGGCCTGGCCTTCGATGAGTGCTACTGGCTCACCAACTCCACCGAAGGTCAGGACCTGGTCCTGGAAATCGTCCGCGACGGCCGCAAGCACGCCGCCGGGGCGCTGCTCGGCTCCCACGACCCCGACGACTTCGGCAACGAGACCATCCGCGGGCTGCTGTCCAACCGGTTCCTGCTGCGCCACCGCGACAGCCGCCTGGCCGCCAAGGGCCTGGAGTTCCTCAACCTCGACTCCGGCGACCCCGCATTGATCGAGCTGGTCACCACCAACCTGTCACCCAGCAAAGACCCCGCCCGCAAGGGCGAGGCCCTGTTCGTCGACACCCGCCGCCGCACCGGAAAGATCAAGATCCTCATCCCGCCGGTCCAGCGGATCGCTACCTCCATCCTGACCACCCCCACCACGGCCGCCGCCCCCACCACGTCGGCCACGAGCGCCGTGGCGCCTGGCCCTTCGATCTCCGAGGCGTCCGCGACGGGGTCCGACACGGCGCCGGCCGAGACCCGGTCCTGACCGGCAAGGCCTCGGTATGCGCTCCCGGCTCCCCTACCGCCTGGCCTGGCTGCTGCTGATTTGGGCGGCGCTGCAGGTCTTTCTCAGCGACGCTGCCGCGCTCGCCGCCCCGACCCCGTCTCCGTCGGCAACCGCCAGCCCGTCCCCCAGCCCGACCGGCACCGCCCCCAGCTCACCCGCCCCGGCCGCGCCGGCCTCTCCGTCGACCGGATACACCCCGGCCGGGGACGCCACCGCGCCCGGCACCGGAGTGCTCGGCCCCATCACCAACTTGAAGGTCCCCATCGATGGGGCGGGCAACGTCCCGGTCAGCCGGTTCGAGATCACCGCCAACACCGGCGGCGCCATGGACTGGGACAAAAAGCTGCTGGCGTTCTGCACCAACGGCCTGTTCTCCCTGACCAAGCTGATCATCGGGGTCGCCGCCTGGGTCCTGGCCTGGGCGTTCCAGTTCGGCCCCACCAAGATCCTGCTCGATCCGGCCCGGCAGGTCGCCCAAACCTGGCAGACCAACGTGATCGACCGGCTCGGCCTGCCCGCGTTCTTGCTGACGCTGGCGGGACTGTGGTGCGGGCTGCTGATCCTGCGCGGGCGCACCTCACGGGGCTGGGGCGAGCTGGGGTTCTCGGTCGTCATCGCCGCCGTCGCCGCTAGCGTGCTCGCCCAGCCCGCCGACCTTCTGATGGGCAACGACGGGGTGCTCGGCAAGACCCGCGACACCTCCATGGCGCTGGCCTCCATCACCGCCACCACCGGGTCCTCGGATGCGCAGCAGCCCGACAAGGTCGCCCAGCCGCTGCAGAACGTCCTGCTCGACACCTTCATCGCCAAGCCGCACCAGATGCTCGAGTACGGCGTGGTCATGGACGACAAGGTCCCCGCGCCCTGTCGCAAGGCCTACGCCGACCTGGTGAGCGGCAAGAAGACCCAGACCCAGAGCACCGCTGGGGCGGTCCTGCAGGCCACCAGCCCCCTGGCCGACGCGATGGGCTGGGGTGCGGCATCCCCGGCCGGTGAGGCGTTCATGCGCAATGCCGGATCACAGTGCACCAAGTACGCCAACTACGCCCACAACCCCACCTGGGACCGGCTGTTCGGCGCCGTGCTGCTGCTGGTCGCCGCGATCCTGGTCGCCTTCCTGGTCCTGTTGATGGTCGGCGTGCTGCTGGTCGCCGAGATCGGCCTGGCCTTCTACGCGATGGCCGGCAACCTGGTCGCGGTCATCGCCATCCTGCCCGGCGGATCCCGCGGCCTGCTGTGGCGCTGGGCCGGAGGCATCGCCAAAATCGTCTTGGTCATCTTCGCGGTGGTCATCGCGCTGCCGCTGCTCGCCCTCTTCCTCGGCGCGATCATGCGATCCGCCGGCGGCCAGGCCCTGATCGTGAAGTTCGGGCTGATGGACGTCACCGTCGCAGGCGGCATCGTCTACCACCGCAAGCTGATCAAATTCTCGACCCGGGCCGGACAGCGCATCTCCCGGCGCATGGAGATGGCGCGCATCGGCGGATCCCGCGGCAACGGCGGGTACGGCGGGTACGGCGGGTACGGCGGCGACGGGTACGGCTACGGCGGGTACGGGATGGGGCAGGGCTGGCTCGGCTACGGCGACCCCAACGCGCTGTCCCCGGTGTCGGCGGCCGGCCTGGCCTACGGGCTGCGCGCCGAGATCGGACGCGTCACCGCGCCGGTCGCCAAGGCCAAACACGCCTGGACCGGCAACGCGGCAACCAACCGCAAGTACGCCACCAAGCTGCGCAGCGAGGGCGCGGGCGGCTTCAAACAGAAGATGTACGGGTCCCGCGGCGGCCGGGTGGTCTGGCGCACCGCCAAGGCCACCGGCACCGCCGGCCGCACCGCCCGTACCGCGACCGCCTACACCCTGGGCGCCCCGGTCACCTGGGGGCAGGCCAAGAGGTCCTGGACCGGGCAGACGGCTGAGCGGCCCGGCGTGGTGGCGATGCGCGGCCGGCTCGACAAGGCGCGCGCCGTGGGGCAGTCCGGGATGGCCGCCGCCGGCGGCAAGGTCCGCGGCAGCGTGGACTACGCCCGCCGATGGGGTGAAGGAATCGCGCCCGGAGTGGTCCAGGCCTACCAAGACCCGCAGATCCGCGAGCGGGTCGCCCAAGCGCGGGAACGAGCGGGCCAGGCCGCCGCACGCCACGTCATCATCCCGGCCCAGATGCAGTGGGACGCGATGCGTGGCCACCCGGCCGACAACGCGCCGTCCGGCGGCGCGGAACCCGGCCCCGGCTACAGCACTCCCGCCCCGGACAACCCGGCCCAGCAGGCCTTCTGGCAACGCATGGCCGAGGCCCGCCGGCGCCGCCATGAGGACCCGCCTTCTGAGGGAAAGGGATGACGGCGCGCACCGGCCAGCAACCCGGGCCGCAGGCCGACCCGGCCGCAGAGCCGGCGTACGGGCGGGCGCCGGGCGGTCCGGGCCGGGATCTGGCGGCGACCGCGGGCCGCCGCGCGGTCAAGCAGGCCGGACGGGGTGCCGCACGGCAACTGGGCCGCCAGACCACCCGGCAGCTCGGCCGCCAGACGGCACGGCACGTGGGCCAACAGGTGGGCAAGCAAGCGGGCAAACAGCTGGGCCGCAAGGCCGCCGCGCACGCCGGCCGAAAAGCCGCTACCAAAGCCGCTACCAAAGCCGCCACGCAGGCCGCCACCAGAGCCGCGGGCCGGGCCGCGGTCCGCGCCGGTGCCAAGGCCGGTGCCCGGGCCGCGGTCAGCGGGACCGCCGCGGGCGCCAGTGCCGGTACCTCCCTGCTGGTCGAGGCCGGCGCCAAGGCCGTCGCCAAGCTCGGCTGGAAGAAGACCCTGCTGATCCTCGCCGCGCCGCAACTGGCCGCCGTGGTGTTCCTCAGCTTGGTGGTGATGACGGTCGCCGCTTCCGTCGGCGCGCTGTCCAGCTCCTCCCTCGGCGGGGGCGGTGTGCCGGCCAGCGTGCCGGGCATCCCGGCGACCGCGCTGGACGCCTACGCCAAGGCCGCCGCCGCGGTCGCCGCCCGGGCCCCAGGCGTCCGTGGCCTCACCTGGGCGCTGCTCGCCGCGATCGGCGACGCCGAGAGCAGCCAGGCCGCCGGCCACACCATCACCGCCAGCGGGGACGTCACCCCGCCGATCATCGGCTGCCGCCTGGACGGGCACGGCTGCGGCGGCAACACCACCCCGGTCCCGGCCGAGCCCGGCACCGCCGCGCTGGACGGCGACCACCGTTTCCAGCACGCCGTCGGCCCGATGCAGTTCCTGCCCTCCACCTGGCTTCACGGCGCGGGCAAGGACGGCAACGGCGACGGGATCACCAACCCGCAGAACTTCTACGACGCCGCCCTGGCCACCGCCTGGGACCTGGTCGGCACCACCAACCCGACCGCGAGCGTCGACCTGGCCGACCCGCAGCAGCTGGCCGCCGCGATCCGCCGCTACAACAACAGCGCCACCTACGTCGCCCAAGTGATCCGCAAAGCAGAGCAGTACGCCCAATACAGCCTGGCCGCCACCACGGCGATCCCCGGCGGCGGCTCCGGCGGCCAGGCCGTCATCGCCGCCGCGCTCCGCTGGCTCGGCACTCCCTACCTGTGGGGCGGGGGCAACTACTTCGGGCCCACCCGCGGCTGCGGGCACGGTTTCTGCGGCACGGGCTTCGACTGCAGCGGCCTGGCCTTGTACGCGGTCTACCAAGCCTCGGGCGGGCGGGTGAAGCTCCCGCACAACGCGCTGGATCAGTGGCAGTCCTCGTCCGGGACGCGAGTCCCGGTCTCCCAGATGCAGCCCGGCGATGAGATCTACTTCTACACCGACGTGCACCACATGGCGATCTACTACGGCAACGGCCGGATCGTGCAGGCACCACAGACCAACGACGTCGTCAAGATCTCGCCACTCGGCGGCCGGTACATCGCCGGGGTCAAACGGTACGTGTGAGGAGCCTCATGACCACCGTTCCTGCGCGCCGCCATCGGCGATCAGGGAGTCGTCTCGTAGTCGCGGCCCTCGCGTTGGCAGCGGCAGGGCTCGCCCTGCTTGCCGTAGGACAGCATCGCTCAAGGCCCGTGGCCGGGGCAACCAGCTTGTCTTCGACACCACCCGCGATTGCGCGCACGGCACGGTCGGGAGCCTCGAACAGCCGCACACCGATGCGACAGCCCTCCCCGTCACTGGCGCGAAGGGCCAGCCCGGTGGGAAGAACGGACCGGGAAGATCACACACAGCCGATCCATGAGTCCGATCAGCAGATTCAGCAGATCCTGGCCGGTACTCAACCGGCAGATCTCCCCACGGCTCAGGAACGTGCGCTGGTCGCGCTGGCCGGCCAGATCCTCACCGCCGATGTGACGGGGGTTGGCCGTGGCCGCTGGCCCGCCTATTTCGGGGCCGTCGCTCCGATCGAGACCTACGGCGATGTTCGTGTCCACGCTGGTATCGCCCGCCGCCACGACGGCAGCGACGCTGTCGTCGACACCACGTTGATCTGGTCGGGCACAAGTCCGCACGGCCAGCATGTGTCCTGGCAGTACGCCGTGATCCGCCTCGCGTGGGATGGCCGGAGCTGGCAACCGCTGGCCATTGCCTGAAACCCATGGCCCCTCCGGCACGCGTCCCGCCCCGGGTTGACCAGTACGAGCAACGGCGAGGGCAGGCCTTCATGATGCGCGTGGCGCGAGGGCAAGCCGCGGGCAAGCACAGCGGCGCACCCTGACGCGTACCCGGTCACGATCTCGAGCCGGGGCCTTCTTCTCCACGTCGACGTATCCACTGATCAGGAGACCTGGAGATGACCAGACGGCCCAGACCCGCATCCGCCGATACCTCAGGCTCTTCCAGCGCAACCTGTGCTGGTGCGAGCTCGAACGCTGCCTCCGGCCCACGCATCGACCGGCTACTTGACGAACACGCCGGCTGCCGGCTGAACACCCGCCGTGACCACTTGGCCGACCAAATCCTCACCTTGCCGCAGAGCCGTGACTACCTGGCGATCAAAGTCCGGTACGCGGCCGGGGCTTGGCAGCAGCGCACGCACGCCCGCGCCGCCTGGCATGTCGCTGTTCGCGACATCACCGTCCACCTCCGGAACGGAGAAGATTGGATCGCGCAGACCTTGCGGTGGGCTGAGCGGGGCTGCCCGAACTGGCAGACCTCCGCGTGGCTCTGCGACCATGTTGCCCGCATCGCGCGCACCCTCGGGCACAGCGTTCTGTCCCACGTGGGAGTCAGCGACCTGGCCCTCGCAGACACCGCCACCACCCGCGGACGAGCTCTTCATCACCTCTACCTGTCCGCACTGCGCCGCGATCTGCGCTTCGGTCAACTCGAAACCCTCCTGACCCACGCTAGCGCCCAGCGGAGCTGGGATCCCTACGCTCAGAGTTGTCACGCTGCTGGCCTGCTTGGGCAAGACCGCCCCGACGCCACCTTTGCCGCCGACCAGGCACGGCTGGAGGCGGATGCCGATCCGACGTGCCTGCATGCCCTTCTGCACGGGCTGTACCACGCCTTCGCGCTTCCCAGCCGCGCCGAGCTCATCCTGAAGATCGTCGAGGCCGCCCCATTCAACACTGGGCCCGACCCGGTCGTTGAGCTCCGGCGCAGCCGCGCGCTGCGGACGCTCGGCCGCTTCCATGATGCCCTCGCTGCGATCAACCGTGGACTCACCGCGTTGGAGCCTGAGGAGTTCCACACCCACGCGGACCTGGTCGCCGAACGGGGCTTGATCCTCTGCGACCAGCAGCGCGCGGCGGAGCGCGCATCCCGCCGATAGCGCACGCTCCCTCAGCCCCGAGGCCGCGGCAGTGCCCGCAGCGCAACCACGACTCCGTCCTGAGGGCGCGTTCCGGTTCACGTAGCGGTCCCCACGAGGCTCCCCGCCCAGGTCCCGACCCGTGTCCCCACCTATGTCCCCACCAGCGTCCCTACGACGGTCCCGGAGGTGCCTGTACTCGATGGAGTATCACCGCAGGTCAGACGCACAGAGCAAGGTTGCCCGGAAGGCCGACATCTTTACCCGTCACTGTCTGGACCTCGATGGAAGCAGGCCACATTGACATCTAGGGAAATGATGAACACCACGATCGAGCTGGTGGGCCGACAGGCCCTCCAGCTCCTGGAGGAACACCGTGCGCCCAAGGCGCTCGAAACTGCCCTCCCCAGCCTGGGGAGCGCGGTGACACTGCTGGCGTGGGCACTGCCCGCAGCAACCGCGGTCACCATCGCGGTCCTGTACGTCCGCTGGCTACGCACCAGGGTGCTGCTGGCTAAACGGGTGACCTACACCCTGCTGCCGACCCTGTCCTTCGACCCGTCAAAGGAGGACGTCTACCGGTTCGCCCTCCAGCTCACCCGGACCCGGCCGGCCGAGTCCCACTTCCGCCCTCGCAAGGGGTCGGCCGTACGGATCCGCCTCACCACCGATGACACCGCCCGTCTGGTCTACCAGCTCTCCGGACCCCGCCACGCCGACTCGGTGCTCCGCCACCCGACCTACGCTGAGGTGGAGACGCTCGCCGCCCCAGACCCCGGCCAGGGCCAGGACTAGGGGCGGCGCTGGCGGGATGAGTGAGTGTCCTGCCGCAGTTGCGTGACGAGTTCAGAGAAAGATCTGAATGTGCCGTCATCCGGGCGGGAAGCCCGGATGACGGCCGGTGTAGGTGCGGGCCCTGCCTTGCTCGCAAACCGGGTCGGCCGTGATCGCGGCCTTGGGATTGCGTTCGTTCCACCAATCGATCCATGCGGTCGCCAGGGCGGCGGTACGGAACACGGGCAGTCCGAACCACCTGCCGGTCGCTTCGGCCAGCGTCTCGGCGAGCCATGGCCGCGCGTAGGCACTGCCCAGAATCGTGCCGTCTGGGTAGCGGGGGACGTAAACGGTGACCCGTTCCCCGTCCTTGGGTGTGTCGACCATGGGGCTGCTCTCCTTTCGGCTAACGAGTGCCTCCTTGGGGCCGGAGATGTCCGGCCCCAAGGAGGCACTCGGAACGGTCAGGACTCGTCCGGCGTACCGGTCAGCTCGTCCAGCGGGAACGCATAGTCGGTCATCGCGGTGACGGTGACGCCGTTCTTGCGGGTCAGGTCGTAGTCGTCGGCCTTGTCGAGTCCTTCGATGATCAGCGTGGCCAGAGACTTGCATGCGGTCTCGGGGCCGGGGCCGAAGGCGAACACGTTCTTGAATCGGTTGCCGGTGACGACGACCGCCAGGAACTGCGCTTCGTTCTCGCTGTCGGTGACCGAGTCGTCGCGGCTGACCTTGACGCCGACGAGGTACGGGCTCTTCTGGTCCTGGTCCTGCATGGGGACTCCTTCGTGGCCGGTTGCTTGCTGACATCTCCATCATGCAATGAATGCATCATATATGTCAAGACTGTCACTCATGATTCTTATGGGTGTCCGAGGACTACGTGATCACGATGCGGTTCGGCCCCATGACCGACGAGACCGCCCAGCGCTGCAGGCGAGAGGCCGAAGCCAGCTGGCCCGTCGAGATCAGCGACGAGAATGCTCAGGGCGGTCAGGGACGCCATGGTTCGGCGGACCGACAACTGCGCGCGGCAGCCAACGCCCCAATCAGGAGCTCGAACAGGCCCAGCCTCGAGACCTCCCGGGCGGATCAAACCGCCCGGGAGGTCATCTGTCTGTGAGGGCAGAATCACCTTGGGGGCGGCTGCGGTCATCCGAGCGGCCAGCCTCCACGCGCCGACGCAGGTGACCCGGCTCCACCCAGCAGCGGCGGCCCCGGCCGGTCAAAAGGTGAGCGGCCGGCACGTCAGAGGTTCCCGGCTGGCTTTAGGCGGGTTCTTTCCAAAGGGTGCACCCCGGGGCGATTCGCCAAGCCCGAGAGGACCGAGACGCCCCTTGCCCGCACCTGGCTTAGCGAACGAAGGGCCACACTCGGAGACCTCCCTGGCCGCCAGCTTGCCTCCGAGGTCAGATGACCCCGGAGGCAATGCTTGTGCTCGAGTGGTGAAGCTCCGATCAGGAGGTTGGGCGGTGGGGCTCGTACGCGGCCGCGAACTCAGCCGCAACGCGGGTGATGACGTCGTGGTGCTCCACGGCGCCGGCCAGATCCGCAGGCACGCCGGCAAAGCCGTAGAAGGCCCCGATCACGTTGCCGGTGATCGCTCCGGTGGAGTCGGAGTCTCCGGAGTGGTTGACCGAGGTGACGAGGGCGGCCCGCACATGCTCGGCCGGGCTGGTGGCCTGCCGGCTGGTGGCCAGGACCGCGTAGACCGCGATCGCCAGGGCCTCCTCGGCGACCCAGCCACCGCCCAGTGCCTCAACGACGGCCGGGCTGGATGCGTCGGCCTGCGCGAGGGTGACGGCTTGGTCGAGGACGGCGGTGAGCTCATGTGCGCTTTCCTGATCGGCCAGGTAGGCGCGGGTGGCATTGACGGCCTCGGACAGCGACTGCCCGAGGACCAGGCCGCTGATCATCTGGGCAAGCGCGACGGCGGACCAGGTGGCGGTCGGGTGGCCATGGGTCATGAGCGATGCGCGTCCGGACAGGATGTAGGTACCGGCCAGGCCGAAGGGGGCCGAGCGCATGACGGTGCCACACCCCTTGGACGTGGCGTTGATCGGGCCGGGCCGGTGGAAGAGCTGCGGTTCGGGCGGGCCGTTCCGGGCCAGAGCGTGCAGGCCGGACATGCAGGTGCCCCCTGGTGCCCGGCACGCGTACAGCCAGTCCTGTTCGCGCAGCCAGCCCTTGCGGTGGTCGGCCGTGGTCGCCGATGCCGTCTCCAGCGAGCCGGCCTCGCGCATCGTCTGGGTGTCGAGCCAGCGCATGTATCCGGCGGCGACCTCGTCCGCCGCGTCCAGGCCGAGGGTGACGGCGCGGGTGAGGGCCTCGGCAGTGAACAAGGTCATCTGGGTGTCATCGGTGATGTGACCGGGCGGTGGGATCTGCCCGATTCCGGCTGCGCCGTAGGCGCTCTTGATGTGCGGCCAGCTCGCGAACTCGACGGGCTTGCCGAGGGCGTCACCGATCGCGCCGCCGAGGAGGCAGCCGATGACGCGATCGCGGTAGTCCGGGGTGGAGGGTGTGATGGTCACGGACGATTCCTCTCTATTGCGTAGCTACATAATACTCTTTCGTGAGTAGATGCGCAATGTTCGGTGTCGTTGGAAGGCCGCTGAGCACATCCCTGCTCGCGCGGCCGTCACGGTTCCGCTCGTCAGCCGCTTCTCTGTGAAGGGGCCTCGGCCCGCGAGTGCCATCGCGATGCCCGGGTCCGGCGAAGAAGTACGGATCCCCAGCCTTGGAGTCCGCAGGGAGCACGGAGGAACAGATGGCCACATCGACGACCGACCATGCCCAATCAGAGGCCGACTCGTCCGATATCGGTGAGCAGGCGGTGCGCGAGCGCGGCCCGGGCGCCGATACCGCACTGACCAGGCGCCGGCTGCATGTGGCCCGTGCCGAACTGGTGCTGGCCGCTGCACCGTCCCGGGCCCTGCGGGAGGTGCCGCTGAAGCCTGATCCGCTTCAGTCGTTCGCAGCGGCGGTGACCGACGTGCGCCCGAGCCTGAGTGAGCACGTCGAGGTCTGCCTGGACCTGTTGCCGCTCACCGCGGCCGCGTCGGCGCACCTGCGGCGCCGCGCCGCCCAGGCCGCGGTGTCAGGAGCCGGCGGAGGCGGCGGGCTGGCTGGCCGGGCCGCCGAGGGAGCCGCCGCAGCCGCCACCGGCGGCATGGACCTGCTCCTAGAGCTGCTGGACGAGTTCATCCCTGGCCACAGCGGTGGTCCCGCAGGGCCGCGGGCCAACCGCCCCGCGGCCGGCACTCCGACACGGGCGGCCCTAGCTGCGGCGGCCGGCAAGTTCACCGATCCGGCACAGCCGCTGTTCGGGATCCAGGTCATGATCCGGGTCGAGAGCGAGATCCCTGAACGCGCTGCGGCCCACCTGCACCAGGTGCTGGCCGCCTTCGACGCCTGGCGCGGGGAGAACTGGTGGCGGGTCCGCGGCCTCAACCTGGGGTTCCGGCACGTCGGCGCCGACAGCTGGCTGTACCGGCGGTGGTTCGACCACCGGTGGACCACCGGCCTGTTCCAGCCAGGCCGGCGCCGCCGCAACGTGGTCACCGCCGCGGAGATCGCCGGCCTGCTCAAACCGCCCACCAAGCACAATGAGCACTTCAACGTGCTGCGCTCGGGCGGCCGGGTCCCGCCACCACCGCGCGGCGTACCGATCTACACCGGGCAGCGCGATGTGATCCCGGTCGGCTACGCGCCCGGACCCGACGGGCGGGAGCGACTGTACGGGATGCCGATGGAGGAGCTGTTCTTCTCCTTCCGCGTCGGCAAGTCCCGCTACGGCAAGACCGAGACCGCGCTGGTGCAGGCGGTGGCGATGGCGCGAGCCGGGCACGGCGTCTGGTTCCTGGACCCGCACGCCGACGGGTGGACCCGGGCCCGGACGCTGCTCACCGACCCGCAGGTCGCCGCGCGCCTGTGGGAGATCAACCTGACGATCCGGGACGCCGACGCCAGGATCGCCGGCTACAACCCGCTGAGCATGGCCGGGCAGGCCATCGAGCACATCGAGGACCGCGTGGACGCCGTCGTCACCGGTTTCTCTTCAGCGCTCGGCTGGGGCGACTCGGCGCCGCGAGCCAAGACCATCCTCACCAAGGCCTGCGAGACGCTGTGCCACCTGGCGCTCAGGCTGCCCGAGGAGTGCGCGCCCACCATCTTCCAGATCCGCACCATCCTGGACGACGCGGACTGGCGCCAGGCGGTCCTCCCGCTGCTGTCGGACTCCCTGCAGCGGTACTGGGACAAGACCTACCCCAAATACCCTGCAGACGCCACTCCCACGATCACCAACGTCATCGAACGACTCGCCGCCTCGCCCACCCTGTCGGCCCTCTTCGGCTCCTCCCGCTCTACCTACGATGTGCGGCACGCCATGGACACCGGCAAGATCGTGTTCCTGTGCCCGCCCGGGGGCGACATCGGCAGGCTGGTGTCCTGCCTGCTCATCTACGACCTGTTCAGGGCCGGCCGGTCCCGCGTCGACACCCCCAGCGATCGGCGCCGCCGCTTCGACGCCTACGTCGACGAGCTGACCGCGGTCGATGGCGCCGCCCGTGGCCACCTGGCCGGGATCTTGGAGCAGCTGGCCAAGTACGGGCTGCGGTTGCACGCGATGACCCAGATGGCGCAGCGGCTCACCGCGGCCACCCGAGACGCCCTGCTGCAGAACCAGTCCATGCTGTCGTCCACCGCCAGCGAGCTGGATGCCGCCCGCCTCATCGCCAAACAGTGGAGCCGCTACATCGAGCCGCAGACCCTGGTCGACCTGCCGCGCTTCCACCACGTGGTCGCCGTCACCCTCGACGGGCAGGTCACCACCCCCTTCAAGGTCCGCGGCCCGGTCGTCACCGAGCTGTTCGCCGACCAGCACCACCCGGAACGGATCAGACGGCAGGCCGACATCATCGACGAGAACCTTGACCGCCGCCGCGTGCGCGACATCCTCCAAGACCTGGAAACCCTCGACCGGCGCATCCTGCAGACCCTGGGCCACAGTGGCGGCGACGGCGCATCCGACCGCAGAGCTGGCAGTGAATCCAGCAACAGATCCGACGGGCGCCGCCGGTCAGGCACGGCCAGTGGGGGAGCGGCACAGCCCGCTCAGCCCAGCAGGTCCAGCGGCTACGGCACGCCGATGCCAGCACCTGCCACCGGCCAGACCCCACCGACCCCTGAACCCGGCGGGGGCGACGCGGAAGGGCGATGGTCGCATGACATCTCCTGACCTTCCTACCGGCCCGGCCAGTCCCGCCTCGGCCACCCTGCTGCAGCCCGCGGTCGGCCATCCCACGGGCTCCGGTGCCGACCCGAGCCGGCGCCCCCCGCTCGCGCGGACCGTGACCCCGTTCGGCAATCAAGCGCTGGCCAGCCTGTACCAGCACCGCCTGCTGACCGCCGTCCAGCTAACCCGACTGCTGCGGCCCGGCATCAATCCGCTCAGCCGCTACGTCCGGCGCCAACTGATGGACCTGCGTGCTCGCGGTCTGGCCGACTGTGTCACCCGCAGACGCGCTCACGAAGCCGTATGGTTCCTCACCAGCCACGGCGCCACCCTCGTCGAGGCCTCCGGCGAGGTCCGGCCCCGCACCTACCGCATGAGCGTCGACCGCGCCGCGGGGCCGCTGCAAGACCACACCCTCGCGGTCAACGACACCGGCCTGGCTTTCGTCGAGACCGCGCGCCGCCTCGGCCACGACTGCGGCCCGCTCGACTGGATCCCCGAACCCGCCCACCATCTCGGAGAACCCACCTCGGGCGACAACCTGCTGCCCGACGCGCTGCTCAGCTATCTCGCCATCGACGCCGCCTCCAGGCAACGCACCCAACTGCAGTTCTTCCTCGAGATCGACCGGGCCACCATGACCGTCGGTCGCCTTGCGGCCAAACTGTCGCACTACGCCCGCTACTACGACCACACCCCGCCCGGCAGGAGTAGCGCGGCCGGCATCCCGCAAGCATGGCGTTCCCGCTACCCGCGGTTCCCGCGCATCCTCATCGTGCTCACCGGCCTGACCGAACCCGCGCTTGACCTGCGCGCCCTGGACCTGGCCGCGCACGTACGGCAGCTTCCTCAACTGCGCCGCCACCGCGACCGTTTCGAGGCCGGCGTCACCACCTTGCGCCGTCTCCAGAGCCAGGGCCCCTTCGCACCGATCTTCATGCCGCTGTCGCGCGATGACAACGGCATGGTCACCGCCCTGCTGGATCCTGCGGCGCCGTCGCCAGCCGCATGACTCCGCACCGACCTGCCGCGCAGCTGAGGTCGCCACGGCCGGCGACGGGTCACGATCCGGCGCCGCGGCTTCTTCTCGACAGTGACCCGACACTCCGATGCGAAGGACGTTCCCGTCATGACCGTCGCTGTCGCCGATGCTCCCCCTCGACCTGCCGACCAACCTGCTGGCCAACCGGTCGGCTCGCCAGCCCCGGCCAGCAGCTTGGCCATGCTGACCCAGCGGCTCGCCGACTCCCGGCGGCTGCGGCAACGCCGGCTTGAGCTGTTGCCGCTCCGCGGTGACGGCGCGGCCTTTACCGACGTCCAAGGCCGCCAGCCGGATGAGTCCAGCAGCCCTATGGGCTTGGCCGATCTGATCTCCTCGATCGCAACCGTCGGCGTGCTGCAGGCAGTCCTGGTCGAAGAGGTCGATGGCGACGACGGATCCAAGCGCCGCCTGCTGGTGGCCGGGGAGCGTCGCTACCGGGCCGCCCGCTGGGGCGCGGCCAACATGCCCGACAACGCGCACTTCGCCGCGATTCCGGCCATCATCTGCCCCGGTCCGCTCACCGAGGAAGAGCGCCGGATCTGGCAGCTGGTGGAAAACCTCGCCCGCGAGCCGCTGCAGCCCGGAGAACTAGCCTCGGCGCTCATGCTCGAGCGATGCGCGATCATCGCAGGAAAGCTCGAGACGGCCGGACGTGCGGTCCCCGCCGATCTGCTCATCCACCCCGAGCCGATCGAACGGTTCCGCGCCCTCGAGCGGCTGCGAGACGGCGACCCGGACCTGTCGGCCCCCTGGGAGCTGGTCCTGAGGCGCCTCGGCCTGCAGTTGTCGGCGCGCAAGGCCCGCCAACTGGTCGCGGCCTTCCGCGAGCTGCCGGCCGAGTTGTCGGCCGAGATGGACGAGCAAAAGATCATGCTCAACACCCGGATCCGGTTCGCCCGCCTGCGCCGCGGCCGCCGCGATGCCGCCGATGAGATCTGGGCCGCCGTCAAGGCCCGAGGCCGTCCCCAACTGCTCGCCTCCGCCATCACCGCCGCCAGCCCCGGCCCCAACGACAGCACCACCAAAAGCGGGAGACCCGGCCTGGACGCTGGCCTGGACGCCACGGCCGCGGTAGATCACGCCGTCCACATCCACGCCCAAGCCAACGCGGCCCGGGCCGCCAAGCTCACCGCCCCTCACAACCGTCAGGCCCCGTCGGCCGCTGACCTGGCCGAGCTGACGAGATCACCCGTGACCGGACCTGCCGCTGCCACACACGAGGCCGGGGACGATCCGGGCCTGGCGGACCCGCACCTGGTCGAGGCGGCGCTGACCGGGCTGAAGTCCCTGCTCAACGAATTGCGTGACGGCCGGAACCTGTCGCGCTACGACACCGGGTCGCTGCAACTGCTCCTCACTGAGCTGTCAGCCCAGCTGGCGGCTGCCCTGGACACCTCCGGCGGCCAAGCCGACCACGACGCGGTCGCAGCTGACCCAGACGCAGAGCCTAGCCCTGCGGCCGGCGGATCGACCGGCGGGCCGATCGATGGACCGGATCGAAAGGACGCGTGATGGACCCGATCATGCTGCCCGCGCCGCAGGTCGGGCCGCCGCTGCCTGGCCGCGGCTGCGCGTGCCACGAATGCGGATTCTGGGCCGGGCCCGATGGAACCGGTGGCCCGGCCACCGTCGAACCGCTGTGCTCGGGGACCAACAGCGACTGCTCCTACTGCACTTGCGCGCGCGCTGAGTCCGGTGCACCGCAGGGAGCGTGCCGGATGTGCCCGATCCGGTGCGGATCCCGTACCGACATCACGGACTGGATGCGAGACGTCGGCGGCACGCTCGCTTTCGACGACATCGTGGTGCCCGGGTCGCTGCCAGCGGGGCTGCCCGCATTCATCCCGCAGGTCGACGGGTCGGCCGTCACCGAGCTGGACCGGGAGCTGACCTGGGGCGCCTATGCGATCGGTCTACGCCGGGTGTTCTCGCAGGCCCGCGGCGACATCTACCCGCGGTTCCGCGGCCAGTCCGTCCACGAGGTGCTGGCGCTGCGTCCGCGGCAGCGGGCAGTGCTCACCTGCTACGGCACCGATCCGCTGGTGGAGGCGTTCTGGACCCGGCGGCGGATCGGACGGCTGGTCGAGCGGATCGCCGCCATGGGCTGGGACCTGGTGCTGGCCTGCAACTACTCCATCTACGGCAACTGGCCCCGCGTCGAGCATCTGATCAACATGCGGCGTTCCCTGATGCTGGCCGCTGAGTTCGCCGCTGCCGGCGTCACCACGGTCCCCAACCTGTACTGGTTCCGGCTCGAGGACCTGCGGCGCCTGGCCGACTGGGCGGTAGCCGCCGACCCGCCCGCAGTCGCGGTCAACGCCCAGACGGTCCGCGAGAACCCCAACTGGGACACCTGGCTCCTGCCCGGCTTGTCCTGGCTCGCCGACAACCTGCCCCCCACCATGCCGGTCATCGTCACCGGCCTGTCGCGCCGTGACCGGATCGCTCAGCTCGTCGACCTGTTCGGGGCCCGTCTCCTCCTGATCAGCCAGAACGCACACCAGTACGCGCTGCATGGAGCGGTCATGGGGCCCAACGGCCGCGAAGACCGGCACGCCCGCGTCGCCGACGCCTTCGGCTCCACCGTCCGCTACATGGCCTCCCTGCTACCCGAACGCCCCACGAACATCGCCGGAGCATCCGTTGAGCGGTGACCGCGAGCGGATCCGCGTCTACGTGCTACTGGCCTGGCATCCCGACCTCGGTGCCGCCGCCGACCCGGTCGGTGTCCTGGCTGTAGCGACCCTCCCTCGGATCGGCGCCTCGCCTGCGGACACGCCTTCGTCCAGCACGGTGGCCTGGCATGTGGCCTGGATTCCCGGCGCCGCAGGTCGCGACCAGCTCTGGCGGGCGCGTCTGACCGTACCGCCGACCGCCGATGCCCTCACCGGCTGGCTGGGCCAGGACGGCGCGACAGGTATCCGGGAGATCGCCTTTCCTGCCGGGCCGAGCGACCACCTGCGTCTGTCGGACGCTCCCATCGACGGACTGCTCCAAGCTGCCACCGACGTCCTCGTCGACCTGCTACTGGCCGAGTTCGGCCCCGACCTCCCCGCTTAGGACTCGCCGATGGGCACCAACTCCAAGAGCAGCCACCAGTCCTACAGCGTCGCCCCCACCGCAACATTGACCGAACCTGTGACCAGTCCGACGGCCGACTCGCTGGATCCGCTGATCACCAAGCAGGCACTCGAGGACGCGGCCGGCGCACATGAGCTCAACCACGCGGCCGCGCAGGCCACCGCATCGGCGGCTCTGCAGGCACTGCAAGAAGTCCAGGCGATGACGCCGGGCGGGGATCCGATCGGCCAGTACGCGCACATGTCCGAGCTGATCCACGCAGCACAGGCTCAGCTCGCCGCGGCCATGGACCAGGACTCCACCTGGGATCCGGCCGAACTGGAACAGCAGATCAAGGACACCGCGTCGGGTTACCTGCAGAAGCTGACCGGCGCCGAACTGCAGCAAATCGCCGCCGCTCAAGGCTTCGAGCACCCTGAACTGGTCGGCATGAGCGAAGGCCCCGGCCACGCCCTGGCCGGCTGGCTGAACCCGGTCTATCCCGACGACGCCCCCTACAAGGGCAAGATCCAGCAGGTCGCGAACGAACGACACGCCACCCTCCTCGCCGGCGGTACGGTCGCTGGCAAGAAATACCTGATGGTCCCCGCCTCCGGCGCAACCGCCACCCACGCCGGCATGTGGAAGCCCCAGCTCGTTCCCGCCACGCCCGCCAAAGCGACCCCGGCTCCCCACGCCACCCCACCGGCCGAGTCCGCCACCAGCACCTCACCTGCTACGGGCACCACACCC
>Ga0308173_10000433_pt1 | contig 17519 bp, 20 predicted proteins | sample PhyPR1_FD_203716 | JGI IMG/M metagenome (GOLD analysis project Ga0308173, IMG submission 203716) | Soil microbial communities from UC Gill Tract Community Farm, Albany, California, United States - DLSLS.P.R1 | ecosystem: Environmental > Terrestrial > Soil > Agricultural land | place: USA...
CATCGTCCAGCAGGCACGCCGTACCTAACGTCCGTGGTCAGTACACCTAGGGCAGGACGTCCTCGACCTCGCCGGTGGCCATCGCCATGCTCGCGACGCCGTGCTTCTCCACGATCTCCTGGGCGTGCGCGGCGGTGTCCGCGCCGGCCGGCGACCTCAGGGCCGCCTTGAGGGCATCGGCGCCGTCGAACCACAGCTCCGCGACGAGGTACGGCGTCTCGCCCGGCCCGAGCGGCCGCGGGTGGCTGACCAGGAACCGCCGCAGCCCGGGCAGCTTCCCGACGAGCGGGACGTGGGCGTCGCGGTAGTCGGCCTCGAAGCCGGCCGCGTCGGCCGGCTCGGAGTAGGAGATCGTCAGGCGGTGCACGGCGCTCAGCCCTCCTGCGGCCAGGTCTTGGCGACCAGCGTCAGGACGTCGTACGTCGCGGCGACCTCGCCCTCGGCATTGGTCACGACCGCGTCCCAGCGGACCTCGCCGTAGTCGGCGTTGGTGCGCGGGGTGATCTGCTTGACGGTCAGGGTCACCGCGATCGTGTCGTCGGCCTTGACCGGGGTGAGGAAGCGCAGGTTGTCGACGCCGAAGTTGGCCAGCACCGGGCCCGGCGCCGGGTCGACGAAGAGGCCGGCGGCCAGCGAGACCACGAGGTAGCCGTGAGCGACGATCCCGCCGAAGAGCGGGTTCTTCTCCGCCGCCTCGCGGTCGGTGTGGGCGTAGAAGGTGTCGCCGGTGAACTCCGCGAAGTGCTCGATGTCGGCCAGCGTCACCGTGCGGGGCGCGGAGGCGATGGTGTCGCCGATCGCCAGGTCGGCCAGGCTCTTGCGGAACGGGTGCACGTCCTCGACGCGGCGCTCGGAGCCGGTGGTCCAGCGGCCGCTGATCGCGGTGAGCATGTCGGGCGATCCCTGGACCGCGGTGCGCTGCATGTGGTGGAGGACGCCGCGCATCCCGCCGAGCTCCTCGCCCCCGCCGGCCCGGCCCGGGCCGCCGTGGACCAGGACCGGCAGCGGGGACCCGTGGCCGGTCGACTCCTTGGCGTCGTCGCGGTCGAGGACCAGGATCCGGCCGTGCCACGGGGCCAGCCCGAGCACCACGGAGCGGGCCACGTCGCGGTCATGGGTGACCACCGACCCGACCAGGCTGCCCTTGCCGCGGGCGGCCAGCTCGACGGCCTCGTCGAGCGACGAGTAGCTCATCACGGTGCTGACCGGGCCGAACGGCTCGACGTCGTGCGGCTCGACCGCACCCTTCTGCGCGCGCAGGAGCACGGGGGAGAGGAACGCCCCGCGCTCGGCGTCGGCATCGACGACCGTCACGTGGTCGGGGTCGCCGTACACGATCTCGGCGGAGCTGCGCAGCGACTGGATCGCCTTGCGCACCTCCTCGCGCTGCTCGAGGCTGGCCAGCGCGCCCATCCGGACCGACTCGTCCGCCGGGTTGCCGACGGTGATCTTCGCCAGCCGCGCCGAGATCGCCTCGACCACGTCGTCGGCGATGGCGTCGGGGACGATCACGCGGCGGATCGCGGTGCACTTCTGCCCGGCCTTGACCGTCATCTCGGTCACGACGCCCTTGACGAACAGGTCGAACTCCGGGTCGTCGGTGCTCACGTCCGGCCCGATCACCGAGCAGTTGAGGGAGTCGGCCTCGACGCCGAGCTGGACCCCTCCGTGCAGCACGTTGGTGTGGGTGCGCAGCATCCCGGCGGTGTGCGCCGAGCCGGTGAAAGCGACGGAGTCCTGGACGGTCAGCTCGTCGAGCAGGCCGCCGGCGCTGCCCGCGAGCAGCTGCAGGGTGCCCTCGGGGAGGATGCCCGACTCGATGATGCGTCGTACGACGAGCCCGGTCAGGTAGGCGGTCTGGCTGGCCGGCTTCACGATGCTCGGCAGGCCGGCCAGGAACGCAGGCGCGAGCTTCTCGAGCATCCCCCAGACGGGGAAGTTGAACGCGTTGATCTGCACCGCGACGCCCGGCCGCGAGGTGTAGAGGTGCTGGCCGACGAAGGTGCCGGCGCGGCCCAGCGGCTCGAGGCCGCCGTCGAGCACGACGGTGTCGTTGGGGAGCTCGCGGCGGCCCTTGCTTGAGTAGGACAGCATCGTCCCGATGCCGCCGTCGATGTCGACGAAGGAGTCCCGCTTGGTCGCGCCGGTGCGGTAGGACAGCGCGTAGAGCTCGTCCTTGTCCTCCATCAGGTGCAGCCCGAGCTCCTTGAGCAGGGCGGCGCGCTCGTGGAAGGTCAGCGAGCGCAGCGCGGGGCCGCCGACGCGACGGGCGTACGACGTCATCTCGCCGAGGTCGAGGCCCTTGCTGGAGATCCGGGCGACCTCCTCGCCGGTGCTGGCGTCCAGCAGGGGCGCGCCCTCGTCGCTCGCTCGGAACCACCGTCCGGCGGCGTAGCTCTCCAGCAGTGCACTCATCGAGGTCGTCTCCCTTGCGCGGTGGTGGTCGGCCGTGCCACAGTATTACAGACCGTTCGGTCAGTAAATACTTTCCTGCGCCCGCGGAGACCCCATGACGACCACCCAGCGTGAGCACCACAGCGAGTCCTCGAACGAGGCCGAGCTGCTCGCCGGCTTCGAGTCGACCATCGCCCACAACGACCGCATCGAGCCGCGCGACTGGATGCCGGAGGGCTACCGCAAGACGCTGGTGCGCCAGATCGCCCAGCACGCGCACTCCGAGATCATCGGCATGCAGCCGGAGGGCAACTGGATCACCCGCGCCCCGTCGCTGCGGCGCAAGGCGATCCTGCTCGCCAAGGTCCAGGACGAGGCCGGCCACGGGCTCTACCTCTACTCCGCCTGCGAGACGCTCGGCACCTCCCGCGGCGAGCTCACCGAGAAGCTGATCAGCGGAGCCCAGAAGTACTCCTCGATCTTCAACTACCCGACCCTGTCGTACGCCGACGTGGGCACCATCGGCTGGCTGGTCGACGGTGCGGCGATCTGCAACCAGGTGCCGCTGTGCCGGACGTCGTTCGGCCCCTACGGCCGGGCCATGATCCGGATCTGCAAGGAGGAGTCCTTCCACCAGCGGCAGGGGTACGAGCTGCTGATGACGATGATGCGCGGCACCGACGAGCAGCGCGCCATGGTCCAGGAGTCGGTGAACCGGTTCTGGTGGCCGGCGCTGATGATGTTCGGCCCGCCCGACGCCGACTCGCCCAACACCGCCCAGTCCATGGCCTGGGGCATCAAGCGCAACACCAACGACGACCTGCGCCAGCGGTTCGTCGACATGTCCGTGCCGCAGGCCGAGGCCCTCGGGGTCACGTTCCCGGACCCCGAGCTGCGGTGGAACGAGGAGCGGCAGGCGCACGACTTCGGCCAGCCCGACTGGGACGAGTTCATGCAGGTGGTCAAGGGCAACGGCCCCTGCAACGCCCAGCGGATCGCCCACCGGCGCCAGGCCCACGAGGACGGTGCGTGGGTGCGGGAGGCCGCCACCGCGTTCGCCGCCAAGAGCGCCCAGGCCCGTGCCGAGCAGCAGGAGACCAGCCGATGACCAGTGCACCCAGCGCCGAGTGGCCGCTCTACGAGGTGTTCGTGCGCGGCAAGCGCGGCCTCAACCACGTCCACGTCGGGTCCCTGCACGCCGCCGACGACGACATGGCCGTCCGGCACGCGCGTGACGTCTACACCCGTCGCAACGAGGGCGTGAGCATCTGGGTGGTCCGCTCCGACGCGATCACCGCCTCGAGCCCCGACGAGAAGGACCCGATGTTCGCCCCCAGCGGCGACAAGGTCTACCGGCACCCGACGTTCTACTCGATCCCCGACGACGTCCCCCACATGTGAGTCTCGACAGGCTCGACCACCAAGGACCGCGATGACCAACCCCACCGACCCCGCGCACGCCCCCTCGCACCCCGCGCCGGACCCGAACGACGCCCACGGCAGCATCTTCGACGGGCTGCTCGGCAGCGACTCCTCCCAGTGGGCCTTCGGGACCGACTTCGAGGACCCGCTGGCCGGTGTCGACACGACCATCCCGGACGGTGTCGACCCGGGCGACCTCGCGGCGTACTGCCTGATGCTGGCCGACGACGCCCTCGTCGCCTCCCACCGGCTCTCGGAGTGGTGCAGCCGCGCCCCCGACCTGGAGGAGGACATCGCGCTGGCCAACGTCGCGCTCGACCTGCTCGGGCAGGCCCGGCTGCTGCTCGCCCGCGCGGCGGCGGCCGACGCCACCGTGGTCCCGGCCCTGCCCGAGGGCTCGCCGGTGCCGCCGGAGGACGCGCTGGCGTTCTTCCGCGAGGCGGGTGACTTCCGCAACGTGCGGCTGACCGAGGTCCCCAACGGGGACTTCGCGCACACGATCGCGCGGCTGCTCGTGCTCTCCTGCGCGCGCCTCGCGCTCTTCGAGCGGCTGGCCACGAGCCGTGACAGCGTGCTGGCCGCGGTCGCCGCCAAGGGGGTCAAGGAGTTGGCCTACCACCGCGACTACGCCGGCCGCTGGTTCCTGACCCTGGCCCAGGGCACCGACGAGTCACGCGGACGGCTGCTGGCGGCGCTGGACGAGATCTGGCCGCTCCACGCCGAGCTCTTCGCCACCCACCCGGTCGAACGGGCCGTCGCGGACGCCGGTGTCGGGGTCGACCCCGCGACCACCGCCGCCGAGGTCGACGTGGTGCTCGAGCAGGTCTTCGCGATGAGCGGGGTCGAGCGCCCCGGCCGCGCGCCGCTGGCGGGGGTGCATGGTCGGACCGGCCGCGACGGGCTGCACACCGAGGCGCTGAGCCGGCTGCTCGCCGAGATGCAGGTCGTCGCCCGCGCCCACCCGAGCGGCCGGTGGTGAGCATGACAGCGCCGACCGGAGGTGCAGTGCTGGACCGCGAGGCGTTGCGCGAGCGGGCGTACGCCGTGGCCCGCACCGTCACCGACCCCGAGATGCCGATGCTGACCCTGGAGGACCTCGGCGTGCTGCGCGAGGTCGACGTGGCCGGCGAGGGGGAGGTGGTCGTCGCGATCACGCCGACCTACTCCGGCTGCCCGGCCATGGCCACGATGCGTGACGACCTGGTGCACCGGCTCACCGACGCCGGCTTCGAGGAGGTCCGGGTCAAGGTCGCGCTGTCCCCGGCGTGGTCCAGCGACTGGATCACCGAGCGCGGCCGTCGGGCCCTGGCCGACGCCGGCCTGTCGGCGCCCGGACCGGCCCCGCGTCGCGACGGGCCGATCACGCTCGACCTGCTGCCCACCCGACGCTCGCTGACCTGCCCGCGGTGCAGGTCCGCCGCGGTCGAGCTCACCTCGGAGTTCGGGGCGACGGCCTGCAAGGCGCTCTACCGCTGCACCGACTGCCTCGAGCCGTTCGAGCACGTCAAGGAGATCTGAGATGACCGTGACCGCCCAGCGCGTGAGCAGCCGGACGGCGCCCGTGTTCCACCCCCTCACGGTCGCGGCCGTCGAGCGGCTCACCGACGACGCCGTCGCGGTGACCTTCGACGTGCCGGAGGAGCTGGCCGAGGCCTTCGCGTTCGAGGCGGGGCAGTCGCTGACCCTGCGACGCAACCTCGAGGGCCAGGAGCACCGGCGCTCCTACTCCATCTGCGCGCCGGCCGGCGCCCGCCCGAAGATCGGCGTGCGCGAGATCCCCGACGGGCTCTTCTCCTCCTGGCTGGTCCACGAGGTGGCCCCCGGCACCGAGATCGAGGTGCAGACCCCGAGCGGCAGCTTCCGTGCCGACCCGGCCGCCGGCGGACGGCACCTGTGCATCGCGGCGGGCTCGGGGATCACGCCGATGCTCTCGATCGCGAGCACCGTGCTGACCAACCCGGACACCGAGCTGACGCTGCTCTACGGCAACCGGACCAGCGGCTCGGTGATGTTCGCCGAGGAGATCGGCGACCTGAAGAACCTCCACGGCCCGCGGTTCCAGGTCGTGCACGTGCTCTCCCGCGAGCCCCGCGACGTCGAGCTGTTCTCCGGACGGCTCGACGCCGACCGGCTGCGCCGGCTGCTCGGCGTGCTGGTGCCGGTCGGGTCGGTCGACCACGCCTGGCTGTGCGGTCCGTTCGCGATGATCAACGACGCCCGCGAGGTGCTCGCCGAGCTCGGCGTACCGGCCGACCGCGTGCACTTCGAGCTCTTCTACGTCGACGAGCCGCCGCCGGAGCTGCACCGCGCCGGACCGGTCGCCAGCGGCGAGACCAGCGACGTGACCGTCGTGCTCGACGGCCTGTCCGCGACCGCCCCCATGCCGCGCGACCAGACGATCCTCGACGCCGCACAGGCCGCCCGCTCCGACCTCCCCTTCGCCTGCAAGGGCGGCGTCTGCGGCACCTGTCGTGCGCAGGTCCGCGACGGCGAGGTGGACATGCGCCGCAACTACGCGCTGGAGCAGGCCGAGGTGGAGGCCGGCTTCGTGCTGACCTGCCAGAGCTACCCGGTCAGCGACTGCGTCACCGTCGACTTCGACCGCTGACCCGCGCCGCACGCCCGCCACCCGAGGAGACCCATGAGCCGAGCCGTCGTCGTCGAGGAGGCCGAGGACCGTGTCGTCCTGCGGCTGAACCGGCCCGAGGTCCGCAACGCCATAGACCAGCAGACGGTCACCGAGCTGCACGAGGCCTGCGCGCTGCTCGAGGAGCGGTCCCGGGTGGCGCTGCTGCTCGGGGAGGGCGGCACCTTCGCGGCCGGGGCCGACATCGCGCAGCTGCGCGAGCGTCGCCGCGAGGACGCCCTGCGCGGCATCAACTCCTCGATCTTCGACCGGATCCGGCGGCTGCCGATGCCGACCATCGGGCTGCTCGACGGGTACGCCCTCGGCGGCGGCGCCGAGCTGGCCTACGCCTGCGACTTCCGGATCGGCACCCCGCGCACGAAGATCGGCAACCCCGAGCCCGGGCTGGGCATCCTGGCAGCGGCGGGGGCCTCGTGGCGACTGGCCGAGCTGGTCGGCGAGCCGGTGGCCAAGGAGGTCTTGCTGGCCGGGCGGATCCTGACCGCCGACGACGCGCTGGGCGTGCACCTGCTGACCGAGGTGGTCGAGCCCGACGAGCTGCTCGCCGCCGGGCACCGCCTCGCCGACCGGATCGCCGGGCAGGCGCCCCTCGCCGTACGCCTCACCAAGGCGGTCTTCCACGCACCCCGCGAGGCGCACCCGCTGCTCGACGACGTGGCGCAGGCGGTGCTCTTCGAGACCGAGGACAAGCAGCAGCGGATGACAGCGTTCCTCGAGCGCAAGAGGACGCCGCAGAAGGAGAAGTCATGAGCAGCCTGCCCGAGACCGTCGGGGTGTACGGCGGGGGCCGGATGGGGGCCGGGATCGCGCACGCGTTCCTGGTCGCCGGCACCGGGGTGTCCGTCGTGGAGACCGACGACGCCGCGGCCGAGGCCGCCCGGGACCGGGTGACCTCGAGCCTGCAGCGCGCGGAGGAGCGCGGGAAGCTCGGTGGGCCGCTGGCCGAGCACCTCGAACGGCTCTTCGTGACCACCGACGCTGCCGAGCTGGCCGGCGCCGGGCTGGTGGTCGAGGCGGTGCCCGAGGACCCGGCCCTCAAGGCGCGCGTGCTCGCGGCGGTCGAGGCGGCCGCGCCCGACGCCGCGCTGGCCACCAACACCAGCTCGCTGTCGATCGACGGCCTCGCCGCCGGGCTCGCCTCCCCCGAGCGCTTCCTCGGCCTGCACTTCTTCAACCCGGTGCCGGCCAGCGACCTCGTTGAGATCGTGGTCGGCTCCAAGACCGACACCGACCTGGTCACCGCCGCGCAGGGCTGGGTCGAGGCGCTGGGCAAGACCGCGATCACGGTGACCGACTCGCCGGGCTTCGCCAGCAGCCGGCTCGGTGTCGCGATCGCGCTGGAGGCGATGCGGATGCTGCAGGAGGGGGTCGCCTCGGCCGCCGACATCGACACCGCGATGACGCTGGGCTACCGGCACCCGGTGGGGCCGCTGCGCACCACCGACCTGGTCGGGCTCGACGTACGCCTCGCGATCGCCGAGCACCTCGCCCGCGAGATCGGGCCGCGCTTCGAGCCGCCGCAGGTCCTGCGCGACCTGGTGGCGGCCGGGAAGCTGGGCCGCAAGACCGGCGAGGGGTTCTACACGTGGTGAGCGACGAGCAGGAAGTAGCGGAGCGCAGCGCCAAGGTCATGTGGGACAACGACGCCGCGTCGCGGGCGCTGGGCATGTCGCTGGACTCGGTCGGCCCCGGCCGGGCGGTGGTCTCGATGACGGTCCGGGCCGACATGGTCAACGGCTGGGAGGTGTGCCACGGCGGGCTGATCGCCTCCCTGGCCGACAGCGCCTTCGCGGTCGCCTGCAACTCCCGCGGCCAGGTGACCGTGGCGGCCGGCTTCGACGTCACCTTCCTCGAGTCCGGCCGGCTCGGCGACGTGCTCGTGGCCACCGCCGAGGAGCGCGCGCTGCGCGGCCGCTCGGGGTTGTACGACGTGACCGTGTGCCGCCGTGAGGAGTCGGGCGACACCGTGGTGGCGGAGTTCCGGGGTCGCAGCCGGTCGTTGGGGCGGGCGATCGAGGGCTGAGGCGGCGTGCAGGTTTCACCGGCCGGCCGGGTACTCCGGTGGTTGTCAGCCGAAGTAATGGCCGACAAGCAACGGAGTACCCGGTCAGCCGGGTACTCCTGCAACCGGCGGCCTACCCCGCGTGCAGCCCGTCGAACGCGATCGTGGTGATGGCCGTCGAGACGGTCTCGGCGTCGACCGGGCCGCCGGGGCGGTACCACTCGACGAGCGAGTTGACCATGCCGAAGAGGAGCCGGCTGACCAGGTCGGGGGCGACGTCCTCGCGCAGGGAGCCCTCGGCGACGGCGGCCTGCACGAGGGCGGCGAGACGGGCGTCGAGCTCGCGGCGGCGGCGCAGGGCGGCCAGCTCGACGTCGCTGTTGCCGCGCACCCGGAGCAGCAGGGTCACGGCGGGCTGGTGGGCGACGAGGACCTCGACGCTCTGGCGGATCACCTGTCGCAGCCGCTCGTAGGCGCCGACCGCGTCGTTCTGCTCGGCCGCGACGATGACCGCGGTCAGCCCGTCGAGGGCCTCGTCGAGGGCCTGCTCGAGCAGGTGGGACTTGCTCGGCACGTGGTGGTAGATCGCCGACTTGGAGAAGCCGAGCTCGCGGGCGAGGTCGCCCATGCTGGTGCCGTCGTACCCGCGCTGGTTGAACAGCTCGACGGCCCGGCGCAGCACCGTCTCCTGGTCGTGCCCGGGTCGGCCGCGGCGGGCGCCGCCGTTCTCGCTCGCCGGCTCGGTCATGCGGGAAGGATGCCACAGGCAGCCGCACGCGCAGGCCCGGACAACCGGGCTCAGGCCGCGGGGGCCACGGGGAGCCGGACCTCGAACCTCGCGCCGCCGTCCGCACCGGAGGTGACCCCCACCGAGCCCCCGTGTGCGACCACGACGGCCCGCACCGTCGCCAGCCCCAGACCCGTGCCCTGCGCGGGCTGGGCGAGTGCGGCCGAGGAGCGGAAGAAGCGGTCGAAGATCCGCGGTTGCTCGTGGTGCGGTACGCCGGGCCCGGTGTCCTGGACGGCGACCACGACGTCGGACCCCTCGCGCGAGAGCGCCACCGTGATCCGGCCGCCGGTGGGCGTGAACTTGACCGCGTTGGTCAGCAGCTCGAGGACCACCCGCTCGAGCGCGGCCCCGTCGCCGCGGACCACGAGCGGGCCGAGGGCCGCCCGGGCGTTGAGGGCGAGGTCGAGACCGCGACCGGCCAGGCCGAGCGACTCGACGGCGCTGCGGACGACGTCGTCGAGGCGTACGTCGCCGGTCGCGATGTCGACCTCGCCCGCGTCGAGACGTTCCAGGCTCAGGAGGAGCTCGGCCAGGCCGAGGAGCTGCTGGGCGTTCCCCTCCACCCGGGCGAGCAGCGCCAGCTGGCTGTGGTTGAGCTCGCCGGCGGCTCCCTCGCGGAGCAGCTCTGCGTAGCCGAGGATGCCGGCGACCGGGTTCTGCAGCTGCTGGCTGAACGCGGAGGTGAGCTCGTTCCCGGGGTGCTCGGTCAGCTGGGCGAGCACCAGCGGTCCGTCGGTGCCCGGTCCGGCGTCGAGGAGGTCCAGGCACACGCGGACCCGCCGACCGCTCCACGCGGTGATCTCCACCTGGCAGCCATCGGCCTCGCCCGCAAGCACCTCGCGGGCGGCCGCGACGAGCCGCCAGTGGTCGATGGGGGCGAGGCGGTCGACCCAGCCCGAGCCGAGCAGCTCCTCGCGCACGCCGCCGAGCTGGGCGAGGGCCGTGGGGTTCGCCTCGACCAGCTCGAGGTGGTCGGGGGACACCGGGCGCAGCACCAGGGTGCCGAGCACCAGCCTGTCGAGCACGGCATGGAGGACCGGAGGAGGAAGCGCGGGTGTTCCGGGCTCCGTCACCGCAGTGCCGGACGGGCCACGGCGAGGTCGTCCCGGGTGAGCTGGCGCAGCGCCTCGGCCGCGCCCGGCACGGCCAGCACGACCTCGCCGTCGGCGCAGCGTGCGACCAGGTCGGGCAGGGCCGCGAGGCGGCCCTTGGCCAGGTAGCCGACCGCGCCCGCGCGGAGCATGGCCACGACGTTGGCCACCGCGGTGTGGGCGGAGACCGCGATCACCGTGAGCGGACGGCGCCCGTCGGCGAGTCCGTCCTCGAGCAGGGCGCGCACGGCCTCGGCGCCGCCGCCGGGCATCCGGATGTCGAGCAGCACCACGTGGGGGACCACGGCGCGGGCGAGCGTGCGGAGCTCACCCCCGGTGGCGACGGAGCCCACCACGCTGAACCGGGGATCGGCGCCCAGCACGTCCTCGAGCGCGCTGCGGATGCCGACGTCGTCGTCGGCGATGAGCACGCGGATGCGCGACATGCTGCTCCTCTCGGTGCCCCGCTCCTGTCCATGGTGCCGGGCGCCGCTTCGGCTGGTACGCCCCTGTGGCACTACCCGTCTAGTACGTTGGCACTAGACGAGGGTCGCCCGCGGGAGACGGGAACGGCCCACAGGGGAGGCCTCGGTGAGCACGCACTCCAGTCCTGAGGGTGGAGCGCACACGACGGTGAGCGCGCCTGCCGTCACCCGGGTGCTCGTCGTCGACGACCACGAGGTGCTCGCGTCCAGCCTCGCCCGGGTCCTCGACGACGAGCCGGACCTGATGAGCGTGGGGGTCGCCGGCACCCTGGAGCGAGCCCGGTCGATGATCGTCACGACCGCTCCGGACGTGGTGCTGCTCGACCACCGGCTGCCGGACGGCGACGGTGTGGCCGCCATCTCCGAGCTGCGGGCGCTGCGACCGAGCATCAAGGTCGTCGTCCTCACCGCGAGCGCGGCCGACCACGTGCTGGTGGCCGCGATCGAGGCCGGGGCGTCAGGGTTCGTGTCCAAGTCACGCAGCCTGGGGGAGCTGACCGCGGCGGTGCGCGCCGCAGCCACGGGTGAGGCGGTGATCTCCCCCGAGCTCCTGGCACGGCTGCTGCCGCGGCTCTCGCCGTCGGGAAGGCCGCGGCACCAGGAGCTGACCGAGCGCGAGCGCGAGGTCCTCGGGCTCGTGGCGGACGGCCTCTCGAACGCCGTCATCGCCGAACGCCTGGTGGTCAGCGTCCACACCGTGCGCAACCACGTCGCGAACCTCTCGGCGAAGCTCGGCGCCCACTCCAAGCTCGAGGCGTTGTCGATCGCGGTGCGCGAAGGCCTGCTGCCGGGGCGCTGACGACGGGAGCCCCGCCCGGGCAGGTAGTACCTCGGTGCCATACAGGACCGGACGCACGGCTCAGGTGGTCGACCGCGGGCTGCTCCACACTTCAGGTGTGCCGGATCCCCGGACGGTGGTGCGGCGGTGACCCCTGCACCGCAGCATCCGGACCCGGGCCTCCCGGCCCCCCGGACGCCCGGCCCGGCGGCTCTTCCGCAATCCCCCGTTAGCGGAATCCGTCGGGTCGGGCCCGGCCCCGGAGCCCGGAGGGCAGATCCCCGCAGAGCCCCGCGGGGTCACCGGGGATCTGAGAGGCTGCAGCCATGAAGAGTGCCGCCCGTCGGGTCGCGCTGGAGACGGTCGGCTGGGTGCTGGTCGTGGCCGGCATCGCCGCCCTGGTCCTGCCGGGCCCCGGGCTGCTCGCGATCTTCGCTGGGCTGGCACTGCTCTCCCAGCAGTACGAGTGGGCGGAGCGCCGCGTCGAGCCGGTGAAGGAGAAGGCACTCAAGGCCGCGGCCGAGAGTGTCGAGACGTGGCCGCGAATCGTTCTGTCGACGGCGATCGCGCTGCTCATCATCGCCGCGGGCGTCCTGTGGATCTGGCACCCGCCCGCCCCGGCCTGGTGGCCGGTGGAGGAGAAGTGGTGGCTGATCGGGGGCTGGGGGACCGGCTCCACCCAGGTCGCGTCGGGGATCTTCGCGATCGGCATGATCGTCTACAGCTACCGGCGCTTCCACGACAAGGAGCGCTCCGGCGACACCAGCGCCGCGTGAGGCCGGTGGCGGGCCCGGGGGCTCACGCCAGGCTGCGGCCGATGCTCTGGGCGGCGACCTGGAGCGCCGCGACGAGCCGCGGCCGGTCCTTCTTCAGGCTGTCCTTCTTCAAGCTGGGGACCACGATGCCGAGGGCGGCCACGACGGTCTCCCCCCGGCGGATCGGCACCGCGACCGAGCAGGCGCCCAGGCTCATCTCCTCCACCGTGGTCGCGTAGCCCTCGCGGACCACGCGCGCGAGCTGGCGGCGCAGCAGCCCCGGCTGCGTCACGGTGTACGGCGTGACCCGGACCAGCGACGCCATCGCCACGCCCTGGACCTCCGGAGGGGCGTGCGCCAGCAGCACCTTGCCGACCCCGGTCGCGTGCAGCGGCAGCCGCGACCCGATCTGGCTGACCACCGGCACCGACGCGTGCCCGGCGAGCCGGTCGAGGTAGAGGACCTCGATCCCGTCGCGCACGGCGAGGTGCACCGTGGCCAGGGTGGCGGCGTAGAGGTCGTGCAGGTACGGCGAGGCCACCTGCCGCAGCCCGGTCTGCACCGGCGCCAGCATCCCGACGTCCCACAGCCGCCGGCCCACGACGTACTCGCCCGTGGGCGTGCGGGCCAGGGCGCCCCAGTCGACCAGCTCGGCCACCAGCCGGTGCGCGGTCGCCACGGGGAGCCCGGAGCGGTCGGCGAGCTCGGTGAGCGTGAGCCGGCGGTGCTGCTCGTCGAACGCCCCGAGCAGGGCCAGCGCCCGTGAGGTCACGCTGGCGCCCGGGGTCGAGGAGTTGCCGGCCACGGGCCCCAGTCTTCCACTGAACGGAAACGGGTGCTCGTCGTCACGCCGGGCCGCGCCGTACCGTCTCTGGCGTGAACGACAACCGAGCGTCCTCCGACGCGGCCGCCCCGAGCCAGGCCGAGGTCAGCGAGGAGATCCGGCAGATCGCCAAGGCCTACGAGCGCGACGCCCTCCCTGAACGGGACGGCGAGGAGACCCAGCCGCGGCTGGACTACCCGCCGTACCGCTCCAGCGTCCTGCGGCACCCCACCAAGGACCCGCACCACGCCGACCCCGAGGGGATCGAGCTGTGGGCGCCGGTCTTCGGGCACCAGGACGTCGACGCGCTCGAGGCCGACCTGACCATCCAGCACCGCGGCGAGCCCGTGGGGGAGCGGATGGTGGTCACCGGGCGGGTCCTCGACGGCGACGGGCGGCCGGTGCGGCACCAGCTCGTCGAGATCTGGCAGGCCAACGCCGGCGGGCGCTACATCCACAAGCGCGACCAGCACCCGGCGGCGATCGACCCCAACTTCACCGGCGTCGGACGGTGCCTGACCGACGCGGAGGGCACCTACTCGTTCACCACGATCAAGCCCGGGCCCTACCCGTGGAAGAACCACCGCAACGCGTGGCGTCCCGCGCACATCCACTTCTCGCTGTTCGGCGACGAGTTCACCCAGCGGATGGTCACCCAGATGTACTTCCCGGGCGACCCGCTCTTCGCGCTCGACCCGATCTACCAGGCGATCACCGACCAGCGCGCCCGCGAGCGGCTGGTCGCTACCTACGACCACGACGTGACCCGGCCCGAGTGGAGCACCGGCTACCGCTGGGACATCGTGCTCACCGGCGCCCACCGCACCCCCATGGAAGAAGAGGTCGAGGCATGAGCCGCACCCCCGGAGACCTGGTGGCGACGCCCGGCCAGACGATCGGGCCGTTCTACGGCTATGCCCTGCCGTACGACGGCGACTCGGCCCTGGTGCCACCCGGCCACCCCGACGCGATCCGGCTGCACGGCCGGGTGCTCGACGGTGCCGGCAACCCGGTGCCGGACGCGCTGCTGGAGATCTGGCAGGCCGACCCCGCCGGTCGGGTGCCCCGCGAGCCCGGGTCGCTGCACCGCGACGGGTTCACCTTCACCGGCTGGGGCCGCTGCGGCACCGACAACGCCGGGCACTACTCGTTCACCACGCTGCGGCCCGGCCCGACCAAGGCGGGCGCGGCGCCGTTCGTCGCCGTCACTTTGTTCGCGCGCGGCCTGCTCAACCGGCTGTTCACGCGGACCTACCTGCCGGGGGACACCGACGACACGAGGGCAGCCCTGGCGGCCGACCCGCTGCTGTCGTCGGTCGACGCGTCGCGCCGGGGCACCCTGGTCGCCGTGCCCGACGAGCACGGTTTCGCCTTCGACATCCGGCTGCAGGGTGAGGACGAGACGGTCTTCCTCGCCCATCCGCAACACTGACCTCATGACGGACTTGCTCTGGCCCGGCGACGACCGCGCCGGCGATGTCTTCTCGGACGCCACGTTCCTGACGGCGATGGTGGCCGTCGAGGACGCCTGGCTGGACGCCCTCGTCGGCACCGGGCTCGCCCCCGCCGCGGCTGCCAAGGACGACCTGTACGCCCTGGTCGGGCCGGCCCACCACGAGTGGCTGGCCAACGAGTCCGAGCTCGGCGGCAACCCGGCCATGGCGCTGGTCGCACTGCTGCGCTACGGCCTGCGCGACCGCAACCCAGACGCCGCCCGCTGGCTGCACCGGGGACTGACCAGCCAGGACGTCATCGACACCGCCCTGATGATGTGCGCGCACCAGGCCGTCGACCGCACCCTCGCCACGCTGCGCGAGCAGATCCGGCAGCTCTCCGACCTGATCGAGGCGCACCGCGCCACGCCGATGGTCGCCCGGACGCTCACCCAGCACGCCGTCCCGTCGACGTTCGGGCTGAAGGCCGCGCAGTGGCTCACCGGCGTCCTCGACGCGTACGACGACGTGGCGCGGCTGGTGCTCCCGGTCCAGGTCGGCGGGGCCGCCGGCACCATGGCGGCGACCGTCGAGCTCGCCGCGGTCCTTCCCGACCCCGTCGAGACGGCGACCGGCCTCGCCCTCGAGATGGCCACCCGGCTGCGGCTCACGCCGTCGACGCCGTGGCACACGTCGCGGTCGACCATCACCCGCCTCGGCGACGCCGCCGTGCGGTGCACCGACGCCTGGGGGCGGATCGCGAACGACGTGCTGGTCCTGAGCCGCCCCGAGATCGCCGAGCTGGCCGAGGGCGCCGGCGGCGGGTCGTCCACGATGCCGCACAAGGCCAACCCGGTGCTCTCGACGCTGGTGCGCCGGGCCGCGCTGGCGGCGCCCCAGCTCGGCGCCACGCTCCACCTCGCCGCCGCGGACGCGGCCGACGAGCGCTCGGCGGGCGCCTGGCACGCCGAGTGGGCCACGCTGCGCACGCTGCTGCGTCGTACCGTCGTGGCCGGTGAGCAGGTCACCGACCTGCTCGACGGGCTCCGGGTCCACGCGGACCGGATGGGTGCCACGCTCGAGGCGGCGCGCGACGACGTACGCGCGGAGCAGCGCAGCATGGCCGACCTGGCGGGCACCACGCCCGGCGAGGGCTACCTCGGCGTCACTGACGCGTTCCTGGAGGCCCCGCTCGCCCGCGCGGCCGGCGTGCTCGCCACCACCCCACCCCGCGAGGAGACCCTGTGAGGCCCAGCATCACCGCCGTCCGCCTGACCGGCGCCCGGCACCGCGCCGAGCTGCCCCTGCTGGTGCTCGGACCGTCGCTGGGCACCACCGCGGCGACCCTGTGGACCGTGTGCGCCGAGGCCGGACTGACCGACGCCTTCGACGTGGTCGCCTGGGACCTGCCCGGCCACGGGCACAACCGCGCCGTCCCCGACGAGCCGTTCACGATGGCCGAGCTCGCGGCGGGGGTGCTCGCGGTCGTGGACGACATCGCCGCCGAGCGCGGGGACGCCTCCTTCTTCTACGCCGGCGACTCCGTCGGCGGCTCGGTCGGGCTGCAGCTCCTGCTGGATGCCCCCGACCGGGTGTCGGCGGCTGTGCTGCTGTGCACCGGCGCGAAGATCGCGACCCACGAGTCGTGGACCGGCCGGATGGCGCAGGTCAGCATGTCCGGTACGCCGGTCATGGTCGCGGGCTCGGCGGAACGCTGGTTCGGCGCCGGGTTCCTCGAGCGCGAGCCCGACCGCGGGTCGGCGCTGCTGCACGCGCTCGCCGACGTCGTCGACGAGGGGTACGTCGCCGTGTGCGGCGCCCTGGCCGAGTTCGACGTGCGTGACCGGCTCGGCGAGATCACCGCGCCGGTCCTGGCGATCGCCGGCGCCGAGGACGTGGCCACCCCGGTGGAGAACCTGCGCGTGATCGCCTCGGGGGTCAAGGACGGCCGGCTCGAGGTGCTCGACGGCGTCGCCCACCTGGCCCCGGCCGAGGCGCCGGCGGTGGTGGCCCGGCTGATCCGCGCGCACCTGCTGGGGGAGACCCCGGCGGAGGCCGCCGCCTCCGACGACCGCACCGTGCAGGAGGTGCGCGACGCCGGGATGACCGTGCGGCGCGAGGTGCTCGGGGACGCCCACGTGGACCGGGCGGTCGCCGGCACCACCGACCTGACGCGTGACTTCCAGGAGCTGATCACCGAGTACGCCTGGGGCTCGATCTGGACCCGCCCCGGCCTGGACCGCCGGTCGCGGTCGATGATCACCCTCACCGCGCTGGTCGCCCGCGGTCACCACGAGGAGCTCGCGATGCACGTGCGGGCCGCGCGTACCAACGGGTTGAGCGTGGAGGAGATCAAGGAGGTCCTCCTGCAGTCCGCCATCTACTGCGGGGTGCCCGACGCCAACACGGCGTTCCGGATCGCGCAGCGGGTGCTCGAGGAGATGGGTGACGCGTAGTCGTTGGTCGGCGTGTGGCCGGCGGGGGTTGTCGGCCACTTCTGGTGCTTGTCGGCCGGTGCAACGGCTGACAACCATCGGAGTCACCGGCCGGCCGGGGAGTCCTGCGGCCCTATGCTCCCTCGCATGACCGACGGCGACGCGCGCACGCCCCCGGGCGACCAGTTCGTCCAGTCGCTGGCGCGGGGGCTGTCGGTGATCACCGCCTTCGACGCCGACCACCCGTCGATGACGCTGAGCGACATCGCCACCAGGACCGGCCTGACCCGGGCGACCGCGCGGCGGTTCCTGCACACGCTGGTCGAGCTGGGCTACGTGCGGTTCGACGGCAAGCAGTTCGCGCTCACCCCGAAGGTGCTGCGGCTCGGGACGGCGTACCTCTCCGGGCTCGGGCTGCCCCAGCTGGTCCAGCCCCACCTCGAGCAGCTCTCGGCGCGGCTCGG
>Ga0308173_10000434_pt1 | contig 17517 bp, 20 predicted proteins | sample PhyPR1_FD_203716 | JGI IMG/M metagenome (GOLD analysis project Ga0308173, IMG submission 203716) | Soil microbial communities from UC Gill Tract Community Farm, Albany, California, United States - DLSLS.P.R1 | ecosystem: Environmental > Terrestrial > Soil > Agricultural land | place: USA...
TGTATCAGTGGCGCCGGTAACGCCACTGATCTTCTGGCGCCCCACCCTCGCTGTGCCCGCAGCGGGGGTGGGGTCCGTGGTTGGTGTGGGGCGCCGTCCCTGTCTTGCTGCCTGCGGCGGGGGCGGCATGTATCGTCGGCGCATGGACGACGCACTGCTCCTTGCGCTGGTGAATCACGGCCTGATCTACGGACTCGACCCGGAGCAGGCGTGGGCCCTGGGTGAGCGCCTGCTCGCTGAAGGCGGCTACGTGAGACAGATGGCCGACCGGATGCGTGACGCGGGAACCGACGAGTGGCTGACGTCGATCAGCCCGCCGCGTACTCGTTGAAGAAGCTCCCGAGGCGATTCGGCTTAGAGTCCGCAGCGCCGAGCGAACGCGACGAAGTCGCCCGGGTCGGCGCTGGTGGTGTGACCGGAGATGTGCGTGATGCCGCCCGACTCGGCAGGCAGCCCCGCGAGGTAGGTCGTGAAGGCGTCGGTGTTCGCGGTCTTGCTCACGGTGGCGTCGTTGACCGAGGACGAGAACCGCCACCGAACGCCGGAGTAGGTGCTCGGCGTGAATGACCGGATCGGGTCATGCCCTGCGGGGATCGCCGCATAGGAGGCGACGCCGCCATAGGCCGCATTGATGCTCGACTGGAAAGTGTTGGTGTTCGCGGTGTACGCCCACTGAAGGTCAAGCACGGGGTCGATGAGGTAGACGCCCTTCACCTTCCCGGCAGGCAGGTTGCCCTTCGCCACCGTAAGGGCAGCATCTAGGCCACCCATCGAGGCGCCGGCCAGGATCACGCTCGACACCGGCTGGACCGCGTTGACGTAGTTGTAGAGGTTGACGACGTCGGTCAGGCTCGCGTCGTTGCCCCAGTTGTCGCCGTGCGCGCGGGAGGCCGCGTACATCCAGCCCTCTTGCATCGCGGCGTGGATCATCGCGAACGACCAGTATCCCGTCGTCATCGCCTCGGTGTGCCCGAGCTGGTGGCACCAGATGACGAGGGGGGTCGAGGCTCCCATGAGGGACTTCGGCGGCATCCAGTAGCGCATCGGCTGACTACCTGAGTCGATGGCGTCAGTGAGGTGGGTGCCGGACTTCTGGTGGCCGATGGTCGAGATGCCCCACTTGGCGCCGAGATAAGTGCTCAGGGAGTCGATCTGGCCGGGGGTGAGGAGCCGGTCTCCGACGACGACCTCGGCGACGTCGAGGGTGCCTGCGGTTAGGCCGGGGCCGGTGCCAGGGCCGACCGAGAGGGAGTTAATGGGCTGCGTGCCCACACTGGCAACAGAGACGCTCGCAAGGTAGCCGTCGATGTAGATGGTCGCGCCGCCCGCGCCGCCGATCTGGGCGACGAGCACATGCCACTGGCCGTCGTTGAGGCGGGGGGCGGTCAGGGTGCCCGGCGTGCCCGCGTAGGCGTAGGGGCCGAGAGAGTTAACGCTGACGGCGAGGAAGTGTCCGGGCGCGCCGACGATGCCGGTGTCACCGGACGTTGTGGCCGTGGTGGACAGCCGCACCACGGCGGCGATGAGCGAGGGTGGGGCGTAGCCTGACCCGCTGGGCACCACGGAAGCGCTCGCCCCGAACGTGTCGGTGTTCTTGAGATAGCCGGTGGTGCCGAACCGGAGCACGTTCTTGCCGTTCGCGGCCCCGGCGAGCAGGGTCGGCGCGGTGGCAGATGACTGGTTGAGCGCGAACGCGCCGAACGAGGCGTCCCAGCGGGTCACGTTGGAGCCGTTGGTGCCGGTGAGTGTGGAGGCGTCGAAGTGGGCGCGGGCACCGGGCATGTCACGTCCGGGCGTGTAGATGCCCAGCGGCTTCTTGTTGGCGTCGACCGGGGGCGCGTCGAGGATTCCCATGTCAGTCCTCTCAGGAGACCGTGATGGCGGGGACGGTGACCGCGGCGCCGTTGGCGTCGCGGGTGACAGTGGGCTGCGTGTATGTCTTCGTGACGGGCGAGCCGTAGGTGATGCTGTAGGAGTCGACCGCGCCGGGGAATGACGTGGACACGACGAGCGCCGTGTACGCGCCGGGGGTGCCGTCGGGCCACGTCACGGGCGCCGACGTCGCGGCACCGTTCGCGTCGCGGGTGATCGCCCCAGTGATGAGCGAATCGGGAACGCGCGCAAGTTGGGCGTTCACGGTCGCGGGGTCGCCCTTGTCGCCCTTGGGTCCGGTCGCGCCCGTGTCACCCTTGACGCCCTGCAGACCCTGTAAACCCTGCGGGCCAGCGACACCCTGTGGACCCTGCGCCCCGTTCGCGCCGGCAGGACCAGCTGGGCCAGGCTCACCCTTCGGCCCGACGATCGCGGACAGTGGCGTCGGCACCGTCACCGACACGATGTCCGACACGTCGAGCGTCGAGCCCGCCAGGTCGGCCGTCGCGTAGAACGACTGCGACCGCATCGCCGTCGACCGCAGCGCATACCCGACCGTGTAGCCGATCCCGGTCGCCGGGTTGAGGCTCGGGTCGTCGCACGGCAGGACCAGCGACCACGCGCCCGTCTCGTCCAGCGCGACGGACTCAGCGCCCGACAGGACGACGTCGCCGACCGTGTCGCGGATGACCGTGTTGGGGGTCACGACGACCATGCCGGCGTGCGCTGTGCCCGCAGGAGTGGTGTGGCGACCCGTCAGGGTGAACGTGGCATGCATGGGCGCTCCTCAGCAGGTCGTGAAGTTTCACGGAACTTTCTTCGCGCCGCCCGTATCAGATGGGCACGCGGATGCACTGACTGTCACAAGGCGCCCGACAGGGGGAACCGTGAGCCAGCATCCAGCACAGGAGTGGGACGACATGAGCGAGACCCAGCGCACCGAGATCAAGAACCGCCTGCACGTCGCCGTCGAGGACGTCGACCGCGCCGCCTACCGTGCCGCGCTGGCCCGTGCCAGCCGCAGCCACTACCCGCAGGCAGCCGACCGCGCCTGACCCGAAGCCACCCCGCCCCGTCGCGGCGCCCCTGAGACTTCACTCCCAGCGGCCACCCGAACGCGACGGGGCGGGGTTTCGGCTACCCGACGCGGGCCAGCAGGTACGACACGTCAGCTGAGCCGACCGTCGCGCCGGGAGTGCCCGGCCACGTCACCGCGCAGCCGAGGAAGTGGTTAGCGACACCTGGCCCCGGGTGATAGAACGGCCCGACCGTGACCGTGGCCCGCACGCCACCGTCGAGGAACGGCCGGTGATCCGAGGCGGTCGCGTCGGTGTTCGAGGTCGAGTCGCCATTGACCTCAATGCGCGCATAGGCGGGGACGGTGCCGGACACGAACACGTTGACCTTGACGCAGGCGATATACCAGCCCGCCTCGCTCGGGTCGAACTCGTCCGCGCCCGACGCCACGAGCGACGGAGCGGCGCCGGGCCAGTACGTGTGCGGCGTGAACGCCCACGACTGGAAGGTCACCCCGTAGGCGTCCGCCGCGTAGGTGCTCGAGGCCGCCTCAGAGTTGCCGACGGCACCCCCAGACGCGGCCGGCGCGGGCTTCGGCGCGGGCGGCCTGGACACCATGCGCCGGATCTGCTGCCGGTCGTCCCTGCTCGCACGGAGCTCGCCGGACAGGGACGCCCCGCCGCGGGCGCGTGGGTTGACGGTGCTGCTCATTAGACCTCCTCGAAGGCGACCATGAGCCGCAGGCTGTCGGGGTGGATCTGCCGGCGCACGATTCGCGCCAGCCGGTCCACTGGGGTCGGGTAGTCGAGGATGAGGCGCACCGTGTCGCCCTTCGCCGTCTCGGCCTTGACTTCCTCGATGGAGTCCGGGTCCACATCCACCCAGTAGGCGGGCGTGGACGAGCGCGCCCAGAACAGCTCGGCCTTCGCCGTCTCCCTGAGCTCGTTCAGCGGCGCGTCCTGCTCGGCCGTGATGACGCGCTGGATCAGCGTGCCGCCGAAGGCGCGCGGGTCGCTCGCGTAGGCGACGGCACGGTAGGAGCCGAGGCCCTGCGCCTGCGCGATGATCGCCGACCCGACGTCGCGCGTGTTCGCCGGGACCGCCGTGACGATGTTCCCGCCGAGCGCGAGCACGTAGTCGACGGCCTTACCCTGCCGCGGGTAGTACGTCGTGGCCGTCGTCGTCGTCGGGGTGGTGACGGTGTCCCACTCGATGCCACGGCTGATGCCCATGAGCCCGTCGAGCGCCGTGTCGGCCGGGGTCAGGTCACGGAACGCGAACTCACGGTCACGCTTGATCCCGGTGACCGGGGCGCGGGTGGCGACGCCGAGATCCGCATAGCCGAACTCAGGCTTCTGGATGTGCTCCATGACGCCCTTGAAGATGAGCGCCTGGTCGACGCCCCAGAAGTAGAGCATCTCGCCAGGGAACAGCCCGACCGCCGTGTAGCGCGCGAGCGCAGCCGGCGCATACAGGAACACGTCCACGATGTACGGTCGACCGTCGGCCGGAACGGTGACCTCGGCCGTCTGTGGAATCCACCTGTCGACGGGGTCCGTGTCGCTAATGCTCGCGGAGCCCTCGCCGAGCTGCGCATCCCACGGCAGCTTCGCGTCGGGGTTGCCGTTGACGCCCTTGCGCCGCGCCACCATCCTAATCGACGTCATGTTGGCGTCGGGCACGGACCAGTCGTCGGCGACCTTGAGCATCGCAGCGGCCGTTAGGACGAGCGGGTAGCGCGCCTCCTTCGGCTGCGTCACCACGACGCTCTGCCGCATCCACTGCTTCGACTCGCCCGTGATGACCTGGTCGTAGGAGATGACGACGCGCCGCTGCTCCTGCGAGTCAATCGGGAATCCAGGCTTCGGGTCGTAGTAGCCGACGCCCTTGGTCGTGATAATGGCGCCGGGCCGCTTCATCCTGACAATCGCGGCAGCCGCGTCAGCACGCCGCTGCGACAGCCCGAGGCCGTTGCCTGTACCGTCGTTTGCGGTGTGCCCGACGATGGTGACCCTGAGCGAGCCCTTGATGACGGGAACGCCGTTCTGGTCCTTGAAGCCGTGCAGGTCCGGGTCCCAGCGCATCCCGTCCGCGTAGGTCGCGGAACCGTCCTCGAAGGCACGCGTGCGCGCTGCACCCGAGGGTGACTTCGTCGGGATGCCCGTGAAGACGCGAGTGTCCGGATCCCAGTGAAGGGTGTCCGCATAGACAGCCGAGCCGTCCTCGAACGGCCCGTCGGTGATCTTCGCGCCGGACGGGGATAGGGTCGGGACGCCCTTGAAGACGTGGGTGTCCGGGTCCCAGTGGAGGCTGTCGGTGTAGATCGCCGAACCGTCCTCGAAGGACTGCTGGATGGTGGCGCCGGACGGGGACTGCGGGGGCGGACCCGTCGTGGCCGGCATCGCATCGGCGACGGCCTCGATGGCCGCGACACCACCAGGGCGGAACGTGGCGAGGTTCGGCCAGAACACGGCGTTCGAGGAGAGCTCGGCCTCGTTGACAGACTCGACACCGACGATCTCGGCGGCCTTGATCGGGTCCAGCCCATCCGTGTCGTCAACGAAGTCCTCCGCGACCACGCGCACCTTAGGGGCGGCGGCCGGCTTCGAGTCCTTGTCAAATCCGGGCGTCCACCACATCAGGTCCTGCTTGAAGTCGCCGTTGTGCAGGAGGTTCTTCTGCGGAGTGCGGGTGATGACGCGGCGCCCGTCACGCCAGAACCACGACGGGTCGTGGATCTTGAACGTCGTGGTCGTGCCGTCGTCGGAGGGCTGGCCGGGCAGGATCGGCCCGCGCAGCAGCAGCCTGTCGCCGTCCCACACCTGGCACTGCCGCTCGATGGGCTTGATGAGTCCGTACTCGTAGGCGTCCGTGGCGATGGTGAAGGACATGGTCGCGGGCTCGCCGACGCCGTCCTCGACCGCGTCGTGCTCGATGTCGGTCAGCTCGCCGAGGGGTGTGTTCGCGAGGTCGGTGATGACGTAGCGCCACTGCGACGCACGCCGCCGCGGATCGGGGGTGCGGACGTCGACCGGGCGCGCGATGAGCGAGCAGCCGACCTCGATGGACACACCGGGCAGGGGGGTGACCTCCTGCGCGGCGCCCGACGAGATGGCACCGACCCCGACGGCGACCTCAGTCTCGGGGAGCGTGACGAGGTTGAGCAGGGTCAGCGCGCCGACCTCGACGGTGACGCCGACCTTGATGTCGGTGCCGACGGTGTTGTCGGTGAGGTGCAGCGTCGGCATCGGTGCCACGGCTGCCACGTCGCCACTGACAGGCGTCGGAATGGTGCCCGTGACCGCGAGCGTCGGGGAGGGCGCGGTCGCGTCCACGATGCCGCTGGTGACTCCCGCGACGTTGCCCGTGACGGCGACGACAGGGGTGGGCGCGGTGGCAGACACTGCGCCAGTCGTGCTGGCGATGGTGGTGGCCGCTGCCGCGTGCGCCGCGATACGCGTCCCTGGCAGGGCGGTGCCGTAGTAAGAAACCTCGTCGATGACGCCGAGGAACTGCTGCGACGCGCCGCCACCGGATCCGTTCGCAGCCACCGACAAGGGGGACGCCTGGGTGGACACCGCGCCAACTGCTGACGTCGTCGTGACCAGTGCGCCGTCGACGTAGAGCTTGATGCTCGTGCCGTCATAGGTGGCGGCGACGTGATGGGTCGCGCCATCGGCGACATCGCCCGGCGACGCCGAGATGACGACGCCCGCGCCGCCGCCGATGGTGATGAACTGAAGCTTGTTGGTGTCGATGCGGAACTGGAATGCGCGCGGCCCGCCCCAGTCGCGCTCGGCGATCGAGTGGATGCCGGTCGTCGACGAGGTCTTGATGATGGCTTCGATGGTGATGGCCGAGGCGATCATCCATGAGCCGTAGGCGACGACGCCGTACTGGTTCGTCGTGGTGAAGTTGACGGCAGTGTCGGAGTCGCCGGTCAGCAGTCCAGTGGCGCCAAGGGTCGGGCTGCCGGTGTAGGCACCGCTGCGCCCATTGCCGGACGCGTCGACCATCGTCGTACCTGACGCCTCGCCCATGCGTAGGTAGACGAGCGGCGAATCCGCTAGCACCTCAGACTGATACGTCACGGATCACTCCTTCGGTGCTGTCAAGGCGGGCAGGGTGGTGGTCACATGGGCTGCGTGTAGGTGCCCCCGGCGATGTCGACAGGGGCGCCGGACGTGAGGGACGTCGAGGAGAGGGTGACGACGCCGCCGCCGCCCGTCGCGGTCACGTCGCCGTCGAGGACGGTGTTGCCGTCCCGGTCGGCGAACCGAGCCCAACCGGCCGTGCCCGTCGCGACCGCGTTGACCGACGCAGGGTCAGCCATCGTCGCCACGCCCGACGCGGCAGTGCCGAACGCCGGATTCGGCAGCAGCACCGTCGCGAGCAACGTGCCCGACGCGGCAGTCGCCGGGGTCGCAGGCTGCGCGCCCGTGTAGATCTTGATGGTGCCGCCCGTGGTACCAGTGCCCGCGTTCAGCAGGCCGACAGCGGCGTTGGCCTTGGCGTTGCGGGTCGCGTCAGCGAGACGAAGAGGCATGGGGGATCTCCTAGGGGCTCAGGGTCAGGAAACTTGCACGAACGGCACCGACACGGAGGCGAGCTGCGGCGACGCGCCCGCGGACCAGCCCGCACCCGGAGCCGTCCATGCCCGGTCGACCACGATGAGGTGCCCATCGGACGGGTCGTGGAACGAGAGCGCCACGACGTCCGTCGATGCGACCGGCACGCCCGGGAACGTCACCGCACCCGAGCTCGTCGCCTTCGCGATCTGCGCGCCCGTGCCCGACACCGCAGGCTGGAACGACGACGTCGGAGCGCCGCCAGCAGGGACGGCCTCAGTGCCGCCCGTTCCGTCGAAGTCCGGCGCGACGGTCCACAGACGGATCGTCGCCCCTCCTGCGAGCCACATGTCGAGGGCGTCCTTGGCCGCCTGGGGACTGGGTCCAGATGACACGAGCGCCTCCTAGGCGTAGGTCGGGAAGTAGCGGATCGACAGGCCAGCCGTGCCCGCCTGGTGGATCGAGTTGGCGCCCGGCACCATCGCCGGCCATTGCATCGGCTGGATGATCGAGCCGAACAGGTTGGCGTTCGCCGGCAGCGCCGAACGGATCGTGCGCTTCGGGCGGATGAAGCCAGGGCCGGACGTGAGGATCGCGCCCGACGGGAGCGAGGCCGTCCGCAGCCGCAGCCCCGCGATGGTCAGGTCGACCGTGCCGCCGCTGGTGAGGGTGACCTCGATCTCGGCGGGGAACGTGCCCGCCGCAGTGTGCGAGACCGTCGCACCAGCAGTCACCGGGACCGTCGTCGCGGTGAGTGCCCGCTTGAACGGGTCCGGCGCGGCCAGCGTCAGGGCGTAGGTGAACGACGAAGCGTCGATCCACTCAGGCTCGGCGCCGACCGCGACCTGCACGCGACACGCCACCGCGCCGGTCGCGTCATTGTCGATCACGTAGTCGAGGAAGATGCCGGGAGCCAACGCTGCGAGCTCGCCCGCGACGGCGGCTGCCGCAGAGGCCGACCCGCACATCACGAGCCCCGTGTGGACGATGGTCCGGTCTCCCCAATACTGCCCGAGCAGGTAGGAGCCGTTCGCGCCAGTGCGGGGCGTGCTCACCATGCGTCGGGCCGGGGAGCCCCAACCCTCGACCTTCGTCGTGAGCCGGATGTCACCCGGGGCATCCTTGTCGGCCAGGAAGGGACCGACCGAGACTGTGTTCGGCCACTGCTCGCTCACCGGATCACCCCAACGCTCGGTCGACGGATGACGCGGAGACGGTGGTCGCGAGCCGGACGCGCGACATGGCGTAAGCCAGCCGGTCGATGTCGCTCTGCGACAGCGTCGCCCGGGTGCCCCCACCAACGCCCGCGAGTTGCGCCTGGTTGAGAATGGTGCCCGACGTGCGCGGGACGAACAGCTCCGTCGTCTTGTTCCACGAGCCGTCGGGGTTGTCGCCGACCGCGTAGGCGCCGCCAGCCATGACAGGGCCACCCGTAGCGCGGTGGCCGCGGTAGTTGCCGAGATCCTCGTGCATGGTCGCGTTGACGACGACCGCCTTGCCTGACCACTTCTTGTAGAAGGCGGCCATCTGCGCGTCGATCTTTGACGTGTCGATGTTTGGGTCGGGGATGTCTCTGATGTTGTCCGCGAACTCTTTGGCCTTCTTGGCTGCGCCGTGCATCTTGTCGGCAGCGTCCTTCGCCCACCCGAAGCCGGGGATGTTGGACAGGCCGTCGAGAAAGTCGCCGATCTTGTCGGCGATGGCGCCGAAGCCACCGACGATGAACCGGATGACGGGGGCGAGGGCGTTGTTCCACAGCCAGCGACCGGCCGCAGCGACGCCCTTGAAGGCGGTGTCGACGACGTTGCGGAACGTCTCAGAGTGGTGGTAGGCGTAGATGAGGCCAGCCGCGAGTGCTGCGATGGCGATGACTACCAGCGCGACCGGGTTGGCCGACATGACGACATTGAGGATGCCTTGGACGACCGTGAACGCCTTGACGACGGTCGTGATGACGCGGAACGCGGCGAGGCCCGCGCCGAGCGCAACGACGAGCGCCGACACGATGTCCTTGTTCTGGCCCATCCATGTCGCCACGTTCTGAAGCAGCGGCGCGACTGCGGCCAGGATTCCGGGCAGCGCGCCAATCGCAGACTTGAGCAGCCCGAACGTTGACACGCCGCCAGCCGCCGACGCCTTCGCGAGTTGGGTGGCGATGTCCTTGATGGGCGGCCACAGCTTCTTGGCCGACGCGATGATCGGGGGGATGGCCGTCTTGAGGTAGCCGAACGCGGCGAGGGCCACGGTGCGGACCTTCTGGCCTGCCGCGACGAAACCCTCGAGCGGGGTGCCGATGCCCTTCGCATCCTTGAGGGTCAGGCCGGCGATGAAGTCCTTGGCGTAACCAGTGACGACACGCAGCCCGTTCGCGAGCTTCTCCATGAAGCCGGGGAAGCCGCTCGAGGTGACGTCGCCGTCGTTTGCAGCCCATGCCGCGCCGAACGCCTTGACGCCGCCGACGACCTCCTTGAAGCCGTCGCGCACGTTGAACAGGAAGTTGACGAAGCCCGAGTCCTCGTCGACGTGGAACGCCTCGCGGAACCCCTTCGTGAAATCGCCCTTGAACAGCACGTCGATGACGCCCTGGACGCCGGGGAGGAGCCGCGCCGACAGGAACGTCTCAAGCTTGTCGAGCATCGGCAGGACAGCGGTGCCGATGCCCTCCTTGAAGTTGCCCCACGCCGTCGCGAGCTTCTCGCCGGCCGTCGCGGACGCGGCTGCGGCGCCACCGAACTCCTTATTGAGCTCGCCGAGTATGATCTTCTGCGCGCCGAGCGTGTTGCCGCTCTTGACCAGCGTCTTGATCTGGTCCTTCTGCTGCGCCGTGAATGAGACGCCCACCTTGGACAGCGCAGTGACGCCCTTGACGGGGTCGTTCAGCGCCTTGCCGAGTTGGATCGCGGACGTCTTCGGATCGCCGCCGAGCGCCGCGCCCATGTCGGTCGCGGCCTGCGTCGCCTGGTTGAAGATGTCGTTGCCCTTGCCGACCTCGTTGTGGACGTTCGTGAACGTCAACAGCAGGTTCGACGCGGACTGGATCGCCTCGTCGTCGATGCCGGTCTTGTTGCTGATCGCGGTGGCGAGGTCGCCGACCTGATCGGCCGTCACCTTCGCCGCGCCACCCGTCGACTTGATGACGTTGGCCGTCAGGGCGCCGACCTTCTGCGACTCGCGGGCCTCGCCGATCGAGTCCTTCATGAACGCGATGCCGCCCGCAGCGACGCCAGCGAGCAGGAGCGCGCCGGCCTTGGCCGCGTTGGAGACGCCGCTCTTGAACGAACCGCCGAACCCCTTGGCGGCGTCCGTCCCGGCGCTCTTGCCGGCCGCGGCCATGCCGCCGCCGACCTCGCCTTGCAGCTTGCCGGCGAACCCCTTGGCGGACGGGATGATCTCGAGGTAGGCGGTGCCCACGTTGACGCCGGACATCATGCCCCCTCTGGGTTGAGTTGGTGTGCGCGCCTACGCGCCTGCAGGAGCGCCTGCTCGCGGCGTCGCTCGTTCGTCGCGCCCGCCTCGCGGATGTCCGACGGTCGGCGCACCGGCTCAGGCGGCGGCGCCTTGTCGTTCCCGGCCCGCTGCCAGTTCGCCGCACGCAGGGCATCGACCATGTGCGCCATCAGGTACTCCTGAAGCGTCCATGCGTTGTCGTAGCCGCACGACAGCCACGTCTGCGCCCCCGACGGCAGTTGCATCGCCAGGATCGCGGCCTTGCGCGGGCTCAGGGTGCCGCGCCACAGGTCGAGCAGGTCGAGCTGGTAGTACCGCTGGAAGTCAGCCTCGAGCGGCCCTGCGTGCTCTCTCAGGAGGTAGCAGAGCCCGAGGAGTTTCCCGAGCCGACACCGATGACGTCCATGACGGACTGCAGGAACGACTCGAAGTCGGCCGAACGGACTCGGCCCTTGTCGTCGCGGTTCGCGTCCTTCCACTTCGACCACTGGTCGGGGCCAAGGTAGCCACGGATGGCGCTGATGTACTTGCCGTCCTCGGTGAACTCCATGAGCTCGAGGTTGTCGGCGTTCTCGCGGTCGATGCGGTACGTCGCACCGTTGTGCTCGACCTCGATGAACTGGTCGCGAGCCTCGGCCTTGGGGGCGTGGTCGGTGGGCAGCTTCGCGCCCTCGGGGATGTCAGGCATGGTGATGCTCCTTCATGCAGGCTGCAGGCAGGCAGCCGCCCCGGATGCCTGCGAATCCGGGGCGGCTGGTTGGTGGGTCAGACGCCGACGACGGCCGGGGAGTCCGTGACGATGTCGAAGCCGCCGAGGACGTCCACCTGGAACGAGTAGACGGTCAGCGCGTCGAACTTGTGCTCGGTGGTGTTGCTCGGGTCGATGCTGCCGACCGGCACGACATACCGCTTCGTGTTGCCGTCGGAGTCCTCGGCGTCGAGGACGAACGCCTTCTCGACGGCGTGGATGCCACCGGGGACCGTGCCCGTGGCGGTTCCCGTCGCAGTCGTGAACGACAGGCCCGGGTAGGCGAGGCCGAGGACGACCGCGGTCTCCTCGAGGCACTCGAACGTGAAGGTGCGCTCGGCCTTCGAGACGGACACCTTGACGACGGTGCCGCCCTGCCAGGCGTAGAACTTCTGCTTGTCGGCCTTCTGCTCGAGCTTGAGGCCGGCGTCGGACAGCCAGCCCGTGTCGACCCACGGCGTGGTCGGGGCGGCGAGCCCGGTGGGGGCGGTGGTGCCCTTGTCGGCCACCCACACGCCGCCAGCGTCACCGCCGTAGACGCGCACGTTCGCGTTGTTCTTGGTCATGCCTTCTTCTCCTTCGAGGTGCCAGCCTTGGCGGTGGTGGGTGCGTCCGCGGTGCGGGCGCGGCCGGCGTTGAGGAGGCGCACGGCCTCGTCGTCCGGCAGGTCTGGGGTCGAGTCGGCGTCGTGGTCATTGCCGCTCGCGTCGGTGTACGGGTAGGCCAGGGTCACCTTCACGACTGGGTTCCTCTCAGGAGCAGCTCGACGCTGAACAGCGTCAGCGTCTTGGTGTTGTCTGCCGGGTCTGGCAGCGGTACGGGGGCCGCGAACGTGCGGCACCGGAACTGGCGACGGAGGTGGGCCAGGATCAGCCGCGAGATGCGGGAGCGGTTCGCCTCCGTGCCGTCACCCCACACGCGGATGTCGAGCCGGGGCCGGTCGGCGACGAACTGCTCGTCGGAGCCGCCGATCGAGCGGACGGCGATGCGCTTGACGGGCGTCACGCCGTCGGGGATCTTCGTGGACACGGTCCAGCCGGATAGATCCGGCAGGGTGGGGATGAGCGCGTGGATGAAGTCGACGACCGTCTTCTCCGGGTCGGCCGGGACCACGACGGGCATCAGGAGCCGTCCAGTGCGCGGCCGAGGATGCGGTACTTCGCCTCACGCGCCGCCGCCGCCGCGCCCTCGGCGTGGATGTAGGCGCGGGCACGGCTCGAGCCGCCCTCGGATACCTTGATCTCGCTCTGATGGGACGTGACGCCCTCGCCCGCGTCGATGCCACGGGCGCGCTCGGCGATGCCGTCCGCGATGGTCCGCAGCGCCGCGCGGACTTCGGGCGAGCTCAACGCGGCCTCGCGGACGCCGGCACGGTCGAGCTCGATACGGAACGACGTCATCAGCCCTGACCCTTCTTCAGTCGGATCACGAGGTGGTCGAGCGGGTCGCCGACCTCCCAGCGCTCGACGGCGCCGTCGATCTCGTAGACCTTCCCGGACCCGAACGGGTACTCGACCGAGTCGTCGTCGCGCACGTCCGCGGACAGTGGCGCCCAGACGGTCCACACGGTCGTCGTGGCCGAACGGTCGAGCAGGTACTCAGTGCCAGGACCGGGCTGAACGGAGCAGCCCGGGACATCCGTGCCGGTGGGGGTTCCGGGGATCTCGTTGTGGTACTCGTCCTCCGTCGACGCCCCCGCACGCAGGACGCGGATGGTCTGCACGCCGGGGTTCACGAAGCGGCCGGGATGCGGTAGCGGCGGATGATCGCGAGCTCGGCGTCGGTGGCACCGAGCGCACCATCAGAGGCGCCCGTGGCGTACTGCCGGGAGACCTGCCCGACCTGCGAGCGAGTGACTCCGAGGCTGGTCACGCCGCGGGACGCCATCGAGCGGATCGCGCCGGCCAGCGCCTCAGGGCACTCGTCGTAACCGTGGGTGATGGTCAGAGTGACGCCGCGCATGGTCGAGGACCACGCGGGCCAGCCGGGGTAGCGCACGAGGCCGATCTCGTCCCACTCCGTGACCGTGACGGCCACGGCGTCGTTCGTCGCAGCCGACACGTCCGTCAGCCGCAGCGTCGGCAGGAGCAGGTCGCGGCGACCATTGCCGCGCGTCGTCACCGTCTCGGTGATCGACGGGGCGATGTGCCATCCGCAGTAGTCCCGCACCGCAGCGCTGGCCAGGACGAGGGCCGCGTCGGACCCGTCGGTCAGCAGCGGCGGCAGGGAAGTGCTCATCGGGTCAGCCCTTGCCCTTCGTGGTCACCTTGGCTGCGGACTTCTTCGGGGCGGGGCGCTCGGGCGCTGTGACGACCTTCGCCTCCGGGTCGTTCTCGACCGGGGTGGCGTCGACCTCGGCGGGCGCGGCGTCCACGGCATCGCTCGCGCGCTTGCCGTCATAGTCCTCGACGTAGTAGGTGGGCACAGTGCGTCTCCTTCTCTCGTCCTGACAGGCATGGCGAGACCCCCGACGGCGAGCGCCGGGGGTCCACCAAACCGTCAGGCCGTGAAGGTGACCTTGCCGAAGCCAGCGGGACGGTAGACGGCGAGCGCGAGACGCTCCTCAGCACGCAGGGTGATGAGGTTGTTCACGAAGTCGTCCACGTTGGAGTTCGTCATCTCGAGCGTGACGCCCTGACGACGGAACACCTGACCGCACTCCTGGAAGCCGCCGACGAGCGCGGTGCCCTGAGCGATGGCCGTCGTGATGACGGCCTTGAGGCCCCAGATCTGGTCGACGTTCGACGGGCCGGGGTTGCCGTAGGCGCCCGTGAAGGGGCCCCCGGCGTAGTACTGCCCCTGCAGATCCTTGCCGAGGCGGATCGTCTGCCAGTCGTTCGGGTGGATCACGACGGCGTCGGGCTCCACGAACGACACGGCCCGGAGGGCGGTGATCTGGTTGTAGATGCCCTCCATCGCCTTCTGGGCGGTCAGGCCGGCAGCCGTGACCACGGTCGACGCGAGGCCGGTGCGGTTCATCACGCCCTGCAGGTTCGGGGAGGTCCCGTTGCCGTTGAGCAGCTGGGCCTCCTCGACGCGCTTGACGCCGAAGACCATGCGGTTGGACAGGTACGACTCGAACGCGGCGGCGTCCTGGAACATCTCGTCCGTCACCTTGGCGACGTTCGCGATCTTCGTGACGTTGTCCTGCCGGCGCGCGAGCGTCAGGTCGAGCTGCGGCTTGGTGCCCTTCTCGGCCACGGTCGCGGTCAGGTCCTGGAACGCCGCCTCGATGACGTAGGAGATCGACGAGGAGGACGTCGCGCCCGACGCGAACAGGTCCGCGACGGTGAGGGGCTGGAACTTCAGCCCGACGATGCCGGGGAGGAGCTGCGGCGCGACGAGTTGGCCGCCGAGGCCACCGCCACCGGAGAAGGCGGGGATGGTGCCCTCGTCGATGGTGCCGGCAGCCTTGACGTCGACCGTGACGCCCTTCGACTGGCCATTGAGCATGGACTTGTAGCCGTCCGACTCGACGATGTGACGGCCGAAGGACTTGGCCTCGGCACGCGCCTCGTCGGAGCTCTTAGCGTCGGCGGCGGCCTCGCCGCTGCCAGCCATGAGCCGACCGGCCTGCTCGTGCAGGCTGATGGTCTCGGCGTAGGTCCTGATGTCGGCCTCGATCGAGTCGAGGGTGTTCTTCTTCTCGGCCTGGGTGAGCTTGTCGTCTGCGACGACCTCAGCGGCCTTGGTGGCCAGGCGCCGCATCGCGGTCTTGGCCTCGAGCACTGCGGACATGGGGTCCGCTCCTTTCTGCGACTTCAGTCGCCGGAGGTGAAGCCGACCGCGAATGCGGTCAGGCTGCGGGCCCTCAGAGTCAGTGCGTCAGCGTCAGCGGCGGTCGTCTCAGCGGTGGCGGCGGCTTTCGCGGGCGCGGCGGCTGGGGCGACTGCGGGGTCAGCCGCGGCGTCCTCGTCGGGGTCTGGGACGCCGAGGGCGTCCAAGAGCTCATCCACGGCAGCGTCTGCCGCCTGGATGAGAGCAATGGCCTGCTGGACCTCAGCAGGAAGGGTGGAGGTGTCGACCTGCGCGAGCAGGTTGATCGCCTCGTCGAGTGGGGCGTCGACGGCCTGCGCGAGCGTGCCGGTGTCGACGGCGCCATCCTCGGCGTCCTTCTGCTCGAAGGACTTCGCGCCCGAGCAGTCGGCGCCGAGCGCGGTCGCCGTGTCGTGGATCGTCTGCAGGGCGGTCAGGTCGGCGGCACTGTTCCGCGCGCCCGCCTTGATGCCCTTCGAGGACAGGACCAGGGCCTCACGGTTCGACGGGATCGCCACGAACGCACCATTGAGGAGCTCGCGCACGGCGACCGTCTTGCCGTCCTTCTGGCTCTTCTCGGACATGAACGCGACGGAGGTGGTGCGGATGTGGCCCTCGTTGACGAGGGTCCGCACCTCCTGCGCGCGCGGCAGGCTCGAGTAGGTGCCCGAGACGATCAGGTTGCCCGTCTTCTCGTCGATCCGGGGCACGCCCGAACCGACTGTCGTGGCGACCGTCATGCCGTGGTCGGAGTCGAAGGTGATGTGGTCGGGGAGCGGCTGCTTCCACTCGTCGGGCAGCAGCGTGTCGCCGTCGCGGTCCTTCGTCGGGGCGGACAGGATGACCTCGAACGAACCGGGACCGGAGTCGTCGGTGTTCGTGATGGTCGCGTCCTTGCGGATGATGTCCATGTGGGTGCTCCTCAGAAGTCGAACTGGACGTCGCATGTGCAGCCGGCGACTTCGTCGGCCCCACCGGACGGGTCGCCCGGCATGTTCATTCCGTTGGAGAAGGTCTCGTCGATGCCGACGGTCTCGCCGTTCATCGCGGAGTGAGAGGGCCGCGGGTTGCGCCCTGACGTGATCCACGTCTTCGTCGCCGCACCGTTCTGCCCGGCACTGTTCAGCGACGCCAGGCCGCCGACCATCGCAACCCTCGAGGCTGCGATGGATGCCGCGCGCGCCGCGACGGAGCCGTCGAACACGCCGTCGACGACCTCATCCGGGGTCTCGTCGTCGCCGGCATCGTCGAGTGCCGCCTGCAGATCCTCGATCGTCTTGGCGTTGATGGCCTTCGCCGACGTGATCGCGTTCTCGTGGATCCAGTCCGCGACCTCACTGACGTCATACGACCCGCCGAGAGCCTTCGCCACGGTGGAGCCCATCGCCTTCGCGGTGGCCGTGCCCAGATCGGACAGCAGCGCGGCGAGGTCGTCATCCCAACCGGACCCGAGGGCCTTGGTCTGCGCCTTCGCGTCGGCCCGCTGCCGGTCGAACAGGTCGGTCAGTGCCTTCTGGTGCTCCTCGACCAGCGCAGCCCGCTTCTCGGGGAGAGTGGACTTACGCCCAACCCTGCCGGCGAGAGATCGCATGTCGAGCGCCTTGACGGGCTCAGTGGCGGGCGGCTTGGGTGCGCCCTGCGCCTCCGGGGAGGGCGCGAGCTGGCCGGCCGGGTTGACCTCGTCCTGACCATGCACCGACGACCCGAGCGGCACGAGTGCGGCGTTGCCGTAGAGGATGTCCGCCTCGGGACCGGCCTGGGGCAGGTCGAACAAGGGGCGCGCCTCGGACGGCTTGAAGACACCCTTCTCGATGAGGGCGCCGACCGCAGCAGCGCGGGTCTCGAAGTCGCCGCGGAGCACCTCATCGAGCGCGAACGCGACCCGGTGCGAGTTGTCCTCGTAGAACTCCGGCCGAAGGTGGAAGTCGATCACGGACTCGATATCCTCCAGCCGAGGGGCCATCGTGTCGCGATACATCGACCGCATCTGCTCCGTGATATTGGAGAAGGTCGCATGATCGAGGATGTGGACGACGGGCGGCGGGACGTCGTAGACCATGCACGCCTCTTGCAGGTTCAGCTTCCGCGACTCGACGTACTGCATCTCCT
>Ga0308173_10000435_pt1 | contig 17482 bp, 20 predicted proteins | sample PhyPR1_FD_203716 | JGI IMG/M metagenome (GOLD analysis project Ga0308173, IMG submission 203716) | Soil microbial communities from UC Gill Tract Community Farm, Albany, California, United States - DLSLS.P.R1 | ecosystem: Environmental > Terrestrial > Soil > Agricultural land | place: USA...
TGACACGGAGAACATGGGCAAGCCTGCGGTAATGCGCGTGGCGCAGGCGGATGGCAAGCCGGTGCCGTTCGGCGCAGAAGTCATCGATGCCGAAAGTCACACTGTGGGGACGGTGGCGCAGGGCAGCCGCATTATCGCGACGGGGCTCAAGGCCGACGCCGGCACGCTGAACGTGAAATGGGGCGACGCGCCCGAGCAGCGCTGTTCGGTGCGTTACCAGTTGCCGTCGACTACAGATGCCGCGAAGCCCGTCTCGATCGCGATTTCGGACGCGGTCTGCCATTGAAGGCCGTCCAAGCTGAATCATCAGGAAAGAAAAATGGAATACACGAATCGGATCGCAGTCCTGCTGGTGCGGTCGGTCCTATGCTGGGTAGCGGCGCTGATGTTCATACCGTCTTCGGCTTGGGCCACCGCGAACTGCACGGCCAATTACAGTTCGTTCACGTTGACGCTTCCGCCTACCGTGGCTGTCCCGCGAGATTTGCCCAACGGATCGATGCTCACGGCGTGGTCGCTGTCGACGTCGAAGAACGATTATTGGACGTGCATCGTCTCGGGCAACGTCTATACGGGAACTTACTTCGAAGCAGCGGGCATCACAACGGGCGGACCGACCACTTATACGGCGAGTTACCAAGGTGTGAGTTTCGAAGTCTATCGGACGAATCTTCCCGGCGTTGGCATGGCGATGGGCGGTTATGTCATTCCAAACAGCTTGCCTGAGGGGCCGCGGACCTTTTCAAAGCTCGGCCGCCAGTGGAACATGAACGGCACGGTCTACAACGGGGGGCAGTTAATCGTCGCGTTGGTGAAGATTGGCGATATCACTCCAGGCACCGTAGCGGGCACGATCGCGCAGGCGTTATCGTGGCAGACGCTGACGCCGCCACCGGGCGGCGATGTGCTCTCTGCAGGGGTTATCGACTTCTCCATGACGCCCGTCGTCGTGACCGTCCTGACGTGCCAAACGCCAGACGTGACTGTCCCGATGGGAATTCAGGGGCCTGCGGACCTACCGAGTATCGGGCCGTCGCCGAACAAGGTTGCATCGTTCAACCTGAGTTTGAACAACTGTCCGGGCGGTTCGCCGGTCGCGGGAACATCGGCAGGGCAGATCCACAATATTCAGTACAGGATCGATCCGTCCAGCGGCACGGTTTCGGGTTACAACAACGTCGCAGCGTTGAGCAGCAATCCCGCTGTAGGCGGCGTCGGCATTCAGCTCTACGACAGTACGGGTGCGGTGTTTCCTTTCGCGACGTATCGCACGTTAAACCCCTTCGACAGCGCCAACGGCGGCGACTACACCATGCCAATGACTGCGCGGTATTACCGCACGGGTGCGTTGTCCGCCGGGCCAGCCAATTCCACTATGACCATGACCGTGCTGTACCAATGAAGGCTAGCAGCAGAACACAAAGGAGAAAAACAAATGATCAGGATCAAAGCAGGAGTTGCCATTCTTGGACTGGCAGGCACAGCTTCGGCATTCGCCGCCGATGCCACCTTGACCTTCACCGGCACGATTATCATGCCGACGTGTACGGTGGATTCGACCTCCGTCTCGCAGACGATCGCGCTCGACACCGCAAAGACGACTGACTTCCCGTCGGTAGGCAGCACGTCGAACGCGAAGCCCTTCAACCTCAAGCTCGTCAGTTGTGCGGCAAACACGAAAGTGTCCATGACCGTCAGCGGGACGACGGATACCGTGCAAAGTGTGCTCAAGAATACGGGCACAGCGGCTCAGGTCGGAGTGCAGTTGCTCACGGCGGCGAGTAGCGGCGGTGTCACGGGTTCCCCGATCACGTTGAACACCGCGAGCGCGCTCGGAACTGTGGACGCAACCAATACGATGACAATTCCGATGGTGGCGCAGTTCTATCGGCTGGGAACCATGACAGGCGGTTCGGTTACGGCGGTCGCGACAGTGGACTTCGCGTATAACTAGGAATAAGAAGCAAGTCAAAGTGATGCGTGAATCTCCTAAATCTGACAAGGAGACCGCGCTGTACGTTGGGCCGCCTGAGCGCCTGTAAACGCTCACCGTCCCTTGTTTTTATAAAACCAAGAGAAGGCAAAAATGGAAAGAATCGACCGTAAAGCGTTAGCGCAGTCCGCACTTGCAGGCGGGACGGCAAAAGCCTCAAGCAGTTCGAGTTCGTCCACGACCGTTAAGATTTCGATTGCGGGCTCGTTCCAACCAAACCAGTCGAACGACAAAGCCATCTTGGCAATCAATATCGGTAGTCGTTGATTCACGCGTTTAGTGTTGCTTGGAATCTCACTGCCATTTGCTTATTGAAACGGTTTTTCGGCTTACAGGATCAACACATTATTGCTGTGATATAGGCCATTATCGAGCTAGTCTGCCGTTTGTCGATCTTTAAGAGTTTCCGCGGTTTACCGGCCCGCAAAAAATACCTAATATCGCTTCCGTCGGGTAGCAGTTGAGCTGTTCCCCGATGCGGTGATGAAAATCATCGACGAAAAGGCCTGTCGGTGCCACTGCGGGCGTCGAGGGCAAAAAATCAATTTTCAAGAGGGATAGAACATGCAAAAAATCGAACGCAATGCATTGGCGCAAGCCTCGTTGGCTGGCGGTTGCCACAAGGCGAGCAGCAATTCGTCCGCAAAGTCGACCGTCGTTATTTATATCCAGGGTAAGTAACTGAATTAAGTAACGCAGTCCAGCCGGTTAATCGCCGGCTGGCGGTGCGAAGGCTGCACGTCGTTTCACCTTTTGACTTCTGTGAAGTTGCACTAAGTCGGTCGCGAAGCGCTGATTCCCTCTCCGACTGCTGAGGCCAATGCTCACTTCGACCTTACTAACGGGACCACTAGCTAGATGACAAGAGGCCACCGAAGATGTTCGGCCGTAAGCCGCCTCTACTTGCGCGATACGTTCGCATAGCGGCGCGCGGTGGCGCGGGGGCGTAAGCCTCACCCTCGAAAACAATACATGCAGAGATTCTCGATGCCTGCACTGCGTTCCGCGATTAAAAAATGGGTTGCCCTGCGAAAGCATCGCATGCGGCGAGGTATCGTCGGCCGAATTCCAATGTATTCGGTAGAAAGACTCGCCCGATACTGCTGGAGCGTTCGCAGTGTGTTCGACGCCGAATGTCGCGAGAACGGCATATCGAGGGCGGAAATTGCGAGCGATATTCTCGCTTTGCCCCGTACGCGCTCGCTCCGCGCACGCTCCGGTATGCACATCGAGAAACTCATCGATCAACGGATCTATTTCGGACGCGATATTCGCAAGCGAGAAGCCTTTTCCGACCTAGAAGAAATCGCGCAAACGCTCGCTAGTGCGGTTAGGAAGCTCAAACAGGAAGCACCAGAGCGCCCGGTTTTCATTTCCCCGTTTCACTACGTATCGCAATACGCGGATATTTATATTGTCGAGCGAGTCGCCGCCTTGCTCGGCTTGAAGTCGATGTCCGTAGTTTCCGGCGTACCCAGGAACCAATACGGGGACGATCACGCGCTCATTCCAGGCATCAACGTTTTATACACCTACGGCGACACGAACCGCAATGGGCTCGGCGTACGCCTGGCGCGCGCATTGAAGCGCGACGGCGTGGCCGTGCTCTTCTCCGATGTGCCGCCTTTCACCATGCACCGCTATCCAATGGAAACGGTGGAAGTCACGATGTTCGGCAAAAGCGCGCGCATCCATAACGGCGTGTTCCGCATGGGCGAGACCTTCGGCGCGGTCCTGTTGCCGTTTTACTTACGCTTCGCGCGCGGCCGGTTTGAAGCGCGGCTGTTCGGGAATCTGCCGCTCGACGCTGCGGATTCCCCGCAACGGCTCGCCGGCTACATTGAAACCGCGCTTCTCGAGAACTACGAGCAGTGGCTTCCGGCCGGGCATCCCGCGATGTACGCCTTCGCTCCAACGCGATAACCAGCCATTCGCGTGAGCGTCCCCGGCCGTTCGATAAGCGACGCAACGTCACCCAAGCAATCATTCATGAAACCGACAGACCTGCCTCAATTCAAAGATGTCCCGTGGCGCTGGATCGCCTATGCGACATCCGTTTTCGCCGTTGCCGCGGTGTCCTTCGGTTTCATTCACGAAATCGAGTTGAAGCAGGACGTCTCGGGCGAGATCGTTACGCCATCCGAAGTCAAGGTACAGGGCTTGACGGGGCTTGTATCGTCCGTTTATGCGCGGCTGTCGGACCATGTCGAGCCCGGAACGCCGCTCTTTCGTCTGCAGCGCGATTTCTCGCTGACGAGCGATGGCCTGCGCCGGCAAGCCTTCGACGAAAAAATGCGCGATGACCAAATCCGCTCCATTGACCAGCAATACAGCGAACGCCGTGTTCAGTTGAACGCGCAACGCGAGACAGCCCGGCTCACGGAGGTGAGCCGTCGCGCCGAGCTTGGATCACTCGACGCACAGATTGCGCAGAACGGTCAACTCTCCGGCGAATTCGAGCAACGTCTGGCGAGGCTGAATTCCGTGTCGGAATACGTGACGGCGGACAAAATAGAACAGGCGCGCGCGGACGTTCATCAAAGCAAGGTGACCGTGGCTCAAAGCGTCGCCCGAAGGCAGCAACTTGCCGGGGAAATCAGCGCGTCGAACAGCAACCAGACCGATCTCGAAGCGCAACTGCGCGAACTCGACGCTCGTCATGCCCGAGACGTTCAGGACGTCCGTGCGCGCTTCGAGCGCGAGCGCCAGGACGCCACGGTTTCGGCGCCCAAGGGGGGCGTCGTGACGTTTTCGGGTCTGGTGGCAGGGCGCATGCTCGCTGCGGGTGATGTCGCAATGGTCATCTCGACGAAGGACGGCGGCCCGTTGCGCGCGGCGCTGAGCATCCCTTCACGGCGGCGCGGCTTCGTGCGCGAAGGGCAGGTCGTGAGGCTCAAGTTCGATGCCTTTCCTTATGCGAAGTTCGGTACCTACGAGGCGCGCATCGACTCTATTTCCGGCACCACGGTGCTGCCTGCAAGTCCGGTCAGTCCGACCGGCACGCCCGGCGCACCGGACCCGTCCGAGCAGACGCCGAGTCCCAAGGAATCCGAAGGAGATTATCTCGCGTGGGCCACATTGCGCAGCGACACGTTCGATTTCGAAGGGCAGCATTTCCAGATTCTTCCGGGAATGCGGGCGACGGCGAGCATCGTTGTCGAAAGAAGGACCATTGCCGAATGGGTGCTGTCGCCGTTGTTCCGTATGCTGAGAGGTTGATGTGCGGAATATCTATCAAAATGAAGTTGCCGAATGCGGATACGCATGCCTGGCAATGGTGCTCCCCCATCTAGGGCGAGCCACCGAAGTGCGCGAGTTGTCGAGCTATAAGCCTATCTCGGCGAACGGCCTGTCGTTGATGGACCTGTACGACGTCGCCGTCGACTTCGGGCTTGCCGTCCAGGCGTATCGTTTCGACGTCGCCGATCTCTCTGGCGTAAAAAAGGGTTCCATCCTTCATTTCGGCGGTGCCCACTTCGTCGTGTTCGAAAAGGCGGGGCACGGCTACGTGCGCGTAATCGATCCGGCAACGGGCCGGCGACGCGTCTCCATGGATACGTTCCGTTCCGCCGTCTCGGGCTTTCTGCTCGAATTCTCGCCGACGCCGGAAATGCCGCGCATCCGCGCCAGGTCGCGCGTGCCGGCGGCGCTCAAGCGCGTGCGCGCGTTGAGTCCGCAGATCAGAGCGCACATCGGCAAGATATTGTTTGTCGCGCTGGGCAGCCAGTTCGCTATTCTGGCCGCGCCATACTTCGGCAATCTCGTGCTCGACTATGTGGTCGCGGCGGATAACCGCAATCTGTTGAACGTGCTTGTCGTCACGTTCGCCAGCATCTTCGTTCTCGGCGCGTTGAGTGAGTTCGTTCAAAAGTACCTGACGGAACTGCTGTACAACATCACGCAGATCAATTCCACCGAAGGCTTGCTCGGCCACTTGCTGCGCAATCCGATGTCGTGGTTCGAGAAGCGTCACGTCGGCGACGTGTTTGCGCGCGTCAAGGCGCAGGATGAAATCAGCGTATTCACGACACGCACGACTGTCTCGCTGTTCGTCGACCTCACGGTCGGCGTGCTTGCGCTGGCGCTGATGCTAGTACAAAGCCGACAGTTGACGGGCGTGGCGTTGCTGATCTTCGCGGTCTATGTCGCGCTTGCGCTCAGTATGTTCGCGGCGATGCGCGACAACCATGCACTCTTGCTCGAAACCTCCGCCCGTTGCGATGATTCGTTGATCGAAACGATCGGCGCGGCGTCGCTATTGAAACTGGCGCAGGGCGAAACGCGGCGCACGTCTATCTATATGACGATCTACAAGGCGTACGCCGCGGCGCTCCTCAAAAGCAGCCGCCTCACGTGCACGCGCGACGGATTGCTCAAACTCGTCACTTATGCCGATACCATTGTCATCACGTGGCTGGCCGGGCGTTTGATGCTTGGCGGAAAGGTATCGGTGGGCGTGTTCTATTCGTTCCTGATCTACAAGTCGCTTATGTCGGAGCGGCTCGCGAGCGCCATTAACGCGATGTTCCAGTACTTCATGCTGAGCGTGCCGACGGCTCGCGTGGACGATATCGTCGAAAGCGAGAACGAGCGTTACACGCCGCTCGCCGATACGCAGCGCGCGACGGAAGTGCGCGTGTTCGAGGCCATCGAAGTGCGCGATGTAAGTTTCAGCTATGGCATCTCGGACCAGCCCGTGCTGAAGAACGCCAACTTCAAGGTTCGCCGGGGCGACAAGATCGCGATTACCGGTCCTTCGGGCAGCGGCAAGTCCACGCTTTTCAAGCTGCTGTCGGCTGCGGAGCCGCTGCAGGAAGGGCAGATTGCACTGAATGGCATAGCGTGGCCGAACCTGGCGGTCGATGAAATACGCCGACATCAGGCGCATATGCGGCAGGGCGACATCATCCTGCACGGCTCGATTGCGGACAACGTTACCTTGTTTGCTGCGCAGGCCGACGAGGACCGCATCCACAAGCTGTTGAATGACGTCGGCTTGCTCGACGACATCATGCGCTTGCCGATGCGCACGCGCACTGTCATCAGCGACACCATCGCGAATATTTCGGCAGGACAGCGTCAGCGGCTTCTGCTTGCGCGTGCGCTGTATCTGCAACGCGAGCTATTGCTGCTCGATGAGCCCACTTCGAATCTCGATCCGGCTTCGGTGCGGCGCATCGCAGCGTTGCTGCGCAATCTCGATCGCACGGTCGTGGTGATTACGCATGACATGTCGCTCGCATCGGCCTTTGACAACCGCTATCGCTTCGATGCCGGCGCGCTGCTGCCCGACGGCGCTGCCCAACGCGACACCACGCCGGACGAAGCGCTCCATGCTTAAACGAAGCATCCTGCTATGCGCACTCGCAAGTGCGCTGGTATGCGTCGATGCCGCACGCGCCGACGATCTCATCGCCATCGTTCAGCAAGCGCTCGATCACGACGCCGAACTCGGCGAGGCGCGCGCGGGCTACGAAGCCGCCAAACAAGCGGTGCCGATTGCACGCGCCGCCTTGTTGCCGCAGGTCGCGGGCGGCTGGGGACGCTCGTATAACCGCATCGAGATGGATGGCTTTCCAAACCAGAAGTATTGGCAAAACGGCTGGATGGTGAGCGTGACGCAGCCGTTGTTCGACTGGAGCAAGTGGACGGCTTACCGGCAGGCGGACTTCGTCGTCGCGCAAGGCGCGGTGGATTTCGCGGGTGCGCAACAGGCGTCCATCCTGCGGGCCGTGCGCGCCTATTTTGACGAACTCGCCGCCGAAGACGAGGTGAAGCGCGCAGCCGACTACCTCGCCGCCATCGACACGCAATTCGAGCAAGTGCGCCGCAAACGCGGGGCGGGTGAGGCGACGCTCATCGACTTGCGTGAAGCCGACACCGCCCGAGAGCAGGCACAACTGCAGCAAGTGGATGCGCAACAGGAACTCGCCGTCAAGCGCCGCGCGGTGGAGCAGGTCACGGGGCGGCCGTTCGCCGCGCTCGCGGCTTTGCCGCCGGAGATGGCGTTGCCGGCGCTGCCCGAGGGCGAGGAAGCATGGGTCGAGCAAGCGAAGACGCGCGGTTACGGCGTGCAGTCGAAAGAACTGGGATAGCAAATCGCAAAATTCGATTCCTCCAAGGCGCGCGCGGCCCATTATCCGGTGGTCAGCGTGACGGGCAGTTATACGCCGGCTGGAGCGGCGTCCGGCTATGCGCGTCCCACCACGACGACCACCGGCATGTTGCAAATCCAGATCCCGCTCTTTGCCGGCGGCGAGATTCAGGCGCGCATGAAGCAGTCGCTTTCGCTCGAAGACAAGGCGGAGCAAGGTTACCTGCGTGCATCGACGCAAGCCGAGGCGTCCGCGCGCGACAACTTCGCGAAGTACGTCCGCGAGCGTCAGAAAACGGACGCCCTTGCGCATCTCGTGCAAAGTTCGCGCGATACGTTGAGCGCAACGGAAGTCGGCTTCAAACTAGGCAGCCGTATGGGCAACGACGTGCTGCGCGCCATCGACGCGCTCCACACCGCGCGCCGCGATCTCTTGCGTTCGCGCTATGCGGCGGTCGTCGCGTTCCTGCAGTTGAAGGCGGATGCCGCTACGTTGAGCACCGGCGACATCGCGGAAATGAATAGCAGGCTGTGTTGCGCGTTGCAGGTCTCGAACGCGGACGCGCGCTAACGTTAGCCGTCATCCGGGCGCGACCGACGCGGCACGCTTCACCGCGCGCACCAGACGGGCGAGTGCCTTCAGCGCATCGGCGGGGGAATCAGCGAATTGGGCAGTCACGATTGCTCCGTCCACGGCGAGCGCCAGTGCTTGCGCGTCCGCTTTCGCCGTGCGCGAGGCTGGCATCAGGGCACGAATGGCGGCGGTCATGTCGCGCTTGTGCCGCCTTGCGATGTCAACAGCTTGCGGCAGCGTACCGCCGATTTCCACTACCGAATTGATGAACGCGCAGCCGCGATAAGCCTCGCCGCCGAACCATTCCGCAAGCGCCGGCACGAGGGCGGAAAGCGTGCCGCCATGACGCGCGAGCGAATCGCGAAACCAGTTCATCCAGTTTTCGTGCCGATACGCCAGGAACGCGACGATCAGATCGTCCTTGCTCGGAAAGTAGCGATAGAACGTCTTCTTCGCGACGCCCGATTCCGCGATGATGCGGTCGATACCCGTCGCGCGGATGCCATCGCGATAGAAAAGGTCGTGCGCGGTGCGCAGGATGCGCGCGTCCGGTGCGAGGTCGGCCGGTTCAGTCTGATAAGCGTCGATATTCATTAGCTGATTGTAGACAGCTCCGTCTACCTGCGCTAGAGTGCGTTTCGAGTAGACAGGTCTGTCTACTTTCGACCGCCTGCCACGCCACCGACAAGGACACGTCATGGAAACCAGACCGCCTCTTCCGCCATTCGATGCAGAAACCGCCGCGCTCAAGGTTCGTCTTGCAGAAGACGGCTGGAACACGCGCGATCCCAAGCGCGTCGCGCTGGCGTATAGCGAGGACACGCGCTGGCGTAATCGCGCGGAATTCGTGAACGGGCGCGCAGACGTCGAAGCCTTCTTGCAGCGCAAGTGGGTGCGCGAACTGGACTATCGGCTGATCAAGGAGCTGTGGGCTTATACGGGAAATCGCATTGCCGTGCGCTTCGCGTATGAATGGCATGACGACTCCGGCAACTGGCATCGCAGTTATGGCAACGAGAACTGGGAATTCAACGAAGCGGGCTTGATGACGCATCGCCATGCGTCGATCAACGATCTGCCGATCAGGGAATCGGAGCGCAAATACCATTGGCCGCTCGGCCGCCGGCCCGACGATCATCCCGGCCTGACCGACCTCGGGCTTTGAGCGGCTCATCGGGCTCTACATATCGCGCCGCCGCCGGAAGGCCCACCATCCGGCGAGCACGGTGAAGCTCGCGACGATGAACACGAGCAGCCAGAAGCCGTGATGATTCTCCGCGAGCGGTATGCCGCCCACGTTCATGCCGAAGAAACCGGCGACGATATTGATCGGCAGCGCGAGCACCGTCACGAGCGTCAGCGTGAAGAGCGTGCGATTGCTTTGCTCGTCCATGCGCGTCGCGATCTCTTCCTGCAATAACTTGATGCGTTCGACGAGTCCCGCCAGATCGTTCAGCACGAGCGAGAACTCTTCGGTCGCGTCGCGCAGATCCTGAATGTCCTGCGCGTGTAGCCAGCGGGGAGGGCGTGCGAGCAGGCGAAACACCGAGCCGGGCTCCGGCGCGAGCAGGCGTTGCAGCCTCACGAGCACACGTCTGAGCGCGCCGAGATCGGAGCGTGTGGTGGACGAATGCGTCGAAAGGAAGCGATCTTCAATGCCGTCCACTTCAGCGCTCGTGCGCCGCACGATATGCACGAGCAAGTCGGCCTGATCGCGGAGCAGATGCGCGAGCAGTTCCGCTGGCGCGCGAAAAACCTCGCCGCGCCGCACGGACTCACGTAGTGAATCGACCGAGCGCAGCGGCTTCATGCGCGCCGTCACGAGCAGCTTCTGATGCGTGTAGACCCACAGCGTCGCGATCTCCGAGGGCGTCAGTTCAAAGTTGAACATGACGTCGTTGATGACGGCGAAAAGCGCACCCTCCTGATGCTCGATGCGCGTCGAATGCGAGCCTTCATGCAGGGTGTCGAAGAAGGCATCGGGCAGGCCGAGGCGCGTTTGCATCCATCGCTCGCAGGCGCTGTTCGCCAGGTCGAAGTGCAGCCAGACGAATTCCTTCGTCGTGTCCTCGCGGGCGAGCCATTCGCTTGCCGCGTCGGCATCGATCGGCTCGCCGGGCTGGTCGACGCGAAAGCGAAAGCCGCAGACGAGGCCGGTGAAGTCGGAGCCGTAGGGCGGTCTTTGCTGGGTGGCGTGATTCATGCGGTCGATCGGTGGCGGTTGAGTCGACTGTCGGCTTGCTCGGTCAGGCGCTAGTGTGCCATCTGTCGCGGCTCGCGATGCAGGTGTTTGCGCGCGCAACTTCGCGGAAGAATCGCGGCGGCTCATCGCGGCACGCGCAGGAATGACTGTCATATTGACGGCGTATCATGGCCGGATACGAGACGGACGTTACCGCTCACTTCGGTGCGGGCGCCGTCGGTCAATTTTGGGGAGAAGCGCTGTGGATGACCGCGACGATCTGGATGGCGCAACGCAAACGACGGCGGCCGGGCTCATACGCCTTGCATCGGTGATCGCGGCTCTGGCTCGCGACGGCGCCGTGGACACGCGCTTCGGCGCGAAGCTCTTCAAGCGGCTCGACAAGGAAGCGCAACGCGTGGCCACGGCGGGCGAGCCGTTCCTCGACGCGTCCGAGCGCGATGCGCTCCTGACGGCCATCGGCGAACTGGATATCGCTTTGCGCGAGCGCGATGCCGCTTCGCTCGTCGAAGCAAACGCGCGATTGCGGGAAAGCGAGGAGCCTTCCGGAAAGCGGCGCAAAGGCAAGCGCGAGACGAGCGCCTGAATGAGGCGCACGGCAGGCATCCGTTCGGGCGCGAAACCTGCTGAAAAGCGGGCGAACGAATTTCGTGAAACGCCATGTCCGTGACCTTGCATTCCCCGCAATGCGCTTTGTGGACCGATCGCAGCATCGACGTTGATCCCGAGTGCTGGCGCATTCTCGTTGTCGATGACAATGCCTCGAGCGCCGAGGCACTCGCAGCAGCCCTCGCTGCCGATGGATTCGAGACTCGCGTCGCCCTTTCAGGCGTCGATGCGCTTCACGCGGTCAATGGCTGGGTGCCGCACATCGTCGTTCTGGATATCAGCATGCCCGAGCACGATGGCTTTGCGACCGCGCGCGTGTTGCGGCGCATCGCCCGGACGCGCGACGCCGGGATTATCGCTTTTACGGCGCTCGGCGAGGAACTCGTGCGGCCCAAAGGGCTGCACGCCGGCTTCGACGCTTACTGTCAAAAGGGCAATTCGCCCGCGACGCTGGTTCATCTAATGCGCCGGCTGGTTCATTAATCATCGCAAGCAGTTGTTCTGTCCCCCAGTGATAATGGGGACAGAGATTTGCTTGCGCTTCAGAAAACCGCATATCCCGCTTGAGCCGGGTCCGTTTCTGCACGTCCGTGCGGCCAGTCATTGTTGGCGCACAGCGAAAAGTGAATTGAAATATATCGGGATAAAAAAACGATAGTAGGGGTATACACTGCATTCCATCGACGTAGCAGACAGTTTCTCGCTAACACCGCTGCGGCGCTTTCTGATTGAACGTCAACCGTCTTTGGAGCACACCATGAAACGCAATCTTCTCGCTACCCTGCTTATCGCCGCTACCGCAACGCTCGCCGCTCCCGCTTTCGCAAGCGGCTACGGCCCGGCTCCGTTCTACCGTCCGGCTGTCGGCGCGCCGACGTCGCAACAAGGCCCGAGCGCACAAGCGATTGCCGCTGAAGAGAACGCACACGGCGTCAACGCCAACGCCTACGGCGGTTCGCGCGAATCGCTGGCGCAATCCGGCAGCCGCGCTCAAGCAAGCAACAGCACCAACTCGGTCTACTTCGGTCACTAATCGAACCGGTTTAGCCGGCTTATCCGCCGGCCCTGACGACTGAAGCGACCCATTCGGCGCCCGGCACAGCAGACTCAGAAGGTCTGTCTGTCCCGGGCACCGATGCTTTTCGGAGCGCTTCTGTCAGGCCGCGTGGACGATTGCGCCGCGCATCACGTTGGCGAGTTCCGTCGGTTCGAATTTCGACACATACGCGTTTGCACCGACCTTGCGCACATGCTGCTCATTCGCCGAGCCGGACAGCGACGAGTGAATCACCACGGGAATATGCATCAAGCCTGTATCGGCCTTGATGCGACGCGTGAGCGTGAAGCCGTCCATTTCCGGCATTTCGAGATCGGTGAGCACCAGCGCGATTTCGTCGGCTACTTCGGTGCCATGCTTCTGCGCCTTGCGCAGCGCCGCTTCGAGCACGTCCCACGCTTCCTGACCGGTCTTGGTCATCACGAACGGCACGCCCATCGCAGTGAGACTCTGCTCGATCAAGGCGCGCGCCACGCCGGAATCGTCCGCGGCGAGCACGCGCGCGCCGGGCTTGAGCTGCAGGCGGCCCGTGCTGGCCTCCGTAATATCCGATTCCTGTCCCGGCAGCACGTCACGCACGATGCGCTCGACGTCCAGCACCTGCGCGAGCCGCGAACCGTCGACATTGCCGTCGAGGCGCGCAAAGCTCGTCACCGTGCGTCCGCCCGAGTGCGATTCCGCCGACAGCACCTGATTCCATTCCAGCCGCACGATATCGTCGACTTCCTCGACCGCGAAGCCCTGCGTCGTGCGCGCGAATTCGGTGACGAGCAGAATCTTCGGCCCGTTCTTCGGACGGCAACCGGTGATGCGCGCCAGATCGATCACCGGAATGATCTGCCCGCGAATATCCGCGACGCCGAGAATATCCCCGCCCGATCCCGCGACGGCAGTAATCGTCGGCATTGCGAGAATTTCGCGCACCTTGAAAACATTGATGCCGTACAGTTCGCGCTGCTCCGAATCCGGCGCCTCTCCCAGTCTGAAGAGAAGCAATTCGAACATGTTGCTGCCCGCGAGCCGCACGCGCTGCTCAATATCCTGTTGTGAACTGCTCACTTTCTCTCCCTGTGGGTGTTTGGGGCGCCGCCGCAATCTCAGCGCAATGCCTGATTAGCGGCACGGATCGGCGAAACTGAAGGCGGGGAAGCACAGATGCGCGCGACGGGCGTGTCCTATACTTTTGTCGAATGGTCGGGTTAATGCCGATGAAGGCATCGAGCGGGAAGCCTTACGCTCGAACAGCGCAGCAACGTTTCGCGTACACAACAAGCGCGCGCTCATCGGCCATCTGCGGCCGGCGGCTAGCGCTTACGCCACACGGAGGCGGTCGATGGCAAAAGTCGCACAGGTTCTGAGTTCGAAACCCGAACAGACGGTCTACACGGTCGCGGCAACGTCGTCGGTGTTCGACGCGATCAAGCTCATGGCGGACAAGCACATTGGCGCGGTGATCGTCACGGAGGGCGACGAGATCGTCGGCATCATGACCGAGCGCGACTACGCGCGCAAAGTCGTGCTGATGGATCGCTCGTCGAAAGAAACGCCGGTGCGCGACATCATGACGTCACATGTGCGCTACGTGCGCCCCGACCAGACCACGGACGACTGCATGGCGCTCATGACCGAAAAGCGCATGCGCCATCTGCCGGTGATTGACGACGGCAGGCTCGTCGGCATGATTTCCATTGGCGATCTGGTCAAGAACATCATTTCCGAACAGCAGTTCACCATCCAGCAGCTCGAGTACTACATTCGCGGCGAGCACACTTGAGCGTTCGCACGGGCTCGCTCGCGTTGTAAGGCTTTCGTTATAATCGGCAGCGGCTCGCCGTCCGGTTTGTCGCATCGGCGCACGCCAGCATGCGACGAAACCGCGAGGACCGCTGCCGATGACCGTGTTCGCATCTCCCGCCGATGCTTCGGATGCCGCGAGCGCGCTCGCTCCCGACGCGCCGTTTTTTATCGTCGCGAACGCGGGTTCCGGCCGCAAGCAGGCCGACGAAACGCGCGCCGTGCTGGAGCGCGAATTCGGTGCGGCGGCCCGCCGCTTCGACATGCGCGTGGTCGGCGACCCGCGCCGCCTGGCCGCCGCCGCGCGCGAATCCGCCACCATGGCGAAGGCGCAGCGCGGCGCGCTCGTCGGCGCGGGCGGCGACGGCACGCTCTGCACGGTCGCCGAAGCCGCGCTCGAAGCGGGCGTACCGTTCGGCGTCCTGCCGCGCGGCACCTTCAATTACTTCAGCCGCGACCACGGCATTCCCGCCGATCTCGACGCATCCACCCGGCTGCTGCTCGACGCGCGGGTGTTTCCCGTGCAGGTCGGGTTCGTGAACCAGCGAATGTTCATTGTCAACGCGAGTCTCGGCCTCTATCCGAATCTGCTGGAAGACCGCGAAGCCTACAAGCAGCAGTTCGGCCGCAGCCGCCTGGTCGCGCTCGGGTCGGCGCTGCTCACGCTGCTGCGGCGGCACCGGCATTTGCGGCTCCTTATCGAGCATGAAGGTCGTACGCGCGAAGTGCGGTCGTCGACGCTCTTCGTCGGCAACAACCGGCTGCAACTGGAGCAGATCGGCATGCCCGAGGCGCGCGCGGTGGAACACGGCTTGCTGGTCGCCATAACGCCGCGGCCGATCGGGCGGCTCGCGCATCTGCTGCTTTCTCTGCGCGGCGCGGCGGGGCGTCTCAGCGATTCCGAGCACGTCGAGAGCTTCACGTTCGACCGCATTACGGTAACGCGTCCGTCTCGTTCGGCGCTTTCATCGGGCAAGCGAAAGCGGCGACGCGTGAAGATCGCAACCGACGGCGAAATTGCGTGGCTCGACATGCCGCTCGAATTCCGCGTCTCGCAGCGGCCGCTGCTGTTGCTCAAGCCGGAGCCCGCCGTCGCGGAAGCCAATCGCTCATGACCTTGCTGTTGCAAATTTCAGATCCGCATTTCGGCACCGAACGGCCCAAGGTCGCGGCGGCGCTGCTGCGTCTCGCCGATGCCATGCCGCCCGATGTCGTGATCCTCTCCGGCGACATCACGCAGCGCGGCCGCAGATATCAGTTCGCCGAGGCGCGTGCGTTTCTCAACACGTTCGGCGCGACGCCGGCAGTCGTCGTGCCGGGCAACCACGACATTCCGCTCTTCGATCCCTTCACGCGGCTCGTGCGTCCGTATGCGAATCATCTGCGGGCTTTCGGGCCGGAACTGGAGCCGTCGTTCGAATCGGCGGATGTGCTTGTCATCGGCGTCAACACGACGCGCCCGTATCGTCACAAGGACGGCGAAGTGTCGATGCAGCAGGTCAGGCAAGTGGCCTCGCGGCTCGAGACGGCCAGTGCGGAGCAATTGCGCGTCGTGGTAACGCATCAGCCGGTCGCGGTCACGCGCGCCCAGGATGAAAAGAATCTGCTCCACGGACGGGAGCGCGCCGTGCGGCGCTGGGCCCGGGCGGGCGCGGATCTGATCCTCGGCGGACACATTCATCTGCCCTACGTGCTGCCGCTGCATGATACGTTCGCGGATCTGCCGCGCCGTGTGTGGGCGGTGCAGGCGGGCACGGCGCTGTCGTCACGCACGCGCGGGACCATCGACAATTCGGTGAACGTGATCCGCTATTCGAGCGATGCCTTCGCGCGGCGCGCGACGGTCGAGCGCTGGGACTACTCGGAGACGAACAGCCGTTTCAAACAGATTGCCCGGCATGAACTTGCGCTCGATGGCGCGGCGCAAGCGGCGGCGATGACATCGGCCGAATGACGGGATAGACGCAGTTTCGACTGGAGACGCCATGAGTTTCGAATTGACGATGCTGGCCTGGACGCTCGTCCTCGCGCTGGTGCAAGTGCTGCTGCCGGCGCTTCTGCGCAACCGCGAGACGGGAATCAAGTTCAACACGGGCCCGCGCGACGGCCCCGCGCCGCCGCCCGGCAAGCTCACCGGGCGTCTGATGCGCGCGCAGACCAATCTGTTCGAGACGCTGCCGGTGTTCGCGGTGGCGGTGCTGATCGTCCATGTGGCGGGGCGCGAGAATGCGCTCACGCACTATGGCGCACTGGCTTATTTCGTCGCGCGGGTGGTGTATGTGCCGCTGTACGCGGCGGGAGTGCCGTTCCTGCGCTCGCTAATGTGGCTGGTTTCGATCGTGGGCATCGTTCAGATGCTCGTTCCCATCATCTGAAGCAGGAGTGTTCATGTCCGATTCACCGTCGACCGTCGAGATCGAAACCGCGCCGAATCCCGAATTCGCCGTCATCCTGATGCACGGGCTCGGCGCCGACGCCAACGACTTCGTGCCGCTCGTGCCCGAACTGCGCCTCGCCGATGCGCCCGCCGTGCGCTTCGTCTTTCCGAACGCGTCGGAGATTCCGGTCACGGCGAACAACGGCTACGTGATGCGCGCGTGGTACGACATTCTTTCGTTCGAGGGCATCAACCGGCGGGTGGACGAGGCGGGCATCGAGGCGTCGGTCGGGCGCGTGCGCGCGCTCATTGCGGAACAGAACGCGCGCGGCATTGCGTCGGAGCACATCTTTCTCGCGGGCTTTTCACAGGGCGGCGCGATGACGTATCACGCGGGGCTCACGCATCCGGAGACGCTGGCGGGCCTGATCGTGCTATCGGGCTACATACCGTCGAAAGGACTGATCGATGCCTCCATCAGCGAGGCCAACCGCGCCACGCCGGTCTTCGCCGCGCACGGCAGCTTCGACGACGTGCTCGACGTGCGGCTCGGCGAAGACGCATGCGACTTCGCGCGCGAGCAAGGGTGCGCGGTGGAATGGCATACGTATCCGATGGCGCATACGGTCTGCATGGAGGAGGTCGAGGCGTTGAGGGCGTGGTTCGGCGCGCGGCTGGCCGACGCTGACGCGGACGCGGCGCGCTAGACGCCATCCGCCGCCACCAGCGAGACCATTCCCCTTCGCAACTCGGCCGGACTCACCGGCTTGCTCAGGACGTC
>Ga0308173_10000436_pt1 | contig 17454 bp, 13 predicted proteins | sample PhyPR1_FD_203716 | JGI IMG/M metagenome (GOLD analysis project Ga0308173, IMG submission 203716) | Soil microbial communities from UC Gill Tract Community Farm, Albany, California, United States - DLSLS.P.R1 | ecosystem: Environmental > Terrestrial > Soil > Agricultural land | place: USA...
TGGCCTCGAGCAGCATCGCCTTAAACCGATCGTAAACGCCCTCGAAGACAAGGATTCGGCTGCCGGCGGCGCAGCGCTGGCCGGCGTTACTGAACGCTGAACCAATCGTCCACGTCACCGCATTCGCCAGGTCGGCGTCGTCGCACACGATCAGCGGGTTCTTGCCGCCGAGCTCCAGGCACGTCTTGGCGAGTCGCCGGCCAGCGGTTTCGGCAATCCAGCGGCCGACGCCGCACGATCCAGTAAAGCTGATCACGGCTACGTCTGGGTGCTCGACGAGCGGCGCGCCGGCCTCCTCGCCCATGCCGTGCAGCGTCGTGTAGACGCCGTCCGGGACGCCGGCCTCACGCGCCAGGACGGCGAACGCCCAGGCCGATAGCGGCGTATCTTCGGAAGCCTTCAGGATGGCCGAGTTTCCGCACAGCAGTGCGGGAAACGCTTTCCATGCGACGTTGGCGATCGGCGTGTTGGCCGCGATGATGAGGCCGGCAACCCCCAGCGGCTGCCGCACCACCAGGGCCGCCTTGTTCGGGACGGCGCTGGTCGTGGTCTGTCCGTAGAAGCGGCGGCCCTCGCCGGCCACGAAGAAACCCATCTCGATCGCGGCGTCGGTCTCGCCGAGCGCGTCCTTCTTCGACTTGCCGGTTTCCCGGACAACCAGCGAGGCGATCGCCTCGCGATGCTCGCGCATGAGCAGCGCAATCTGCCGGAGGATGTCGCCTCGCTTCACAACGGTCAGCGCGGCCCATTCAGGCTGCGCTCGCCGCGCCACGTCGACCGCGCGCGCGACGTCCGCAGCGCCGGAGCGCGCGACCTGGCAGATGACGCGACCCGTCGCCGGATCGACCTTCGTGAAGGTGCGGCCGTCGATCGCCTGCGCCTCGTCCCAACCAATCTGGTTCGGGACGAGGGCCGGGATCGTGGTCAGGTCGACGCGAGGCTGGGCTTCAGAAACGATCATGGTCCGAACATCCGTTCAGGCGGCTGGCACCGCGCGATGGCTAGGCCTGAACCACGTGGCGCAGCTGGGCGACCAGGGAATCCCACCCGTACCGTGAGTGGGCGATGTCGCGGGCGGCGAGGCCGATCTTCGCCGCCTGCTCGGGGTCGGGCAGCCGGTCACAAGCGTTGATGTCGATCACGTTCTTCATGTGGACGAGTCCGTGCGGCGAGTGCTCATCGAGATTGGTCACAACGGCGCAGCCGCTCTCCATCGCCGCGTTCACCGTCGTGTTGTTCGCCCTCAGACCCTTTTCAAAGAACGCCGCCAGGAAGTTGCACTCGACGAGGTGATTGAACACCGCCGTGTCGGACAGATATCCCATGAAGTAGACGTGACGGCCGAACAGCGCCTGCAATTCCTCGAACCTCACGATGAACGAACCGTCGAAGCTGGTGTTCTCGTGAAGCGCAGTAGAAACGAACACCGAATAGCTCTTGCCGGTGGCATCGAGGAGATCGCGCAAGCGGCGATACAGCGGCACACGAATCTTGTGGGCCATGCCGAACGTGAACACCGAAAGCTCGGTCTTCTGAAACCGCTGCGGATTGAGCAACGTGCCGGGACAGAACAGCTCGACGATGTCGGCGCGCGCCGGGGCCAGGGTGTGCGACAGTTCACGGTTGCCGCAGTAGACGCGAGCCGCCGCGGCCAGCAGCCGCTGCTCCATAGCCGTGCCGTCGAACGCGTGCAGGAACAGTTCGAAGCGCCCGGCATGCGCCTCAACCCACTCCGCCAGTGCCTGAGCGTCGTCCGCCGTAAACTCCGACATTTTCAGGGACAGCAGCGGCCGCCGGTACGCCTGGAGCTCCGGGGATCCGATGCCGACCACCGGCACGTCGAGGTTGCGCGCCAGGATGTCGTTGAACTTGGCAATGCCACACGTCCACGGATTGAGGTGGTAGCCGGCGATGCAATCGATCATGGGAAACCTTTATTCTACCGCAGGTTGCGCGGACACCAGGCGCCCGGCCACCGCCTCGATCACGTAGCGCGGGCGCCCGCGGGCTTCATCCAGTGCACGGTATACATACTGCCCGACGACCGCCAGGGCGCCGAGTTGCACGCCCGACAGGGCGACGACCAGCGCGACGAGCAGCAACAACCCCGCGCCTAGCGACGGCAGCAGCACGACCCCGACGACCCCAAGGAGAAGGCCGACGGCGATCAGCGACAGGCCACCGTAGAGACACCAGCGCAGCGGGAAATCCGAGAACGACGTGACTGAATCGATGACCAACGTGATCTTGCGGGCCAGTGTCCAGCCTGAGCGTCCACTCGCGCGCGGTTGCTTGTCGTATTCGATCTGGTCCTGCCGGAAGCCCAGCCACGTGATCAGCGCGAACACGCTGGTGTTCCGTTCGCGTGATTGCCGGAAGGCATCGATGACGACGCGATCGATCAGGAAGAAATCGGCACCCGTCGCCGGGATGTCCCGCAGGCCAACCAGCGTGCGCATGATCCAGTAGTAAACCGCCGCAAATCCCTGATGACTCGTGTCTCCCGGCCGTTGACGCCTGACTGCCCAGACCACCTGGGCACCGGCCCGCCACCGTTCGAGCATCTGTGCGATGAACTCCGGCGGATCCTGCAGATCGGCAGCGAGGAGGGCGGCCGCATCGCCGCTCACGTGGTGCAGCGCGCACATGATCGCGAGATGCGACCCGGAGTTACGCGCCAGTCGCAGGCCACGGACGCGGGCATCGGTAGCCGCCAGCTGCTGAATGACCGTGAACGTGTCGTCACGCGAGTGATCGTCGACGATCACCCATTCCCAGTCGATCGCCTGTGCGCCCATCGTCGCGGCAAGCCGATGGTAGAGTGCACGTAAATTGGTGCTCTCGTTGAACGCCGGGGTCACGATGGAAATCATGCGCGCTCGTCCGCTGCTCGCGTCGTTGCGGAAGCGCACGCCTCGTGCAGCGTTGCGACCACGCGATCCTGGTCGGCGGCCTCGAGATCATGAAACAACGGCAGGGCAATCGTCTGGTCCTGCGCATCTTCGCTGTGGCGTAGCGAACCCGCAGCCCGCCAGGTGCCGGGCGGATACGCCGCCTCCCGGTGCGCATTCATCACTCCCCGCCGTGTCGCGATGCCCGCATCGAGCAGCTGCTGCATGATCGGCTGCTGCGACGCCGCCGGCACTCGCACCGCGTACGTCTGCCAGTTGGTGCGCGCCCATTCCGGCTCGAGAGGCACCTCCACATTCGCCAGCTCACACAGCGCGCGCGAGTAGCGTTCGGCCAGGTCGCGACGGCGAGCCACGATCGAGGGCAATCGCTTCAGCTGCTCCCGGCCGATTGCGGCCTGGATGTCGGTCATCCGGTAGTTGAAGCCAAGCACCGGGTACGTCTCGGCGATCACCTGCGACGCAGCATGACGGACGGTATCCGGAACGCTCATGCCGTGCTGCCGTAACAGGCGGAACTTTGCGTCGAGCCCTGGATCGCTGGTCGTGAGCATCCCGCCGTCGCCTGTCGATAGCAGCTTGCGAGGATGGAACGAGAAGCAGGCGACGAGCCCGTGCGGCCGATCCGTTCCCATCGTCCCTGCCATTGGATTTCGCTGCCGATCGCGCACGCCGCGTCCTCGATCACCGGGAGGCCGTGGCGGTTCGCGATATCGACGATCGCTCGCAAGTCGCACGGCATCCCGAGCTGATGCACCACCAGGATCGCCCGCGTCCGTTGACCGATGGCCGAGGCAACGGCGTGCGGGTCGATATTGAATGTCGCCGGGGTGATGTCTGCAAACACCGGCGTCGCGCCACAGTAGCGGATCGCATTGGCCGTCGCGATGAACGAGTGGCTTGCCGTGACCACTTCATCGGCAGGACCGACACCACATGCGAGGAGCGCGAGATGAAGAGCCGTCGTGCAGCTCGAGACGGCGCAGGCGTGCGCGGCGCCCACCGCCGTCGCGAATTCCTGCTCGAATGCCGCGACTTCAGGGCCCTGCGTCACCCATCCGGACAGGATGGCCCGACGGGCAGCGGCCGCCTCCTCCTCACCCAGGAGCGGCCGCGCGATGGGGATGCGAGTGGTCGACACGATCACCACCGGAACGACGCGGACATTACAGCGCCCAGTTGTGCACCACTTCCTGCTCGAGGAGCTGGTCGGGAGTCACGTCCTGGGCGCGGTACCAGGCCAACACCCGGGCGAGACCGTCAGTCAGCGGGACCGTCGGGGCGTACCCCATCGAGTCGCGCGCGTGCGACATGTCGGCATAGAGCCGAAGCACATCACCCGGTCGCGGGGTGTCGTGCTGAATGGCGGCGTCGGGACGACCGGCCACTGCGGCAACCTGCCGCGCCAGATCGTTGATCGTCACCTCGCTGCCAAATCCGAGGTTGATTGTCTCGCCGATGACGTTCTGATGTTCCCCAGCGAGCACGATACCGGCCGCGGTATCGGACACGTAGGTGAAGTCGCGTGTCTGCGACCCATCGCCGAAGATCACCATGGGCTTTCCGGCGAGGCAGCGCAGCAGGAACTTGGGAATGACTTCACCGCTGTCGCCTTCATGATGCGACCGGGGCCCGTACGTGTTGAAAGGGCGGACGATCACCGTCGGATAGCCGTACGTACGATAGAACGCACGTGTGTAGCACTCACCCGCCAGCTTCGATGCGCCGTACACCGTGCACGGAAATGTCGGGTGATTCTCGGTCATCGGCGTCCACTTCGCCGTCCCGTACACCTCGGAGCTCGATACGTAGACGAAGCGCGGCACGCCGGCTGCACGGCAGGCCGCTAGCAAGTGCAGCGTCGCCGTCGCATTGACATCGTGATTCTCGGCAGGCGAATGGACGGAGTGACGGACACCAAGGCAGGCGAGGTGGTAGGCGACGCGGATTGCGGCGAGATGCGGGGTGATTGCCGATAGGTCGCGTACATCGAGCGCGAGCAGCTGTACCCCATCGGACAACACCTCGGCCAGGTTCTCGCGTCGGCCATTGACCAGGTTGTCGATGACCAGCACGCGGTCCCCGCGCGCGGCCAGCTGTCGCACCAGTTCGGACCCGATGAAGCCGGCACCGCCGGTGACGAGAACGGTCGCTCGTTCGCTCACGCGTTCAGTCCTGGTTCATAGCCCTCGCGCCAGCGAATGAACCGCGCCGGCACGCCGGCGACGATCGCAAAGGGCTCGACATCGTTCCGCACCACCGCGCCGGCCCCGACGATGGCGCCCTTTCCGATCGTGACGCCGGGCAGAATCACCGCGTTGGTGCCCACGTCAACCCATTCGCGAATGCGCACAGGCTTGATGTCCAGGTCCGTCTGCGAAACCGGCACATCGATCGGGATGCCTGTATGAGCCGAACCGAGAATGCGAGCCCCGGGACCGATGCCGCTATAGGACTCCATGACCACGTCGCGCGCGTCGATGTAGCCGTGCGGCCCGATCCAGACCCGCTCGCCAAGGGTGCAGCTGCCATCGAACCTGCCCTGCAGTACCGCTTGATCGCCGATGAACACGCCATCGCCGAACGAAAAGGTCTCGGGATGCAGCAGCGACACGCTCCGGCCAAGACGCAGGCCGTTGCCGACGCTGCGCGCCACCGCCCTGAATACGATGCGCCGCATCATCGCGTCGAACTCGCTGTCGCCAGGCGAGAACCGCGCATACAGATCGCGAAGTGCCTCACGGGAATACGTGGCCCGCAACGAATCCGCCAGGCCGAGTTCGTGCGGCGGGTCGGGGGCGATCTCCCGGGACGCGTGGACCGCCGGCACCACACGGCTGCCGCTCACGGCGCGACCACCGACTGCTGCGCCTCGAGCACGGCGGCGCCGACTTCCTCGACCTGTGCGGCCGTCATCTCCGGGAAGATCGGCAGGGACAGCACTTCGGACGCGACGCGTTCGGCGACCGGGAAATCACCTCGCGCGTAACCCAGATCGCGATAGGCCGGCTGCAGGTGAATAGGAATCGGGTAGTGCACGCCCGTCTGTATGCCCGCGTGCTGGAGCTGGGCCCGCGTGGCGTCGCGATTCCGCAGTCGTACTGCATAGACGTGGTAGACGTGGCGGCACCCGGGCCGCTCCACCGGGAAACCGACATCGGAGCCGGCAAATACGCGAGCGTAGTCGGCGGCGCGCGCCCGGCGGGCTTCGGTCCATGCCTCGAGATAGCGCAGCTTCACCCGCAGAATCGCTCCCTGGATGCCGTCCATCCGGTAGTTGAATCCCTTCAGCGTGTGCTCGTAGCGGCGCTCTTCACCCCAGCTCCGCAACAGCCTCATGGTGTGTGCGAACTGCGGATCATTGGTCACGGCTGCGCCGCCTTCGCCGTAGGCGCCAAGGTTCTTGCCGGGATAGAAGCTGAATCCTGCGATGGCACCCATCGATCCGCAGGGACGTCCCTGGTACGACGCGCCGTGAGCCTGCGCGGCGTCTTCGATCACCGTCAGGCCGCGGCGATGGGCGATGTCCATGATCGGATCCATATCCGCCGGATGGCCGTACAGGTGCACTGGCATGATGGCCCTCGTGCGCGGTGTAATCGCGCGCTCGATGGCATCCGGCGACAGGCAGTACGTCGCGGGGTCGACGTCGACGAAGACCGGCTTCGCGCCGGCATAGAGGACGGCGGCGGCGGTGGCGACGAAGGTGAACGGAACGGTAATAACCTCGTCGCCGGCGCCGATGCCGGCGGCCAGGAGTGCCAGGTGCAACGCACTCGTGCCGGAATTCAGCGCAACGGTTTCGCGCGTGCCGGTATACGCGGCGAACTCGCGCTCGAAAGCGACTACCTCGTCCCCCAGAATGAACTGGGTACTATCGAACACACGGAGCACGGCAGCGTCGATCTCCGACTTGATCGAACGATATTGCGACTGCAGGTCAGCGTAGGGAATCACGAATGCGTCTCCGTCGCCGCCAGATTGGGCGTTCCGGCTTGCAGGTGCGTCATCGTCCTAGACCACCTGCCCCAGCGTGACGGGCCGCCCCTGAGCGGCCATCGACGCCGACGCGGCCTCGAGCAGCCGCACGATCCGCAAACCGGCTTCGCCACCAGTGATCGGTTCGGCACCGCGCGACACGCAATCCACGAAGTGCGCGGCTTCGACGTTGAGCGCCTCGGCCAGCCCCAGCTTGGGCGCCCACATGTCGCCCGATCGATAACCGACCAGCAGTTGATAGACATTCTCCGGGCTGGGATCAAGCGAAATGCCGCGATCGTATACCTTCACCTTCTCGCTGGCCTCGAGGTCGTCGAACACCACCATGCGGCGGCTGCCGCCGAGCAGCGTGCGACGGATCTTCACAGGCGCCAGCCAGTTCACGTGGACGTGCGCGATCAACGGCCCGTCAAAGAACATGGTCATGTAGGCAATGTTCTCCGGGCTGCCGGCGACGTGCGACAGCCCGGTCGCCGAGACGGCAGTCGGCTGCTGTTGAAGCACGAAGTCCATGATCGACAGGTCGTGGACCGCCAGGTCCCAGAGCACGTTGACGTCATGCTGAAAGAGCCCGAGGTTGATACGGACTGAATCGTAGTAATAGATGTCGCCGAGCTCGCCGGTGCTCGTCAGCTCGCGGATCTTCTGCACCGCCCCCGTGTAAACGAAGGTGTGATCGACCATGAGGATCAGCCGCCGTCGCCGTGCCTCGTCGATCATGCGCGTGGCCTGCTCACTCGACGAGGCGATCGGCTTCTCGACGAGCACGTGCTTCCCGCCGCTCAGCGCCCGCATCGTCAGGTCGTAATGCCATTCCACCGGGGTCGCGATCACCACCGCGTCGACGTCTGCCGACGCGATGAGATCGGCAGCGTCAGTCGTGGTCACGACGTTAGGATGACGCCGCTCGACCTGCGCGAGCCGCTCGGGCCGGCGGTCGGCGATCATCGTGACGCGCGCACCCTGCAGGTCTGAGAAATTGCGGACGAGATTAGGACCCCAGTAGCCGTAACCGATGACGCCGATGTTGATCATGCCGATGTCGAAGTCGATGAAGATCGTCGCCGCCGCGGCAGCCACCACGCTGCCACAACCCACGTTGTCAGCGTCACAACACTGACGACCAGACCCGTCTGGAACCGCCGTGGAACGTAGCGCAATTCAACGACATGCCGGCCCGCTGGAACCGGCACCGCGGTGAACGCGACGTCAGCCTTGAGCGCAGCGACTGCCGTCTGATCCACGAAAGCGACACGCTCAGGGTAATAGGGTTCGCTCAGGAACACGAATCCGCTGGTCGGAGCCTCGCTGACCAGCGTAACGTCGCCACCTGGACGATCAGCGGACAACGCGGTGATCGCGCCGGATTGTGCGCACGTCGCCGTGCCGATCAGCACCTGGTCCTGGGTATCTGCGGATGACAGCGCAGCAGCTTCGCGGTTGATACCATGAGTATCTTCGATGGCCGGTTCAGCCAGCAGCTTCTGAATATTCGCCGCATGGAGGTCCTGCAGGTCATACCGCCATGTCGCGTCATCTCGCCGCACCCCCTCACCCAGGTGATAGCGCGCTTCGAGCTCGAGCCGGGCGGCATCGGTCACTGACGCCGCCCACCGGATATTGACGAAATGGCGCCGATCGAGACGGCGCTGCGCGTCGTACCGCACGTCACGGAGAAGTTCGATCGCGTCACGGCGCGACATTGACTCCACCCCACAGGTCCAGATTGCCCGGGGCCATGCCGTCTCGTTGCGGTAGACGATGCCGACGCTCGCGTGGCCGACCTCGCGCAAGCCTGGTGCTTCGATCGGCGCACAGGTGATCACGGTAGTGATGTTCGACAAGTCGAGCAGGTCGCGGCGCAGGCGCAACGGACCATCCTCGAGGGCCAGTTCCTGGAACGTTGCATAGTCACGCAGGACCCCGCCGCCGGTGCCGTCGGCGGCAGGACGCCCGCCGATCACCAGGTCCATGGGGCCAAGCGCGCGATCACATGTCGACAACGTCCGGCCCTGCGCTGCCGGGATCGCGAACAGCGCCGGGGCCGGATCAGGGGACGTCGCCTGGACCGCACCGCGCGAGTAGCGCAGGACGTCTCCCGCAACAAGCAATAGCAGTAACAGCGCCGCGACCCGCGCCACTGGACGGTTCCCGCTTGCCATCCTGCGCATCAGCCAGTCGACACCGGTCGCACCCAGCATCGCGACCGCTAACGTCGCCACGAACAACATGCGCCCCGGAATGCGCAAACCCGGGAACAGGAGAAAGTGAATGCGATAAAAGGGCAGCGCTCCCGATAGAACGAACGCGATGCACCCGGCCGCAAGCACGCCGAACAGTGCGGCGATGCGCCGGTGTGATCGGCCGGCGAAGGCGAACGGGATCGCAAGCACGAGGACCCAACCGACGTACGCGGTGTGATCGCCCATGAAGCGCATCCGGGACTCGGCGGGGATCCCGGCAAACGGGAACAGGAACGTCGCGAGGTCCTGCAGTGTCCAGCCGCCGCGGACAGCGGTCGAGTAGGGCAATCCGGCCGTGCGTTCCGCCTCTCCCACCAGCGTCAACGTCGGCAGCAGCTGGAATGCCGCAATACCGGCCGCCAGCAGTCCCGCGATGGCGAGTTGCCAGAGTGGAACCAGTCGAGACACGCGGGGGCTGGTCGCCGATGGCACGGCAACCAGCCACACGACGCAGACAGCAGTTGCCGCCGCGACATAGATCGTTCCCTGAAGGTAGCCGGCGAGGAATTGCACCACCAGAACGACCACAAGTCCCGGATGCGGCCACAGGGTCGGCCGTCTGGCCGAGTAGATCATGAGTCCCAGGACCCACGGCAGCCACGCCGTGGCGAATAGCAGCAACAGATGACCGTTGAAGATCCACGCCGGAACGCTGCCGCCGAAGGTGACGGCGATCGCCGCCGCCGCAACCGCCACCCAGCCCAACCCCAGGACCCGCGCCAGAAACGCGGTGCCGATACCCGCCGCGCAGAGGTGGAATGCCACCATCCAGGAAAAGAAGGGCGCCGCGGGAATCCAGCGCAGCAGCAATGCCGCGGGATACAGCACCGTCGTCTCGCTGTCCGCAAGGTGCGGCGTGCCCGCGAAGAGAAACGGGTTCCAATGCGGCAGACGACCGAGGGCGAATACCGATCGTGCGTAAAGCTCCCATGCGTACAGGTTGCTGGCGTCCGTGCCCGGCAGCACGTTCGCGCCGGGCCCCAGGAGCGGCCTCAACATGACGAACACGAGCGCCCCAATGCCGGCGCCTACCACGGCGAGGCCGCGAGCCCCAATCGGGGCGGCATGCAGATGGATGGCGGTCGATTGCGCCGCCTTGTTGATCACTCGCCCCGCGTCCCGCGTCCGGCGAGCAGCCGGGCTGGCACGCCGGCGACGGTCGCGTGCGCCGGCACATCGCGGGTCACGACGGCGCCCGCGCCAATCATCGCGTCCTGCCCGATGGTGACGCCGCACATGATCGCGGCGCCGCTCCCGATCGAAGCGCCCTTCGCGACTCGCGTGGGCACGACCTGCCAGTCTGCATCCGTTTGCAGCTGGCCGCCGCGTGTCGCGCGCGGTCGTGAATCGTTGATGAACATCACGCCGTGGCCGACGAAGACCTCGTCCTCGATCGTCACGCCCTCGCAAATGAAGGTGTGCGACGAAATCTTGCAGCGCTCGCCGATGACGGCGCCCTTCTGGATCTCGACGAACGCTCCAACCTTGGTATCGTCACCGATCCGGCACCCGTACAGGTTCACAAGATCAGGGTGGAAGATCTTCACGCGGTCGCCGAGCACAACGTCAGGGGCAATCGGCATGGGTCAGCCGGGCTGAGTGGCGAGATGCTGGCGCGCGCCGGCCGGCGTCGCGGCCGCCATCTCGATTGCGTCGGCCACGATCGGCGTCACCGGTCGATCGATGCCGTGTGGACGCAGGAATTCTCGAACAAACGTGCGGATCGCGTCCGCGTCATAGTCACCGGCCACCGCCGCCGCCAGTTGCTGCCGATGCACGTCCATATCGGGGGCCAGCTGGACGAAACCGCCGTGATCCTTGAGGAGGTAGTCGAAGTGCAGCGTGCCCCGCTGGCCGCCGGATGATTCCGGTGCGAGGACCGTCAGCACCGGTCGCCCGACGATGCCGGCTTCGAGCTCCGCGCTCGTGTTCAGGCCAACCACGGCAGCACTGTGATGGACGGTGTCGAACAGCAACTGATCACCATTCATGCCTTGCGGCATCGACACCGCAATACACGGTTGCGAGGCCTTGTAGGCTTTCCATGACTTCATGCGTCGGGGATGCGGCCGGATCAGTACGTTGCAGTGATGCAGTGTCGGCACCTGTCGAATCTCCGCGATCCAGCGCTGGACGAAATCGAACTCGTGGCCGGCGACGAATTCAGACGAGCAGAGATAACTGATGATCGGCTGGCGCGCGTCAAGACCGTAGGATTGGCAGAACTCATCGCGCGTGGTGCGCGGCGTCATCGCGAAGAACTCGTCAAAGCGCGCCGCCCCCGTTACTGCCACGCGATCGGCTGGCACCTGGTGCATCTCGACGGCTTCGACGCGCTGGCGCTCGTTCCACACCAGCACGGAGTCGGGCTGAACATGCACCAACCCCTTCGTCGACAGGTTGTCCCAGCTGAAGACCGGAAAGACGACCGGTATACCAAGGTGCCGTGCGCTCTTGACGAATTCCGGCTGCTGTGACGCGAGCTTGATCAACGGCGTGATCACCAATACGTCCGGCTGCTCCTGGTGGAGCAGCGCGTCGATGGCTGGGTCGCTGGGAATCGTGTCTTCCATCAGCGCGAACAGGCCGCGGAGGTTGTTGAACCCCTTCTTGCTCAACCCGGTGCGGAACAGGACCCCGATGTCGTTGTCGACGAGACGGCCTTCGCACTGCGGACACCACCCCACGAGGTGCGTCCGCTCGTGCTCGGTGATCGTGGCGGCAAGCTTTCGCACCGTCCGTGCCCGCAGCTTCGGCGCGTTGTCGAACCGCTTGTCGAGGTAGCGCAGGTAGTCGCGCCACATGCGGAACTGGACGATCCGATCTGCCCATGCATCGGACCGGTCATCCGGAACTTCGAGAAACGAGATGCGCTCGTGACGCGCGAGCACTTCAGGCGGAGGCACGTCCTTGCGACCGGCAGCCGATGCGACCCTGACGGTGTGGCCGCGTGACGCCAGCTCGAGAACCACACTTTCGAAGTGGCGGAGGAAGGTCCGCAGGTTCACGTGGAAGAGCACTTTCACGAATGAATGGCCTTGAGACCGGCGAGGGCGGTCGCCATCAGCGCCAGCGTGCCCGCGGCGCCCAGCACCAGCCCAAACCGACGGGTTCGGGATTCGAATTCAAACGTCACGACATGGCGTCCTTCGGGCACCGCGGTTCCCTGTAGCGCCAGGTCAGTGCGGATAACTGGCCGTGGTGCGCCGGCATCAACCCGCGCCGTCCAGCCCGGGTAGCACGCCTCGCTCAACACGAGAAAGCCGCCACCCGGCGAATCGACGTTGACGGTAATCCGTGAGTCGGCGATGCCGACGACCTCGGACGTGCCGGGACTGGTATACCTCCTCGCGGGCGCCGCGCCCTCGAGCACCAGCGCAGTCGCCCGCGGTTCGAAACGCCGCCCGTCGCGAAGGCGCGACCCGCGAATGGCATCCGACAGCGCCCCGTTGGTGGTGGGCAACACCTCCGTCGCGAGCCACGCGCGCGGCAACGCGCGGCGATTTTCGAGGAGCAGGTATTCGTGTTCGCCTAGCGCATCCTCGTCGACGGTCCGGTCGGTACTCCGCGAGGTGGCGAATTCACGGATGCGCTGCCACCGTCTTGGATCAAGGCCCTGTACGTCGACCAGGTCCCGTCTCACAACCAGATACTTCACCGCGAGCAGGTCGAGCCCGACGTCGCCATCAGCCAGAACTCCCTGCTCCACACGGCCGTTCGACGCGATCCGTTCCACGGCTGCCACGTCCTGCAACAGTAGACTCGTGTAGCCGCCGGCGCTCGGAACTCCCCACGCACGTGCAAACACGGCAGGCACCACGTCATCCCGGAGAGAGTCCGGAACCGACAGGAAGCGCTGCTTCGAGACGGCGAGATCGGCGGCGAGGGCACGAGCGTGAACCCCCGGTTGGACATCGGCGGAATCGACGGTCTCCATCGACAGTCCCATCTTGGTCCACTCGTAAGACGACGACCGCGCCAGATCCACGGCGAGCAGTGCTAGCAACAGAGCGGGGGCGAAGCGCCAGCGCGGGTACCGCCAGAGAAGACTTGCGACGGCAAGCGTCACGACCGCTAACGACAGTTGGCTCCAGACACGATCAACGAGCCATGGCAAGGTCGACGTTTCGTCAATGTGCTCGAACCGGACGGCTTCAGGATGCCGCGCCAACAGAACGGCGGTCCCCGTAACGATGACAATGAACACCGCAGCCGCACTTAAGAACGTCCGCGGCCGCACGCGCCGTTGGAAGATCGCTGTCGCCCCATATGCCGCAAGGACGTTCAACGCCAACGCCGTGAACACGAGGTGCCGTGAGACGATGCGAAAGCGGTCGTACAGCGGAAGCTCGTAGACAACGCGCGCCAGGGGTGTCGCATCACCCGCGCCGAGCATGAGGGTCCCGGCCGCGACAACTATCCAGAAGCCGACGCGCCAGTTCGATCGCACCTGGGCAACACCCACCAGCGCGCACAGCAAGACCGCGAGACCCACGTAGGTGGGTGCCTCTAGTCCATGGTGCTGGATAGCCGGGAACACGAACGAGAGCATCTGCCACGGCGAATTGGAATAGTCCACAAAATCGGCGAAACCAAGCTTCTGGCGGACCGAGTAGCGGCTCAATTCCGTCAACGGTGCAAGTGACACCGCGCTGATTAGCAACGCCATCACCGCGACTCCGAACAGGCGCAACCAGTGCACGATGCTGGCTCGCTCGGCGAGCAGCGAGATCAGCGCGTAGCCGCCGCACAGGTACGCCGAATAGACCGCGAACTGCGGATGGCCCGCCAGCACACAACTCGCGGCGGCGAAGGTGGCAACGGCGGCCCAGAGTAACCACCGACGGCTGTCTCGCATCCGGTCGATCGCCAGCATGATGAGCGGGACCCAGACGATCGTATGAAGAATGTTCGCGTGCGGAACGCGCTCAATCATCGCCTCGGACAGGACGAACCCCAGTGCGCCGACCGCGGAAGCGGCTGGGGACTTGGTCCTGGTCACAAGATAGGCGTAGGTGAAGCATCCGGCCATCACGTACGCCGAGACGATGAATCCGTTCCACCAATGGAAGCCGTACGCGAACAGGAACCGCACGGGATAGAACGCCGAGTTTTCCGGATCGGCGAAGGCAGGTACCCCTCCGAACTCGAACGACGACCACACCAGGGCGGGCGATCGGAAGAGCGGCAGGTACGAGTCGAACAGGTCCGACTCGGCGAGCAGACGTCCAGTTGCCAGCGGCTGCGCGAACACCCACGCACACAGCAGCACGAACCCGATACTCACGATCGTGGCGCGCCGAAGTCGATTCGGCCAGTCCGCAAGGTCTGTGGACTTGTTCACAGGAAGGGCGTCTTCACCGTGCACCAGCAACGGCTTCCAAGTCACTGAAGATGACGGGAACCGGGAGCAGGCTGCATTCGCTCGCCGCGATTTTCGCGTGCAGCGCCGGAAGCGGCCGCTCGCTCACGTCGGACGGGCCCGGTCGCTAGGACCGCACCATCGCGGGTTCGCCAACCCCGAGCGCTTCAATCGCATCCGCGACGAGCGGTGACACGGGACGGTCGAGACCGTTCGGGCGCACGAACGCACGAACGAACGTGCGGAGAGCGGCGCGATCGAAATCACCCGCGAGCGCTGCCGCGAGTTGCCGGCGGTGCTCGTCGAAGTCGGCGGCGAGCGACACATGACCGCCGTGCTCGCGCAGCAGGTAGTGGAAGTGCAGCGTCCCTTTCTGCCCTTCCGCCGCGGGATCAAGGATTGTGTACACCGGACGGCCGACGATGGCAGCCTCGATTTCGGCGCTGGTGTTCAGGCCCACCACGGCAGCGCTGTGATACACCGTGTCAAACAACACCTGGTCGGCGTTCTGCAGAGTCGACGTCATCACCACCGCCTGAGGATCAGCAAACGGCTTGGAGATGGATGCCTTGTCGCGACCGGGCTTCGGCCAGCGCACCACCTCCCGTGGCTCGACGTGCCACTCCTTGACGCCTGCCGGATGCGGCCGCACGATGATCCCGCACTGCGCCAGCGCCGGATCGGCACTGGCGCGCAACGCGGCAATCCATCGACCGACGAACTCCCGTTCCTCACCGGCAACGAAACGCGAGGAGCAGAGATACGTGACGATCGGCCGCTGCGGATTGAAGCCGATCGATTCGCACAGTGTTTGCCTGGGGATGAGCGGCAGCATCTCGAAGAACGCGTCGAACCGCGGGGCACCGGTGACGACGACCCGTTCCGGTGGACATTGATGCAGCGTCGTCGCCTCCTCGCGCTGCGTGTCGTTCCACACGATGACGCGATCGGGCACCTCGTGCATCAGTCCTTTGTTGCTGAGGTTATCCCAGCTGAACACCAGCAGCGCGGAGGGAACCCCTTGCTGACGCGCGCTCTTGACGAAGTCGGCCTGCGAGAAACCGACGCCCACCAGCGGCGAGACCACCAGCAGGTCGGGCCGCTGCGCGGAGACAAACGCGTGGACGTCCGGATCGATCGGGATCGCTGTTTCCAGCTTGGCAAGAACCTTGTCGAGCCGACGCTGCTCCTGGACGTTCATCCCCCGCAGCAGTTCGCCAAAGTGCGTGCTGACCTCGTCTTCACGGCCCGACACCGCCCCGACCATGGTGGTGAAGGCGCGCCGCCGCAGGAGGACCGCCTCGGCGTAGCGCGGGTGCAGGTAGCGGACGAAATCGCGCGTGCGACGCAGCGCCTTTGCCGCATGCGTCCAATCGTCGACGCGCCGCTGCGGCGCCCGCACCGCTTCAATCGACGGATGGTCCAGGGTCTCGCCGAGCCGCAGATCATCCTCCTGCGAGGCGAGCACGACGCGGTGGCCCCGCTCGGCGAGCACGCGGATCGCGCGATCAAAGTGACGCACGTGCGCCATGCGGTTGAGGACGACCAGGATCTTCACGCGGTGAATGCTGGTCAGCCCGCCATGCGGCGGGGCGCGTGCTTGAGGCGGCCGCCGGTCGCGTGCACGGAATGGGCGATGGCAAGCGCCTGAACCGGACGCTGTCGATAGCGATCCAGATCGAACGCGTTGCCGTTCTCGCTCGTCGTGCAGTACTGGACATAAAACACCAGGCGGAACGCGCCGGGGGCGACGCGGCTGCCCAGATGCAGGCACTTCGACGTATCGATCGAGACGCCAGAGCCGCGCGGTCCCTTCAGAGAAACGATTGCTCCGGTGCCGCCGACGGCTGCGACTTCCTCGTCCGTATAACGCCCGACATGCGGCAAGCCCTTCTCGCGGCGCAGCCGTCTGACCTCACGGAGGATCCGCGCACTGGCGTCGGCCGGGATGAACGTGAACGGCCCTTCGGCGTCGCCGACGTCGAAAACGTTGATAAAGAACTTCACCTGCGTGAGCCCTTCGGGATCGACATGGAATAACTGGCTCTTGACCAGGTCCTCGCCTGGCCGCGGCGTCGAATACAACATGTCAATCCGGTTCAGATAAGGGATCGAGCCGAGATAACTGGTCGCAATACCCAGCGCCTCGTCGCTGAGCGCAAAGTCAACCAGCTCCGGATGGCGTCGCAGGTCATCGTCCATCAGGATGTTGCGGAGAAACTGCCGCTTCCCCATCGTCGCCTTCGATTCGCCGATGCGGCGCTCTGGCCCACGCTCGAGCTCGGCGTATTTCTCGTCGAAGATCGTCCGGCACGTCGCGAGGACCTGGTCCAGACCGTCGAAAGTGCCTGGCGACACCGGACCCCAGCCGCCCTGCGCTGTCATCACCGGGTTCGCATGTGTGGCGTTGTAGCCGAGGGCGGCTGCGCGCCGCCGCGCGATTTCCCGCGGGGATCGCATGTACTCGGCGGCGCGCAGCATCGCGAAGCCACGTTCGGTACTGCGCATCCGGTAGTACAGGTCGGCGCGGCGCCGCCGGACGTCGTTGCGAACCTTCAGTACCGACGTGATAAGGCGTCCAGCCAGCGTCGGAGCGGCTTTGGCAGCCGCGCTCACGGCCACATCACCACGCGGTGAATCCCCCGTCGATGCGAAGCTCCGTCCCGGTGATGTACGCCGAGGCGTCCGAGGCGAGGAACTGGATGGGACCGACGAGGTCCGCATGGACGGCCATGCGGCCGAGCGGCACCCGCGCGCAGAACTTCCGCTTGAACTCGTCGTCCTGCGCACCGAGCACGCCGCCGGGCGAGAGCGCATTGACGCGGACGTTGTGCGGGCCGAATGCGGTGGCGAGATACTTCGTGAGGTTGACGATCGCCGCCTTGGAGGCACCGTAGGCCGGCGGTTTCAGGAACGGCGGATCCGAGACGATGTGGTCGTA
>Ga0308173_10000437_pt1 | contig 17416 bp, 33 predicted proteins | sample PhyPR1_FD_203716 | JGI IMG/M metagenome (GOLD analysis project Ga0308173, IMG submission 203716) | Soil microbial communities from UC Gill Tract Community Farm, Albany, California, United States - DLSLS.P.R1 | ecosystem: Environmental > Terrestrial > Soil > Agricultural land | place: USA...
CACCACTCTCCTCCGGGCAACATCTGACGCGTTTTCCTTGACATATTTCATAACTTATGATTGCCATCGCGGCCAAAAAATAAACCTTGACAAAATAAAAAGGACCGAAAAGGTCCTTCCGCTTTATTTTTCGTCTTTCCAGAATATAGCGACTTTATCGGATTTTCGTTCCAGGACAATCGTAAAAAAATTAGGATTACAAAATATTCTCTGTACTTCTTCGACCGCTTCGTCGATATGTGAAACGTTCCATCCGGCGACCTGTTCGCCTGTTCGTTTATCGTAAATTTTCGCGTAAAATGGTTTCATTTCAGTTTTTCCCTTTCGGCCATAAATGCGTCCCGGCGTTCGATTTCGGTCACTTCGATTAGGCCATCTTCTTCCCGGATGTTCAGATTGTATGTTTCGCCTTTTTCGTCCAGGTACTCACAAAATTTATTGGCCGCGAACGATGGCAAACAAACAAACCATCCATAACGACTATAAATCTGGTAAATTTTTTCACAAAATTCTTTATCAAATAGCGGGTCCAATTTTTTATTTTGCATGGTTTTCCAATTCCTTTCGAATAGCGTCCTGTAAAGTTTGTGAAAAATTAATTCCCGCGGCGGTGGCCTGTTCGTTCATCCATTTAGGTATGGTAAGCGTCTTTTTGACGCTTACAGTTTCCGATTTTTTCATTACTTTAATCCCTCCACAAATTCCGGTTTAACAACATCGTACCAATATTCCCGAAGGTCCATAATTTCTAAAGGTTTCATAACCTTCCGCATGTCGGCCAGTTGTTCGACTTTCAATTTCGCCTGTTCGCGTGTGATTCGGATTTCGTCATCCATCTTTTCAGTAATGGACCATGAAAATTTCCAGACGGCCAGGTTTCGAATTTCGTCCATCTTTTCGGCGTCGTTACGTAAACACGTAATTTCTTTTAAAACTTCGATATACTGTTCCTGAATGCGTGACATTTCCGGTTTAACGATGATTTCCCATCCGTTTTCAAGGTCGCCGTGTGAGTGTACTAATTTTTTCCCGCCGTAAAATGATAAGCTGTTCACATATTCGTTATAATCCGTAAAAAATAATTTTTCCATTTCGTTTTCCCCGTTTCGTTTTGTTATTTGGTACTCTCTTATAATAACACGTATTACTATACGTGTACACAAAAACTTTCGATTGTAAGATGGTAAATTTATACGTATACGTATATAATGGACAAGTAATGTCAATACAGAAATAAAGGAGATGAAAAAAATAAGATGGCAAACATAACGATTTATGTATCGGAAAAAGACAAAGTCTATTTCGACTATCTGAAAGACACGGAAAAAAGTCTGTCAAAAACACTGGTCGACGCGGTCAAACTTTATATCGAGTATAAAGGGGAAAAACGCGATGTCCATTAACATCGAAAAGATGTTCCAGGATGACATCCGCGAAAAGAAGAAGGCCGGGTCCGGGTCTTTCCATAAACGCGGAAAAGGCGTCCGTCATGGCCTGTCCGGGGCCTTGCGAACGCCTTCCTATTACATGAAACAAAAAGAGAAAAACAAATTATCTGGAGAAGTGAGGTCATACAATATGTTCGAAAATACTATTTTATCATTAGAGGAATTTAATTCAAGGCCATTGAACGTTCAACGTGATTTGATGACGGCCTGGAGGGAAAACTTCACAAATAAAGACATCCGCGAATCAATGGAAATGACCGCGGGACGATTCGCGAAATTAGTGAAGGACCTGGACATCCCGATGAAAGAAAAAACCGGCGGACGCACAAAAAAAACCGCGGCGGCGGTTATTCTCAAAGAGGGCCAGTTAGGGAAAATCGAAAAGGAAAAGACGCCGCCCGCGGTGAACATAGAAAAAATGGACATTCCTATTCTTGACGGATTATCCCTTTCATATACTGGCCAGTATTCGCCGGAAAACCTGGTCAAAGTGTTCGACAAATTGTCCCTTTTACTATCGGATGAAAAAAATAAATTTGAGGTGTCTATTTCCATCCAGGAATGTAAAAAATAATAAGAGTGTTATGTTTTCCCATTGACTGTTCACATCCTTTCATGAAAAAAAGACGACCGTTTCCGCGGCCGTCTTTTTTTTCGTACTCGATTGGAGGAAGTCCCTAGCCATTCAAAAACCCGTGTAGCCAATAGGAGGAATTTTCAAATGTATGGCGTGTTATTATTTTTCGCCATCCAGGCCGAAAAAATCCTTCAATCGTTCGACTAAATTATGGACGTGCGATGTTTCCGCCATCGCCTTCGGTGGGTGCGGTTCCCATTGGTCTAGCGTCGTCCGCGGATTCGGACGGAAGTTCAGTCCCGGCCGTTTCGTCGCGTGGTCCAGTTCCGCCCACGGGTCCGCCTTGTTGCTGTTGTTCTTCCGCGGTGGTGGTCGGTTGGTCATCGCGCGGCGCGTCGTCTCCGGTGTTCGGTTGGTTCCGGTCGGTGGCGTCGGTGGTCCCGGTTGCCGTCGGTCCGGCTCCTGGTGCGGCCGGATTCGTTCCCGCCGGTTGCGTGGTAACATTATCTTCCGCGGTGCGAATATCGTCTCTGTTGACTTGTCCAGTCGTTACGGCGCGTGTCTCCGGAATGGCCGGTTGTCGGTCCTCTGTTCCGTTTCCATTGTCGTTCCGTTCGTTCCGGGTCGCGTCCTCCGGTGTACTGTTCGTTCCGAAAATACTATCCCATGTATTCGGACCGACCGTCGGGTCATTGTGATTCAGACCGTTTTTAAACTTGTGTACGACGACCGCGGCCATCGTTAGAAAATCATAGACGCCCGTTTCCGCGATGTTTAATGCGCGTTGGATGTCACGTACAAAGTGATTGTTTGCGCCTAGTGAAAGGTCTACATTCGGAAAAGTATAGTTTGCCATTTTTTAATGTCCCCTTAGTTTTTGTAATAGTTGGTTGTTTTGTGCCGCGGTTCCGGAATAGTTCCGGATTCCGTATTTCGTTGCAAGCCTGGCGCGATTCGTGAAACTGGCGTCCTGGTGGATAGACTGGAGATATTCCACGACGGAATGTCCGTCATATCCGGACGTGTTCACGGTGTCGAATTCGTCCAGGCGATAAGATTTATAAACGGCCACTAATTTCGAAGAATAGGCCGGGTCGGTCATATATGGCGTCTTTCCAAATAAAACGGCCACGTCGAAAAAATTTGTTTTCCCGATGACGGCGTTCGAATAGATTTGATGATTCCACGACACGCCGTTTTTAATCAGTTCACAAAAATCAATGCAGGATTCCCGGAACGTCGGATATTTTTTAAATTGTGCGTTTACGCGGTGCATGGACCCGCTGTAATATTCGTTCGTCGGAAGGGTCACGGATTTTCCTTCGAATTGTCCTTTGATACTAAACAAATTATTCGCGTCGTTGCATAGTGTCGAAGTGCCGTTTCCGGTTTCGAGGTAAGCCACGGCCATAATGAACGAAGGTAAGATTCGATATTTTGCCCCGACCGATTCCGCGAACGGTGCTAAGTTTTTTCTTAGGTCCATTTTTAACCTCCTATTTTTTGATTCCGGCCATCGCCAGACATAAAAGAAGGAACATCAAAAATAAACTTCCGATGGAATTTATTATCGTGTCCATTCTTTTTTATCCTTCCCTTTCGGCCTAAAAATAGGAGTCTTTTGGACCCGGAAAATTCGTTCGCCATCCAGGGTCCAGTAAATATAATTAAAAAAATCATCGGAAGAAGTTTTCAAGATGTACATGGTTTATCCTCCGACAATGTTAAACGTGACGGCCAGGTTTCTAGGCCGTTCCCACGCCGCCGGGAAGGTGTTATAAAACGCGGGTTCCATTATTAAATCATACGGCGTGGAATCCACGCGGCCGCCATATACGATTCCGTTTCCGTTCGCGATGGCCATCCGTCTATCGAGTGCCGATTGATAATAGGTCCCTGGGTGGTCCTGGCATACCCGCCACGCAAAATAACGCATGGCCCGAAGTTCCCGGACTTCCGGTGACAAGGTGGTCGCCTGGCCATTGACAAAATTTAAAATGTCCGTATGACACGTCGTAGTCATTCCGCCATACTGGACCGCATTGTCAAAACAAAGAGCATAGGCCCGGCGGGACCAGAATTTAAAATCAGAAAACCAGGTGTTCGCCGTGTTCCAATAGTTTTGAACGCCGGCGTTCTGTGCGGCCTGTCCTTCCGGTGAGACGCCGAGGTCATGGAAATAGGTGTTCCACGGTTCGATGTACGAATGACCGGACGCGCCTGTCGTGATTTTATTTCCGTTCGCGTCATATAACCAATAGGTCACGGATTCGCCCCACGCGATTTGATTCGCCGTCGTATCGGCCAGGACGGACAATAGTTTCTGATAATCCGCTGTGACCGTGAAGGCCGCTTGAACGACGTCTGGATGGTCGTTCACTAGCGAATTTAAAATCGGTTGGATGGTTCCGGATTTCCAGTTATATTGAATCACGCCCCACGACCCGCCGGCCCCGTCGAAATTCCCCGACATAGTTCCGTAATTTTCCGGGTAGGCCTTCCCCGTCGTTTCATAGTTGAAAGATGTATAATTTAACGCCTGTTGCCGGACATATTGGTCGTCCCCTTTATATCGGTTTGACATTGTTCTTATCTCCCGACATTTGTTCTACTTTTTCGCTTAGTTCCTGGACGGCCTTCCATAACATCGCGGTCATATTATAAAGGGAAATTCCGTCGTCTTGTTGAAGTTCTTCCGGCGATTCTTCGAAAATGATTCCGATGTCCTGGCGCGGCGTATCAATATTTTTTAACTTATATTTTTTGACTTTGGTCCCTTTGATTTTTTCCAGGACGGATTCTCCGTATTCTTCGACATCCTCTTTTGTATCGGCCATTGAACCAACAACGAAAGACGACGCGGCAAACGGAATGAACGCGGAATCATCGACCTTTCGGGCCTGGATGGCGGACCCGTCCGTCAAGAATTTTAATTTACATCCGAGTTTCGTTCCGGCGACATCCGACCAATTTATCCCGGCATTAGCGGACGCGTCAAAATAAAAATAAAAATTGCTATTATTTGGCGGTGTCACATTCAAGTTAGAATTAACTTTGACGACGCCGCCTGTCGACGTGTTCGGACTAAGATTAATATCACTATTGATTCCGGCGGTGTTCGCGTCGTTTGTGATTAAGGAAATTCCGCCCGCGGTTGCGCCCGCCTTCCGTCCGGACCGTAAAATCAGATTATCCATATAGGCCCGAAGTTCCACGTCCCGGATGTTCGAATGGAATTTCCCTAGCGCCCAATAGTACGTGTAAGGGTCCTCCATCCCCGCCATCCATTGCGTGTTCGCGACGGTGGTTGTCTGGATAAGGGAATTATTAAGGCCGGTCACATTGGCCGTGGTGGCCGTAAAAGTCGGTGCATTTAAATTGTGAATGGTTTGCTGTGCCGTGTCGTCCAGGGTTACGGCGATGGATTCATTCGTCGTGGCCCTGGATTCCAGATTCGTAATTCGTGATAAATCTATCGTGGTGTTAAGTGACATTTTATTTTCCTTCCCATCTGATGACATCTTTTATTTCCTGGACGGACGCGTGAATTTCGATGGTCTGTTTGTCAATCAGTTTCGTCGTGTTCGACTTTTGAAACGTGACCACGAAAAAGAGAATCGCCCCGAATTGAAAAAAATTAAAATCTGAAATCTGATGAATTATCCAGGTCGTCATCCGGCCAACATCCGGACGCCGCCCGTTCCCGTGGTCCGGTAAAAATTAATTTGTCCGGTCTGTCGTTCAAAATTATTGATGGATTCCCCGGCCGCAATCCGGATTCGTAAATTTTCCCCGTTTCCGGCCATTCCCGCCGTGGACGGGTCGGTCGTTCCGAAAGAAATAAATAAATCCGTGTCCCCGTCGTTCTTTACATAGTTGAACGTGTTCACGGTCATCGCCGTTCCGTTCGTATCGACAAAAGGAAAATTAATGACGGTTTGAGCGACATCGCCTTCATAGATTTGATGATTTAACGGAATCGGATTATTGGACACGGTCACGGGTGGCATGGATGAAATAGTCACGCCGCCGTCGATTCCCACGGACCCGATGTGACTGGTCCCGGTGGACAAGGCCGGAAGGATTCCGACATCCACGGTTCCGATGTGATTGGTTCCAGGCGGTAGCGTGTCCATTGTGAACGTCTGAGCCGGCATGGTGTCGACGGTCACGACGCCGATGTGATTATTCCCCGCCGGCAACGGCACATTATATCCAACGATTGTGCTATCCGTATTCGCCGCCGGTCCTCCGCCGCCGGTCGAAGTTGCGGTTCCGCCGCCGCCTTTTAAGGCCGATGGATTAAACGGCGCGTCGAAGGTCGTGACCTTGATATTCGCCACGTCCGCCCCGTCATTATAGATATAACCGACATTGAAATTATTTGGCGACGCGTAAAGATTGTCGCCGTAACCGTCGATAATCATATCGTACACTTGTGCGGACGGAAAAACGGACCGGCCGAAATAGCAAGTCCCGCCGCTATAATTATTGACATAAACGTAATTAGGGAACGTGTTCATAAAATCCAGTTCAGCCGTGGTTTTTGCCGGGATATTGATAAACTGTTCACGGGTCGATATGTTCGCCGTGATGGTCTTTGATTGTGAATTGTTGCCGCCGGTCGAATTAACCATTTTTCAGACCCCTTTTATTTTGGAATTTCCGCGATTACTTTTAACATCTTTTTTCTTTTTGCGAGTCGTGCGTCCCGGTTAGCGCGTTCCCGGTTCCCTCCGGATTCGCCTATTTTTTTGATGGTCCTGGTCCCGGCCCGGCCCGCGTTCCTTGTTGCCGTAATGACATTATTTGTTGGCGGGTCCGCCGCTAGTGCCTTATAACCGAAGAAAACAAAAAGGCCAAAAAGAATCACATAAATTAAAAATTTGATGAACGATGTTTCCATCATCGTAAAAAGAGATTGAACGGGATTAAGCCAGGACGCCGGGTCCAGTGGATTCGTAAAACCTCCGGAAGAATTATCGCCGCCGGTGATGTCTACATTTCCGCCGCCGAACATCGACATAACGGATTTGACATAGTTTTGAGTTTCCGCGATGTGCGGAACATTGTTCCCCGCCGCCTTGACCGCCCCTGGTCCGGCATTATAGGCCGCGACCGCCAGGGTCGTATTTCCATTGAAATCTTTTAATAATTGTGAAAGATATTTTGTTCCGCCCATGACATTTTGTGTCGGGTCCGTCGGATTGACGCCGAGTCCCCTGGCCGTCGACGGCATTAATTGCATGAGTCCGATGGCCCCGGCGGATGACGTTTTCAGACTTCCATTTTTATTATATTGACTTCCGCCGGATTCCTGTTTGATGACCGCGGAAATTAAATTCGAAGGGACGCCGTATTTTTGAGACGCGGATTGGATGGTCGATTGTAAATCAAAAGAAGTTGTCATCGAACGGATATTCCCCTTTGCATATGCAGGATTTTATACATTCGCATAACGGCGCGGTGTAGACGCCCTTGTATACAAATTTGTATGCAAAAATGGTATGAAAACCGCTTACATATACAAAAAAGCTGTATAGGCCACACGCGCGTAGAATTCACCAAAGGGACCGTCCTTCGATTTTAAGAGGTCCAGGGATGATTCATCCTGGACGCTTTATTTCGCGAATTTGGCCCTCCTGGCGCTTTTACGGCGTTTGTCGGTTTTCTCTGTTTTCAATCAAAAAAGAGCTTATTTTTTCCATTTTTTTCTTGTTAGGCCTTCGCCGGAACAAATATTTTTTGTCCCACGGATAGACGATTCGGATTCGATAGTTTGTTCGCCGTCGTAATATCCTTGATTCCTTTTTGATAGGCGACTTGTTTTCCGTATGCCTTCGACGCGATTCCGGATAAGGTCATTCCCTTTGTCACGGTGACATAACTTCCGGCCGGTGTCGCCGGTGCGGGATGGCTAGTCGTTCCGATTGGACCCGGTGTCACGGTTGGCGGATTAATGGCCGCCGCGGTCGTGGTCTTTGTTAAGTTCAAACTATTGATTTGTTGCTGTAAAGACGCGGACGTGGTGTCCATATGTGATTGCATGTTCGTTAAGGTGTCATTAAGCGCGGACATTTGAACGCTTGTGTTCTGGTCCGCCACGGCGAGATAAGTGGATAACGCTTGATTTAATCCTATTGCGTCCTGGGCCGTTCCTCCGGAAAAATCCGGATAGGACCCGGTGTCGACGATGGACGGGTCTTGTGTCGCCGCCGCGGTCGTTCCGCTTGTGGCGGCGGCGTCCGTTTGTGCCTGGGACGCGGTCCGACGGAAAAACAAAAAGACGATGATAATAATCGTTCCGCCGGCCAGGTATAGCCATTTCTTTTTTTTGCCGCCGCCGCCTTCGGTCATTTCTTCAAACATTGGATTCCCTCCATTATGCTATCGGATTGCCTAAATAGATGTCATTCGGAAAATCTCCCGCGTGGACCGGGTTTCCGGTGAACGGCGTTCCGGAATATTCTATCGGGATATGTGCCGGGTCCGGAATCACCAAAGGCGGTTGTTTCGGATAGTATTTCACGAACGCCAGGTTAAACGGACCATCTTCTTCCCCGTCGTGAATGGCTAGATTCGGATTCGGAATGTAGACGGGTACATTTAATTGATTAAGTGCGATTCGGTCCAGGATAGGCCGATACGTTCCGGATAATGGCATGGCGTTTTATCTCCCTTGTAACGTTCGGATTCCGGAAGTCGTGTTACTTCCGATGGTCTGGATAATATTTACGGTACTGCTGCCATTTGCCAAAAATAGGTAAATCGCGATTAAGATTCCCATTCCGGACACGACGTCAAAAATTCTGTTCATTTAGATGTTCCCTCCAAAAAAAGGTATCTTATTTAAAATGTCCGGATGGTAAATCACTTGACCGATTAAGACAAGCGTCAAAAGGACCATCGCGGATTTGTAGCCGAATAGACTTCCAAAAATTAAAATACAAATAAGGAATCCTATAATTTTCGGGATGTCCTGGTGAAGTTCAGTTAACATTTTTTCAGTCCCCTTTTATAAGGCCAATAAGGCCCCGGCCCCTATTTCCGGAAGTAACGCGGGAATTCCGCCTAGCCAGGCCGGCGGCGATGGAATATGAAAACTAGGAATCGAAGAAGGTAACGAAAAATCGGGTAGCCATGAACGGTCCCCGGCGGTTTTCGGTTTCGGCGCGGTGGCCGGTTTCGTTGCTTTTCCAGGTATCGGAATCAAAGGCGACGGGACCGGGGAAGGTCCGGCCACGGTCGCGGGTTTCGGTTGCGTGGCCGGTGATGTTTCCGCGGTTGCGGTTCCAGGTGTCGCGATTGGTCCCACTCCAGAAAACCATCCGGCGACCATATTTGTAATACGCGCTTTTCCGATAAAATCATCCAATAAAAAATAAAGGCAAACTAGCGCAATAATTAAATAGACCGTCGTCCGGTCCTGGCCGGAATTGTTCATTTAAACGGCCGGCCTTCTTAAGAAGAAAAAGTAAATGGCCAGGATGATTAAAATCATAGTCGACATTCTCATTTTTGGTTGTCCCCTTTTTCCGGACTGGCCACGTTTTGAATGACCTGTCCGACTTGTAATTTTCCTTCGATGACCTGTTCTTCCACGCATTTAATTTTATCGACTAGTGCGTCGTGTCTTTGACTGGCCTTCATTTGAGCGTACATAAAATAAAGACACATAAAGATAGGAAAACCTAGCGTCGAAATTAAATTTGTAATGTCCTGGATGGATGGCATTTTATAGCCGGACGCCTAACATCAGAATGACGGCGCATATGATGACCAATCCAAAGTAATGACTATTCATTTGTTGAGAGGTGACATTAACGGGATAGTTCGCGACAAGTGCGTCCTGGTCGTCCTGGGTAATGGCGGCCTGGTCCGCGGGTAGCGGAACGGATTCTAAGCGGGTCGACATATTTCCCATTTGTGGATATAGGTCGCCCATGTAATATTCCAGTCTAGGCATTTGGACGCCCTCCTTTTATGATGACAAGCGGGATAAGGTTTCAGAAATGACCGTAATTGTCCCGGCGACGTTTGCGTTAAAACGCACCCACAGTTCGGTTAAACGTTCGCTATCTATATAGTCACGACTGCCGCCAAGATTCGGAATTCCATTATTTGACAAATCCAGAACGTATGTTCCCGCTGGCATAACATTCCCATAGGTCTGATGATTCCAGGCCGATAGGATTTGTGGTTTCATGCTATATGGCGTGTCCGCCTGGTTAAAAACAAGTTCAATGTTCCCCGTGAAACTATCGTCCGTCAAAGCGGCCCCGGTATTGTCCACGAATCGCATAATGATTTTTCTGTAAATCGTCCCGACCGGAAGTTTGATGACGGATGTTCCGCCGCCTTGAAAGATGTCGGATTTACTAGAAACTAGCTTAAGGACCGAAATATCCGGGAAGGCCTGTGCTATCGGTGGAATCGAAAATGTCTCAATCATCGGCGTAATCGTCATGTTTTTAAAGGTCACGGCGTCCCCGTTCCCCGCGTTCAATGTGTACGCCTGGGCCAGTGTCGAAATGTCGCAAGTAAGTGTAATGACCGACTCGTCGTTTTGCAATAAAATAAATCCCACGCCGTCGCGTTCGTTCAAAGTTATCGGCAAGTCGATAGTGAAACGGATTTTATTATCGTGTCCGCCCGCCGCCGCGATATTTTCGACATACGTATTTCCTTTGATGTTCGTCTGGACATCCAGGGTATTCGAATTTAAACGAAGTTTGTTATATAAATATAAACTTCCTCCGTCTAACGTAAGCGGGGAAAATCCATTATTTAAATCCAAAGAGACGCGGCGCAAAATATTAAATGGTGAAAACGCGCTAGTCGCGATGGTTGCCGCGGTGGATGTCAAAGTCGCGGTCGCTTCGACGTGTAAAAAGATTCTTGATAATAAACGGACCTTCGGTAAATTGAATTGAATCGTCGTATTTTCGGCATTGACCGCTTGCGTTGGCATGGTCTGAATATTTTGGCGTGTCGCCTGGGCAAAAAGAACGGCCCTTTGTTGCGGTGTCAAAGTCTGTTTCCCTGTTCCATTCTGATTTGATGTTCCTAAAGTTGACGGATTTGTCGTCGCCATTTTTTACGCCCCTTTTGCTATGATTTGGCCAATGACCGGAATATTATAGCGGTCGTTGACTTCTTTTAATACCCATATAATTAAAATCGTGATGACCACGGTCACGAAAGTTGATTCTAATTTTCCCCACGAAATTCCCATCATACGGCGTTCACCATATCCGACACTCCCGCGACATTATATTTGTTAAAAATCACTTTAAACATAACGATTAAAATCATGGTCATAATTGCAATCGTTATGACATTTCTCATTCCGACGCCCGCGAATCGTTCCATTTGTTTTTCACTCCTTTTTTAAATTTAAAGTCGCTAACACTGGTTTATTATTTCCTATTTTATAGTAATAAAAATAGTGTCTTTTCGGTTTGATGAAAAATTCGCGTTGGTCGGTCACTTTTACGAGTTTTTCCCGGTCTTGTGGAAGGTTTAAAGAAAAGATAAAAAAGTGCGTCGAATTCGCCATAATGATAGACGGGATGTCTGACGGACGTTGCGTTAAGGACCAGACCGCGCACATACGCGAACGCCCGCGAGTTAGCAAGGCCTTGAGGTATTTCGGATAACGATGTGCCGATTCGGCGACCGACATTAATTCGTCTATCCATAACGTTGTGTTTTCCCGTTCATAAATCCATTTAAATAACGCGTCATAAAACGGCGTTTCCTGTTCTGAAAAATCCGGAACATAAATGATTTTTTTCGCGGTCGTCCGTTCAACATCTTTTAATTTAAAAACGACTTCGTAGTCCTTCCCTTCCTCCAGTCCCCGCCAGGCCGGAATTCCGGCCGCCTTCCGTTCGTAATATTCGCCTTTCGTGTCAAGTTTCAGAACGAACGGGAAGTCCTTCCCCGCTAGATAAATTTCGGCCATTACACTTTTTCCCGACCCGGTGGACCCGGCCACAAAAACGTGTTCTGACCTAAGTATTTTCGGCGTTTCGTTCTTCATTTGGAATCAGTCCTATGTCGATATAGTCCGCCAGTTCATTTAATAAATTAATAATCCTATCCGCGTTTTCGTCATTGTATGGCAGGGATGATTCCATAAAGTTCCCCGCTAAGATTCGGACCGGTAGCGGAAGGGACGACATCAAATTTTCGAGGACCATTTCCATCCGTTCCCCTTTTGTTTCCGGAATTTCGGTCGGTCTGTTGTCCAGGATTTTCGTTAACAGCGACATACGGTTTCACCTTTTCTTTTTTCTTTTTCGTGGCTAGTTGAACCATTAACCGCGGTAAAATCACGGTGGCCACGGCCACGACAAGCGCGATGACATCGCCATATTTTGAGACGGCCCCGTTCATCATCGGCGACTTATTTAAAATCGTTGCGAGCGGGTCCGCGATTAAATCGCATTCTTTTTGAGATAGTTTCCAAAGTTCGGACCCTTCCCTTGACGCCAGGATGTCGAATGTCGTTTTAATTAAAACGGCGACCTGGTCTTTTTTTAATTCCATTTGGACATCTTTTCGCGGCCGCTTTTTTTCATTTTTGGCCGGCGATGGAACGACGCTTTTTTCTTCCTGGTCGGGTTCGTCTATTTCCGGGACGTTCACCAGAACCAACTTAGGAATGTCTGTTTCGGTGGTGGTGTCTGGTCCTCCTGTTGGTCCTCCGTCTTTTCGTGGTCGTCCCCTTCCTCTTTTGCCGGTGCTTTCGGAACGGGGACCCTCTGTCCCTCTGTTTCTTGTTGTTTCGGTGTCAATAGACTTATTATCGTTTTTGCCCATTCCGGCGTGTCCTCCTTTTTTGCCGCCGGTCTTTTTTTCGGTGGCGTGGTTTCTTCTTCTTCTTCTTCTTCTTCGTCGTCGATTAATTCTTCGTCGATTTTTTCGTCTTTCGGTTTTTTAACGGTCATGTTTTTTCACCTCCAAAATATTTTTTATTTCTTCCATTGTTGGACGGATTTTTTCTTGATGGATTTTTTTCGTCCATTCTAAAATCCTTTGTTTTTCATCCTCCATTTTCGGGACCTCCTTTTTTTCTATCGTTTTTATTTTTTCCAATAAAAAAAGGAAAAAACCCGATGTCGGATTTTTTCCCCTTTTTAAGTATTATTTTTTTACGGAATTATAACGTGTAAATTCACATGATAGACACGGCGCGTTTTTTCAATTTCCGGAAAATCAATTATTTCATATCCTTTTTCTTTTAGGTCCTGGACGAGTTGTTCAATTTTTTCGTTGTCATCGGTAAAAACCCGGATTAATTGTTTTTTATCTTTTGGCCTATCGGTCATCGTTTGAAACATTTTTCTCCCTCCTTCCCCGCGTTTAATTTTATTCGAAATGAAAGGAAAAATGATTATCTAATGAAAATAAAATATCTTCTTCCATCATTTCGTATTTTTCCGCCAGTTCTTCGACGGTGCGGCTCCCATTGGTAGAAAAATATTTCCGTCTGATTTTCGGGTCCAGGTTTTTATAAATTCCAAAGGTTTTTAAATTCCGATTCGGCGTTTTCATTTTTTCCCCGCGGTCGGTCATTTCTTTTAGATGGTCCACGGATTCGGCCACGGTTTCGTCGAATAATTCATCCAGGGACGTAAAATAAGATTCCATTGAATTCACATATTCCCCGTCATATTTGTGCGGCCTGGACGTATTATTTTCATAGTCCATTATTCGTTTATCGACGATTCCCCGAACCGTTATTGATTTTTGAATCAGATTCATTTTTTCGAAGGACTGATTCGTTTTATAGGCCTGGACAAATTTTATCTTATTAAATATTTCTTCTTCCGGGACAATGATTTTCACCCGGTCGCGGTCCTGGTTTTTTTGTGCCGCCGCGACGAATTTAAAATCGTCATCGGTCATTTTATTTACTTTTGATTTCGTGACGCCTTTTAATTTTTTATTGGTCAGTCCATCGACGGTTTTTTCGATGTAGGCCTTTGCCTGTAAATAATTCGCCCACTCCAATTTATTTTCCAGGTCCCATTTTCCGAATTCCGTCGGATGTCTCATTTCGGCCGGTAAATTAATATCGGAGACGACCGAATCGGTATCCGTATAAAAAACCCGGCCGCCATTTTTTTCGATTAATTCCATCGCCATATATAATTCCATCCGCGCATAGGCGGTCACATAAGCACCTATTTGGACCTGGATATAATCCGGGTCGATAGTATGTGTAAACCGATAAAGATTCTCCAGGACGCCGAAATGGTTGTACATCATCGGGAATTCTTTTCCCTCTGAAATATATTGTTCTTCTGTTTCCAGTGTTCCATTTTCCAGGACGCGTTCAAAAAATTCGATGGTATTCAAATTTTCTTCGGATTGATTTTTTCGTTTTCTGGCCCTTTGTAAATACGCGGGAATTTCCTTCACAGAAATATAGGCGTCCCGTTCGCGATTGGTGCAAAATTTTCCGTAAAGGGAATTCATTACGGTTTTTGAAAATTGACGGACGGCCAGGTTTATTTTTTTATCCGGGTTTTCCGGGTCGAAGGTATTTTCCGTTTTTAATTTTTCGAAGTGATTCACGAATCCGATAAAGATGGATGACATCCGTTCGAATGTGATGGCCTTGAAATATTTTTTAATTTCCACGCCGCGTTCCATCGCGAATTTTAATTCCGGGAAGGCCCACGTTCCGCGAATCGTTCCCACGGGAAAAATTAATTTTCCTAAATTATAATCCCGGTACGGTAGCGGCGGAATATTCATTTCCGGAATTTCGACTTCACATTCTAAAAATCCGCCGCCCTGGCCAGTCAATAAATAAAATAAAAACGCGCCTTCGGAAGAATGTTCGTCGTGTTCGGCATAGTCGCCCGTCGGATAGGTGTATTTTCTCATTACGTCCGGGTACATCGAATTCTTGTCCAGGTGAAAACCGCCGCCAATTAATTCCGGGATAAATACTTCCACCCGGCCGCCGTAATATCCTTGACGTAAAAAATATTCGGATGTGATATTTTTTCCTTTAAAATAACTGGACGTTGCGGTTTCGTATTGGTCCGGAAATAACGTCTTAAATATTTTCATCGACATTGACGCCGTCGTCGGACATCGAAGAAATTCGTCCACGGTCAGGCCGGATATTTCCATCGTTGTATTGATGATTTCAAAAAGGGACCGACAATCGAATTCGAGATACTCATTTAAAATCGGGTCGTCCGCCGGAACGGTCCGGAAGAAAAAATTCTTCGTTTCTTCCGGGTCGATTTCCTCCAGGTCCTCCAGGTTTTCGAATAATTCTTCGATTTCGTATTCGTCCAGGTCATTTAATTCCGCGATGGATAATGTCCGTTTTCTCTTTTTTAAATAATGATGATAGTCCGGATTATTTTCCAGGATTTTAATTAAGTCCTGTTTCCGGTCCTTCACGTCGAATTCTTTACATAATTTATCTAGTGACATCGGGAATAAAGAAAACGAATCGTGGAAGGTAAAATAAAATGTTTTAATGACCGCCGCCCGGCCGTTAATAATTAATGAATCATTAAATAATATTTCATCACCAATATCATAAACTATTTTTGAGACGTCAAACTCTAAATTATGGATGTAGATATGGACGTCATATGTTAAACTATTTCTTAGTAATATTTTTTTTATTTTTTCGAAGTCGTTCGCGTCGTGATATTGTTTTCCATCAAAACATCCGACCCGGAATATTTCTCCGTCCAGTCCACGCGTTTCTGTATCGAACGTGAAAACCTTCACTGGTTTTTTACGTTCTTTTTTTTGTCCATTTTTTTCTTTATTCAAAGTAGCCACTCCCGTAATATTTTTTAAAATCGTCTAATAATCTTTTTCCGGCCTTCGGGTTCACCTGGTTTATTTTCGAAATAAACGTCATTAATTGTGCGGTCTTTTTTAGTGGTTGATAAATTCCTTGTGAAATGACGACCGCCATATTAACGAGTAAATCCTTGTACATCGTCCCGTTCCCTTTATAGATTAACGTCCATCCTCTATATTTTTGCTTTAATCTTTCCAGGTCCGCGTCCGAATAAATGACCTCTATTTTTGTAATTCCGATGTCTCCGAATTTTTGTTTTAAATATCCTTCGGTCGCGATTGATTTTTTTCCATAAATTTCGACTAGTAATTCGTCCTCTGATTTATGTAATTTCGCAATCCTTTTAGCGTGTTTCATTTGTTTCCCCGATACTTCTTCCGTTTCGTCTTTCCAGAACATAACGACCTGGCCGCCCTTCCGCGTTCGAGGTCCCGCCAGGTCGACGTCCTTTAAAACTTCTGTCTTTGTTGGTGTCCGCGTTAATGCTTTATAAGATGGCATAGCGTCCGGAAGTTTTCCAGTTTGTTTATATATCCGGATGTCCTTTTCGAATCGTTCCGCGGAAAAATCGCGCATACGTTGACGCGGTCCGCCTTTGATTCCGAGTTCGTCCAGGATTCGCGTTTGTCTATCCCGTTTCGTCTCTGTTCCTGGTTTCTTCTTCTTTGCCATCTATTCCGTCAAAAGACTGTTCCCTCCCTCCGTCCACCGGTGAAGGTTTTAAGACACGGTTTGTTCTGTCGTGTGCCTTGATATGAATTCGTTAAATTCTTCGTATGTGACCCGGTATGTTCGGTTGATACGGATTCCTTTTAATAGTCCCGCTTTAATCCAGTCGATGACCGTGGTATCTGTCACAGTGAAAAAATTCGCGATTTCTTCACAGGTGATAAGGCGTTCGAATTCCGTTAACTTAGTGATTGACATTTTTTCGTTCCTCCCCTTCCCTATTTGGACATATTTGTCCACCTCTAATTTATCATACTTTGATAAATTAAACAAATAAGCCAAAATAAAAAAGACCGTCGAATTAACGGTCCTTTGCCTAGTGGTTTATACGGCCTTCTGTTCGCGTTCCTTGTCGAGTATCGCCTTTGTAGCCAGGTCGACAAGGTCGGCGTGTACGGCGTTTTCTTTGCCGTCCACTTCGGAATCCATATATACGGTTTGAATCCAGGAATCATCTTTTTTATATGACGGCCATCCGATAAAGAATTCGCCATTCCTGTTTTTCACTAGGCGACACTCCTTTATTTTCATTCCAATATCCGGGAATAATACATCGAAATTTCCTTTTATTGTCGAATGTGTAGATGGTCGTACATTGTCAAGTGTTATTTTCATTCGGTTTGTCCTCCTTTTTTCCGTTCGTTTTCATTATCGACAAAAAATAATTTGCATAAACTTGTCCTTTCGTGTAAATTTTAATTGACAATAGCAATCTTCCCTTTTCCTTCGTCGGTCCTTCGGTCCGAAAAAAAATCCTTGACATCCTCCGAAAAATTCTAATTAATCCGCGAAAAATTGTCAGGCGGAGAG
>Ga0308173_10000438_pt1 | contig 17410 bp, 22 predicted proteins | sample PhyPR1_FD_203716 | JGI IMG/M metagenome (GOLD analysis project Ga0308173, IMG submission 203716) | Soil microbial communities from UC Gill Tract Community Farm, Albany, California, United States - DLSLS.P.R1 | ecosystem: Environmental > Terrestrial > Soil > Agricultural land | place: USA...
TCGCCGCCATTCTGCGGGAATCGTTACCCGACGCGCCGGTCGAACAGGCAAACCCTCAGTGGATCTTGCGGGAGCGGCCCCGTTCGGCCGGTGGCTCGGCTACCACGGTTCGGCCCGGCTCCGCTTCGGTGGAGCCGGGCCGGCCGGTGTGGCGGAAGGTGCGTCGAGGAGCAGCCGCTAGCCGGGAATAGACGAGCGGAATCGGGGTCTCTCGGGGATGACCGATGCCATCCACCGAAGGAGAAGCATGTCTCGCATTACCGTCGGCCCGTCTCTTGCAGTTTTGAGGGCACCCAGCCCGGCGTTCGTCATCTCTCTGATCGCGCTGTTCCTCGCGCTTGGCGGGACGTCGTATGCCGCCACCAAGGTCGTCCTCACAAAGCACAAGGATGCGAAGGCAGACACGACGCTGGTCAAGAGGCTCGCTCCGTCGCTCAGCGTGGACCACGCAAAGACCGCCGACAACGCAACCAACGCGGTGAATGCAACCAACGCGGTGAACGCGACGCACGCGACGAGTGCGACCAACGCGACGAATGCGACCAACGCGACGAATGCGACGAATGCGACGAATGCGACGCATGCGGCCAACGCGACCTCTGCCCAGACCGCGAACGTCGCTAACGCCATCGGAGCGGTGACCTACGTGAAGGGAACCATTCGAGACGCTCCGGCGAATGGCGGTTCGGGTTTCGCGGAGAGCACGGAATCGGACGCATTTTGCCCCGCGGGCACCGTCGTGATCGGGACGGCGTCGCACAGCAATGAGCCGGGTGTCGAGGTCAGCGAAGTGCTCGTCGCCACGGCCACACAGGTCGCGGGCTTCTTCGACAACTTCAACAACGTCGACGAGCCGGACAACTTCGTGATCGCCATCTGCGCGCCGGCGGCCTCGGTCAGCGATCCATCCGGCTTCACGCCCACAGTCAAACCGCGCTAAGACGGAGTTGCATACTGCTCACGGCGCGGCGCGCCGCCCTGTCCACTACCCGAGCACCCTGGACGAAGTGCAAAATGAGGAAAGGCGCCGTTTCCAGCGCCTTTCGAGATGGGCCCGCCTGGATTCGAACCAGGGACCAACGGATTATGAGTCCGCTGCTCTAACCAGCTGAGCTACGGGCCCCGCGTCAGGCCGAGCGTATCGCCCGGCGCAGCGAGAGCCACAACACGAGCGGGACGGCGAGCGGCAGCAGCCACCACGCGGCCACGCTCGTCGTCGCGAGGGCGGCGGTTGCGCCGATCGCGACGACGACGAGTACCGCGACCAGCCAGTCGTCGCCGACCACGAAGTCCCACCAGAAGCGGCCGAAACCGGCCAGCCAGGTCACGCCCGCGCCTCCGCGGCGCGCAGCTGCGTGCGCCGCTCGCGCCGCAGCAGCCGCACGAGGAGGAACGACGAGAGACCGACGAAGCCGAGCACGCCGAGGATCGCCGCGTCCGAGCCGGGCCAATCCGCTCCGGCGCCCTCGACCGACCAGAAGACCCCGAACGTGGTCAGCATCAGGCCGACCGCGAACTTCATCGCGTTCTCGGGAACCCGGGCCAGCGGCGCACGCACCGCTACGCCGACTCCCGCGACGAGCAGGAGTGCGGCCGCAGCTCCGGCCGCTGCGAGCGGAATCGAGCCCTGCGCGCTACCAAAGGTGAGGACGATGAACGCGACCTCCAACCCCTCGAGCAGCACGCCCTTGAAGGCGAGCGTGAAGCCGTACCAGTCGACTCCCGCGCGCTCGACATGCTCCGCGCCCCGCGCCTCGGCGAGCTCCTGAGCGAAGATCGCGTCCTCGTCGTGGAGCGCCTTGTAGCCGCTCGCGCGCAGGATCGCCTTGCGCAGCCACTGCAGGCCGAAGATGAGCAGGATCGCGCCGACCACGAGCCGCAGCCCGTTGAGGGGGATCTTCGTCAGCGCCGGCCCGAGTACCGCGACGACGACGGCCAGCACGAGCGTCGCCGCTCCGAGCCCCGCGAGGGAGGAGCGCCAGCCGCGCGCGAGCCCGGCGGCGAGAACGATCGTCAACGCCTCCACGAACTCGACTCCGCTGGCGAGGAACGCAGATAGGAAGAGAAACGTGTCGCCGGTATTCATCAAAGGCCCCAGTGATCCCGAGGTTGAGGGTAGCCGGGCGCACCGTCCGCGCTCGCCGCAGCCGTCGCGACGTCGGCCGGGTACGTCCGCAGGCCCTTGAACAGCAGCCACGAGCTCGCGCCGAGCGGCAGGATCATGATGAGGAACGTCCACTGGAGGCCCGAGCGGCCGCCGCCGAAGACGTGGTCCGAGACGGCGCCGAAGAGCAGAGGAGCGAGCGCCATGGCGAGCGAGCGCAGCATCGTCCGCACCGCCTCGGCGCGGCCCCAGAGGAGCGGCGGCATGATGTCGAGCCGCGCCGCGTCGAGCGGCGGGTTCTGGGCGCCGAGGAAGAACGCCGCTGCGACGAGATAGGGAACGGCGGTGGTCACGCCGCGTGTCAACAGCGCCGGCACGAACAGGACCGCTGTGGCGGCCGCCGCGACCGCCGGTGTCCAGATGCGCGCGTTCAGCAGTCCCCGCTTGAGCAGCAAGTCACCGATCGCGCCGCCGGCCAGGACGCCCGCCAGGGATCCAATCCCGATCACGAGCAGAAGAGAGCTCGCAAGCGCCTGGTCGATCCCGTACTGCTCCTTCGAGAACTCCAGACCGAACGTCTGCAGGCCTGCGAGGAAGTAGTAGCCGCACACGCTCGCCGCGATGAGGATGAGGTTCGTGCGGACGCGTAGCACGTAGCGGGTGGCCCGCCAGAGGTTCATGCGCTGTGCCGTGCCGGGGTCGATGACCACCTCGGGATCGGGCACGACGCCTCGCTCCCGCGCGAGCCGCTGCGCGTCGGTCGTCTGCGCGCCGTCGTGCGCCTCGGCCAGGAGCTCGGGCTCGGGAGGTCCCTTGTCCGAGGCAAGCACTCCCTTGCCGCCGCGCTCCGGCTCACGCAGCCGCCACACGACCACGGCAAGGACGAACGCCGGCAGCGCGAGGATGACGAAGGCGGCCCTCCACGAGAGCGCGGCGACGTTGCCGGTCACCGCGAAGCCGATGCCGGCGCCGACGTACTCGCCGGCGAGGATGACACCGTAGATCCGCCCGCGCTCCCAGCTCCCGAACCAGTCACCGACGAGGGAGGCGACCATCGGGCCGGCCGAGGCCGTGACAGCGCCGAGGAACAGTCGCGTCCACAGCAGCTCGGTGAAGTCGGCGGCGGTGGCGCTCCAGAGCATCGCGGCACCCCAGGTGACGATCGTCACCCCGAGGATGCGCGTGCGCGTCACTCGGTCGGCCAGGACGCCGAACGGCAGCGAGGCAAACGCGCCGACGAGGGAGCTGACCGCGACGAGCAGGCCGATGTCGGTGTTCGTGATGTGCAGACCCGAGCGGAGCTCGCTCGCCGAAGCGCCGACGGTCGCGGCGTCGGCCCCGCTCAGCCCGAGGATCGCGGCGAGGACGATGATGACGCGGGTGCGCTCGGCACCTCCGAGTGCGACCGTGAGGCGCCGCGCGGCGCCGCTCGCCGCCGCCGAGCCCAGGGCCGCTGCGTCGGTGAGGACGCGTTGGGTGCGCGATTCCCCGGTGCTCACGCCCTCATGGTGGCAGGAGCGTCCGTCTGCTCGCGAACGTGAGGATGTACGGGTGACGCTCGGCTTCTTCCTCTCCACGCACACGATCGACGGGTGGCTCGAGTCCTACGGCTATCTCGTCGTCTTCCTGCTCGTGCTGATCGAGAGCATCGGCGTGCCCGTGCCGGGGGAGACCGCTCTCATCGGGGCTGCGCTCTATGCCGGCTCGACGCACAAGCTCGACATCTGGTGGGTGATCGCGGCCGCGATCGCCGGCGCGATCATCGGCGACAACATCGGCTACTCGATCGGCCGCTACGGCGGCGCGAAGCTGCTGCTCCGGCACGGCCACAGGATCGGCCTGCACGAGGACCGGCTGAAGATCGGGATCTGGCTCTTTCGCCGCCATGGCGGCAAAGTCGTCTTCTGGGGACGGTTCGTCTCGGTCCTCCGCACGTGGGCGGCGTTCCTCGCCGGTACGAACAAGATGGCGTGGCCTCGCTTCCTCTTCTTCAACGCCGCCGGCGGGATCGTCTGGGCCACGCTCTACGGCCTCCTGTACTACTTCTTCGGCAGCGTGCTGAGCAAGCTGAGCACAACGATCAACGCCACGCTCGCGGTCGTCGGGCTGCTGCTCATCGTCGCCTTCATCGTCTGGTCGAGGCGGAAGGAGCACGACCTGCTCGAGCGCGCCGAGCGGGAAATGCGAGGGTCGGTCGCCCAGGAGCTCGGTGAGGACGAGCCCGCGGCGTAAGCTGGTCGCATGTTCCTTTTCACGAAGAAGGCCGAGATGGTGACGCCCGAGGATGCGCTGGCCGGGCGCGAGACCCCGATGCAGGTGCCCGAGCGGCACGACGTGCTCGGGACGCCGCTCCAGCCGCCGTTCCCGGAAGGCCTGGAGCAGCTCGTCGTCGGCATGGGCTGCTTCTGGGGTGCCGAGCGCGTGTTCTGGCAGGCCGACGGCGTCTACACGACGGCGGTCGGCTACGCCGGCGGTTACACCCCGAACCCGACGTACGAGGAGGTCTGCAGCGGCCGCACCGGCCACACCGAGGCCGTGCTCGTCGTCTTCGACCCGGCCGTCCTCCCGCTCGACGGGGTGCTGAGGCTCTTCTGGGAGGGGCACGATCCGACGCAGGGGCAGCGGCAGGGGAACGACGTCGGCACGCAGTACCGCTCGGCGGCGTACTGGGCAAGCGACGCGCAGCGGGCGACGGTGGAGTCGTCGCGCGACATGTTTCAGGCGGAGCTCACGCGCGCCGGCTACGGCGAGATCACGACGGAGATCGCCGAGGCGGGCCCGTTCTACTACGCGGAGCCGTACCACCAGCAGTACCTCGCGAAGAACCCGAACGGCTACTGCGGGCTCGGCGGCACCGGCGTCTCCTGTCCGGTCAGACTACCCGCCTCGTAGTCGCGGCCGAAACCGGCGGCGAGCGCCGGGCGTTCTCCCTCAAAGCTCACAGGAGGCCACAAAATGGGAGATCGCACGCAACGGTTGAAGGGGAAGACGAACGAGGTGGCGGGCAAGGCGAAGGCCGAGGCCGGCTACTCGACGGGGAGCGGCAAGACGGAAGCCAAGGGCGTGGGTAAGGCACTCAAGGGCAAGGCGCAGCAGGCGACGGGCAAGGCCCGCAGCGCCGTCAAGAAGAACACGCGCTAGGCCTCCGAGGCGATGCTGGGGGAGGAGTTACGCCGCCTGATCACCTGGAGCGAGCGTCACCGACGGCTGCTCGCCCGGGTGATCATCGCCTTCTCCCTTTCGGCAGTCGTGGACGCTGTCTGCGCGACGCTGATGTGGGCGTACGAGAGCGGGCTGAAGGGGAGCAGCATCCATGGCTTCGGCGACGCGCTCTTCTTCTCGACTGCGCAGATCGTGACGGTTTCCTCCTCCTTCAAGAACCCGGTCACGCACGCCGGCCAGGTTGTCGACGTCGCCCTCGAGTGCTGGGCGGTCTTCGTCGTCACCGCCGTCGCCGGTTCATTCGCCTCCTTCTTCATGAGCGGCGACCACACGTCGTCCTGACGGCCGATTTGACACGGCCTTAGCGGCGATGTTGAGTCAGGGCATTCCCTGCATGGAGCGGGGGGCCATAAGGAGGGAAAATGAAGCGTTTCTTGATGCTGGTCGCGGTCGCGGCTGTCGCCGGGGTTATGTATGTGGCCGCCTCGCCGGCGAGTCAGCAGTCGAGGGTCCCGACGCTGAAGCAGTTCAACGCCCTGAAGAAGCAGGTCGCGTCGCAGGGCAAGACCCTCAAGCAGGTCGTCCAGCTGGCGGTTGCCGAGGGCGTGCTGCTCATCGACTGCAGCAACCAGGGCGCGCTCGCCGTCGATCAGTTCGGCGACACCCAGAACCAGACCGAGGGATACCGGTACACGACGCACGCGAACCTCGCTGCGCCGGCGTCCGACACGCTCACGTCGGCAATGGATTTCGCAGTGCCGACGGATCAGAGCGCCGTCTTCTTCATGGGCGGCGACTCGACGTGCGCGACAGATCTCAACTCGAACGCGATCCGGCACGCCGCCGCGAAGGCTGGAATCCAGCTTCCGCGCCTCGCGCACGCGCACTCGTTCATCGCCCGCCGGCCCTGAGCCGTAACTGAGCGAGGGAGGGCGGCTGCAACGGCCGCCCTCCCTCGCGCACCTCAGGCCGCGGCGAGCTCCGCCATGTGCAGGCGGTAGAGCTCGGGCTCGCACGCCTCGAAGCCGTCCACGACGTCGGGGTCGAAGTGCGAGCCGCGGCAGCGGCGGATCTCCTCCGCGGCGGCCTCCCAGCTGACCGGAGCCCGGTAGGGGCGTTCGTCGGTCATCGCGTCGAGTGAGTCGACGACGGCGAAGATCCGCGCGGCCAGCGGGATGCTCTCCTCGGAGAGCCTGTCCGGGTACCCGTTCCCGTCCCACCGCTCGTGGTGGGAGCGGATGACGCGCGCGCCTTCCTGGTTGAGCAGCGGGACGTGGGCGAGCAGCCGCTCGCCGAGCTCCGCGTGTTCCTGCATCCGCCGGCGCTCGAGTGCGGTCAGGCGCCCGGGCTTGAGGAGGATGCCGTCGGGGATGCCGATCTTCCCGACGTCGTGCAGAAGAAAGCCCCATTCGAGGCTCGGGTCGTCGAGCAGCCCCGGCGCGACCTCGAGCGTGAGCCTCGTCGCGTACGAGGTGACCCGGCGCGAATGCCGGCTCGTGCCGAAGTCGCGCGACTCGAGCGCGGACGCGAGCACCGCGACGGTTTGCGTATACGCCTCGGTCAGGAGCTGGTGTTGACGGCGGCCGATCTCGATCAGGCGATTCAGGTCCGCGGCGTCGACGACGTCTCTGCCCTCGTCGATCTGGCCGAAGCCGAACTGCTGGATCAGCGGCGTGACGAGCGCGATCAGCTCGAGTGGGCTGAACGGCTTGCGCAGGAACGCCTCGGCGCCCACGGCCCGCGCAGTCCGGCCGGCCTCGTCCGACCCGCTGATCGCGACAATCGGGATCTTGTGCGTCTGCGGCGTCTCGCGCAGGCGCTCGAGGTAGAAGATCCCGTCGATCCCGGGGAGCCCGATGTCGAGCAGGATCGCGTGGGGCCGCGACTCGACGAGCACCCGCTCGGCCTCGATCACGTCATACGCCGTGTCGACGGCGTAACCCTCCAGTTCGAACGTCGTCCGGATCAGCTCACAGAGCAGCCGGTCGTCGTCGATCACCAAAACCCGAGGTGTGCGGCCCATTTGTCGAACCCCCTTCTGCTGACGGCAGCCTCTGCGTTCACTGTCGTCCGGTGCCGGGCTCGCGATTAGGGCCGCCCTCGTGGCCAGTTGAGTACCTGCGGGGAAGAGTTTCTGCCGAAACCTCTCCTAGGTTCCCCAGGCGAGTTCACCCTTTGGAGTGACCTTCAGGGGTAGGTCTGGACCGGCCGCACGCCGAGGAGGCTCTTCCCGTCCTCCGTCAGCCGCGGCGCCGGCTTCGCACCGGCGCCGCAGGCTGTGACGACGAGGACGAGCGCATCGCCGGGAGGAGAAGGCGCTTCATCCTTGCCGTTAGTACGTCACCGCGACCGCGTGTGTCACGCGTTCGGGCCACGAACGGCAGGAGTCTGGTCCTAGTTCCCCAGCGAATGGATGGTGTGCGCCTTCGAGAGTGGTGCTGTCAGCGCGGCCTTGAGCGCCGGGTCGCGGCCGGCGAACCAGGACTTCGCCGTCGGCCGTACGACAACGTCCGGATGGAATGTCACGCGCGGATCGCTCGCGCCGAGCCTGCTCTTCACCCACCAGGTTGTCGCGACCTCGACACGGAGCCCGCTCTCCGGAAGGTCGAGAGGTTCGACATCCCCGTAGAGGTTCGGCGCGCCGCCGCTGTCCTCCCCGACGAGCACGTAGCGTGTCGCCGCCTCCAGATCGCCCATGAAGTTGGCCGCCGCGGAGAACGTTGCCCGGCCGGCGAGCACGACGATCTTCTTGTGCTTGCGGCTGAGCCTCTTCAGCGCCCGGATCAAGGGGGCATACGTCCTGTTGTCACCGCCGCGGTTGTTTCGTAGGTCGACGACGATGCGGCGTACTTTCGGCTTCGATCCGAGCCGCACTATTCGGGCGGCGACGGGGCTCGTGTCGACGGTCGTGGTGTTGTACGCGAGGTAGACGACCCGGCGCCGCGCGAGCAGCGACACGCGTGTCTCCGCTCTCCGGTCGACCGCATGGGCGGCGCCGTTCGGCCACATAGGCGGACCGATGCCGTCGAACTCGCGCGAGTACGCGCGGGCGCTCGCCGGCGTCGGCGTGCGCTCGACGTCCTTGCCGTTGCGAAGCGTGAAGTCGAAGCGCGGCGCAACGCCCAGCCCGTTCAGCACCTCTTTGTTCAGGAGGTACATCGAGCGCACGTTTCGTATGCCGCTCGTCTCGTTGTCGTGCGGCACGAGTGCCTCCACGCGGGCGAGCACCTGCGCGATCGGGATGCCCCCGACGGCCGTCAGGCGCGCGCCGACGAGACGGTGGTGATCGCCGTGCTCACGAACGACGTAGACGCCGTCGGAGAACTCGTAGACGAGGAAGGGATATTCGTGGAACGCACGGCGGTTGCCGGGGTCGAGCGGAAAGATGCCGGTGTGCCCGTTGCGGTCGCCCAGAGACGCGACGAGCTCCATGAAGCCGACGTCGGCCTGATCTTCGGTCAGCGTCGGGAGCTTCTCCCGGAACTTGGCAACAGCGGCGTCGAATGCCTGCACGTCCACGTGCGGATGAGTCTGCGGTAGCTGCTGCTGCAGCAGCGTCAGGTCGGAGCCGAACGCTTGCGCTCGCGAAGGCTGTTGAGGCAAGAGCGTCAGGCCGGCAGCGGCGAGAAGAGGCGCCGTCACCAGCGCCGCGAGGCGGATCACTGTGGCCCGCGACGCAGCGCGCGACCGACGCCGGCCGCCCATTCGAGTTCGTGCTCCGCTCGTTCGATCCCGTAGCGCAGCAGATGCCGGTGGTACCAGTCGTGCCCGGTGTTCGAGTTGGTCGGCTCGATCGAGCGCATCACGTCGAGTCGCTCCTCGATGTCGGCCACGAACTGCTCGACGTGCTCCGCGAGGACGTCGGGCGTCGTCAGGCCACCGACGAAGAGCTTGAGAAAGAACGTCTCGCGGGCGCCCGGTTCCACGGTCGTCAGCCAGTCGTCGAGGGCCGCGCGCCCGGCCGCCGAGATCCGATAACGCCGGCCGCGCCGCTGCGCGAGCCCGCTCTTCGCCAGGCGCGGCAGGGTCGCGTAGAGGCCGCTCTTCGCCGGCGACCAGATGTGCCCGATCGAGCGTTCGACCGCCTTCGTCAGCTCATAAGGGGATCGCTCTCCCTCGATGGCCAGCAGCGCGAGTACGGCCCCTTCCGTCGTCGTAAGCCTGACCGTCCTCACCTGTTGCGTCGAGGGCATGCGCGGATCCTACTACTCCAACGTGGAGTAGTCCAGGTTGGACTTGCGCTTGAGCTTCCGAGAGCTACTGCAGGCGCTCGGCCAGATAGCGGATCGCCAGCGGGTAGCGGTACTCGATGCCGCCGTGCTTCGCGTCGAAGAGCTCGAAGAAGACGTCGGTGATCCCGAGCGCTTCGAGCTCGCGCCGGAACGCGTCCGCGCCGAGATCGAGGTAGTACTCGTCGCGCTTCCCGGCGTCGATGTAGATCGCGCGGAGGCTGCGCAGCGCGTCGGCATGACGGCGTGCCATCCGCACCGGATCCCAGGCGAGCCAGCGCTGCCAGACGTCGTCCCGGAGCATCCCGGTCGCCGGGTCGAACGGCAGGTCGATCGACCCGTCCTCGTTCGCCGAGTAGCACGCGGCCATCGCGTACGTGTTGAGGAGGATGTGGTCCCACGGCTTCGTGAACGCCGGCCGCGAGCGGAAGTCCTCCCAGAAGCGCTCGAACGCCCCGTCGTACTCGTCGCGCAGGGTGCGAACCGTGTCCCGGAACTCCGGCAGGTAGCAGAGCTCGAAGAGCGCGTCGCCCGAGTGGGTCGCGAGCCCGCCGAAGACATCGGGCCGCAGCATCGGCACCACCATCGCGCCGTAGCCGCCGCTCGACTTGCCCGTGAGACCGCGGTGCGCCGCCTCGGCGAGCGTCCGGTACCGCGAGTCGACGAAGGAGACCACCTCGTCGCAGAGGTACTCGCCGTAGCGCCCCGTCCCGGGCGAGTCGATGAACTGCGAGCCCCCGTACGAGGTCCAGGCGTCGACTGCGACCACCAGCGCCGGCGGGCAATCCTCCTCGGCGAACAGGCGGTCGATTCGTTCCGGCGTGCTCGGCCGGAAGGCGGTGCGGTTCTGCCACATGTCGAGCTGGCCCGTCATGCCCTGGATCAGGTAGATCGAGGGAAAGCGCCGGTCGGGCTCGGCCTCGTAGGCGGGCGGGACGTAGACCCAGAGCGGCCGGACGTGCGGGTCGCCGAGCGGATTGTCGCGCAGGACCGCACTGTCGACCTCGAGCTCGTCGAAGCGTCCCACCGGCTCCCGCGACCAGGGCTCCATGGGGCGTTCTTCTATCAGGTCGCTCCTGGCTACACTCACGCCGATGGCGGAATACGGGACGATGCGGGTCAAGAGCGGTCTCGCCGAGATGCTCAAGGGCGGCGTGATCATGGACGTCGTCGACGCCGAGCAGGCGAAGATCGCCGAGGAAGCCGGCGCGTGTGCGGTCATGGCGCTCGAGCGCGTCCCGGCCGACATCCGCCGCGACGGCGGCGTCGCACGCATGTCCGACCCGGACAAGATCCAGGAGATCCAGGAGGCCGTGACGATCCCCGTCATGGCGAAGTGCCGCATCGGCCACTTCGCCGAGGCGCAGATCCTGCAGGCGCTCGAGATCGACTACATCGACGAGTCCGAGGTGCTGACGCCGGCCGACCTCGAGCATCACGTCGACAAGTGGCAGTTCACCGTCCCCTTCGTCTGCGGCTGCACGAACCTCGGCGAGGCGCTGCGCCGAATCGCGGAGGGCGCGGCGATGATCCGCACGAAGGGCGAGGCGGGGACGGGCGATATCGTTAACGCGGTCACGCACATGCGCGCGGTCTTCGGCCACATCCGCGGGCTCGGCGCGTTGCGCGAGGAGGAGCTGTACGCGGAGGCGAAAGAGCTGCGCGCGCCCATCGAGCTCGTGAAGTGGGTGGCGGAGAACGGGAAGCTGCCGGTCGTGACGTTCACCGCCGGCGGGATCGCGACGCCGGCCGACGCGTCGCTCTGCATGCAGCTCGGCGCTGACGGCGTTTTCGTCGGCTCCGGCATCTTCAAGTCCGGCGACCCGGAGCGGCGTGCCAAGGCGATCGTCGAGGCGACGACGCACTATCGCGACGCGGAGATCCTCGCCCGCGTCTCGGCCGGCCTCGGCGAGCCGATGGTCGGCATCTCGACACAGTCGCTCGACCCGAGCGAGCTGCTCGAGACCCGCGGCTGGTAGTGCCCGAAGCGCCGCTCCAGGAGTCCGGCTCCGGCCTCGCGCCTACCGGGCCGGGATGGTTCGTCGTGAACGTGGGCGAGGCGATGTGGCTCACGACCGATGGCGGCGAGAAGAAGCGCTCTGGCTCGGAATGCGCGTTCGAGACGCCGATGGCGGAGTTCGCGCAGCTCGGAGTCCGCATCCACGTGCTCCCTCCGGGCGAGCCCAACGGCTGTTACCACGCGGAGAACCAGCAGGAGGACTTTCTCGTCCTCTCCGGCGAGTGCACGCTGCTCGTCGAGGGGGAGGAGCGCACGTTGCATGCCTGGGACTTCGTCCACGCCCCCGCCGGGACCGAGCACATCTTCGTCGGCGCCGGCGACGAGCCCTGCGCGATCCTGATGGTCGGTTCGCGGACGGGCGACTGGACCGTCCAGTACCCGGTCTCGGAGCTCGCGGCTCGGTACGGGGCGAGCGTCGAGCGTGAGACCTCCGATCCGGACGAGGCGTACGCCGAGTGGGAGCCGTCGCGGCGCGAGCGGCCGTCCGGCTGGGATCGCCTGCCCTGGACTTAGCCGGCTAGTCCGTCCGATCGGGGAAGGACTATCCCCCCGTGCCTGATCGCGAGATCAAGCCGTTCTGGACCTCGGCGAGCTTCCTCGTCTACACGGGCGGGCTGACCGTCCTCCTCGGTGGGCTCTTCGCCCTCGCGTATCTCGCTGTCGAGTACCGCGGTGGCGGAGCCAGGACAGCCTGGGCTTTGCTGATCCTCGTCGTGCTGTTGTTCATCGCCGGGGGTCTGCGGCTTGCCGGGAGATGGCTCGCCGCGGGGATTTTCGCCTTCACCGCGGTGATCGCCTGGGGCCTTTTCGTCGGCTCGGCCTGGGCGTGGTTCGGCTGGCTGGACCACTGGGACTCGGCGTTCCAGGGCTGGTCGCTGGGGCACCTTTCGCTGGAATTCCTGATTCTCGTGGCCGCCTTGGTCTTCCGCTGGCGCTGGCGGTTCCCGTTCATCGCTCTCATCTCGGCCGTCGTCGGCTGGTTCTTCGTCACCGACTTCATTTCCGGCGGCGGCACCTGGACGTACATCGTGACGCTCTTCATCGGCCTTGTGTACCTCGCTGCCGGGAGCGTCCTCGACCGGCCCTCGGCGTTCTGGCTCCACTTCGTCGGCGGGCTGCTCATCGGCCTGCCGATCCTCAACTGGTTCCACACGAGTGACGGTGATTACGCCATCGTCCTGATCGTCTCGGTCATCTTCGTCCTGATCGCCTACGCGACCCGCCGGTCGAGCTGGGCAGTCTTCGCCGCAATCGGCTTCTTCGCCGCGACCATCCACTACGTCGTGGGGTCGCCGACGGCGCTCCTGGGAGGGGCCTTCGGCGTTGGAAGCGGGCAGGAGTGCGTGAATACCGCGACCGGGACGATCTGCAGGTCGATCGGGCCTTCCGTGCCTGCCCCCTGGGCGCCGGCGCTCGGCTTCGGGCTCCTGGGGTTCTGGCTCGTGTTCCTCGGCCTGCTCGGGCGACGCCGGCGTGCGGCCGTCGCACCCCCGCCCGTCGAACCGACGCCCGCATAAGCCTCGTTACCATCGAAGCGTGGCAGAGTCGCTCAGGATGGGGCCGCTCAGGATCGGCGTCCTCGCCGTGCAGGGGAACTTCCGCGAGCACTCCGCCGTGCTGCGGCGGCTCGGCGCCGAGCCGGTCGAGGTCCGGCTGCCCGAGGACCTTGAGGGGCTCGACGGCCTGATCATCCCGGGCGGCGAGTCGACCGCGATCGGCCGGCTCATGCGGCTGTACGGCCTCGACGAGGCTGTGCGCGGGTTCGGCGGCCCGATCCTCGGCACGTGCGCGGGGATGATCCTGCTCGACCGCGACCACCTCGGTCTGGGCGACTACCGGACGCGGCGCAACGCGTTCGGCCGCCAGGTGCGCAGCTTCGAGGCCGACCTCGACATAGGAGATGACAACGAGCCGCTGCGCGCCGTCTTCATCCGGGCGCCATGGCTCGAGGAAGCGGGGCCTGACGTCGAGGTGCTCGCGGAGGTCGACGGCCATCCGGTGCTGGCGCGCGACGGACGGCTGCTCGTCGCCGCCTTCCATCCCGAGCTGACCGACGATACTCGAGTCCACGAGCGGTTCCTGAACATCGTGAGGGAGGAGGGAAGTGTCCGGGCATAGCAAGTGGTCGTCGATCAAGCACAAGAAGGGCGCCGCGGACGCGAAGCGCGGCAAGCTCTTCTCCAAGCTGACCCGCGCGATCATCGTTGCGGCGAAAGAGGGCGGGCCTGATCCGGCCGGCAACCTCGCCCTGCAGAACGCGATCGAGAAGGCGAAGGCCGCCTCGATGCCGAAGGACAACATCGACCGCGCGATCGCGAAGGGCGCCGGCACCGACGCCGACTCCGCCGCGTACGAGACGGTCGTCTACGAGGGCTACGGCCCCGCCGGCGTCGCGGTGATCGTGGAGACGCTCACCGACAACCGGAACCGGACGGCCGGCGAAGTCCGACACACGTTCGCGAAGAACGACGGCAACCTCGGCACCTCGGGCGCGGTCGCGTGGCTGTTCGAGCGGCGCGGCCTCGTGCTCGTGCCGGCGGAGGGAACCGACGAAGACGAGCTGGTCCTCGCGGCGGCGGAGGGCGGCGCCGACGACGTCTCGCTCGACGGTTCCTCCTACCAGGTGCTCTCCGCAGCCGAAGAGCTGGCGAGCGTGCGGGAGGCGATTGCGGCGGCCGGCTTCGAGATCGAGTCGGCCGAGCTGACGATGCTGCCGAAGACCACCGTCGCGCTCGAGGACGAGAGCGAGGCGAAGAAGATCCTGCGGCTCATGGACCAGCTCGAGGAGAACGACGACGTGCAGGAGGTCTACGCGAACTTCGACATCCCCGAGCGGGTGCTGGAGGCGGTCGCGGGCTGAGGCCGCTCAAGACGTCTGCGGGCGCGGGGCCTCCGGCCCGCGGCGGCGATACGAGACCCGCCGGCGTCTTTGGTCGGCGCCGGGATGGGCTATGTTCGCCGCATGAAAACCTTCAACCTCAACAGTGACGAGTGGGATGGGACGAGGGATCGCGAGGGCTGGCGCATCAGAGCCGCGCTCGTCGGGCAACGCATCGGCGGCGAGCTAATCGGCGCAACCATGTCCGAGGTCGAGCCTGGCAACAGGCTCTGGCCGTATCACGCGCATTACCTGAACGAGGAGTGGGTGCTCGTGCTCCGCGGCGAACCGACGCTCCGCACGCCAGAAGGCGAGCATGTGCTGAAGGAAGGCGATGTCGTCTGCTGTCCGCGAGGCAAGGACGGCGCGCATCAGATCATCAACCGGACGGACTCGCCAATTCGCGTCCTCATGCTCTCCTCGATGACTCCCGGCGAAGTCATCGAGTACCTCGACACCGGAAAGATTCTTGCGAAGGACGCCAAGGACGACGACATCATGTTCGCGAGACCCGGTCCCGCGGTTGAGTACTGGGAAGACGAGGAGTAACTCCGGCCACGAACAGGATTCGTCCGACCGGGTCCGTAACTTCCTTTCGTGAAGGTCGTAGGCATCGATCCGGGGACTGCTGCTTGCGGGTACGGAGTCGTCCAAGAAAGCGGAGGCCGCCTCAGGGAGGTGGCGTACGGATGCTGGTCGACCCCCGCCGGGCAGGACACCGTCCTTCGTTTGAAGACGATCCACGACGCCGTGGCGGCGCTCATCAACGAGCACGCGCCGGATGCGGTGGCCCTCGAGGAGTCGTACGTCGGCGCCGACGCCCGCATCGCGCTCTCCGTCGGACAGGCACGCGGCGTCGTGCTCGTCGCAGCCGCCAATGCGGGAGTCGCCTGCCGTGAGTACGCGCCGGCCAGCGTCAAGCAGGCCATCTGCGGCTACGGCCGCGCCGAGAAGGCGCAGATGCAGCGGATGGTGAAGATGATCCTCGGGCTGACCGAGCTGCCGACGCCGCACCATGCGGCCGACGCGCTCGCGGTCGCGATCTGCCACGCGCTGGCGCCGCCGCTGTTGCAGGCCGCAGCGGGGTAGAGGGAACGTCCGTTCCGCTGCGTACGCTGGCCGTATGATCGCGCGCCTCCGCGGCAAGCCCGCCGCCAACACGCCCGAAGGGCTCATCCTGGACGTGGGCGGCGTCGGTTACCTCGTCCACGCGACGCCGACGGCCGTCCGCAAAGGCGATTCCGCGGACGAGATCACGGTCGAGACGTACCTCCACGTGCGCGAGGACGCGCTGCAGCTCTACGGCTTCGCCGACCGGCGCGAGCGTGAGCTGTTCGTGCAGCTCCTCGCCGTGAGCGGCATCGGGCCGAAGGTCGCGCTCGCGATCGTCTCCGGTTCTCCCGTCGCAGACCTGCGGCGGGCGATCGTGCGCGGCGACTCGGCCCGCTTCCAGGCGATTCCCGGCATCGGCAAGAAGACGGCCGAGCGGATCGTGCTCGAGCTCAAGGAGAAGCTCGGCGATCCGGAGCTGGTGGCGGTGACCGACGGCTCCGGCGAGCACCACGTCGTCGCTCGCGACGCACTGGTCGAGCTCGGCTGGTCGCTGCTCGACGCGGAGCGCGCCCTTGCCGAGGTCGATGCCGACCTGCCGCCGGAGGAACGCGTCCGGCTCGCGTTGAAGAAGGCCGCATGAACGCGACCACGCAGTTCCTGACGCCGGCTCTGCATGACGACGAGGAAGAGGTCGAGCAGAGCCTCCGGCCGCGCCGGCTCGACGAGTTCGTCGGCCAGGCTCGCATCAAGGAGCAGCTCGCGATCGCGCTCGACGCGGCGAAGGGCCGCGGCGAAGCGCTCGACCACGTCCTCCTCGTCGGGCCGCCGGGGCTCGGCAAGACGAGCCTCGCGCACATCATCCGCGAGGAGCTCGGTGTCGGCATCCGCTCCGTTGCGGGCCCCGCCCTCGAGCGGAAGGACGTCGCCGCGATCCTCACCGCGGTTGAGGCGCGCGACGTCGTCTTCGTCGACGAGATCCATCGCCTCAGCCGCGCCGCCGAGGAGATCCTCTACCCGGCGCTCGAGGACTTCCGGCTCGACATCGTGATGGGGCAGGGGACCGCCGCGCGGACGCTCACGCTCGACCTGCCGCCGTTCACGCTCGTCGGCGCGACGACGCGCACGGGGCTTCTCACCTCGCCGCTTCGCGACCGCTTCGGTATCACGTTCCGGCTCGACTACTACGAGGACGGCGAGCTCGCGGCGATCGTCCGCCGCTCGGCCGGGATCCTCGGTGTCGAGATCGCGGACGAAGCCGCCGACGAGATCGCCGGTCGCGCCCGCGGCACGCCGCGCGTGGGCAACCGGATCCTCCGCCGCGTCAGGGACGTCGCAGAGGTGCGCCATCAGGGCGCCATCACGACCGCCATCGCACGTGAAGCGCTGGACCTGCTCGAGGTCGACGAGGCGGGGCTCGAGCGGCTCGACCGCGAGCTCCTGCGGTCGATCGCGGAGAAGTACGGCGGTGGCCCGGTCGGGGTCGGCACTCTCGCGGCCGCGCTCGGCGAGGAGCCGGACACGATCGAGTACGTGTACGAGCCGTACCTCCTGCAGCTCGGCTTCATCCAGAGGACCCCCCGCGGCCGCACGATCACCGCGCTCGGCCGCGCCCACCTCGGCGCGGCGCCCGCGCCCGAGACGGACGCGCGCCTCTTCTAGGAACGTTCCGCGAGTCGGGGGAAGCGACGCGCGATGAACGCTCCAGCCGCCGCTATCCCTGCCAGAGCGGCAGTTAGGAGGTTCGTTTGGACGCAGGTGCGGCATGCGTTACAACACGTCGTCGCGGTTGGCGCGAGTTCCCCGTATTTCGCGGCAGCCTCAGTGATGCGGCCTCTCCAGAGTGTCTGCATGAGCAGAAGCGTAGGGCTTGTCGAGCTCAGACGCAGGAGCCGTTAACGGGAAGCTAGTGTCAGAGACGTGCCGGACCTCTGGACGCCGAACGCCGAGCTGCCGCACGAGGCGTT
>Ga0308173_10000439_pt1 | contig 17406 bp, 37 predicted proteins | sample PhyPR1_FD_203716 | JGI IMG/M metagenome (GOLD analysis project Ga0308173, IMG submission 203716) | Soil microbial communities from UC Gill Tract Community Farm, Albany, California, United States - DLSLS.P.R1 | ecosystem: Environmental > Terrestrial > Soil > Agricultural land | place: USA...
GGTCGAGCGCTTCCAGTCCTGGGTGTACGGCGAAGTGCTGCCGTCCATCCGCAAGCACGGCCGCTACGACCTCGCGCGGCCGACACCTCCCGCCCTCCCCCAGGACTACGAGGAGGCGCTGGTCCATCTGCTCGACAAGGTCCGCGAGAACAAGCAGCTGGAGTCGCGGCTCGCCGAGATTGAGCCGGCTGCCGAGTCGTGGACGATGCTCGCGGCTGCGGACGGCGACTACGCCGTGGCGGACGCGGCGAAGATCCTGGCCCGGGATCCGCGGATTCAGACGGGCCCGCGCCGCCTGTTCGGCCTGCTCATCACGATGAAGTGGGCGTACCGGCAACTGGCGGATGGTCGACCGCGGGCGATGCAGTACGCGGTCGAGCGTGGCTGGCTGTCGGAGCTGCCGCAGTCGCACAACCATCCGGAGACGGGTGATCTGGTGCTGGATCCGCCGCAGGTGCGGGTCACCGTTAAGGGCCTGCACGAGCTGCACAAGCGGCTGGGAGGCGAGACTCCGCTGCAACTCTCCGCCTGACCGCACGCAAAGAAGGCCCGTACCCGGGTTGGGTGCGGGCCTTCGCGATGCGCCGTTCACCAGTCGGTGTCGTCGGGGGTGTAGCCGGCGATCCAGAATCCGACGCGTTCCCGTACCCGGTCGATCTTCTCCCGGACTGTCCACCGGAGCCGCCGGTACAGGGGCGGCCGGGGTGTGGGTGGGGGCGGTTCCATGCCGGGCGGCAGCGGGAGTCCGGCGTCGAGGAGCTGCTGGGCGGTGACGGGGATCTGGTGGGCGATGCGCTTGACGGTGATCGGCGGGGTGGTGTCGTCGTCAGTCATGCGGTGGGCTCCTTGGTCGGGAAGGTGGCGTCGAAGGCGGTGAGGGTGTCGCACGGCCATTCGGTGACGAGGCCGAGGCAGCGCACTCCGTTCCAGCCGGAGCAGTTGGTGCAGATCTGTACGCCGCCGCGGGCCATGGGGGCGTGGAGGGTGCGGAGTTGGCGGCGTAGCGCGGCAACCTTGTTCGACCACCCGACGGCCGGGTTTCGCAGGCGGCGCCCGTCGAAGCGGTCTATGCCCTGTCGGAGCCGGGAGACTTCCGCAGGCGACAACTGCCCGCGGTCTGCCCGGTCGGCGATGTTGCGGAGCTGGGCGATGGTGGGCGGTCGGGTCACGTCCGCCTCCCTGCCGGCCGCCCGTGCTTGATGCGCCCATCAGGCGTGAGGTGGCCGTCGGCTTGGGCGAGCATGCGCATGGCGCGCTGGAGAACGTCCCAGGGCTTTTCCCCCGTGTAGCAGCGGCGGAGGACGGTGAACGTCCATGCGGTGACCCGCAGTCGAGGCGGGGGTGGAGCGGTCACAGGTAGCCGCCTTCCGGTTCGATGTCGTGGATGGTGTGCAGCTGGATGGCGGTGAGGCCCTGGCCGCGCAGGTCTTGGAGGCGCGGGTCGTCGGGTTCGATGTCCCAGTCGTCCCAGTAGGGGTCGCAGTCGGCGGGGGCGGTCACGACTGCGGCTCCGGGTTGTCGGGCCGCGTCCCGATGACGAGGCTGTGCCCGCACAGGCCGAGGATGCCTTCAGCCCAGGTCAGGGAGAGCGGGCTCTTGCCGGTGAGCATCATCGACAGGTGCTTGGTGGACAGCCCGAGTTGGCGTGCGATCTCGGCTTGGCTGAGGTTGGCGGCTTCGAGGGCGGCGCGGGTGTGGGTGCGGAGCTGCTCCTCGGCGGTCGGGTCGGTCACGATTGCGCCTCCGGGTTGCTCGGCTGGGCGCGCCAGGCGGCGGGGTCGTGTTTGTGGTCGCGGTCGGGCATGACGATCTGGTGGCCGTGGATGCCGTAGCCGATGACGTCGCCGACGGCCATGTGTGGGTTGCCGTGGGAGACGGTTCCGCAGGATCCGCAGGCGTCGCCGACGTGGCGGCCGTGCTGGCAGCGGTCGAGGTCGGCGAGAAGGGTCCGCCAGAGGCAGTGCGCGTCGGAGTGCTCCGTCGCCCATTCCGTGACGGTGACGGTGGGCTTGGTGCGGGCGAGGGCGTGGTCGATGCCGCCGATGGCATTTTCGATCTTGGCGTGGAGTGGTGAGTACATGACGCGGTCTGCGCAGTGAAGGGCGGCGTTCATTTCGGCGTGCGCGCTGAGGTGCTTCAGCGCGGCGATCAGGGCGATCTGCGCTTTCCCCAGTTCGCGGCGGAGGTCGGCGATGGTCGAGTCGGTCATGGTGTTCCTCCGGAGGGTGGTGTGCGGCGTGCGAGCATGCGGTCTTTGATCTGCTGCTGGGTAGGCGGCTTCCAGGTGTGGCTGCCGCCGGCGCCGACCTGGATGGCATGGCCGCGTTCCTCGATACCGCAGAGGCGGCAGCCGTTCGGGGCGATCACGCTGGTTCTTCGCTGCCGTCAAAGCCGAGTTGGCCGGGAACCTGCATGACGGGCTCGGGCGGCATGAGGGCGTCGAGGGCGGCTAGGTGCTCGTCGTCCTCGCTGCCGCAGATGACCTTGCCGTCGGCGGTGATGGTCCAGCCTTCACGGCGGGTGGAGTCGCGGGCTTCGGCGAGGTTGCGGAAGTGGACGGCGTACTCGTCGGGTTCGTAGGCGCTGCGGCAGACGTCGCAGTCGATGGTGATGCAAGTGTGTTCGCGGATCATGCGGCGTCCTTTCGGGCCCACGACGGGGCGAGTTGGGGGCGAAGCTCTGTACGCCCGTCTGCGGGCTTCTGAGGCGTCCCGGCGTCGCGAGAGCCGCGCGAAGGGCTCTCAGGGCCTCCAGCGGGCTCCTGTGGCCTCCTGGAGGCTGCCGTGGTCCACGCGGACCGGACGAGCCCCGCGAGCGGCCACGGCTGCCCCTGATGCCCGCACAGCACGGCGGTGACCGCGACAGTGGCCGCGAGGAACGCCAGCACGTCCGTCACGACGCCTTCGCCTCCGTCGCGAACTCGATGACGATCTCATCGTCGCCAACGTGGAAGCGCAGCGCGTCGTCGGCGAGGGTCTGGCCCTCGGCGAGTCCGTGCTCCTCACGGTAGGCGCGGCAGGCTGCTGCGCAGGCGGCGTTGATGTCGCCGATGCAGGCGCCCCAGGGTTCTGCGGCGGGGACGATCCAGCGGCGGATCGTGCGGGTCACGATCTCGGACGAGTACTCAGCCATGGCTGGCCACCGGGTAGCCGCCGCAGCGGACTTGGTCCATGCCGGGCTGCGGTTCCCAGCCGTGTGGGGCGTGGTGGACACGGAGGGCGACGGCGCTGCACGGCACGGGCTTCTCGTCGGTCTGCACGCCAGCAGACGCGGCGGGTGCGTCGCGGTGCACGGGGAGTCCCGACCACCAGCCCAGGTCCCTGCCGAGCTCATCCAGATCCTCGCCGGGGTGCTCCTCGACGAACCAGCCCCAGCAGGACCGGCACTTGCACCACTCGTCCTCGGTGTCGGGCGTCTGCTTGACGGCCTGCTGGGCCTTGACGGCTGGGCGGTCCAGGTTGGTCAGGCAGCTGTCCGGGTCGACGCCCTCGCAGTTGCCGCACGAGTGCGCGGGCTGGGTCTCGGCGGCCAGACGACGCAGCTCCTCGGTGAGCCGGTTCACCTCGACGGTTCGGGCGGCGATCGTCTCGGCGGCCTCGTCGAGCTGCTCGCCATATGAATCCCGCTCGGCCTCGGCCTGCTCCGCTCGGGTGCGCATCGCCACCCAGTCCTTCCGCAGCCGGTCAGCCTCACGCCCCAGCGAGTCCCGCTCGGCTCGGGTGGTGGTCGTGTCCTCGGACCCGGCAGGCAGCACGGCCAGGACCGCGTCGGCGGCGCCGAGGGCCTGCACGGTCGGGCAGGGGCTGCTGTGGTGGCAGTGCTGGCACTCGCCATTGGCGTCGGGCTGGTGCAGGGCGCGCACCCGCTCGATCGCCGCCTCGGCCTGCTCGACGCGATCGAAGTGCTTGAGGCCTCGGCGGCTCCCGAGGATGTCCACTCCGGCCGCTTTTCCGATGGCGCGGAGACTGCCGAGCGAGATGTACGTGCCGCGCTCGCTGACGTGCCACTGGCGGACGGCACGGCGGTAGGTGCCGAGTTCGGACTCCAGGCGCTGCTTCTCGTAGTTCAGGCGGCGGTTCGTCTCGCGGGCCTGGCCGAGGGCTGCTTCGTGACTGCATTCGATCGGGTCAGAGCAGCCAGGGCGGTCGGTGCTGGTGGGCGGTACGGCAACCAGCCCGGCAGGAACGGCGGGCTCGGCGAGCATGGCGGCGATCTCATCCAGGCCGAACCCGTCGCGGGCGAGACTCCCAACCATCGGGTCCGCGGCGTCAGCGGTGTGCCGCAGGGCAGCGCCGATCTCCTGCACGGACAGTCCGTCACGAAAGTGGGCGTCGCGCACGAAGTCGGCGGCTTCGAGGAAGTGCAGGGCTCGCGGGCGGTCGGTGGGCGGGTTGTTCACGGGGTCCTCCGGGTGGGGTCGATACGGTGGCGGGGCCGGCCGCCTGCTGCTTCGATCAGCAGGCGGCCGGTGCTGCAGTTGCGGAGTCCGGGTTGTCGGGGGCACACCGGCCCCCAGGTCACGCGGCGGTGGCGAGCTGGCGGACGCCGAGTCCGGCTGCGGCGCGGAGGACGGCGACGGCGACGGCGACGGCGAGAGCGTTGCCGACCTGGAGGTACTGCTGGCCGGCCCGTCCGTGGAACTTCAGGCCGGGCCGGAGGCCTTGGAGGGCGGCGCATTCGGCGACGGTGGGCCGCAGGTGCGGTACTCCGCGGTCGCGCCAGAGCGGGGTGCCGATCACTTTCCGCATGGCCTGCCGGGTGCCGTTCCCGAACGGTTCGGCTCCCCCGGTGGCGGTGCCTCCGCCGGTGACAGTGGGCGCGGGCCGGGTGGTGTAGCCCCAGCCGATGGTGTCGGCCATGGTGCGGTGCGGCGGCTGGCCGAGCCCGCCGTGGGTGGGCGCGGGGAGTTCGACATCGCGGACGCGGGAGGCGATGAGGAAGGCGCGCTTGCGTACCTGCCCGGCCCCGAAGTCGGCGGCGTCGAGGATGCCGGTGGCGGTGCTGTAGCCCCAGCGGCCGAGGATCTCCGCGTACTGCTGCCAGACGGGGAGCACGGACGGCACCTGCTCCATGGCGATCCATTCGGGCTGCAGGTCGTAGTGCCAGCGCATGGGTTCGGCGGTGAGGATGGACCGCTCGTCGAGGCAGGCAGTGCCGATCTTGGCGCGGGTGTCTTTGCCGCGGGACAGGTCTTCGATGGCCTGGTGGACGAGGGGCAGGTCGAGGAGTCCGAGCTTCTTGCCGGACTTGCCGAACGGCGGGCAGACGGGGCTGTCGACCTTCCCGGTAGTGCGGCCCTTGAAGACCCAGGTCGGGTACTGGGTGACGTCGCAGCGGACCGTCCGGTGCCCGGCGCCGATCCTGGTCCGGCATGCGGCGGCGTCGAGCTCGAAGCCGATCTCGTAGCTCCCAGGCGGGAGGGCTTCAGACCAGGCGATGCCGGCGAAACCGTGGACGATCACGCGGCACCCCCTTCGGGCAGCGGCACGTCCTCGACGGCCCGGTCGAATCCGGTGAACACGGCCGCCAGTTCGGCATCCAGCCATGCCCGGTACTCGGCTCGCGCGTGGCGGCCGGCCACATCCCAGTCGCGCCGGGCGTCGACAATGGCGTCTCGGCGCCAGGCCCGGCGGAACGGCCGCTCCAGGCGTTCCCCGCACGACCACGAGTCGCCGCAGCCAAGGCAGGTGAGGATCGGGCCGTAGTACGGGCCGTGATCCCGGCCGGCCATGCGGCGGCGACGGCTCTCCGTCGGACAGACGAGGACGCGGCGGATCGGAAACGACGCCGGGGCGCAAACGATCGGGGCGGTCACGCCGCCACCCCCGCAGTCTTCGCCCGCTCGGCGCAGTCCGCCCACTTGACGACGGCCGGGTAGTCCTCGGCGGCGCCCGGCTCGGAGCAGGCCTCACAGATCTCCGCCCGCCGCACGTGCGAGCAGGTCTCCATGCCGGGGATCTCATCGCCGTCGTCGGTGAAGAACTCGTCGCACTCCCGCTCCCAGCACTCCAGGCCAGCAACATCGGCGGCCACGGGGCGGTGCTGGGGCTTGCCGGGGATCTGCCGGGCGCGGGCGTGGTCACGGTTCCGGCAGGCCGACCAGGCGATCATGTCGCCGAGTTCGGCGGTGCACGCCGGGCAACCGGTGCCGGCCGGGGCGTCGAGGCAGAGGACGCCGTCGTCGTAGGGTTGGTGGCCCAGCGTCATCCACTGGTCCCAGGCGTCGGTGTACCGCTCAGGGATCGGCTTGTGCGGGCAGTGCTCAGTGTCGGCGTCCCAGTAGAACTGCTGGGGCTCGTGGTCGTTGATCTCGGTCATGCGACGTCTCCGATCGGGCGGTGGCTGGTGCGGCTGGCGGGGTTGCCGCCGGGAATGACCCGCAGGTTGGCGCGCTGCTCGCGGTAGCGGTCGCGCTTGTTGCTGGCGTACTCGTCGTCCAGCTCGAAGCCGTCGAGGGCGGCGTTGAGGGTGGCGAGGTGGGCGGCCTGCTCCTCCGGCGTCCAGCGGGGCGCCGACTCGGCGCGCTGCCGCTTCGGCGGCCGGGCCCGGCCGAAGCTGCCCGTCGGGACCGCCTCCGCCATCAACCGTTCGTATGCGTTCATGCGGCGGTGGCCTCTGCTTCCGTGTAGCGGCGGTCGTGGACGCTCTGGCGGGCGCGCCCGTCTTCGTGGCAGGGCACGCCGGGCGTGACCTGGCATTGCGGGCAGCACGCGGTGGCCTCCACCCACGCGGACCGGCGCTGCGGGTGCGGCTCCGTCAGCAGCCGGCCGGAGGTGCGCAGGCGGCACGGCTTGTGCGCGGCCACCCCGCAGTGCGGGCAGGCAACGGCGCGGGCCGGGTCCTGCTTGGCGCGCATGAAGTGGCGGAGAGAGTCGGGCATCGGGGCGGAGTAGCGGATCGTCACGGGGTCTCCTCGTCGAGTTGCTGGCGTTGTTCGATGCGGTAGCGGCGTACCGCTTCGGCCCAGGCTTCGGGCGGCAGGCTGTGCTCCGGTGGCGGGCCGGGCGGGGAGGTGCCGGTCGGCCAGGCGCCCGGCCGGTGACCGGGTGGCTTCGGCGGGATGGCTGGCTTCGGAGGACCGTCGCGGCGGGACCGGCCGATCTGGATCTGCGCCCGCATCAACGCCCGCAACTCCGCAGAGCCCTCAGCACGGACCGCCCGCATGTCCGCGACCTGAATGCCGTCGTCCTCGGGGATCGCTTCGCCAGTCACGACGCAGCCTCCGGCAACTCCGGGAGGTCGAGGCATTCGGTGTCTGGCGGGCGCCATCCGGCATCCAGGAGGCGGGCGATGATGCGTCGGGCCGCCTCTTCCGCGGTGCCGTCGCCGTACCCGGGGAACGCCATCGGGTTCTCGGCGCGCCCCTTCTGGACGGCGAGGACCGCACTGACGCACGCGGTCGCCCACTGCTCGCCAATCTCGATGCCGTTCTGGCCGGCCTCGTAGTTCATGCGGGCGAGCTCGCACACCACGAGGTCCATGCGGGGGTCGTCGGCCTTCACGAGGCGGCCCCCTGCTCGTCGGCGATGCAACGAAGAGTTGCGGCAGATGCAGTCCTGCGGCGTTCGATTTCGGCGCGCTCCTGCTCGGGATCGGAGGCCTCGCCCTTGCGAGCCGGATGCGGGGCCCTCTCCTTGCCGCCGGGGGTTCGGCACGGTCGGCCTATTGCGGCGGAGCACTTGGGGCAGACGGTTCCGAGCGGGCCGGACCTGCGCACCGAGTCGACCTCGGCATCTGCCGCGTCGTCGCCGGGCACGTCCTGCCCGATTCCGGCGAGCGCCTTGACGACGCTCGGATGCGGGCCGCCTTCGAGTGCGGGCAGTTCGGTGAGCGCCGGACGGCTGCCGGTCGCGGTGGCTTCGATCTGGCCGCGGAGCCGGGCGAGGTAGTTCGGGTCGTCGTCACCGGGCGGCGGGTCGTAGATGAAGTTGGCCAGCCGCTCGCTGCGGATCTTGCGGGCGATGCTGATGACGTCGGGGGTGGTGATGCGACGCCTGTCCTCGGTCTTGAGGCTGGCCATTTCGACGGCGTAGAAGCGGGTGAGGGCGGCGTCGGCATCGGCGTAGGACAGGCCGGCGGCGTTGAAGTCGGCGTGCCAGGCGAGGACGTCGGCGTCGCCGACGGTTCGCTGGTCGCGGGCAGCAGCGAGGGCGAGGAGTCGCCCGGCTTCTTCGTAGCTGATCACTGGTTCTCCTGGTGTTGGGCGTCGGCGAGTGCTTGAAGGCGGCGGCCGACATCGATTGCGGCCTGGGAGCGGATGTCCGAGACGGCAGGGCGCTGTGGCCCGGTGATGGGCACGACTTGGCCGACGGCCGTCGGCAGGCTGTCCTTCCTCTGAGGTTGGGAAGGCAGCGCATCTGGGACGTCGCGCCAGGCGGGGATGAAGTAGGTGGCCGAACGGGGCTGGGCGCGAGCTCCTTGCCAGCTGCCGCGGGCCGAGATGACGAGGGCCCGGATTCCACAGCGCTTGATGAGCGCCTCAATCAGGAACCAATCGCTCGGCTGAAGATCCCAGCCGACGACCATGTCCTCGGCAGTGAGGGCCTCGGCCAGCGGACGGCACGCCTCAGGAATCCTCGGACGATCACCGATGCGGGCAGGCTCCCGCGCGTAGCTAGCTGTCTCTTCTCGTTGTTCTTCCTCTGGAAGAACAACCGGGTCGGGTCGGGTCGGGTTAACGCGCGCACGCGAGGTCACCGGGGAGTCCCCTGGGGACACATCGCCTTGACCTGCACTTACGTCTGAGTTTCCGCCATTTTTCGTCTTCGATTCGTCCTCGAATCCATCTCGATTCGCATCCGAATCGGCAGCGATTCCTTCGCGATTCGAGCCCGGATCGGGGCCGTTGTCGCCGCCAGCGCGCTGCTTGCGCTTCTTCTCTGCCGCCCTCTCGCGTTCGGCGGTGACCTTGGCGCGGGAAGGGTTGTACTCCAGGTAGTCGTGAATGAAGTAGTCGCCCTCGGCCGGCTGTGGGCAGCGCAGGCAGCCGTGCCCGGCCGCGTGCCACAGCCCGGCCTTGACGAGCTTGTTCAGCTGAGGGGATGTGGCATTGGTCTTGACGAAGTGGGCGTGGACGATCCCGTCAGTGAGGTACTGCGCGGCGTAAGAACCGCCGAGGGTCCACAGCCCGATGGCAGCCGTGCCCGCCCCGCGAAGTTTGGGGTGGGTGTGGGCCGTGTCGTCGACCTTGAACCAGGACATCTGGGCTTCTCTCGAACGGTGTTGTCAGGGGCTCTGGGCGCACGGAACCAAGCCCTTCAGGGCGGCTTCATTTGCTGATCTGGTGCCGCCTTGGCACGCCTCCACTCTACCCCGGGGTGTATAGTCACCCGCAATACATCAGCAACACGAGTGGAGGAGAAATGAAGAAGCCGACGACCGCCACGGTGACCAGTCACTGCACGGTCAGCTACGCTGTCGACATGACGACCAAGGGAACCCCCGGCCGCATGGTCCGCATCGACGACGCGACCTGGGCCGCTTACGGGGAGCTGTGCGAGGCGGAGGGAACGTCCCGAGCGGACGACCTGCGCCGGCACGCGCACGCCCGCGTCAACGCCTGGCGCAAGAAGCAGGCCATCGAGCGGCGACTTCGACACCTCAACGACGACGTTGCCGCCGACGACATCCTCTGACCTCATCCCGCCCCTCCTCCCTCTCCTCGGCCCCGCGTTTGCGGGGCCGTCGTCATGTCCGCTCAGGCGGCTGGCTGCATGTCGTCCTGCTGCGGGGCCGTTTCTTCCGGGTGGCGGAGAAGTTCTTGGTAGAGGTGTGTTTTGGTGACGCCGAGGCGTTCGGCGGCCTGCTCGACCCCGATCCCGTAGGTGAAGAGCTCGCGGGCGTCGGCGGCGAGGAGTTCGCCGCGGGTGCGCCCGTACATCGGCTCGAAGTGCGGGTCGTCGATGACGTCCATGCGGCCGGCCCAGTACTTGGGTGGCGGCCAGCGGTTGTCTTTGGCCCGCTGCTTGGACCTGGCGACGTGGCCGGGCCAGACGCCGTGCTTCTCCGGGTTGAGCTTGCGGAGTTCCTCGTAGACGGCGGCGATCTTCTTGGAGGTGACGACGTTGACGACGACGCCCGGGTGGAGGTTGACGATCCAGCGGACGGACACGTTGGCGCGGGCTGCGATTCGCCGGACGGACCAGCCGACCGCGACGAGGGCTTGGATTCGGCGCATGGTGCCGGTCGTGGTGAGCGGCTGGACGGCGAGGATCTTCTGCGCGATTTCCGGGGTGGTCTGGCGTTTCCGGCCGCGGCCTTGGCTGGGGCTTGCGTGCAGGAAGTCGGTGATGTTGGTGTGGGACATGCCGGCCAGGCGGGCGATTCGGGTGGGGCTGATTCCTGCTGCTTGCAGGTCGAGGATGTGCTGGCGGATGGGTTCGGCGTCGATGAGGGTGCGGGGCTGGATGAGTCCGGCTCGGATGGCGCGGCGGCGGGAGTTGTAGCGGTCCCGGCAGTCGGGGAGGTGGCAGCCGTTCCACTTCACGCAGGTGCTGTTGTCGTGGCGGGCGGCCTGACGGACGGCGCTGGTCACGGCTTCTCCTTCCGGGCGAGGTCGGGGCAGAGCTGGTTGCAGGCGGCGAGGAGCGCCTCGTCGTTGCCGGGCTCGGCGGGTTCGGGCCGGGGTCCGCATGTGGCGCGCCATGCGGCGGTGCGGTCGTTGCGGGTGCGGTAGTCGTCGCCGCGGCAGGCCCAGCACAGGACCAGCAGGGCGCCGGCGGCGACGGTGAGGGCGGCGACTTGCGACCAGTTGTCAGCGAGCCAGGTCATGCCGCCGCCTCCCGCTGCTCGGTGCGGGCGGCGCGGCGGGCGGCAATCTGCCGGCCTTTCGTCGTCAACTGCCAGACGGCGAGCCGGTGTCCGTGCGTGGCGGCCGACGTGGACGGCACCATGTAGCCGGTGTGGGCGATGATTCCGCCGGTGCGCAGGGCGTTGATGGCGGCGCCGAGGAAGCCGTGGCCCAGCTCGGGCAGAACGTCGCGCATGTCGTTCGCCGAGAAGGTGTCGTGGCGCTGACCGAAGTGGAATACGGCCTGCTCGACGAGGAACTGGTCCCACGAGGACTGGTCGGCGATCTCCTCCAACCGGAGATCCTTATCGGCGGTGGCGAGTCGTTCAGCGGGTGTGAGCTTGCGGGCCATGGCGGGCTCCTAGATGGCTGTGGTGTCCTTGGGTGCGCCGGGCCCCCGCCTGATTTCGGCGGGCGGGAGCCCGGACTGGGGTGGGCTACTGCTGGTTGAGCTCGTCCTCGGCGTTCGCCTGCGGCTCGGCGGCCAGCCAGGCGAGGAGCGGGCCGGCGATGTCGCGGGCTCCCTGCGGGCGCTTGACGATCTGGCGGCTCAGCGCGGGGCAGCGGGACTTGAGGACTTCGAGGGTGTTGTCGATGTCCATCGCGACGGCGACGTCGAACTCGTACTCGATGCCCTTGCGCTGCTCGGGCCGGGTGCCGACCCGCTGCGGCTTGCCGTTCTCCAACACCCACTCCGTGTAGGAGCGCATCGAGGCGACGACGTGGCCGGGGTAGGCGAGGATCGCGGCGACCATGTCGTTCTGCATGGGTGTGCCGTCTTTCCAGCCGGCGAACTTGTTGCCGCCGTACTTGGCCTTCGCCTTCTCGACCTGCTCAAGGGTCCCGTCGGTGCCCTTCCAGAAGTGGGAGAGGCTGTCGACGAACACGGTCGGGTATCCGGCCTCAGCGGCTGCTTCGAGGGCGCGGGCGAGGTCGCGGGGGTCGTAGCGGTCCATGGCCAACGTGTCGAACTGGATGCCGCCGATTCCGGCGTACAGGCTGGCGGCGCCCTTCTCGGTGTCGATGACGGCGAACTTGCGGCCTTCGGACAGGCCGTGGGCGATGCCGAGGCCGGTCCAGGTCTTCCCGGAGCCGGACATGCCCTGGATGGACAGGCGGGCCTTGCGACCGGCCTTGCTCGCGGGACTGAACGCGAACTGGGCCGAGTTCCCGTTCTGTTCGGCGGCGGGGCGTCCGGTGCGGACGGGCGGCGGAAGCTGGGTCATCTGGGTTCTCCTAGGCGTACTGGCGCTCGACCCACGAGGGCAGCGCGGTCATCGGGTTGGGCAGGTAGCCGGGCCATTCGTCGTTCTCGCGGCAGATGGCGTAGGTGTTGAGGGCGACCTCGTTGAGGTGGCGGCCGATTTCGCGGGCCATCGGGTCGCAGGTGGTGACGACGACCAGGTAGGGCGGGTCCTTCTCCTGCAGCACGAACTGCATGGGCCGCTCGGGGTCGACCAGGTCGAGGGCGATGCCGCCGGCTTCGTAGAAGTCCTGTTGTTGGTGGTAGCCGTGCTCGTTGAAGGCCTTTTCGAGGTCTTCGCGGCGGCACGAGCGGGCGGTCTTGTAGTCGACTAGCTGGCCGTCGTTGCGGAGCCAGTCGAAGCGGGAGCGTCGCCAGACGCCGCGGTCCTCCCAGAAGGCGGACTGTTCGGCGACGCCAGATCCCGGCTCCAGCAGGCGGGCTGCTTCCGGATGGGCCCGTAGCGCGGCGGCCATGGCCTTCACCTGGTCGAGTTCGTGGCGCTTGAGCGGGATGTTGCCTGCATCGCGGATGCTCCGGAGCTCGGCCTTGATGGCGTTCGTGTCCCATCGGGCCGCGTCGACCAGGACCAGTTCGGGGCCGTCTTCGAGCACGAGTGAGTGCGCCGCGGTGCCGAACTCCAGCACCTTCTTGGGTGGTTCGCGGTTGTCGAGCCAGTGCTTGAACTTGGCGGGGCACTCGCTGGCGAGCTTGCGGGCGCCGCTGGAGGAGAGGCTGCCGCCGGGGATCGGGTCCGAGTGGTAGAGCTCGGCGGGGATGTCGTAGAGGCCCGGCTCGACTGCGGCCGGCGCCTCCACTGCGGCGGTCATGCGACGTCCCCCAGGCCGCGGAGTGCGGAGGCGGTCTCGGCCTCGCAGCTCTCGCACAGGCCGGTCCTGAAGTCGAAGGGCCCGACTTCGTCCGGGCAGCGCGTGCACCGGAGTGGCGCGACGGGTTTCGTGGTGCTCTGGGTGCTCATGGGACCTGCTTTCGGGTGTCGTGTGGTGCGGGCCGCGAGCCCCGACGGGGGGTGTGCGGGGCTCGCGGCCCTGGGTGCGGCGCGGAGTTGGGGGAAGCTCGACGCGCCGCGGTCTGGGGTTGTTGGTCAGGCGGCTTTCGGGATGAGCAGGCCGCGGGTCTTCTCCATGAGCCGGTCGTAGTAGCCGGTCAGGTCGAAGTCCTGGTCGGCGCGCAGGTCGTCGGCGGGCCGGGTCCAGTCCGCGAACGCGGCGACCTCGGCGGCAGCGTTGACGGCTTCGTCCTTCGTGGTGAAGGCGGCCATTGCGAGCCCGGAGTGGTGGCCGAGCCGCCACGGGTGGGTGGTGTCGTCGCCGGGGCCGCGGAGCTCTTCCGGCTGCTCGTACACGCGCAGACCGGGTACCGGTTCGACGGCGGGGACGAGGACGGGTGTCGCGGCCTGCCTGGCGCGCACCTCGTGGGTGAAAGCGTTCACGGGATCCCTCCATGGGATGATCGGTGTGGGACCCCCGGGCGTCGGAAGCGCTCGGGGTTTCTTCGTGGTCGCCGGGTCCGGTGGCCTGCGTCATCCGCCGGCCCGGCCGTCTAGGCGGTGCGGCCCGGGTTGAGGACGGCGGCCATCGGTGCAGCACCGAGGCGGAGGACTCCCCCGGTCTCGAACCGCTGCTGCAGGGATCGCACGTCGATCTCCTGCGTCTTGGCGGCGGCGGCTTCAGCGAACGTGCTGACGTCGAGGCGCCGTTCCAGGTCGGCGATTTGCTGTTCCAGGCCGCGGACGATTTCGCCGTGCCGTGCGTCGATGCGGGCGATGACCTCGGCGTGTTTGGCCGCCTGCTCGTTCAACTGCAGGCGCAGGCCTTTGATGAGGAGGTCGGCGCCGGTACGGAGTGCCTTCTGGCGTGCCACCTCGTCGATGGCGCGGTGCCGGGTCCGCTTCGGCTTGCGGGCTGTCCGGTCCAAGAGCGCGATCCGGACGGGCAACAGACTGGCGATGCTCACTGGTTCTCCTCCGGGGCGGCCGGGCTCTTGTCGAAGTGGCGGACGATGCAGATCACGGCCACCAACCAGGCGGCACACAGCACGGCGGGGAAGATCCAGAGGACGGTTCTCACTGCTTCTCCTTGCTGCGCTGTTCGCGTTCGACTTGCTCGATGGCGGCATTGGCCTTGAGGACGTTCAGGGCTCGCCGGGTGGTGGGGAGGCCGAGGATCTTGAGGAGTTCGAGCAGCCCGGCCGGGTCCTGGCCGAACCGGCGGGTGATGTTCCGGACCGCGGCGAGGGCCTGCGTTGCGTCGACGTCGACCGCGCCGAGGTTGCGCAGCTCCAGGTCCCGGCCGCCCATCAGGCAGCCCACTCCGCGATGGCGGTTTCGACCGGGGCCCGCAGGTGGTCGTGCCACAGGCTGTTCATCGGCGTGGCCGTGCCGGTGTGGGCGAGGGTTGCGACGGTGGCGGCGAGCATGGCGGGGGCAACCCAGCCAGGCACGGGCAGCTGCTCGGGGTCCCGGTTGGAGCCGTCCTCGTTGAGTCGGGCCCACTGCCAGACGGGGCCGCGGTCGTAGTACTTGTCGCGGCCGGTGTGCCAGTCCCAGATGAGGATCAGGCCGTGCGGGTACCGGTCGGCGGGGATGCCGGACGTCTCCGGGGTGAGGGTGATGACGCCACGGAGGTAGGGCACGTCGTAGGAGTCCTCGACGAAGGCGTCGGCCTGCTCGGGCTCCATCTTCGCCTCGGCCAGGGCGGCTTCCACGGCCTCGATGTACGGGGCGTGCGGCGGGGCGTAGGTGCTGGTCACTGGGTCCCCCAGATGTCGGTGCGGTCGATGTATCCGGCGCGCTCGCTGGCGGCGAAACCTGCGGCGGTGCGGAGCTTGGCGTTGACGTTGCGGGCCTCGTCGAGCTCCCGGAGCTGCGCGGCGATCACCGGGCGGGCCCGGCGGATGTACAGGCGCAACATCGCGTTGAAGAAGCCGGCCATCGGCGACAGGTACGGCGCCGGGGCGGTCACGCCGTCTCCAGGACTTGCCGGTACATGGCGGCGGTGGTGCGCTGCCTGTCGGCGACGACCGGGCCGTGCTGGCCGTAGACGTCTGCGAGCGGCAGCAGGCCGGCACCGTTGGAGTCGATGCGCAGCATCAGCGGCTGACCCGACTCGTTGTGCTCGCACGTCCACAGCCAGCGGGAGCCGTCGAGGGCTGTCTGGGCCCGGTCCAGGTCGATGACCGTGCCGTCGAGGTCCGTGGTCACGCTGCCACCTCCGGGAGGCCGCGCAGCATGGTCTGCCGCTGCGTCCACGCGGCGAGCTCGGCGACGGCCTCCTGCAGTTGGTCGATCGCCTCGGGGCTGGCGTTGGTGACGGAGATCGCGACGGCTTCGGTGCCGTCTCCGATGACGAGGAGGGCGGTCGGCTTGCCGTTGATGTCGCGGCCGTAGGTGGCGGCGACGGGACCGTCGTTGAGGTCGAGACGGATCGGGCCGTACAGCTGGGCACGCTTCACGGCTGGCCCTCCTTGGGCGTGGTCGGGGTGGGGGCGAGTACGGACGGCATCCGCGGACACACGGCAGGCCGGGACATCCCAGAGCGGGGCGGGGATCACGACGTCACCTGCCGCTGCTCGCCGGGGTGGGTCTGGTTGCGGACCGGCTTCCACGGCGGCTTGCCAGCCCCGGGGCACGGCTTGGACCAGCGGAAGGTGCGGGACCCCACGTAGTCGCGGCCACTCCAGTGGTGGCGGCCCATCACGCCGTCTGCGGTCATGGCCCGGTCCTGCATGCAGTGCTTGCACCAGCCGCGCGGCCGGACAGGCTCAGGGACGGCCGGGTAGACGATGCGGTAGGTGGGGTGGTCGGCCGCGATGCGCTTCTCGCCGTCGACGCGGAAGGCGAGGTACGGGCCGCGCGTCCCGACGATCGTGGCGGGCTTGCCGTCGTACTCGATGCGCATGCCGTGCCGGGCGGGCACGTCGTAGGTGCGGCGGATCCACTCCATCGAGCTGGTCATCCCGTCACCGTCCCGTCGCCCTTGCAGGGCCAGCGGTTGCCGCACGCGCACCAGTGGCAGCCGTCCAATGGGTCCGGCACCTTGTCGAAGTGCTGGGTCCAGCCGGTGAAGTCGTCGGAGTTCGTCGGCTCCCACTCGCCGCCGTCGAACCGCCGCCAGCCGAAAGCGGTGTACTTCGCTCCACCCGGCGTTACGTCGATCAGGCGGACGAGGAACTCGATCCGGCGGCAGTGGTGCTCGCGGGCATAGATCCGGTCGACCTCGAAGAAGATCGGTTCGGGCAGCATTCGCCGGTTGCCCGGACGCACGGCGCCACGAGCGACCTTCGACGCGAGGACTGCTGCGTCCGGGAAGCCCTCGCGGGACTTCTTCGTCAGCCATTCCACGACCTCGGGGTATTCGCTCATGCCGTCACCTCTTCCTGGGTGCCGGCCGCGTGCCGCAGCCGCATCTCGATCCCGTAGAGGTCGGCGGCCTTCGCGTGACCTGACTCCGCCCGCTGCATCTCGCGCAGGTCGGTGGCGACCGTCGCGATGGCTTCTTCCAACTCGGCGATGCGGCACCAGGGGCAGCCACGGTTGTCGTCCGGGGCGCGGAGCCAGGTGGGGTGCTCGGGGTTGTCGCAGGTTGCGGAGACGCGGCCGTCAAGGTCGCCGAGGTCGAGTGCCCGATAGGCGGCCAGCTCGGCGGCCTGCTTCTCCTGTGCCGTCTCCGCCGTGTGCAGCGGGGTGAAGACCTCGGTGCCGTACTTGGTGGCGGCGGCGCACGGCCAGCCCGTGACGGTGCCCTCGTCCTGGCAGACCGCGCAGTACCAGCCGTTGGGGATGCCGCAGTCGTCGAAGAAGGGGACGTGGAAGCGGGCCGGAAGCGCCTGGTTCTCCTCCAGGGAGAAACCGGCGAGGATCTCGTAGTACGGGTGGTCCGGGGCGTGCAGGAGCGTCGCCCTCTGTGCGCACTCGTCGTGCTCCACCGGTTCACCGGCAGCGACGTTGCCGCGGCAGGTACCGCACGCGGAGGGGTCGGCGACGGTGCTCTTCGCGGCGAGGAACTTCGCGCGGGACTCGACCCAGAACGGGTCCATGTCGGAGACGGTCACCGGGCACCGCCCGTCCGGAGCTCCGCGAGGATGCGCCGGATCTCGCCCGCCGGGATCTCGACGCCGTCACCGATTTCGGTGCCGTCCGTCGTTCCCAGCAGCGCGGACTGCACCCGCTGAATGACCTCGTAGGCGAAGGCGTCGGTGACGTACTCGGCGGTCTCATCGGTGCGGGCACCGCCGTGGCGCAGCATGACGATCAAGTCGTCCCGCCGCGTCGAGGTCTGAGAGGATGGAGGCATTCGTGAAGCCCCTTTCGTTTCGTGAGGTTCGTGAGGGGTGGATCGCGCGGCTTGGCCGC